>Ga0105355_10000790_pt1 | contig 29402 bp, 24 predicted proteins | sample GOMGulsemesocosm_2_FD_83508 | JGI IMG/M metagenome (GOLD analysis project Ga0105355, IMG submission 83508) | Methane-oxidizing microbial communities from mesocosms in the Gulf of Mexico - GOM9C Gulf of Mexico | ecosystem: Environmental > Aquatic > Marine > Cold seeps | place: Gulf of Mexico...
ATGGTAGGGGTGTCAGCGTTGGTGATGCCCGAACTATTGGTAGAAGTAGAGGCCACCGCTGTTATGGATGAATAGTGCCAACTGGGTCAAAACACAGCTGCCTAGATAACGCGCGGCTGGGGATATCTTCCAATAATCGACCAAAACCGATATAGCCTTTGGCAAGGTTGGCGCCAGCACGTTTTAAGGCCGCCAACTGTTCGCTGCCCAACCACCGACCCGCTTTGAGCACCACCGGCGCCTAAGTGTTATCAGCTGCCAATAGATCATTGGGGTATTCGACTGTCGACTGGGAAATCGCTAGCAGACCCACTGCAAGCACTATCGCCACGACTAGTGCCAATTTGCCGCTGGCACTTTATAGACCGCGGACCTTTCACTGCTGCAAAATGTTGCTAGTCCTTGCGAGTGTTTTGCGAAATTGACTGCGCGCACCGTAGCAGTTCGCCCTATGGCTGTCATGACCTCCTGTTCGGGCACAGCACTCAAAAAATCAGCTGTCGATGTCTCGTCGACAATGCTATGGTCGCAAGCTATCGGTGCCGATGTTTACATCTTTCTTCACCGCAATAAAAACCACTAAAAACGGAGCTCACTATGTTGCAGTCTTTTCTCGGGTTTCAGTCTTCTCCCGGTAAAACCAGCAGTGCTTATTTACTCGCTGCGCTACTCTTTTTCAGTGTTTTCCATGCTCGGGCTGACAGCAACACAGCCGCCGATATCGATACTGCGACCAGTATAGTCGCCGATGTTGTCTACGGACACAAAGATGGCATGGCTTTGTTCTACGATGTTATCTCCCCGGAAAAACCCAACGGCGCCGGTGTTGTATTTATGGTCAGTGGCGGCTGGTTTTCAGTATGGCAGCCACCACAGCAGCGCCTCAAAATGTTTCGACCGCTGCTGAGTGCAGGCTTCACGGTATTTACCGTTCATCACGGCAGTGCACCGCGCTACAAGGTAACCGAAGCGCTGTCTGATGTTAGGGCCGCAGTGCGACATATTCGCGGCAGCGCCAATCGCTACTCGGTTGAGGCAGATAGATTGGGGGTGTTTGGTGGCAGCGCCGGTGGCCACCTATCGCTGATGCTGGGGCTCGATGCCCAATCGCCACCACGCAGCGGCGGTCAGGGTATCAGAATGCTGAAACCGAGCTACGCTGCAGCTACCACAGACAGCGCTCAGGTCGCCGCTATTGCCGCCTATTTTCCGCCGGTGGATCTGCGCAATATCGTCGGGCCCAATAAGCGCTTCCCAGCGCTGGATATTCCCAAAACACAGGCACCATCAATATCGCCGCTATTATTTGTCGATCCCAGCGATCCACCAACACTGCTAATACACGGCGACAAAGACGACCTGGTACCGCTTTCGGAGAGTCAAAATATTAAGGCAGAATTGGATAAGCAGTCTGTGAAAAACAAACTCATCGTTATTGAGGGGGGTGATCACGGTTTTAAAAACCCCGTACACCGCCAGCAGGCTATGACTGCGGTGGTAGCCTGGTTTACAACGCATTTGTTACGGTTGTAGTTATTGCTGTAGTTATTGCTGTAGTTATTGCTGTAGTTATTGCTGTAGTTATTGCTGTAGTTACAGTTGTAGTATTAAAAACTGCACGAAGAGAATGCGGACTTTTTTTCCGATCCGCTAACCAGCAGCGACAGGCGTCTATGCTGGTGCGGTAAAGTACTTAAGGTTTAGCCCTTATGATCGGCCTCAAACCTAGCTTTGGCGGCAGCTTTCAATAGTCCACCCATGTCTTCACAGGTGCCCTTGGCTACCAGTTTCCACTCGTCTAATTCATTGTCGACAGTGGATTGTCCAGAGCAGGAATGAGTACCTGACAAATTGGCACAATCATTTTGTCCAGCGCTGGCAACACCATAGCATTTTTCCTTGCCTCCGGCCTGGGCCGGAACAGCTACCGTTGTTGCCACAATCAGGGCCAGTGCGGAACTAGCAAGCAGTTGTTTAGTATTCATATCGAGCTCTCAATAATTTGTGTTTAGGGTTAGCGCGAACAAGCCTGAACTTGCCGCTTAGTTACTCTGACTCGTTAAGTTATCGATTGTTACATTTTTTTAAGCTGTGTGGGTAATAAATTACCAACACAGCTACTGTGGCTACACTAACTCCAGCTATTGTATGCGGGTAAGAGTAACTCGGGCGACAGGATTATCCCAACGATGCATAGCTGTCAAGGCTGAGTCTTCCAGACCGTCGGCGACGCCAACAACGCCAGGATGGGCAGTCACCTGATCGCGAATGTCGTCTCTGGCTGCATTAAAACCTTCACCTCCGCCGGCGGGACCGGGAATGGTCAGATCAGTCTCGGTATTAGCCTCGGTGCCGCTGTCGTAAGAGATACTGGTAAAACTTCGACTTTCACCCGCAGTCATGGTGTCGACATCAATATTCATTACCGCTGTAATGGCATCGTTGGTGTTGACCAACATACTGACAAAGGACAGCCTTAAACCACTGGTATCACTGCTGTCGAAGGCGATGTCCAAAGTTTCGCTGGCTCCAGGGGCCAGCGGTTGCTCGGCACTAACACTGGTTACTGTGGTGGTCTCCTGCAACAACTGACTGTTGTCACCACTTTCGGCCAGTAATTCCAGACCGGCGCTAGCCGCGTTACCGATCTCAAATAGCGTTACCGCTTGATCGTGTATTAACACTGCCGCTGGCGAAAAGGGCTGTGCTGCGGTCAAGTTGGTTACCGTCAATTCATAGCGTAGTGTCGGATCTGGCTCTGGGGCAGGCGTTGGCCTGCGGCTGCTACTGCTATTGTCACAGGCAACCAATGTAAACAGCAAACTGATGGCTATTAAGTTTTTCATGGTTCACTCCTATTCGCTAACAGTAATAACAACACGCACTACCGGATTCAACCAGCGGTGCACAGTATTGGATATGTCGCTAACACCGCCGTTCAAATCATCGTCACCAAGAACATTACGGTGAATATGTACAAAACCCTCTACCGCAGTATCAACACCACTACCACCGGTGCCACTTTCCGCTGCTACCGGTCCCGGAGCTGGAAAGCCCGGTGTGCCTGGGGCGCCGCCGCCAATAATTTCGTCGTTAGCTTCAGTGCCGGCGTCATAGGCGTTGACGTCATAGCTGTAAGTACCTGGCTCGGTGGGAATAGTGATGCTATTGAGTGCCATAAAGCCATCGTTGCTAGGCAGTAACATACCGACAATCGACAGCTCAGTGTTATCGGGGGCGCCATCGGTATTCAGTGCGGTCGTGGTAGTGGCTCCCGGGGCCAATAGACCTCCGGCAGGATTCTCAACCGAGGTCGCGGCTAGGCCAGTTAAATCTGCCGCCAAACCGGAGATATCACCGCCCTCAGCCATCATCTGCAAGTTGGCACTGGCCACCTCTCCAGCACTAAACAAGGCGGTATCACTGGGGTGGGCGGAGACCAATAGCGGGGTAAACCAGCTGCCTCGAGTCAAGTTGGTGATTTCTATATCCAGCTGCGCGCCGTGAACTGAGGCGCTGCTAAGCAGGCCTAGGGTGATTGCCGTTAGTGCATTTTTCATGATTATTCTCCGTGGGTTTCAGTGCTTGTAGTGTGTCTGACAAGCGCGCAGGAGTTATCACAAAAGCGTCACAATTAATTAAAGGCTTTATCACAAGCGCATAGATATCGGCTTGTATACTGTGCTCGATGCACAACTGAAAGAAGGTAAAACAGCGCGCGGACGATAGCCGGCGCTGTTCAATTGACGCGGGGCCTAATTACTGAGAAAAACAGTTTCTTTGCTATAAAGCTGCTGTTCGAAACAAGCGATTAAAAAGTGGCCGACATCGGCCCGGCTAATATCTCCGGACTGAAAATCTTGCATTGACTTAATCACGTAATAGCGTTTTTCAGCGGGATCATCAATTAAAAAGCCCGGCCGCACGATAGTCCAATCCAGCTTACTGTCACGGATAAGTGCCTCTTGAATATCCTTATCCTCATAAACCGTCTTCAACAGCAGCGGCCACAACATATTATCGTAAAAAAAGCTGCCGTGGCCGCGACTGTCACCGGCACCAATACCGGTTACGGCTATAAGCCTGCTGGAGGTGGGCATGACTGTCAGTATGTTTTTCATACCCTCAGAAAATACTGTTACCGGATCGCGGGTGGGACCCACACCAATGGCATTAATAACAATGTCCTGACCCGGGACCAGCTGCGCCATCGCATCGCTGTCCATCACATCCCCTTTAGTGGTGGTGAGGTTGGGGTGGCTAAACTCCATACGCTCGGGGTGGCGCGCTACAGCGGTCACCTGGTGGCCTCGAACGACCGACTGTTTCACCACTTCCAAACCGATACCACTGGTACCGCCTAAAACCAATACTCTCAGTGGCGCTACCTCTTGGGCCAGCTGCGGTGCCGGCCAATCGCCATCACCCAACGCTGCTCCGTTGCGGCTGCCATCGCTGCTGCAAGCGGCGAGTGCCAATAACACGGTGAAAAGACCTAACAAACGTACCAATGTCCAGCGTGCAATCATAGATTTACCCCTTGCGAATATTAATAAAACAAAGCCTTTATTATCAGCTGATTTCGATATCGTTTGCTTCCATGATAGTGGGAGCGACAGAGTGAATACCCAGCGCTTTCAATCCGGCCATAAATTGCTGACAGTAATCCTGAGAAAAATGAAACTTCACCCCATCTCTATCGCACCACTGCTCGTAAAAGAAAAACGTGCCCGCTGTCATCGCATCTTCGGAATAATGATAAGACAGGCAGGCCTCCCCCGCTCTAGAGTTTGTCACTTGGGTTTCTGCCAGTGCCCGAAAAGCCTGCTGTATAGGTGCCGCAACCTCTATCTTGCCGGTAATAATTATCATGACGGTGAACCTCCTTAAAAACTGTTCGAAAAGCAGTGCATTTTATGGTGAAAATTTATTCTCAGACTCTACAAATATTTGCTTCCACTTGCCCGAGCGAAAACGGTGTACCAACATCACCGACTTCACCACGTAGTCCCCAATCAGGGCGCCGAAGATCCAGTCGACGGACAGTCCTAAGTAGGTAAACAGTGCCGCTAATCCAACCCGCGCACCGATTAACCCAGCCATGGTGGTCATCAGCGGAAAACGGGTATCGCCGGCTCCACGCAGACAACCACTAAGGGTAAAATCGATGGCCATTAAGGGCTGTGCCAGGGCCATAATATAGATAAAGGTAATGGTGTGCTCAACCACCAGTTCGTCTTGAATTAAAAAAGAGGCGATTTCCTCGGCGAACACCACAATAATTAAGCTAAGCGCAACCATACTGGCAATCGCCAAGCGGGTTGCCTTCCAGCCCTGCTGCACCGCCCCCGGCGGATTGCCTGCGCCCAGGTGCTGCCCCACTAGCGTAGCTCCGGCAATGGAAAAGCCAAATCCCACCACAAAAGACAGCGACAATATCTGTACACCGATACCGTAGGCGGCAAAGGCCTCGGTACCGTAGTAGGCGACAATCCATAAAAATGCGATAAACCCGGCCTGAAATATAAACTGTTCGACTCCAGCAGGATAACCGATGTGGACTAACTGGCTTATGCGGTTACGGGTCAGCGAGTCCCAACCGCCAACATCGACACATAGTTTTCGCCGAAACCATAGCAGTAAAAATATCACCGCGCCGATGGTAAACGATACGCCGTTAGCCACCGCCGCGCCGGTAACACCCATTTCGGGAAAACCGTACCAGCCAAACACCAATACATAGACCAAAAATACATTGACCACATTGGTTATAACACCTATCCACAGCGGCGTTTTGGTATCTCCCGCCGAACGCAGGGCGGTGCCCAGCACCATATTAATAGCGAAGGCGATATTGAACATACTCAAATAGTGAATAAAACTCGCCGCCTGTGCGGTGGTGTGCTCATCGAGGCCAAATACACCGGCGATTTGTCGAGAGAAAACAATGCAGGGAACCATCAAAATAATCGCGACGAAATTGCCAATCACCAGTGACACCGTGGTGGCCTTAGCCGCCTCGGTATAATTCTTAGCACCCCAGGCCCGCGCCACCAGTGCCGTGGTACCCGCCGACACCGCCATCAAGATAGCCTGCAGACCAAAAAAGATACGGTGCCCGGTAGTCACCGCCGCCACCGCCTCGGCACCGAGGGTACCGACAATTTTGATACTGACCACACCGATTACCGCAAACAACAAGTTGCTGACGATAGCGGGCCAAGCTAACTCCCAAATACTCAACTTCGGTTGATCTATCACCACGGCGTCCTGTGCCTTAGTGCTGTCGCTCTCTTGCATTGTACTACTGGTCATACTGGGTCCGGTTTTACTGCGGTGGAAGTTAATCAAACGTGAACGCTGTAGGCCCCGGGCCAGCCGCAGGAATGGCTCGGAGCATTGCACTAGTTATTGATCTAGCACGGCTAAAGTGGTGAAAACTTTTGTCATACTGTAGGAGGCACAGCAGCTGGGAACGACGGCGAAATAGCAGAAAAATCTCCCGCCTATGGGGCTCACAATCGACTAACTATTGCGCAGTAGTATAACAGCTGCAGCACTTATCTTCAGTAAGCATAACATCTAATTTTGCGGCCAGAGTCGGTCTTAACAACCGTTGAAACAGCTATGCAGGGCCTCTCTAACCGCCAAGTTGAAAGGCTGGACTTTTGCCAAGGGGGTCTTTATTCTTCGTCGTGATTATAAATTGGTCAAGCAGCGCGCACCTTTGGGAATGAGCCACTTGCCGGGAATAAATTAACTAACGAGAGAGGTAATAGAATGAATCTGGATACGTTCCGCAGTGAAACCCGGACCTGGTTAGAGGAAAACTGCCCCGAGAGTATGCGCAATAGAGCGGTACACTTTGAAGATGCCCACGAAACTTATAGCACCGACGACGCCAAGCTATGGCTGCAGCGCATGGCCTCTAAGGGCTGGACCGCACCGACCTGGCCCACAGAGTACGGCGGCGGCGGCATGGACTACGACACCCACCGGGTGTTTCAAGAAGAGATGGCGGCAATTAAGGCGCTGCCCGGTGCCAGCGGTATGGGACTGGCAATGATTGGACCGACCCTGCTCGAATACGGTACCGACGAACAAAAACAACGCCACCTGCCGAAGATTGTCAGCGGCGAAGTAAACTGGTGTCAGGGTTACAGTGAGCCCGGTTCCGGTTCGGATCTGGCCAGCTTGCAGACAAAAGCGGTTCGCGAAGGTGACAATTTTGTCATTAATGGGCAAAAAATCTGGACCTCTGGCGCCCAGCACGCCCAGTGGATGTTTGCCCTAGTAAGAACAGACCCCGATGCCGCCAAACACGACGGCATCAGTTTTGTGCTGCTGGATATGAATCAGCCCGGGGTTTCCGTAAAACCCATTTTGTTAATCTCCGGCTCCTCACCGTTTTGCGAAACATTTTTCGACAATGCTACCGCCCGCAGCGACGATCTAGTCGGCGAACTCAACAAGGGCTGGTCGGTGGGCAAGCGCCTGCTGCAATATGAGCGCTCCTCCGCTCCGTCCAGAGCCAAGAAAAAAGGTAAACCCGTTAATGCCTACGGTGTAGTCGGCAAGCAGTATCTCGGCGAAATCGACGGCAAGGTGGCCGATGCCTCGGCTAGGGACAAAATTGTTAAGCAAAGCATGATGGAAAAATCCCTGGCACTGACCGTGCAACGGGTATTCGAAGAGAGTAAGTCCGGCAAGGCGCCGGGGGCTACCACCTCTATCTTTAAGCTGGTGGGCTCAACCCTGGCCAAAGAGAGCTCCTCACTGAAGTCTGAACTGCGCGGCAGCGCCGGCATCGGCTGGGAAGGCGACGCCTTTAGTGAAAGCGAACTAGACGCCACCCAGGGCTGGTTGCGCGATCGCGCCGTCACCATCTACGGCGGTACCAACGAAGTGCAAATGAATATCATCAGCAAACGTGTTCTGGGATTGCCGGACTAACTGCGGCACTAACGACGCGGCCGCACATTGCCAGCCGCTCCAGCACTGAGCCCCACCATAGAGTCCGTAAGCGGACGGGGCCACTAATCGAATAGAGAAGGAGTACAGCACAATGCCATTGGTATTGAACGAAGAACAAACCATGCTGAAAGATTCGGCCAAAGATTTTTGCGCCAACAATGCACCCATTAGCCAGTTGCGCCAATTGCGTGACGCGCGCAGCGACACCGGGTTTGATACCGACACCTGGAAGCAAATGGTCGACCTAGGTTGGGCCGGCATTACTATCCCGGAAGAGTTCGGTGGTCTCGGTTTTGGTTATCTGGGCCTGGGCGTGGTATTGGAAGAATGCGGTAGAACCTTGACGGCCTCACCACTACTGGCCACCGTTGTCGGCGCCAGTGCCATCGAAAAGGCCGCCTCCGATGAGCAGAAAAATGAACTGCTACCCAAGGTTGCCGCCGGTGAATTACTGCTGGCCCTAGCCCTGGAAGAAAGTGCGCACCACCAACCCTACGGCAGCAGCACCAGCGCCCAGGTCAGCGGCAACAGCGTAACGGTCAGCGGCAACAAGCAGTTTGTTATCGACGGTAACAGCGCCGATAAACTGGTTGTGGTAGCCCGCAGCTCAGGCAGCAGCGGTGACCGCGACGGCCTGACCCTGGTACTGATCGATCGAGAAAGCAGTGGTGTCAAGGTAACACGTACCATTATGGCCGATTCGCGCAATGCCGCTAATATCAGCTTTGACGGTGCCCAAGGCACTCTCATCGGCACTGCCGGCGGAGCCGCCGACGCACTGGACGCGGTACTTGATACCGGTCGCATCCTGCTCTCAGCCGAAATGCTGGGTGGGGTTCAGGAGTGTTTTGACAGAACTATTGAGTACTTAAAAGTACGGGAGCAATTTGGCGTACCTATCGGCTCGTTCCAGGGTTTAAAGCACAGGGCGGCGCAGATGTTCTGCGAAGTTGAAATGTCTAAATCGGTGGTACTAGAAGCGCTGTCGGCCCTCGATGCCAACTCCGAAGACTGCGCCGAACTGGCCAGCTTGAGTAAAACCCGGCTCAACGACACCTACAACCTGGTCACTGCCGAGGGCGTGCAAATGCACGGCGGCATCGGTATGACCGACGAGTACGAGATTGGCTTTTTTATGAAGCGCTCTCGAGTTAGTGAGCAGGCCTTTGGCAACAGCTCCTTCCACCGCGACCGTTACGGCGTTATCCAGGGTTATTAATACTCTGGCGAAACGATAGAACACCACTACGCGACTTCGCTGTGGTGTTTTTTTTACCATCAAAAACAGTCAGATAAGAAAATAACAATGTATACAGGAGAGATTCGCCCATGAGTGAGAGCAAACAACTAGAACCCTTTCGCCAATCTGTAAGGGATTGGTTAGAGCAAAATTTTCCACCGTCACTGGTGGGTAAAGCCCATGTTATGGGCGCCGAAAGCCCTGAGGCCGAGTCCGATGTTGAACTGTGGCGCCAGCGCCTGGCCGACAAGGGCTGGGGCGCAGCAACATGGCCGCAGCAGTATGGCGGCGCTGGGCTAAGCCATCCCGAAGCAAAAGTTATCAGTCAGGAAATCGCCCGAGCAGGTGGCTTTAACCCCATTCCGGTGATGGCCGGCATGGGCGTGACTATGGTTGGACCCACCATTTTGGAATACGGCAGCGACGATCAAAAAGAGCGCCACCTGCCCGATATTGCCAGTGGCAAAGTACGTTGGTGCCTAGGTCTGTCCGAGCCTAATGCAGGCTCCGACCTGGCGTCCCTGACCTGCAAGGCCGAGCAAAGTGATGACAGCTTTATTCTCAATGGGCAAAAAACCTGGACCTCCGGCGCCGATATTTCCCAGTGGTGCGGTGCCCTAGTGCGCACCGATAGTAGCAAGAAGAAGCGCGATGGTATCAGTTTTGTACTGTTGCCCATGGCACAGCCCGGCGTCGAAACCCGGCCGATTGCGCTTATCTCCGGTGCCTCGCCCTTTTGTGAAACCTTTTTCGACAATGCCATCGCACAAAAGCGCGACCTACTTGGGCCCCTCAACGAGGGCTGGAGTGTGGTTAAACGCCTGCTGCAACACGAACGTCAGAGCCAGACCAGTGCCTCACCCGGCGGCGGCGGTAGCAAAGAAACGTTGCAAGACATGGCCAAGCGCTACGCCGGCAGCAACGACGACGGCTCACTGAGCGACTCCGATCTGCGTGGACGCCTGGCACTACATTTGATGGACGCCCAGGCCCACCGGCTTACCGTCAATCGCATTACCGCCGAGGCCAGGGGCAAGGTCGAAGTCAGTGCAGTAGCCTCTATCTTGAAAAACTCTGCCACCAAAATCTCCCAGGACAAAGCCGAACTCACTATGGAGATGATGGGCAGTCAAGGACTGGGCTGGGAAGGTGATAACTTCGAACAGGCCGAACTGGAAAATGTTCGCGGTTGGTTATGGGGCAAGGCCATGTCTATTTATGGCGGATCCTTCGAGGTACAAAACAATATTATCTCCAAAAACATTCTCGGCCTTCCAGAGACCACCCAAAAGGGTTAACACATTTCAGGAACACAGCAATGGCAGCATTAAATGAAGAACAGGCCATGATCAGAGATCAGGCCAAAGCATGGGCGAGTGAACAGGCGCCGGTACAACTATTTCGCGAGATGCGCGATAGCGCCAACCCGCAAGCGTTTACGCAGAGCACCTGGCAACAAATGGTCGATTTGGGATGGAGCGGCATTCTTATTCCAGAACAGTATGGCGGCTCCGACCTCGGCTATTTAACATTTGGAATTATTCTTGAAGAGCTGGGGCGTCAGCTGACTGCCTCCCCACTCATTGCCTCGGCCTTAGTAGGTGCCTCGGCGCTGTTACTGGCCGGCAACGAGCAGCAGAAACAGGCACTGTTACCGAAAATTGTCGACGGCACAGAAATACTGACCCTGGCGGTGGACGAGAACCCCCGCCATAACCCTGCCCAAACGGCGCTGGCAGTTAGTGCTACGGCTTCCGGTTACAGCCTAACTGGCAGCAAGACCTTTGTGCTTGAAGGCATGGCAGCGACTACCGTAGTCGTCGCTGCGCGCAGCAGTGGCAGCGCCGGTTCCGAGGCGGGCATCAGCCTGTTTTTAGTACCCAGTAACAGCCCTGGCCTCAGCCGCCGTGCTATGAGCACTTTCGACAGCCGTGGTTACGCTCAGCTTGAATTCAACAACGTTGAGCTCGCTGCCGATGCCCTGCTCGGCACTCTGGACGAAGGCTATCCGCTACTGGAGGCAATCCTTGATCGCGCCCGGGCCGGAATTTCCGCTGAGATGATTGGCACCGCCGCTCAGTCCTTTGATATGACCTTGGAATATTTGAAAACTCGGGAACAATTTGGCAAAGTGATCGGCTCCTTTCAGGCGCTAGGCCATCGCGCTGCGGGCCTATTTTCGGCGATGGAGTTATCCCGTTCTTGCATGGAGGCGGCGCTACAAGCATTGGACGACGCCGATGACGATACAGCGCAGTTGTGCTCGTTGTCCAAAGCCAAGTCTGGGGACTTTTTACACGAGATGTCCAATCAACTGATTCAGATTCACGGCGGTATCGGCATGACCGACGAGTTTGACGCCGGCCTGTATTTAAAAAGAGCCCGAGTGGTTGAGACCGCCTTTGGCAACCAGGCCTACCACCGCAATCGCTACGCCCAGTTGGCCGGTTTTTAGGCGGCATTAGCTAAGTATGCAAAGGCCCTTAGGGGCCTTTTTTATGTCCGCTATAATCCCATGCGACTTATAGCAGTTGTGTGTTTGCCGATTCAATACCCCAACATCCTATTGAAGAAGCACTATAAGTCTATGGAAACCTTAACCTCAGTTAACGTTAACCTCGCACACAACACTTTAATTTCTAGAAAATTTACTACTCAAATGGTAACTGGTGGCCTCACTGTCTGGCTGGTGACCTGTCTAGTTATTTGGCTTAGTATTATATTGAATAACAGTACCTAACAAATCTGTTCGGACGGACGCTTCGTGCCGCAACCTTCACTGTTATGCTTATCCAATATATCGCATTGTTTATTGCCGAGATGCTCTCGGATTCACTACCGCTTTGTTCACAATTTTCACTCTATTAGATTCGCCATGTGATGAGCTCAGTCGGTTCGTAATAACCGGCAAGCGATGAAAACCCGATTACTTGTAGCGCCGACGAGCAGAACAAAGCTGATCCGAAATAATCTTTCTTTACCCCCTATTACAGGATTTTTTATAGGGTAACAAACTATACAGACGGCTCTTATGTCGTCGATGCAGTTCAGGCGTAGATGTACAATTTTTATATAACTATTGGCACCGCTATTAGCAATATTATTATTGCATCAAAATGAGGAAAAACTGCTGTAGTTGCCGAGCAATTTTCTACGAATAACGATCCCCCTAAGACAGTTACTTGTCATCAGCATAACGATAGTTCAATTACAGCTTATATCAGCTAAGAAAACCTAGCTTAAGCGGGAACTCCGCAACCTAGTATCCGCAAAGGCAGTGTCGGTAAAAGCGGTAATACTGCGGATAGCTGCGAGCCTCACATACATACCGAGGTGACTGCTGGTAAAGTTTGTGAAACCCATCACATAAATTGTCGAAATATCTGTCTCCCTATCACCGAACTTGGAGAGGATCTGGCATACACAGTTCAGTGAAATTATGTACAGCCATGTTAGATATAACGGGGAAACGCTGCGGTATCATATAGCTTGACAGTTTACAGCTGCGAAAGCTCTGTGCTTAACAGGCCAGAAGCGCCGAACTATGCCCCCGTTTGAGCTTGGCACGCGCTCAGTGTTAAGATAGGGGATAAAAGGGGTGTTAGTGCTTCTTAAACTCGAGTCTACTGCCTGCCAGTGTGCAGGTTCTGACGCTACATGTTGGGGGTGGTTCTGGGTTAACAATGTCACTAATCATGCACCTCCTGCTATTCGTCCATACTATGAATGTATTTGTATGCTCGATTTATCTTCATCTACCAGAGGTTTTACATGTTCAACTTTGACGACCGAGAATCGGAAACGTCGACCCGTAATAAACACCGTATTGTGATTAAAGTCGGCTCCAGCTTATTGGCCAGTAGCGATCATCTTACCCCCCGATACGCTTTTATGCATGGCCTACTCAAGGATGTTGCCGAACTGAAAAACGAGGGCTACGAAGTGGTTTTGACCTCATCAGGGTCAGTAGCGCTGGGCTTGAACTCTATCAAAGCGTCACTAAAGGACGCCTCTGTTCAAGATAAGCAGGCCGCCGCCGCCTGTGGCCAGCCGATCCTAATGCATGCCTATAAACAAGTTGCCCTGGAGTATGGATTCGATATCGCCCAGGTTCTGGTTACCCTCGATGATCTTGAGGATCGCAATCGGTTCTTGAATACAAAAAATACCATCCACCGCCTGATCGACCGCGGCGTAATGCCCATTGTTAACGAAAATGATACCGTCACCGTCGAGGAGCTGCGGGTTGGGGACAACGATAGGCTGGCAGCGAAAGTGGCGCAGATGATCCAAGCTGACTATCTGTTCATCCTAACCTGCGTAGACGGGGTCTATGACCGTGATCCCGCCGAGCCGGGCGCAGTGTTGGTAGAAACCATCAGCGATGTCAGCGATTATATGAAGGCAACCAGCGGCACCAGTGCTATGGGTAGCGGCGGCATGTTTACCAAGTTACAGGCAGCTAATATGGCGCAAAATGCTGGCTGCACGACCTTGATTGCCAGTGGCGAAATGGAATCGCCAATATCTGCACTGCTACGTGGCGAACGTCGCCACACTCGCTGTATTGCACAATCCTCACCTTCGTCCTCTTGGGCAATATGGCTGACCGACCGGTTGCAGATGGCGGGCGGCCTAGTATTGCGCCAAAGTGCAGCAGATGCCCTTGTGACGAGCAACGAAGGGGTGTTCTGTCGCGATGTCATGTCAACTTATGGTGTGTTCCAGCGTGCCGATGTACTGCATATCTACGATGAAAACGGCGTTGAGCTGGCCCGTGGCATGTGTAATTTATCGTCCAACGAAACGGCCGTCATTGCCGCTCATCCGAACGAGAAGGTGGAAGATTTACTGGGTTATAAGGCGTCGGCAAGGCTAATAAACGCCAAAAATCTGGTCATGCTGGAAGATCATCACCTGAACTGGGAAGAGCCAGACGATTCTCGCCAAGTTAACGGCAGCTAACAAAAACCTTAGGGTATCTGCGCAGTTGCCTATTATTAATAATGGGCAAAAAATGGGCTGTTAATTTTTCTCAACAGTAATGGCTCCTGCCCACCACCTCTCTATATCCGACCTACCGCCACGGTTCGCAGGCGATTGAGTACTGGGCTTGGTGAACAGCAGCTCTGGCAGACAATTCTTCAGCGGTGCCCTTTTTCGGCAATACCTTTTAACATCGCTCAAACAAGCCCAAGAGAATCTCTTCACAAGTTCTATCTTTGTATTTGAAAAGGTCATGCTGAAAGCAGCATTAAGCCATCAGCAAAAATTACTTGTTCAGCCTATGGTTAAGGCGCATTACCACTCAATCGGCGAGATTATTAAAGCAAAGAAATTACTACAGTCGCAACCTGCAGTCAAAGTAACGAAAGACTGCCGGCTAACAACTGATGACATGATTTATTCGAACCCTTTCAAGTTCTTTTCAAACTCGCTAAATTGCTCAAGTACCTGTTGTTCAGGCTCCTTAGTCAACAAACTAACCGCAACAACGGCAGTCGTTGCTAAAATGATGCCCGGTACAATTTCATACAATTCAAAAATGCCGCCGGTTAACTGTTTCCAAATAACAATAGTTGCACCACCAACTATAATACCGGCTAGTGCACCATTTCGGTTCATGCGCTTCCAGTACAAACTCAATAAAATCACCGGACCAAACGCGGCACCAAAACCCGCCCAGGCATAAGAAACCAAACCCAATACAGAACTGTCAGGGTTCATCGCTAACAATAATGCCACCAGTGACAGTGCAACAACCCCTAAACGCCCTACCGTCATTACTTCTGTAGGCGTTGCATTGGGGCGAACTAGTTGTTTGTAAAAATCCTCAGCTAATGCAGACGATGACACCAGTAATTGTGAATCCGCTGTACTCATAATTGCGGCCAAAATGGCTGCTAATAATATACCGGCAATCACTGGGTGGAATACAGCATTCACTAATATCATGAAGATTTTCTCACCATCAATAAGCTCTCCAACCAAATGAGTATTGGCATAAATTAGCCCAACTGCACCGACCAATAGCGAGCCAAATATAGACAGCGCTGTCCAGATCACCGCAATACGTCGTGCCGTGACTAAATCCTTATTAGTACGGGTTGCCTTAAAACGCGCCAAAATGTGTGGCTGACCAAAATAACCAAAACCCCAAGCGACTAGCGAAACAATCGCTATCCATGAAAGTGGCTCACCATCTACGCCATGCCAAAAAGTTAATAACTCGGGGTTAATAGCAACTAAATCACTGGTCAATTGGCTAAAGCCACCTTGCATTGCTGTAATTGGCACAATAAGTAATGCCGCTGACATCAATAAACCTTGTACCAAATCGGTCCACGAGACCGCCAAGAAACCACCAAACAGGGTATAAGACACTACACAAACCGCACCAATTATCACTGCGTAGGTGTAATTAAGGGAAAATACTGTTTCGAATAATTTACCACCCGCGACTAAACCTGAACTGGTGTAGAACAAGAAGAACATTAAAATAAAGAATGCGGCGATAGTTTGCACCAGCTTAGATTGATCGTTAAAACGACGCGATAAAAAATCAGGTATGGTTAATGCGTTGTTGGTAGTGATGCTATAGGTACGTAGGCGCTTAGCGGTAACTAACCAGTTTGCCCAAGTACCGACTAATAACCCGCCAGCCATCCATGTTGCCTCCATGCCAGCTGCATAGGCATAACCAGGTAAACCTAATAATAACCAACCGCTCATATCAGAAGCGCCCGCAGATAAAGCCGCGGGCCAGGGGCCTAGATTACGCCCTCCCAAAAAATAATCTGACGAATCACTAGTACGCTGGTAGGCGTACCAGCCGATAAATAACATCACAGCAAGGTAAGTAATAAAAGTCGCTGTGATAGAAAAATTATTTTCTATCATGAATATCCTTTTTCTCTTTTGAATTATTAATCATTAACTATACCAAAATAACACTCCTTATCCTCGAATTTCCCCTTATATCAGCACTTATTTCGGGGGCGGCTCTCTTTTTATTCAAACTAATTCATCCTCCGACTCTCGGTCACTTCACCCCCAGAAAAAATAGATTGAGTGACATGAGGCTGCTAATGCCACCTATACATTTTTGCAGGTAGGCAATTGCTGCTGCCGGCGCCTCAAACCGGCACTATAACGAGCTTATGCAACACAGATATTAACCATGAAATATCGGTGTATTTAGAGGAAAAAGTGGCCGTTGCCAGAATAAAGTAGTCATTTTCCTTTGTCAGTGAGCACCCACAGCCGCCAAATTGTTATAATAATGCCTTTCTTCACCAATAAAAAAGGACTATCCCATGGCCTATGCGCCTTTTAATCTCAGCGGAAAAGTATCAGTTGTCACCGGCGGCAACGGTGGTATTGGCCTCGGTATGGCAGAGGCGCTGGCCCAGGCCGGTGCCGATGTCGCCATCTGGGGCACTAACCCGGAAAAAAATGCAGCTGCCCTCTCCAAGTTAAAAGCCTACGGTACTCGGGTAATTGCCAAACAAGTCGATGTCTCCGACGAGCAAGCAGTCACCACCGCAATGGCTGAGACCCGAGAAGAATTGGGCCGTATCGACCAGGCCATTGCCAACGCCGGTATTGGCCTGCGCACCGACTCCTTTCTCAATATGTCTGGCGACCAGATGCGAGCGCTGTTTGCAGTCAATATCAACGGCGTTTTGTACACACTGCGGGAGGCGGCCCGGCATATGGTAGAGCGGGCTAAAGGTGGTGACTCCGGCGGCTCACTCATTGGTGTGGCGAGTTTGGCCGCCATCGAAGGCGCCGCTCACAACCAACATTATGCGGCCTCAAAGGGTGCCGTAGTCTCCACTATGAAATCTTGCGCAGTGGAATTTGGCCGCTATGGCATTACCGCCAATTCGGTACTGCCGGGCTGGATCGCCACCGACATGACCCAGGCCAGCCAAGACCGGGATGTATTTACCAACAAAGTTATCTCCCGGGTACCGATCGAACGGCGCTGGGGTAAGCCCGAGGAATTTGGCGGTGTAGCTGTCTATCTGGCCTCCAATGCCGCCAGTTTTCACAGTGGTGATTCCTTTGTAATCGACGGCGGTTATAGCGTTTTTTAACGGTTTAACTAATCCCTTAACCAGCAAGACCAGCGACATACTTATCGGCAGCAGCGAATGAGAGAGAGCGACAATAGCGTCATGAAGATCATTGATTTACGCAGTGACACCGTAACTCAGCCGAGTACCGCCATGCGCGAAGCCATGTCCTGCGCCGCCGTGGGGGACGACGTTTATGGGGAAGATCCCACGGTCAATGCCTTGCAGGACTACGCTGCAGAGCTGACTGGCAAGGAGGCGGCGTTGTTTGTACCCAGTGGCACTATGGGTAATCTATTAGCACTACTGGCCCACTGCCAGCGTGGCGATGAGTATATTGTTGGTCAACAAGCCCACTGTTACAAATTTGAAGGTGGCGGCGCCGCGGTATTGGGTTCAATCCAACCACAGCCGCTAGATAATCAAAGTGACGGTACGTTGGATCTGGCCGCTATCCGCGCGGCGATCAAAGCCGATGACCCCCACTTTGCGCAAACGCGACTGGTTTGTTTGGAAAACACCCACAATGGCAAAATATTACCGCTGGATTATCAAGCCCATGTCGCTCAGTTGTGCCGGGAGCAGGGCCTAAGCCTGCACTTGGATGGCGCCAGAGTGTGCAACGCCGCGGCCGTCCAGGGTGTGGAACTGAAACAGATAGCCCGCTACTACGACTCACTATCGATCTGCCTATCCAAAGGATTGGGAGCCCCCCTGGGTTCGGTGTTAACCGGCAGCTCAGACTTTATTAAACGCGCCCTACGCTGGCGCAAGATGTGCGGTGGCGGTATGCGTCAGGCGGGTATTGTCGCAGCGGGTGGTTTATTCGCGTTACGTGATCAGCGCCAACGGCTGTCAGAGGACCACTACCACGCAGAGCAATTGGCAGCGGGGCTAGCAACAATCGATGAGCTTTGCGTTGAACCCGTGCATAGTAATATGGTATTTGTACAGTGCCCCTCGGAACAGATGCAGCCATTAAAAACCTATCTACATCAACAGGGCATTCTGGTCGACGGCCACCTGAGCCTACGACTGGTCACCCATCTGGACATCGATGACTGCGATATCAAGCGGGTGCTACAAGCCGTCGGTAACTTCTTTACCAACGGCTGAAGTGACTAGGATTTTAGTCTTTCCTACTCACCGCGCCGATCTAAACTGAAGGCGCCGGTACCCATACCGGCAACAAACAACAGCCCCGCCATAATACCCATATTTTTAATAAAGTTTTGCATTTCGTGAGCCTGGTTAACACCCGCTTCTAAGTCCCAGAAGTGATGCATGGCAATACTAATAACCAAGGTCAGTCCGGCTAAAATAAATGCCGATAGACGCCCCTTAAAACCGACAATCAGTGCCGCCCCCGCGCCCAGTTGAATCACAATGGTCAGCGGCAACAATATCGCAATTAGCGGTACGTTATGCTGAGCCATATAGGCGCTCATGCCTTCATAGTTAGTTATTTTGGTAATGCCCGGTGCAATAAAATACAACCCGAGTAAGATACGACCGGCGAGTAGGCAGGCATGCTGCATTGTAGTCATAGAGTGACTCCTGTGTGGTTAAATTAATGGCTTTGGTAGCAGCAGCGCTGCGCAACCCTTATCGACATCTAAGATACAGCACTGATTGATAAAATCCCGTAATTTGAGAGCTATTATTCGTACTAACACTACTGCACCGTCGATAATAACACCGAACTCATTTAACAAGCCCGGCATTAGTTTTTTTAGCTCAGCACTACAGCTCAGCACTACAGCTTAGTACCCTAGCTCAGTAATATTGTTCAGCCCATAACCCGGCTCTTTAGCTTAATAAAGCCAGCGCGGCTTCGGCGCGGATAGCGACCCCCTCTTTTTGTCGATCCAGATCGACATCGCGGTTTTCACCCATGGCGCCAACCAGATAGCGCTTATAAACACCTTGGCCGATGGCAGCCAGGCGCCAGTGCGAAAAGGCCCGATAGTAATTAATCCCCGAGAGGTCGCGGCCAGTGTTTTTACTGTAGATCGCGCACAGTTCATCACGGCTGGGATAGCCGCCGACTGCAGTAGGTGACTGGTCCCCCTCCTTCTGCTCGATTTCTCCTGGCGCAACCCAGTTGTTGAGCAGGTAGCCGACATCCGCCAGCGGGTCGCCCAGGGTACACAATTCCCAGTCGAGTATGGCTTTAACCTCGGTGCCTCTCACCATCATATTACCCAGGCGATAGTCTCCGTGCACGATAGTGGCGCCGACCTGTTCCGGCATTTGTTCTGCCAGCAGCCGCGCGCAGGTTTCCATCGCAGGTATTTCGTGGGTTTTAGAGGCTTCCCACTGCTTGCTCCAGCGCTTTAATTGGCGCGCCAAATAGGCTTCTTTGCGACCCAAATCACCCAGACCCACCTCGTCGGGGTCAACCTGGTGCAGCCGTGACAGAATATCGATAACGTGTAAACCGATCTCACGCCTATCGCCTTGTGCTATTCCCGCTCCGATTACCGAGTCATTTAGTACCGCTCCCTCGACATAGGCCATTACATAAAAAGGCGCATCGTTGACCGCGGTATCGGTGCATAAACCCCAGGTTTTAGGCACTGGCACATCGGCCCCCTGTAGTGCTGAGATAATCTTAAATTCGCGACCCATATCGTGGGCGCTCTCCAGCACATGACCCAGCGGTGGCCGGCGCAATACATAACTGTCACCACTGGCGGTGGTGCATTTGAACGTTAGGTTGGAATGACCACCGGTAATTAGCTGGAAATCCATATCGCTGTTGATATCGGCGATATTGTCCCGCATCCACTTATTTACATTGGTACTGTTTATACCGTCTATCATTGTTGTCTCCACATACGAAAAGCGGTTGTTACGGCCGCGTAATTTGCCAAGCAAGGTAGCAGAAGCGGCCGCCAAAGCCAATTGCCACGGCCATTTATTCTGCGGTCTCAGAGCTATCGGATCGCTACCAAAGCCCCGAAAATCAGCCCCCCAACAAGCACACAAGCCTGTTATTCCCGGCAGTAACCGCACAGCCACAGGGCAAAGCTCTCGATGTATAAACAAATATTGTAAGGCTTAATAACAGACCAGCTGGCCTGTTATGACTTCCCTGGCCGTGACTAAGTGCTATGATATGGCCACTAAGCTTAATCACTAATTGATTGCTACAGGCGAAAAAAATGCCTCTCTTCAGGATTTCATCATGAGCGATATCATACTGCATCACTACGCCGGTTCACCTTTTTCAGAAAAGGTGCGGCTACTGCTGGGCTATAAAAACCTGTCCTATAGCGCAGTCGATATTCCCGTCATCATGCCCAAGCCTGACTTTATCCCCCTTACCGGCGGATATCGGAAAACACCCGCAATGCAAATCGGCGCCGATGTTTACTGCGACAGCGCACTCATGTGTCGTGTCATCGACGCGCTGGCGCCACAGCAAACGATTTACCCGTCCGAGTTAGAAGCCACTCTCGCCGCCAGTGCCCATTGGATCGATACGTTTTTCTTTAAGGTCTGTGTGGCAAAGCTATTTCAACCCAAGGTACTGGCCAATCACCCGCTGTTTTCCGATCCCGCCGCCGCCGCGGCCTTTAGCGCCGATCGCGCAGAATTAAACCGTGGTTCAGTAGCCGAACCCATAGACACCGCCCAGGCGGAGGCTTATTGGTCAATGCATATGCAACAGCTTGAACAGCAACTGCAAAGCCGGGACTTTTTAATGGGCGATACTGCCACCATCGTCGACTTTTCCACTTACCACTGCCTGTGGTTTGGCTATACCAACAAAATATTGCGCGATGACTTTGCCCCCTATGAACACGTAGTCAAGTGGTATCAACGGATGACCGCCTTTGGCCACGGTCAGCCCACCACCATTAGTGGCAGCGATGCACTGGCTATTGCCAAGGGCGCAGAGCCGAATCCGATAGCGCAACCTGCCGCTGTTTCCACCGGCGAGTTGGCACTGGGGGATAGCGTCGATATTACCGCCATCGACTACGGTAAACAGGCCACCCGGGGCAGCTTGCTGCAGGCTAACTTGCAGGAACTGGCAGTACAGCGCTCAGACCCGCAACTGGGTAATACCGTTGTACATTTTCCGCGACTGGGCTTTCAACTGCGGGCCGCCGATGACTAGTGTACGCAACTAGCGATTATTACCGCTGCCGGTAGTTAATCGCAGCATTGGTAGCATAATAATTACAGAAGAGTGCCGATGAAATTGACCTTACCAAAAGCCACCTCGCTCGCGCTGTTGATTACCACCTCGGGGCTGCTAAGTGCAGCTGAGAACTGGCGCGGTGACCTATCGGCGATCGACCCGGCCCAGTGGCAACAGCAACACGCCGACCACTTGTTGTCCCGGGCCGGCTTTGGCGGCAGCCCAGCCCAACGCCGTTCCCTAGCCTGTGGTGGTCTACACCTAGCCATAGCACAACTCGTTTACTTCAAGCAGCTGCCCACCCAGACTCTGCCCGCTTTCGAACACTCCGGGGTATTTGATGAAGGCCTGGACCCCTTCCCTCCCAGCCGCCCAGCGGTTACCAAGCTGGCAAAACGCCAAGGACACGCGCTGGGTATAAAAATCAAGCCGGGGGGCAACAGGCCTCTGCAGCCGGTAGTCGATAAATTTTTCTACTGGCTGCGCGCGAGTCGCCTGGAGACTGACCGGGTCACCTATTGGTGGGCCAATCGCATGCTCAACAGCAATCGGCCACTGCAGGAAAAAATGGCGCTGTTCTGGCACGGCCATTTTGCCAACAACGAAGACAAGGTGCGCGATTACCGAAAAATGCTGCAACAGCTAACACTATTCCAGCAACTCGGTCTCGGCGACTTTCAGAATTTGTTGCTCGCAGTAGCAAAAAACCCAGCGATGCTGGCGTTTTTGGATGCTGGCGTAAACACCAAGCATTCGCCCAACGAAAACTTCGCCAGAGAAGTCATGGAGTTGTTCACTATGGGAGTTGGTCGCTATACGGAGTCTGATATCCGCGAAGCGGCCCGGGCCTTTACCGGCTGGAACTTTAGCGGTCTTGAGTTTGTACGCCGGGTAGACCTGCACGACGATGGTGAAAAAGAATTTCTCGGCCAGCGCGGTCATTTCGACGGCACGGATATCATCGACATTATTTTGCAGCAAGATGCCAGCGCCAACTATTTAGCCGGTAAACTGTACCGCTATTTTGTGCGCAGAGATCTAGACCCAAGCCTGCAACAGCAACTGGGAAAGCACTTTAAAGCGCTGAACTACAATATCGCCGATTATCTAGCACTGCTATTTCAATCCAAAGACTTTTACGCCCAGGCCTCTATCAGCAGCCATATCAAGAGCCCCATCGAACTACTAATCTCTACTTATAAAAAGGCTGAACTAACACGCGTGCCCGGCGTACCCGATTTTAATACCACCAGCCAGGCTTTAGGGCAACGGTTAATGCACCCCCCCACCGTAGCCGGTTGGTCTCAGGGGCGCAGCTGGATTACACCCAGCTTGTTATTCGAGCGCGGCAATGTGGCCATGGCAATGTTATTTCCCGATATTGCTTTTATTGCACCGGATCGCTACCCCCGTTACGGCTCATCCATTGTTGCGGTTCACAAACGCCTGCAACAGGGCCTGGACATTACCCGTGCCACCATGGCCCAGAACCAAGATGCATCAAGTATGGCCGCCTCCAACTTACTGGCCGATCGCGACGAGGCCTTTAATACCCGGCTGGGCAGTTATCGCGGCTGGCAAAAGGCCATCGAACGGGTCAAGCCGTTGTCCCGACATATGGCACAGATAAACCTCACACAGTGGGTTATAGACGCCAAAGCCACCAGCGCCCTGCAGGTGGTAGATTTGCTGGCCGCCCGTTTCATTTCGGTTCAATTGGCCCCTGAGCGTCGACAATATCTGGCTACGTTCCTAGAATCTGAGCTAGGTAGCACCGACATTGTTGCTGCTACAAGCTATATGGAACAACCCCTGCGCATGTTGCTGCACATTATTTTAAGCCAACCGGAATACCAATTGGGCTGAGAGGAGTCATCGCATGAGTACAGCTAACAGGCGCGCATTTTTACGCCAGTCTTCACTCGCCGCTGCCGGCCTAATGCTGGGCCCACTGGCCAATGCCAGTATTGGGAAAAACAGCGCTCACATTAACAAAACCAATGATAACGGCCGTATCTTGGTAGTGGTTGAACTGTCCGGTGGCAACGACGGTTTGAATACGGTGGTACCCTATGGCGACGATGCCTATTACCGCCACCGCCCCAGTATTGGTATTCGCCCCGAGCAGCTGATGAAGATCGACGATCATTACGGTTTTAATCCCGGCATGTTGGGCTTCGAGCGCCTATGGAACCGAGGTGAACTGGCCATCGTACACGGCTGTGGTTACGACAACCCCTCTTTCTCCCACTTTACCTCGATGAACTACTGGCATACCGCAGCACCTAATAGCGGCGAACAATACGGCTGGCTGGGGCGCTTGGCCGATGCCAACGCCACGCCCGGGGCCAATAATGCATTAATTAATATCGGCAGCAGCCAATCGCTGGCGGTCAATAGCCAATACCATCGACCGCTGGTATTCGACGACCCCGAGCGTTTTGCTCGTGCACGCTTTGCCCAGCAAACACAGGCCCTAGCTGCCGGTAAGCAAGAGGCTTATCCTGGCAATCCCTCGCGCCAGTTTTTGCGCGAAGTCGCCCGCAGTGCACAGCACTCCTCGGCGCAAATTAGACAGGCCTGGAGCGATTACAGCAGCCCGATAGACTACGGTATCGCCGCAATCGATTTACCTAAGGTGGCGGCCTGTATTGCCGCCGGTCTGCCCACCCGCTTGTACCATGTGGCCTTTCGCAACAATGCCTTCGACACCCATGTGCAGCAACCGGCCCTACACCGACGACTGCTAAGCTATGCCTGTGACGGCATTCACGGTTTTATTCGCGACCTCGAACGCCTCGGTCTGGCCGATAGAGTCAGTGTGTTAGTACATTCCGAATTTGGTCGCCGGGTGCCCGAAAATGCCAACCAGGGCACCGACCACGGCAGCGCTAATGTGATGTTTTTTGCCGGTAAAAACGTCCGTGGTGGACACTACGGCACAGCTCCCAGCTTGACTGATTTAACAGCAGGGGATAATTTGAAACACAGTATCGACTTTCGCCGGGTCTACGCCACCGCTATCGATGGCTGGCTTGACCGCGGTAGCGCTAACAAAGTATTGAAGGGCAACTTTCCAGCGCTGCCCATATTCGGCTGAACAGGGCCTCTGTTCGCCGCTATCCCCGAGCGGCGACTCTACAATTACAGCTATTTTTACCTATGCATAAACAAAACTCTTAGGGTAAAATAGCGGCAACTATAATAATCCAATATAAATACTGTAATTGAACACGGTATTCACTGTCTTCGGGGGCTTCATGTGGTCTAAATTGACCGCTTTAACAGACGTATTCATTCCACCGGCTATCGCAGCAGACCCGAAATCCCACTCCCTTGCACGGCGCTATCAGGGCGTTGCGCGCATGCTCATCACTATTATTATCATCATGTTGTTATACCTTGTTCCACTGCTGCTGTGGGGCGGTAAAGACGGTGTTATCAGCACTATTATTCTGGCGGTGGTGGCCATGGTTGGCCTCAGTTTGCTGATATTGTATTTCACTCGAAATCTTCTATTGCCGCTCTTTGTTGCCAATATTGGCTCTATATTGCTGATCTTCTATGGTATGTTCATTACCGGTGGTATTTCCTCGCCACTGCTCTATGTGACGCTGACCTTACCCGTTATTACCATAACCTTTGGCGATGGCAGGCTGTTCACTGTGCTGTGTTCGGCCATCGCGATCGGTATTGTCACCGTGTTTATTGCCCAGCAAACAGGTTTTATCCCCGCGGTTTATGCCCAGAGCTTCACCGCCGTCGAACAGTTTCTTACCTTGATTGGTACCTTCAGCCTAACCAGTATTGGCGGTGTGTTAGCCAAGCGAGAAATTCAGCGCGGCCGCAATGCCGTGCAGGCGGCAAAGGAATTGGCCGAGCGGGAAGCGCGTGTCGATGTACTTACCGGCCTGGCCAATCGACGAGCCTTTACCGAGACTGTAGATAAAGCCATCGCACAAAGCCAACGGCGCAATTTTAATCTTGCTACAGCGCACAGCGAGCACGCATTTTTACTGATGCTAGACATAGATTATTTCAAACGGGTCAACGACAGCTATGGACATTCCGCCGGTGATATTGTTTTAGCCGAGGTTGCCAAAGCCTTAAAGATTGCAGTAAGGGATTCAGAATTTGTCGCCCGTCTGGGCGGCGAAGAATTCGCCATATTGGTCGAGTGTGACAATATCGATGCTGTGCTGCTGGCTGGGGAGCGCTTCCGCGCCTGTATAGAAAATCTTGTGATCGAGGCGGCCGATGTGAAAATCGAGATAACTACCTCTGTAGGCGTTGGCCAAATGGTCACCGGCGACAGCCTCGACAGCTTATTGCAAAAGGCTGATTCGTCACTCTATAGTGCCAAAGAACAGGGCCGTAACTGTGTGGTATTCACTGCCGGCTAACCGCTATGTCCAACCCTGAGCAGTATCGATATTCGATTCAATACTGCCCAAGTAGCATTCCAACAATAACTCCCACTCTTCAGTCACTAGCCCTCAATTACCGCGGCTCAGTCCGACAAGTACCACTGCACGCCGCCAATAGTCAGCTGCTGGTCGCTGACATAACAGCCCCGCTCCCTAGCGTTTACCAGCATAGTATCACGGTCGGCGACGGCAATATCGAGGCCGCTCAAGCCAGCGCCACGGTCATCGCGGGCCTGTACAAAACGCAGCTTGGCATTGTTGAGTTGCAAGTAATAATCCATGCCATTGCGCTGTACCTCAACACCGGCCACCTTCGCCCACAGATGGGCCAAGGCGTGGGGGTCAGGGCCCTGCAACTCGGCGCCGAGAATATCTACGGTGACATCTTGCTTGACCTTGTGCTGCCAACCACTGCCGCCAGCCGGATGCCAGTGCCCCTGAAAGTCACAGTGGGCATCGGATTCGATTTCAAAGAAGCCCGCCTGTAAGTCGCCGGGGTGTAACTGACATAAATTCCAGTCGTCTCTGGTCGACTCGTAGGCTATACGCACGCCATTATCCAACGCATTTCGGCGGATTGCCTGCTGGGTTTTGAGACTGTCGGCCTGGGTAATTACCATATAACCGCCGTCACCACCGCGGCGCTCTAAATAGCGCCCTGCGGCCGTGCCCTCTTGAATTGGCGCCACCACTTCCAGAAAGTTGCGGCCGATCGGCATAAGGGTATTTTCCAGTCCGAAGTGTGCAACTCCCGGATCGACAAAACAGCGCTCTATACCCAAAATAGCGGTCAAGTTCTGTAACACGGGTTCCAGTTCTCTGGCGACCAGGCAGATCTGACGAAGTTGTAGTGGCATTTAATAGACTCCCAGTCTCATCGGCATTAGGTTAGTAAGTGTGCGTCGGCCGCGGCCTTGATCTCGGCATCGGACATAGCCAGCCAGTCTTGTAATACCGCCTCATTGTCTTCGCCGACTTCCCGCACCCGCTGATAATCTTCACAGGGTGTTTTCTGAAAGTGCAGTGGCAAACTGTCGGCGTAAGTCGTGCCCACCCGTGGATGATCGTCGGCAATGGCATTGAGAAAGCCACTATGTTTCAACTGCGGGTCATTCTCCACCAAATCAATACCGTTTTGCACAACTCCCGCCGGTACCCCGGCGCGCTGACAGCGCTGCATAATGTCTTCTGCGCGATATTGCGCAGTCCAATTACCGACCTCCCTATCGATGGTATTCACTCGCGCAACGCGTCCTGCAGCCAGTGCCAGCTCAGGGCTCTCTGCCCATTCGGGATTGCCCATTAGCTCTTTAAAAGCAAGCCACTGCTGATCGTTCATACAGGCAATAGCCACCCAGCGCTCGTCGATCAGTGACTCACTAGCGGCCCCAGCACAGCGGTAACAGCCGTGTGGTGCGGCATCATCGTAGGGCAATTTGTTGCCTGTGGCCCGAGCCTTAACGTCGTTGGCGAAGTAGTCGAGTAGCGTTGGCCCAGTAAAATTGACTCCCACTTCAAATTGAGACAAATCGATACGCTGGCCACGGCCTGTTCGACGCCTAGCCTCCAGCGCCGCCAGCAGCGCCACCGCACCGTGCAGACCGGCCTGATGATCATTATAGGAAAAGCCAAGGCCAATATTCTCCCGGCCCGGCACCCCGGTTAAATGAGTGAGACCACTGAGCGCCTGAATAGTGGGGGCGTAGGTGACAAACTTTTCCCAGGGGCCGCCTTCGCCCATGCCAGACATTTGCACATAGACCACCTTATTATTGTCTTTGCTAATGGTGTCATAACCCAGTCCCCAGCGATCTAATACACCTACCGAGAAGTTATCAATAACCACATCGGCCTGGCGGCACAGCCTGGCGCACAGCGCGCGACTGTCTTCTTTAGTCAAGTCCAGGGCCAACGCGCGCTTGTTTCTGTTCCACATCAAGTAATAGGGGTGTGCCGGCTCATTGGCCGACACCGCTCGATCCGCGGAATTGATCTTGACCACATCGGCCCCCATATCCCCGAGAATACGCGTGGCAAAGGGCCCGGCCAACACATGAGTGAAGTCCAGTACTTTTAGACCTTCCATCGGTCTGTTCATGGTTTTTTTCACCCTGTTATCTACGGATTCCTTCATTGTGCCGCCTCCCAGCCAATATCCGCCAACAGTGCTTGGGTATCGGCACCCGCTGCACCACAAGGGCCCATTGACCAGGGTGTTTCGCTAAAGTGATAGGGGGCACCGGGGCCCTTAATAGTCGCCGTGGCTGTCTCATAATTGACCCACCAGCTGCGGGCCTGTAGCTGTGGGTTTGTCCCCACCCCCTCGATAGGCAATACCTGACCATAGGGACAATGCCGAGACTGGCCCTCTAGGAACAACTGCTCGGCATCTTTTTTGGCTACCCACTGTTGCAATACCTCCATCACCCGCTGGGTGGTCGCCAGAGCATTGTCGGGGTCGCTGTATTTTTCATCAAGTAAATCTTCGAAGGCCTCTTCCTGCACCAGCCAAAATATTTGCGCCTCCAGATCAGGGGCTGGAGTCACCATAATGGCGCCCTTTTTGGTGTTCATCACGGTATAGGCTTGGGTCCAGTGCAGAGCGCCCTGGCGGGGCAGACCGGGACTGGTGGCCGGGGAAATGTCATCGTACCAGTAGCTCATCAACACGTGTTCCAGGCAAGAGGCTATACACTCGTGTACCGATATATCGACCTGTTGGCCACAGCCAGTCTCTCGCATGTGGTTGAGGGCGGCCAGCGCAGCGATGGCAATATAGGCACCGGACACCATAAAATTCAGTTCTCCAAAGCCCATTAGCGGCGCTGTGTCGGCGGCGCCGGTGGTGGCATTAAAACCCGCCAGGGCACCGGCAACCAAATCCGGCGCTAAAAAGTCTTTCCAGGGGCCGCTGGGGCCAAAGGAGCTGGTGTCCACCACCACCAATTGCGGCCGCTGTTGTTGCGCTTCTTCCAGCTGCGCTGCCGCCAGCGCGAAGGTATTGCTACAGGTGAGCACGATATCGGCCCTCGCCACTAACTGCTGCAATTGCGAGCGCCCTGCATCGCATTCGACATCCACCGAAAAAAAACGTCTATTGGAGGCAAAAAAGGTGTGCCACAACGAGCTAGACTGCGCTCCTTCGCCCTTTATATGGGGGCCTCGAGCTCGCAACGGGTCACCCCCAGGAGGCTCAGGGCGCACCGTTTCTGCACCGAGATCAGCCAGTAACTTGGCGCCGTAAATACCGCGTTCGTCAGTTAAATCCAGTACGCGTACACCGCTCAGTGCTCCTTGGGTGGTACTATCAGTCATGCTGTCTCCCCACCCAAATGCGCTCGGGCAGTAATTGTTATTATTAGTCGCGCCACCGTCGGTCCATACAGTCGCTCCTTACAGCACCGACAAGTGACCCACTCGGACGTAGACACAGCTTCGCAGAATAAAAGCCCACCGGGAAAATGTCTAGCCCAAAGCGCTTTCTATTGCCGCCATTGAGCTCGTTGGTAAACCGGTCTGCTAACAGG
>Ga0105355_10000806_pt1 | contig 29137 bp, 21 predicted proteins | sample GOMGulsemesocosm_2_FD_83508 | JGI IMG/M metagenome (GOLD analysis project Ga0105355, IMG submission 83508) | Methane-oxidizing microbial communities from mesocosms in the Gulf of Mexico - GOM9C Gulf of Mexico | ecosystem: Environmental > Aquatic > Marine > Cold seeps | place: Gulf of Mexico...
GAGCTTTGGCCAATGCGGCGTGCCCACAGTACTTGACCTTGCGAGTTGGCCAAAATGATACCCACATTTGGTCTAAACCCGTCTGAATCTATCACAGCACATTCCTAAAATTCTTTCAGCTATTGTTCCACACATCTGTCCTTGTGCAAATAGCTAAGCAACATCAGTTTGAAATCATTATTCATTTTTTTACTTTTAGGAAAAATTTACTCATTTCAATGGGAGATTAGGGTAAGATAATATTTTTTTGGCTACAGCAAGATCAATACTCACTTTAATCGATTTTCACCACGGGAAGTAACTTCATGGCACTGGCAATTTTTGATTTAGACAATACATTAATCAATGGCGACAGTGACCACGCTTGGGGGGAATTTCTCTGTGAAAAAGGTATCGTTGACGTCGATCTTTACCGTCGAGCCAACGACCTGTTTTATCAGCAGTATTTAGCCGGCAATATGGACATGCAGGCCTTTTTGAGATTCGCCTTGAAGCCGCTAAAAGATCACAGTGTTGTGCAATTACAGCAGTGGCACAGTGAATTTATGCAGCAAAAAATCCAGCCTATGATGCAGAGAAAAGCGCAGCAAAAAATACAACAGCATCGTCAACAAGGGGATTTTATTTTAATCATCACCGCCACCAACCTATTCGTCACTGGGCCTATCGCCACAGCCCTTGAGGTAGATGACATAATAGCAACGGCCCCGGAGATGATTGACGGTGAATATACAGGTAACTTCTCTGGTACTCCCTGTTTTCAGGAGGGAAAAATAGTCAGACTAAAACAGTGGCTTGAGCACAATCCACAAAAGCTCGATGGCAGTTATTTTTACAGTGACTCACGTAATGATTTACCACTGTTAGAATTAGTCGACCATCCTATCGCCGTAGATGCCGACCAGCATTTAACTCAAGTAGCCAAGCAGAGAAACTGGCCGCATATCAGTTTTCGCGACTAGCAATTCACTGTCTCCGATCTGGCTGGCAGTTCAAGACGACTTGCTCATTGCTGCTATTTATTGTGTAACTTTTCCAACCATTGCATGGGCGAGAGTCCAGTTTTCTTGCGAAAGACTCTGGCCAGAGCCGAACCGTGTTCATAACCGACACGGTTGGCCACGAGAGATACCGCTTGATCTTGTTGTAGTAGCTCCTGGGCCAGAGAAATTCGTAAATCCGTTAAAAACTCATTCGCCGTTTGCCCGACGGTATCGCGAAACAACGCGGCAAACTTTGAGCGAGACATCGCTGCACTACTGGCCATAGCTGCTAAATTCCAATCTCGTTCTGGCGCCTCTTGCAGCATTGCTATGGTCTTTGCCAGCGCCGGATGACTTAGCCCTGCCAACATACCTTGTAAGACTATCCCCTGTGCTGATAATTGTCGTAACATTTGAATCATGAAGATTTCACAGAGCTTATTGACGATGCTCTGCTGGCCAAGCTCCTGTCCATCGGTTTCCTTAAACAGCCACTGCAACGTTTTTTGCATCTCACCAGCGCCGATATCTAAGCAGATTAGTTTAGGTAAATTGGCTAATAATTGTCGCTGCTGTGTGCCATTAAATTTGATAGTCGCACAGACAACGTCGACGTCTGTGGATTCTGCAGAAACTATTTGGTGTGCGGTTGAGTAAGGCAACACTATCACTGTAGGCTGCTCGAATACTAATTTGTGCCCCCGATCACTAAGTACTGTTAACCTCCCGGATCTGAGAAAATGCAAGTGGCCATAGTCACCGGACAAATTGGATCCTAAAGTTTTACTTCCACAAAAATTACCGTTAAAGATCACTTCTGTAGCTATTGAAAAATTATCCAAAATCAGTGCAATTTTATCCACTTTTGCCACTCTTACCGCTTTATTAAACAGACGAGACCAGAGCAGATTCCTTTCAATCCTCGACATATTGCTTAGATCGACAATTTTACACAATCTGTTTCAGTTTTTGGACGATCGGATGGCCACACTCATTGCTATTTAACTAAAGTATTACTCGAAACACTGCATGCCAGTAAAGCATACCCCCGTAAAACGTTAAGATAGGACATTAAAATGAAGATTACAACATTACTAAAAGCAATTGTGGTCACCGCTGCTATGGCCATTAGTCAACTCAGTTTCGCCGCTGACATAGAAGCTAATGCCGATACTAATGACATAGCCATTAAAGGCTATGACCCGGTCGCCTATTTCACCCAGAGCAAACCTGTGCAGGGCAGCAGCAAGTTCAGCGCTACCCATAAAAATGCTATATACCATTTCTCCAATGCCAAAAACCGAGATTTGTTCAAGGCCAATCGCGAAAAATATGCCCCTCAATACGGTGGATACTGCGCTATGGGAGTAGCGATGAACTTAAAGTTTGACACTGACCCACAGGCCTGGAAAATCGTCGACGACAAGTTATATTTAAACCTTAGCAAAACAGTGCAAAAAAAGTGGCTCAGTGACGTACCAGGCCACATTGACACCGCAGAAAATAACTGGGGCGAGCTTAAAGGTTTAACCCCCGCCCAAGCTAAGGCCAATAGTTTATAACCTTTATACTCAGCGTTAACTTTGCACTTTTCGCTGCAGACAACTCAATGGCTTGCCTATGAGTTGTCTGCACTAAATTTTCATCTGGTCTAACTAGTTTAGGCTGTTCCACTTGCTATCTTTTTCTTTTATTATCGTAACTGGGTAAATGCTTCTCAGCGCTGTTAGTTGCTGCAGCTAAATAGCCCACCAATGCCTCAACTTTAACCTTCAGATAGTGCATAGCGATGAATTTTAGAAAAATAATACCGCTGAGTTTACGAAATAGAATGCTGCTGGCACTTTGCGCCACTGCATTATTGCAAGCACTGCTACTCGGTGGTTATGCACTGCAGCACTTAGCTTCTTCACTTGAAGAACAAATTGGCCAGCGCGCCCTGCAGATGGCTAAAGGAGTTGCCGCCCAACCGGAAGTGCGCATTGGTGTACAACATCTAAACAGTCGTAATCTGCAAAAATTAGCAGAGCGTACCCGCGAAAACAGTGATGCCCGCTTCATTGTTATTGGCACTAAAGAAGGGGTTAGACTCTCCCATCCAGTTCCCGAGCGTATTGGCCAGGTAATGAAAGGTGGTGATAATATACGCGCGCTGAAATATGGGGAGTCTTATGTTTCCAAGGCTATAGGGACTTTGGGACCTTCGATCCGCGGTAAAACACCCATTTTTGACGAGCGCGGAGAAATAATAGGCATAGTCTCGGTCGGCTATATGCTGGATAACGTCAGCGACATTATTACGCGTTACCAGACCAGCATTGTGATCGCAATGTTAGTGGGGATAGTGCTATCAATTCTCGCTGCGCTGCGTATAACCAATTATTTCAAAAGGGCCATTTTTGGTTTGGAACCCGAGCAGATAGCTCAGCTATTCCAAGAGTATACCGCCACCCTGGAAAGTGTTCGCGAAGGCATTATCGCCGTCAATCCGCAGGGGCTTATTATCACTTTTAACCCGGAGGCGGTGCGCTTATTCGGCCTCACTGAAGGCGAGAGCCTGAAGGGAAAACACCTCAACGATATTTTGCCTAATAGCACTATGCTGGATTTATTAACCAGCAAACAATCACAGTTTGACCGGGAAATTTACCGTAACAACAATGTATTGATCGCCAACCGCATTCCAATTTTCGATGGCGATACTCCTGTGGGAGTCGTCTCGAGTTTCAGATTGAAGGACGAACTAGACCTGATTAGTCAAAAACTCACTAAAGCTGAGCAGTACTCCCAGACTTTAAGAAGCCAGACCCACGAATATGCCAATAAACTCAATACCATTGCTGGTTTGATCGAGCTGGGTGCCAACCAGCAGGCCCTGGAACTTATCAGCAGTGAAACACAAGCGCAGCAGGCATTGATTCACTTGTTAATGAATGCTGTAGAGAATCCCGTGCTGTCAGGCTGTATCATCGGTAAATTTAATCGCGCCAGAGAGATGGGTCTAAACTTAATTATCGATGAAGAGAGCAACATGGGCGTATTACCTAGCCATATAAAGCCCGAGCAGATTATCACCGTGTTGGGCAATTTACTCGACAACGCCTATGACGCCTCTCTTAAAACCCAGAATAATTCTGTGTATTTATCAATGACAGATATAGGAAAAGACATCATTATTGAAGTAGAAGACCGCGGCCCTGGTATCCCGGTGGCTGTTGAGCAACAAATATTTGATCAGGGTTATAGCAGTAAAGAAGAGGGTGGACACGGTTGGGGGCTGTATCTCGCCAAGCAAATTGTCAATCTGATGCAAGGCAGTATTCAACTTTCTCAACCGGAAGCTGGCGGTACTCGCATTACCATTTACTTGCCGAAAGAGTTGTCTAATTAGTGCATTCAAGGTGGACAATTGTCCACCAATAAGTAAGTATCTAGCTGCTCCGAAATTTAGTCAAAACAATGATACAATTGAATTTTGGTTGTGGAATATACAAACAATTTCGTCACCTTCTCTAAATCCCGCCCAATTTCTAAGGTAATAGTAGATGCATAATATCAGTATTGTCATAGCAGAGGACGATCATAAAATCGCCGAGATTCAACGGCGCTTTATTGAACGCATCGAAGGCTTTGAAGTACTTGGTATTGCTCATAGTACAGTAGATGCACAAGACATGGTCGAGGTGCTTGAACCTAACTTACTGTTGTTAGATATTCATTTTCCAGAAGGTAACGGCCTGGAGCTGTTACGGCAAATTCGCAGCAGCAAAAGTGCCACTGATGTTATCTTAATCACCGCCGCTAAAGATGTTACTAGTTTAACCGAAGCCCTACACAGCGGTGTTTTCGACTATATATTGAAACCTTTAGTGTTCGACAGATTACAGAGCGCTTTACAGAATTATCGGGATCACAGTAAAAAATTATCCGCTCTGGAAGCCAAAAGCCAAACCAGCCTGGATCAATCTACTGTTGATTTATTGCTGCCTCGCAGCAATTCACAGACAAAATCAGCCAATGCCTCATTGCCTAAAGGCATAGACCCACTCACTTTAGAAAAAATTCGTAACATATTCTCCCAGGGTTCAGCAGGTCACACCGCCGAGCAGATGGGTGACTTAGTCGGCAGTAGTCGAACTACCGCAAGACGCTATTTAGAATATCTCGTCAGTAATTCCGAGCTTCGAGCTGACGTCAGTTATGGCTCTGTCGGTCGTCCGGAGCGGTTTTATATCCGCTCTGAACCCGCAAAATAAAACCATTCTACTGCTGGTATCTAGCTATTAACTCAGCCGCCAATCATTAGTTATTCACATTCCAAGCTGCGTATTTATCTGTGGATAATGCAACAAACTCAGCTGCACTGACTTTGCTTTGTGAACAAAAATATCAAAGCAAATGTAGCTTGATAAGTATTTAGTCTAGGTATAGATAACAAGGCTTAAACTGAGATGGGGAGCTTAAATCTGAGGCGGGGTACTGTGCTGTGCTGAAAAATGCGAAATGTAATACTAAAAAGCTATCAGCGGGCAAGTTGCCACGCTGATAACTTACTGATCATTCTTTACTCTGAGTCAAATACGTTCTGTTCTTTTCTCTGTCCTACCTTCTTTCTGATGAAGTTTAGTAGCGGTTGTCCGAACAGTGCCAGCATCGCCAATGCCATAATCACAGCAGTCAGTGGACGTTCCCACATAAAGCTCATGCTCTCGTCGTTGATTAACAGTGCACGTCTCAAATTATCTTCCAGCATGCCGCCGAGGATGAACCCTAACAACATCGGCGCCAGCGGAAAATCTAACAACTTTAAGCCGATTGCCGCTATACAGATAATCACCATCACTTGAATATCAAAAGCATTAAATGAAACCAGATACACGCCTGTTAGTGAGAAAAATAAGATCAGTGGAATCAATATTGGTCTTGGAATTTCCAGTAGCTTGGCGATATAGGGGATCAGCGGCAAGTTCAGAATCAGCAGTACCACGTTGCCCAGATACATAGAGACTATTACTGACCAAAACACATCCGGATGATCGATAAACAACTGTGGTCCAGGCTGGATGCCATAAGCGATTAAAGCGCCTAACATGACGGCCGTTGTACCGGACCCTGGAATACCCAAAGTCAATAGCGGCACAAAAGAACCGGTAGAGGCAGCATTATTAGCCGATTCAGGTGCTGCCAGACCTCTTAAAGAGCCCTTACCAAAACCTAATTTGGCTTTTGCAGAGGCTAAATTCCGCTCAATACCATAAGCTAAGAAAGCCGCAATAGTCGCTCCGGCACCGGGAAGAACACCCACTATAAAGCCCAGCACCGAGGAGCGAACCATAGTCGGGGCCACTTCTTTGATTTCGGCCTTGGTCAGCTTCATACTGCCAAGAGAACTGGTATCATTCACCTTAGATTGCTGTGCATCAGTGCTTTTATCCATCACTGACATTACAACTTCAGCCAGGGCAAAGGTAGCCATCGCCAGCAACAGGAAGCTCAAACCGTCGATGAATTCTAGCGAGCCAAAAGTGAAACGCTCGACGCCATTAGACCTGTCTGTTCCCACTGTGGAGAGCATTAAACCCAATACACACATCATCAGTGCTTTGAGAATATTTCCTTTACCGGCAAAAGCTGCCACTGCGGTCAAACCTAGAACCATCAAGGCAAAGTAATCACTGGACTGGAAACTCAGTGAAACTGTTGCCAGCATTGGGGCAAAAAAGATTAAAAAGATCGCCCCTATAGTACCGCCAACAAACGAAGAGTATGCCGCTAGCGCCAGCGCTTTACCTGCCTGTCCGCGCTGCGCCATCGGATAGCCATCAAAGGCTGTCACAACGGTTGCCGAGCAACCCGGGGCGTTTATTAATATTGAAGAAGTAGATGCGCCAAACACAGCGCCATAATAAACACCGGCCATAAGGATAATACCCGATGACGGATCCAAGCCGTAAGTTACCGGTATCATTAACGCCACCGCCGATACTGGGCCCAAACCAGGCAACATGCCGATAAAAGTACCGGCGAAACAACCGACAAACAGCATTAACAAATTGAACGGCATAACTGCTGTGGTCACACCTATATAGACACCTTCCCACATAAATTAGACTCCCATCCATTGTAATACTGCACCTGGTGCAAGATAAATATCCAGCAACTGTGTTAATCCATACCAAAATACTGTCACTAGTGGCAGTGAACAGAAAAATAACAATATTTTGCGCCGCTCTCCCAGTAGCCAATAACCACAAAGTAAAAATAGCGTCGTGGCAATTAAGAAACCCAAAGTTTCCAACACTACGCCGTAAACAACCATTAAAGCCATTAGCTTAGCCGCAATAGTCCAGTCTAGTTTGGGTAGATCAGATTTCTGCTCATCTCTGGAGGTAAACAAGAGTGCCAGTGATAGGCATACACCTATTATTGCGAGAACGGTTGGAAGGGTTTTAGCAGTGAATACTTCATATTCATCACCGGGGTACATAGGAATTAAAGTAGTGGAATAACCGTAGGCGAGAGAAAGCGCCAGGAATATTAAACCACCGATACGGTTTTTAGCTATTGTCATATACATTAAGGGCCAACTTCACAGCTAGCCCTCCTCTTTAGTAGTGAAAGATCTGACTAAGTCTCGAGTAGTGCGCTGAGATCGACAAACAATCGGGACTTATTGAGAGCTTCCATCCATATTAGTCGTATGAGTGGCACGACAGCCCAGGGCCGTACCACTCATGCTAAGTAATTTTAACTATTACTTAAGGAAACCTAATTCTTTCATTAGAGATCCTAGCTGCTCTTCCTGCTGCTCAAGGAATGCGTAGAATTCATCAGCATTCTTGTAAACGTTAACCCAACCGTTACGTCCACGTACAGTTTCCCATTCAGGAGTCTTGTACATAGCTTCTAGAGTTTCATTCCACTTAGCCACTTGCTCCTTCGAAACACCAGGTGCTGCGAAGAATCCACGCCAGTTAGCGAAAACAGTGTTGTTACCCATTTCCGTCATAGTCTTAACATCTGGAGCATCTCCAACACGCTCAGGTGCAGTGATACCTAAGATACGTACTTGACCACCTTTAGCCAGTGCTAAAGCTTCGCCTAAACCCGTTGAAAGGATTTTAGCTTCTCCAGAAAGAAGACCAGCCATTGCCTTTCCGCCAGCATCGTAAGGGATGTACTTAAGTGTACGAGGATCTAGTCCCTCTGCTTTAATAACTGCAGCTGCAACTAGGTGATCTAGTGATCCACGAGCTGATCCACCGGCAAACTTAAGTTTTCTTGGGTTCTCTTTGAACAGTGCAACCGCCTGGCTCCAATCTGTAAGAGGGCTGTCAACTTTAACGACAAAAGCGCCGTAATCGGCAATAGTGCCGGCGACTGGTGTTAAATCACGGAAACTCTGTGGGAATACTTTAGTGATAGAGCGCACAACGATTGGCGTTGAATTAACCATCAAAGTATCAGGTGAGTTCTTAGCAGTCTCGATTAAGTGCGCGATAGCTTTACCGCCGCCGCCACCAGACATATTTTGGAAAGAAGCTTCTTTAACTAAACCAGATTTAGTTAAGGCTTCACCAGTACCACGTGCAGTACCATCCCAACCACCGCCAGCTCCACCAGGGATCAAGAAGTGAATTTTTTCAAGTTTTGCTTCAGCGGCTACTGAAAATGAGAAACTGCTTAGTAGGCAACCTGTGATTGCAGCAGCTAGTAAAGTACGACGTTTGATAGACATGTTTTTCTCCTTGTTGTTTTCGTTATGAGAAACACAATAGAGGTTACAATAGCAACTGAACAGCTTATGAAATTAAAGGCTTTTTAGTTTATTCTGCACATTTTGTTCATAAAGTTCACGCCGTAAATAAAGTATTTCTCTGCGGAAAACAATTTGTAAAACTGCAAATGATATTAAAATTATTATAGAGGAAAAGGCAGCTGAACTGCACACTAAACAGTCCAGCTTCCAAAGTTGCCGTGACTGGCAACTGATTATGTTAGCAATAGATAGATCCTGTGACAGCCCAGATGTTCCTCAACATTGGAAATATAGTTGAGTAATTTCACTTGTCAAACTTATCACCCTATTTTTCATATAGATACATTACTGCAAGCCTATATATATATCAGTGATCAATTCGTGCTCAGCCACTTCTGGAAAAAAATTTATGTATTCAAAGAAACACGGAAAATCTGCCAAGTTCTGGTTGTTTTCACTCAGCCATTGGCAATATAAGTAGCGTACTTTCACATCTAACTGATCGTGCGACCCGTGATGACGGATACAAGCGTAGCGCCCCGCAGGTATTACTTTGTTTATTATGCCCCAATCATTTTGGGCAACAGGTTGTTGAACCTCCCCGCAAACATCAAAGCGGAATTCATCCGGGTCAGTGGTTTTTGGATCACTGTACACCAAACCATAAGTGCTACTGCTAGCAACAGGCGACAACTTACTTTGCTTGCGCCAGTCGATAAATTTCTCAATGCTATAGTTTAGCTTCCCTACCGCTCCCAGGTGTTCCAACACTGCAATAAGTGTCTTGGGGAAATCTATTACTCTCACGTCCATATGCTCAGTTCCTCGCGGTGCAGTAAAATGATATTTTTCCAGCCAAGGCTCCCACAAAGGTTTTTTTCTAAAGTCCCTCGGGGTCTGTGAAAATGCTTTTTTGAATGCTCGACTAAAAGATTCCGGGCTGGAAAAAGCGGCATCTAAGGCAATATCTAACACCGACTGGTGCGGATTAAATACCAGTTGATAAGAGGCTCTCTTCAAGCGCAGCAATTGCAGATATTTGTACAAGCTGATGCCGCTGTATTCGCTAAATAGTCGATGAAAATGAAATTTGGAAAAACAAGCCACTTCACTCAATACATCTAGACTCAGGTCATCATCTAAATGTTGATCTATATACGAATAGACCAGCGTCATTTTCTGCCGATAATCCAGCTGCTGTACTTTTGCATTCATTATTTCAGGTTTCACTTTATTTCCTTTACGGCGCCATATTGAACGCTTTTATATTTCAGTACCTGATAGATCTTGCTGTTTTAGCGAATATTGAAAGTCGATATATATTAGCGGTGCTGTCAGTCCGTTGAAGCTGCCTCTCACAACGACAAAGTGATGTTATAAAAAATATTTTTTGCTAAAGATTCACAAAATACCTTAGGTATTTCTAATTAAGTTTTATGGGAAATAGAGCGATAAATAACTGGCAAACACACACATTAACAAATTATAAACTGTCAAAAGAGCTAGTGACAGACAGTATTTATTTTTTATTGGCCCCTGACAGAACTAATCCACCCACCCCAAATCCAAGCTTTACAATCAACCACTTGCATTGATTTTCCAACTATGCGATAACGATTTAGCTCAGCCGATTAGTGAACAAAAGGGAAAGAGTATCTTAAAATGTCTCTGCATAGAGTCGTTTTTATATTGCGCTCTAAATAGGAAACTACCATGTTGAAGTTAGTGCTTATCGAGAAACTCCCCAGTGGGATAGCAAATGAAATCCAATTACCTCTCACGGGTGTGCATGCAATCGTCGCCAAAGCAGATGCCAGTTATAGCGTTTTTGATCAGGCCACTATGCTACCTCCCGCTGGAATAGTGCTCAAACGCAAACAGGATGAACTAGAAATAGAGCTCGATCAGCAACTAGTGGTCAGTATTGAAAACTTCTTTGTCACCCCCACTGGCGCAGATAGCACTGCACAGTTCAGCATTGATGGTTCCAGTTCTGAAGCCATGATAGTGACAGCAGAAACAGCTAGTACACTGGGAGAAGAAAATATCGTTTGGCAGCTAGCTGAAGAACCTGGTAGTTCTTTTACTGCGTTGTCTGTTGCGGGCATAACTGTAGGAGCTGCTGCTGCCGGCACCGGAGCAGGTTCCGCAGCAGCAGCGGTCGCGGCATCTTCATACAATATGACAATATCTGCAGCAGCCGGTGTTTTGCAATCGCAAGTCACCGTCAAAATCTACGATAAAGATGGAAATTTACTGGCAACTCAAGAGCACAATTTTTCCAGTGGTGCTTTGGTATTTAAAATCAAAAATGGCTATCAGGGGCCTATCTTAGCCAAAGTGGAAAACAGCAACGGAGCCACTGGCGACTACATTAATGAAGCAAGCAACCAACTGGTCGATTTAGGAACTGATCTTAGGGCGATGGCCAGTGCAAATGGTGCCGACGATGTCGCCATTAATATAACGCCATTGACCGAATTGGCAGTGCGAAAAGCAGGCATTACCGGCAATACCCTGACAGCGACAAATTTAGCCACCAACCAAAAAATAGCCAATCTTTTTGGTATTGATGACATTCTCGGGCCTGCGGTTACTGTTCTCGATACTCAGTACGATGCCAGCAATGGCTTAAGTGCCGCCGAAAAATATGGCAATTTACTGGCGGCACTAGCAGGTTCCGATGATAGCACCGGTGGTCAAAAACAAACCTTAGACCAATTAGAGACAAAAATTGTCGATAACAGCTCCACTCTGGCAATGACCCAAGAGGGCGTCAAGCTGATCAAAGAGGGGCTCGACTATTTTGAAGGGGGTGTCAATTCCGCTAAGGCAGATCTACAACACTCGCTTCTTATGGCACCTTTTATAGAGCAGGCGAATGGTGGCCTAACACTGGCGGAAGCTAACGCAGGTGTGCTGGTCCAAGTCGCCGGGGCTAAAATTGGCGACACGGTCACTTTACATTGGGGTGATCAAGTCATCACCCACACCGTTCTTAACTTGAATGCGCAAAATTCAGTAGAAATCAGCGTAGCCAGCAATATCGTCTCGGCTTATCAAGGCGAGGTTGCTGTCTCCGCGCAAATTAATGGTGGCAAACACAGCCCTGCGGTGATTATCAGTGTCGACAGCGAAGCGCCAAACGTGGCTATCATTATGGCAGACAATGCACTAAAAAGCGGTGAGACTTCTCTAGTCACTTTTACCTTCGATGAGACTCCCACGGGTTTTACTCAGGGAGATGTAACGGTAACAAACGGTAGCTTAAATGGCTTTACAGTAACGGCTGACGATAAAGTCTATACCGCGACGTTTACGCCCACTGTTAATATCGAAGAGAGCACGAACCTCATTAGTGTTAGCACCGGTTATACCGATGCCACGGGTAATACTGGTACCGCTAATACTTCGGCTAACTATACCATTGATACGACAGCGCCTACTGTGGCCATCACTATGACAGATACGGCCTTGATTATAGGTGAAACATCACTGGTCACTTTTACCTTCAACGAAGCTCCCACGGGTTTTACTCAGGCAGATGTAACGGTAGAAAACGGTAGCGTAAGTGGCTTTACAGTCACGGCTGACGATAAAGTCTATACCGCGACGTTTACGCCCACTGTCAATATCGAAGACACCAGCAACATAGTCAGTGTCGGCACTGGTTATACGGATGCCGCGGGCAATACTGGTACCGCAAATACTTCAGCTAATTATGCGATTGATACAACAGCGCCTACTGTGGCCATCACTATAGCAGATACGGCCTTGAAAATAGGTGAGACTTCCCTTGTCACTTTTACTTTCGACGAGGCTCCCACGAGCTTTACTCAGGAAGATGTAACGGTAGAAAACGGTAGCTTAAGTAGTTTTACAGTAACGGCTGACGATAAAGTCTATACCGCGACGTTTACTCCCACTGTGAATATCGAAGACAGCACGAACCTCATTAGTGTTAGCAGCGGTTATTCCGATGCCGCAGGCAATGCCGGTACCGCTAATACTTCGGCTAATTATACGATTGATACGACAGCGCCTACGGTGGTCATCACTGTGGCAGATACGGCCTTGAATATCGGTGAAACATCACTGGTCACTTTTACCTTCAACGAGGCTCCCACGGGTTTTACTCAGGCAGATGTAACGGTAGAAAAAGGTAGCGTAAGTGGCTTTACAGTCACGGCTGACGATAAAGTCTATACCGCGACGTTTACGCCCACTGTCAATGTCGAAGACAGCACCAACCTCATTAGTGTTAGCACCGGTTATACTGATGCCGCAGGCAATGTCGGTACCGCTAATACTTCGGCTAATTATACCATTGATACGACAGCGCCTACTGTGGCCATCACTATGACAGATACGGCCTTGATTATAGGTGAAACATCACTGGTCACTTTTACCTTCGACGAGACCCCCACTGGATTTACTCAGGAAGATGTAACGGTAGAAAACGGTAGCTTAAGTGGCTTTACAGTCACGGCTGACGATAAAGTCTATACCGCGACGTTTACGCCCACTGTCAATATCGAAGACACCAGCAACATAGTCAGTGTCGGCACCGGTTATACCGATGCCGCGGGCAATGCCGGTACCGCTAATACTTCGGCTAATTATACGATTGATACGATTGATACAACAGCGCCTACTGTGGCCATCACTATGGTAGATACAACTTTGATTATAGGCGATACATCACTGGTCACTTTTACTTTTAGCGAAACGCCGACAGATTTCACCCAAGCTGATATCAACGTCGACAACGGCAGTTTAAGTGCTTTTTCAGTAACCGCTGATGACAAAATCTATACCGCCACCTTCACACCGGACACTAATATTGAAGAGAGCACGAACCTCATTAGTGTTAACACCGATTATACCGATGCCGCAGGCAACGACGGTGTCGCGAACAATTCTGCTAATTACAGCGTCGATACTAAAGCACCGACTGTCACTATTAGCCTGGCAGATAGCGCATTAAAGATAGGTGAGACCTCAGAGGTCACATTTACTTTTAGTGAGGCACCCATAGGATTTATTGCAACTGATATCAGCGCAGATAACGGCAGCATCAGTGGCCTTGCAGTAAGCAGTACCGATAACAAAGTCTATACCGCTACCTTCACCCCAAACACAGATATTGAAGACAGCACCAACCTTATTAGTGTTAGCAGCGATTATACCGATGCCGCAGGCAATATCGGTTTAGTAAGCAATTCTGCCAATTACAGCGTCGATACTAAAGTACCCACTGTCACTATTAGCCTTTCAAAGAGTACATTAAAGATAGGTCAGACTTCAGAGATCACTTTTACTTTTAGTGAGGTGCCCATAGGGTTCATCGCAGCAGATATCAGTGCAGATAACGGCAGTATCAGTGCCCTTACAGTGAGCAGTGCCGATAACAAGGTCTATACCGCTACCTTCACCCCGGACGCTAATATTCAAGACAACACTAATAGCATCAGTGTCACTAACGCCTATACAGATGCAGCCGGCAATACCGGTACGGTTGCCAATTCAACTTATTTCAGTATTGACACATTTGCACCAACTCTCATCAGTAGTAAGCCTGTGGATGAAGCTGGCAACATTTTGGTTAGTGACAACCTTGTATTAGCTTTCAGTGAAAACATTCAGTTAGGTAGCAGCGGCAACATTGTGCTTAAAGCCAATGGAGCTACGGATATAATTATTGCCGTCGCCAGTCACAGCAACCAACTTAGCACCAAAGGGACAACTTTAACCATTAACCCCAATGCCGATTTGCAAGCTGACACTCAATATTCGATACAAATTGACAACGGCGCCGTTATCGATGCCGCGGATAATAACTATTCGGGGATAACGGATGAAACAACACTAAATTTCACCACTGCGGCAGCGGCAGATCCTAGCATAGTCGTATTTGACCTCACCGACGGTCAAAGCTCTAGCCACTCAGGTCGGGAATTTCAGGCGAATGTCGATTACAGCATCTATATCAAAGTGAATTCTGTCTTCAACTCTGCTAATCGAATCAGTATTGTCGATTCCTTGGGCAACAATAATAAATGGAGCGGTGGAGCGAACCTAAGTAGCAATGACAAAATAATCTTGGTGGGTACTGGTGAAACAATTGTCGGCCCCCACGGAAATCCGCTCAATTACACGAAGGCGTACACATCAGGGGGCTCAGGCCTGTGGCATTGGCAAACAGGCGGCTCCGCGAATAACACTATTTTAGGGCTAAACAGTAGTACTCCCAATCCCGGCCAAGCTTATTCAAACCGCGCAGGTACGGGGTCAACAAAGACTAATATTTGGACCGGAAACTGGTCAGGCACTTTAAGTTTCAATGTAGCCAACGCTCTTCCAGCGAATGTCGCCACCTCGCAGGGGGTATAAATATTTATTGCTATTGCGGCTCTGGCAGCAGGGTAAATAGTTTATAGCTCACTTTGTGCCAAGCCGGTAAATACATATGCAACTACTCAGTATTTTAAGAAAACAGGCAGAGTATCAACAGTACCTTGACTTAAAAATTACTTGTCTGGATTTTTGGGAAGATAATCCAGACCCCGCTATTTTACCCTTGCTAGCATTGGCTTACAGTCAATTAGGTGAGCGAGAACTGGCCCGTACGTGCCTGGAGCGTGCCTACGCTTCGCATAAAAAATTTGATCCGGCCAGTAAAATCGATCTGGCGGCGGCGCTAATTTCTATGCAGCGCACCAGTGATGCACAACAGCAATTAGAGCAAGCGCTGCAGCAACTGCCTGACGATCCCTTGGGGCTGGCGCGTTTGGCTCACTGTCGGATGCTCAAAGGTGAGCTCGACGCTGGACGACAACTACTGGAACAAGCTCAACAGCTCAATCCAGAACACCTGCCTATTATATTGCTGTTGATCCAGTTGTACCTGCAACAAGCTAATTCTATGATGGCACAGCGGTGTATTGACACGTCTACACTACAATTACAGCATCTGGCTAGCGATCTTCCAGGAGCAGTCTACGCCCACTATCAACGGCAAATTAATACTCAGCAGTTAATGACCTGGCTATTGGCAGATCAGTATTCTCAAGTTGAGCAGTGGCTGCAACAACAGAAACAGCAAAGCGAAACCTTCGAGCACTGCTTACTACTATACTGTCGCCTGTTAGCCGAGCGAGATTTACACGCCCAGGCGGTGGATATCCTGAGCCGCTACTTGCGCCAAGACCCCGACAATATCAACTTGCTATTACCTCTGGCAGAGTTGCTGCAAGTGCAAGGTTTCTTTCTACAAGCTATCCAGCTGATGCGTAAAGCACTGCAACAGCACAGCGACAACATCGAGCTATTAGTGCAACTGGGCAATGCCTGCTTACAGCGTTTTGATAGCCAGGCACGCAATTGTGCCGAGCACGCTCTAGCATTAGCCAAAGCCCTGATCACAGAGAAACAGCAAGAAACCCACTTGAATCGATTGCAAGTCGCCAAAGCTGCAAATTTAATGGCCAGAGTCGAGAGTCAGGAACAGAATTTTCAGCTGGCAGATAGCATTTTTCGACAGATCCTCAACCAGCATCCTGACTTTATTCCGGCACTTCAAGGGCTGGGACAGCAATTAATGCAGTGCGGTGAAATAGCAGAAGCAGTTAGCTTGTTCAGACGTATCGTAGAAATTGATCCGCTCAAGGGCCATTCATCCTTAATCAATGCTCGGCACTTTCCCGAAACTGAAAAAATCCTAGAGAAAATGGCGCTATCGGCAAATCAGCCAAGCTTAGAGGGACCAATACGCGCCGGTATATTGTTTCAGTTGGCATCGGCCTGGGAGCAGCGTCAACAATTTCAAAGAGCCTTTGAGTTCGCCATTGCGGCAAATAAAGCCAGTAAAAAATTTTTACCTTATAAAGCCAGCGAACATCGTCAGCAAATGGCGCGTATCCGCTGCAGTTTTTGCGCACAGTTGTATCGACACCGACCAAATTCCGGCATCGATTCGCAACTGCCAATTTTTGTTGTCGGCATGCCACGCTCTGGAACTACACTGGTCGAGCAAATATTAGCCGGCCACTCCCGGGTCTTCGGCGCCGGGGAGCTAAATTTGATCCCGCAGCTGGTACAAGGGTTAAACAGATGGGAGCGACACTCGGGTTCCGGGCGCAGCTATCCCGATTGCATCGATGATTTAACCGCTGAGGTCTCCCACGGAATAGCCACTAATTATATAAAAGAGCTGGCCGAACTAGCCCCGCAAGCTCAGCATATTGTCGATAAACTGCCACATAATTTTGAAAATATCGGCTTGATAAAATATTTATTACCCGCTGCTAAAATCATTTCAGTACGCCGTGACCCTCGTGATATAGCCATCTCCAACTACTTTACAGACTATCAAGCCAAGCACTCAGGCATGGGGTTTGCCTATGACCTGCAGGATATAGGTGAGCAACTTGCCGATCACAACAAGCTAATGCAGCACTGGCAGCAGTTATTTCCAGGAGAAATTCTCGAGATCAACTACGAGGAAATAATCGACGATTTAGAGGCCAGTGCCAAGAAAATTCTCAGCTATTTAGGTCTGCAGTGGCAACCGCAAGTACTCAAATTTAACGAGTTACAGCGCAACGTTAAAACCGCCAGTGTCTGGCAAGTACGCCAGCCGCTGTACAGCAGTTCTAAAGGCAAGTGGCGGCGCTATCAACAGTTCCTCGAACCTTTGGTCAAGGCCTGCAACTGCGCGATACGACCTAAAGCCATTTACATGCTGACACTGCCAGAACCCGGACTGTTGGATTCAGCGGTCAGTGCTTTTCAGAGCGATGATCTGGCGGGGGCTGAGCTGAGTTTAAGAAAATTGTTGCACCACATCCCCGAACACGCAGGGGCCAATTATATGCTTGGTCTAGTGTATGTGAGCACAGGATTGATAAATGAGGGGGCAGATAAAATTGAGCAGGCGCTAAAAACAGCCCCCTGGCATAGAGAGTGGCGGGATAATTTGTACAGGGCTTACCTACTGTTAGAACAACCGGATAAAGCTCGACAGTTACGTAGTTCCACCCACAAAAACAGCGCTAACGGCCAATCAACGGATACAGACAATGAGCGACTGCTTGCAGATTCAGAGGTCACTAGTGTGCATTATTTGCAGCGCTAACAGCGCTTTTCACAAGACTAGATATTAGACAATTGGGAAGCATAAAAACAATGAGTAACCTTCTAAATATAAAAGCATTAGCGCTGTTTACTGTCACCGCCTTGTGCAGTCAAAGTAGTTCAGCAGCGACAAAACCTAGCGCAAATCGGCCCTCAGGACTTGCCCATGCTCTACAAACTACCATGGCACAGCACCCTGCCCTGAAAGGCAAGCAAGCGGAGCTGAGTGCGCAAAGTTTCACCGTTGAATCGACCAGAGCCGAACGTTTTGCGAGCATCAGCGGGCAACTTGGCCAGCAGAGTAATGGCAGGCATCAAGGTTCGATCCGGCTACAACAGCCACTTTGGACATTTGGCAAGATTGATACAGCCATCAGACAGGCGCAAGCAGGTCTGCTCACACAATCCTGGCAGTTGTTAGAAGTGCAGCGATTGTTGATAGAAGATACAGCGGCAGCTTATGGAAAATTACAGGGCATACGTCAGCGCGCTAAAGTCGCAAGAAGCAATGTAATCGACCACCAGCGTTTATACCGGCAAATAAAACGTCGCCAGCAGGGTCAGATGGCCTCTAAAGCCGACACTCGCCTCGCCTACTCAAGACTGCTGCAGGCGAAAGCTCAGCAGCAGAGTATTAGCGGGGAACTCGCTATAGGATTGAACGAGCTGCAGGCAATTACTCAAATCCAGGTAGACTCCAGCGCCAGCATTGACCGGCAACTGACCGTTTTGCCAGCACTTCAACAAACCGCGCAACTGGCAATCGAAAACAGCGCCGTGTTGCAAGCCAAGAGCCAGGATATTGAGGCAAAGAGATTAACAGTTAAACAACAGAAAATTTCCACCCTCCCCAGTGTCTACCTGCGCCTGGAACGTGACCTTGGCCACTCTTATTCTGCTGCAGACTCGACCCGTTTGAGTTTAGTGTTAGAGGGAGACGTACAAGGGCTAGGTTATGTTTCTAGGGCCCAGCTAAAAAGTGAGACTGCCCGATTAGGCGCAGCCAAACTAGACTTGCAAGTGGCGAAAATAGATATCAATAGGCGGATCAATACATTGATGATCAACCGTGATTTACAGCAACTGTTAGCCCGCTCGCAAAAACAGGCAATCAATGCTGTAGCTGGCACTATGCATTCTGTTACCCGTCAATATCAAAGCGGCAGAAAGTCATGGATAGAAGTATTAAACACCCGGCGCGAGCTCAACGAGTTGCGCTTACAGCTAGCCAAGATCAACAGCGATTGGCTAATTTCATCACTGCGAATAGCCACGCTCATCGGTAACTTAGATGCACTGGCCGGAACGACACAGCGATGAACACCGCGGCGGCTTTCACGGCGGCTACAGCTGACAAAGAGATACTGCAGCGAGCAGTCCCCGCGGTACTGATTAAGTTATTATTGGAGCGTCTTAACGTTAAGGTCAAAGATGGCACCCTTGCCAAAGTTTGCCGACAGTCGGCCCAGTTTGAATGCACTGGACCAGTAAAGCGACTGCAGAAGATATTTCAGCAGTTAAAAATAAAAGGCCTGCAAGCGACCCTATTGCATTGGAATCGCTTTGATCAACACCGATTACCCGCCCTGCTTCTATACAGCGGTCAGTGGCTGCTGATAGAGCGCAATGCCACTGGAGAGCTGCAATTAATAGACCAGAAGATGCAGACTAAAGACTGCTCAGATGATGATTTGTCTACTGCGCTGGTGCTGTGGGTACGCAACACAGCCAGCTTTCAACAATCATCAAGCGAAGATAAAAGCGTCAATAGCGCCGCCAATTTAGTACTTAAACAAGTCTTTAAACGCCCTAAATGGTTACTGGATGTAATGATAGCCACCGTACTAATCAATATTATCGCCATCGCTACTTCACTGTTCGCCATGCAAGTTTACGATCGGGTAGTACCTACTCTGGCCTATGCCACCCTCTGGACTTTAGTGGCCGGTATGGGGGTTGTTATCAGTCTCGATTGGTTACTAAAAAGAGTACGCGCGCGCACATTGGACAGCGTTTCTTGTGCGGTTGACAAAAACGTCTCACAACAAGTCTTTGAACATGTAATGCAACTGCAGCTAGATACTCGCCCACGTAGCTTGGGCACGCTGGCGGCGCAAGTGAGTGGGCTGGACAGTGTCCGGCAATTTTTCACCTCGGGGATAATCTTCAGCTTGATCGACATGCCCTTTGCGCTGTTGTTCATCTGTTTCATCTATCTCATCGGCGGTCCTATCGCTCTGGTGTATGCCTCACTGCTGCCTATTGCCGGGATATTAGGTTTTATCACTCAGAAACGCTTGCGCCGACTGCTCAAGCAGCAATTACTGCGCAGCCACGAACGGCAGGGGCTACTGGTAGAGGTTATTCAAGGGGCCGAATCTGTACGCGCCAACAATGCCAGCTGGCAGTTCTCACGTAAGTGGCGCAAGATCAGCGCAACTATCTCCAGCTATAATATCAGACAAAAAGCCATATCCAGTACTGGCACTATCAGTACTGGTAGCCTCGCCACCAGCGCTTACATTGCGGCGATGGTCGTCGGCGTTGGACAGATTGAAGCGGGGAACCTCTCTATGGGTGCCCTGATCGCCTGCAGCATTTTGGGTGGCCGGATAATTGCGCCGGTTTCACAGAGTGTCCAGTATTTAGCCCAGTGGCAAAATGTCTCTCAGTCACTGCAAATGGTCGATCAACTCTTGCAGCTACCCACCCAGCGGCGCCCGCAGCAACATTTACTGTTGCCAGAGGTCGTCCCCAGCACCTTATCGCTGCAGGGTATCAGTTTTTCCTATCCCAGCTCTGCGCTGTGCCAGCTAAAAATTGATTCACTGTCTTTCCACAGCGGTGATCGAGTGGCCCTGCTAGGACCCATTGGCTGCGGTAAATCTACCTTGCTTAAATTGCTGGCCGGACTGTACCGCCCCTCACAGGGCCGGGTCCGTTTAGGGAGTGCAGACCTGTGGGAAATTGACCCTAACACTGTAGCCGAGCATGTCAGTTACCTGCCGCAGAGTGTGCACTTATTCAAAGGCACACTGCGTAGTAATTTAGCACTTTCGGGGGCTCTCAACGATTCTGAATTATTGCAAATCTCCAGCGAACTGGGCATTGATCAGATAGCGCAAGATAACCCACTGGGTATGGATTTAGAAATCACTGAGGGCGGCGCGGGCCTCTCCGGTGGCCAGCGACAGCTGTTGGGGCTGGGGCGGGTATTTTTAGCCCAACCGACTATTTGGCTGCTAGACGAGCCCACCGCCTCACTGGACCAGGCCAGTGAAAAACGCGTATTAGCGGCGTTAGAAACCTATGTAAAGGCTAATGATATCCTGCTTGTCTCAACTCACAGACCCGCACTGGCTGCGCAACTGGCGCAGCGTATTCTGATTATGCGCCGCGGGGTAATCGTCGCTGACGGTGACCCGAGTACAGTGTTGCCAAAATTCGCAGCGGTTGCAGTAAGCCCGACGCAACATCACAGGCGCACTGCCAGCAGTTTGTCAGATAAAGTAAGTACACTGTTGGAACGGGAGTGATCTATGTCATTTGATAGCCTTTTTCCCACCGACAGCACTGCTTTAGAGAATTACCATAATCGCAACTTTTCACCTCTGCTCTGGGTACTACTACTGGGGTTATGCGCATTTTTCTACTGGGCCTCGCTGTTTCGTATTGACCAGGTGGCCAGAGCCGGCGGTGAAGTCATTGCCAGCTCCCGGGTGCAGATCATTCAAGCGGTGGACGGCGGTGTGCTGGCGCAATTATTGGTCAGAGAGGGAGACAAGGTAATACCGGGGCAAGTTCTGGCGCGTTTGGACCCGAGCCGTTTTGGCGCTTCTGTGAATGAAATAGATGCCAGGTTATCGGCGCTAAAAGCCAAAGCGGTTCGCCTGCGAGCAGAAGTGACCCATGCAAAGAAACTGGTATTTAGCGCCACTGAACTACGCTTTCAACACTTGGTGAATGTCGAGCGCGCGCTGTTTCAGCAGCGCCGCTCAAGCTTACATGCCGAGCTAAAAACTCTGCAAGTGGCACTGGATCTGGCCAGCGAAGAAATGCAGCTAATAGAAAAGCTATCGGGCTTAGGCGATGTCAATAAAGCGGAAGTCCTAGGCGCAAAACGGCTGTTAAACGATGCTGAAGCGAAGTTGATAGTGCGTAAAAACCGCTACTTAGAAGAAGCCAGTTCGGAACTGGCTAAAGCGCAGGACGGCATTGCGCAAACTTCGCAAATTTTAGCGCAGCGCCAGCAGCAACTCGATGACAGTGTGTTTCGCGCCCTGCTACCCGGTATTGTCAAAAACATTAGCATCACCACGGTCGGTGGAGTACTGCGTGGTGGTGAAGAATTAATGCAAATCATCCCCATAGAAGATGAATTAATCATTGAAGCCAAAGTGCGCCCGGCAGACATCGCACAAATAGCTAAAGGATTAGAGGCAACCATTCGCTTTGATCCCTTTGATTATACAATTTACGGCGGTGTGCGCGCAAAAGTTGTCTATGTCAGTCCCGATACTTTAAAAGAGGAAACCCGCCGTGGAGAAGAAACTTATTACCGGGTGCACTTATCGTCAACCACCAACCCAGTGCAAACGACTACCGCTAAAACGCTGGATATACTGCCGGGTATGACCGCCCAGGTAGATATCCGCACCGGCGATCGCACTGTATTGGAGTACTTATTGAAACCGCTGCGCAAAACGCTGTCGCAAGCACTTGGGGAGAAGTAGAGTTTGAGTGAGGAGTGGACATCAGTCTAGAGTTGGAAGCCGACAGCCCTGAGTGAATAAATAGACGTGATAAAGACTCTTAGTAATGCGCAAAGTATAATGTGAACTAATTCCTATTTTTCTTTTTACTCATGGGTAGTGAATTATACTTGTGCTACTCCATTGTAGATGGAGGTTTATCAATGTTAATTTTAGCGCAGCCATTTAGCCGGAAGCCCCATGTTCAAGCAGACAACATATGGATTGAAACGGATTGCACTTGCCTCATATTTCTTGTTGCTTTTCCCTTGCCTAGCGCTGGCGGATAAGCCTGATCTGGTTTTAAACACGTGGGCTCCAGCGCCTCTTTCCAGAGAAGATCATAGTGGTTACCTGGATCAAATAATTATTGAAGCCTTCAGAAGAATAAATCTAAAAATTTATATAGAACAAAAACCGGTAGAAAGATCTATCAAAGATGCTAATAGTGGACAAGGTGATGGAGAGTTCATCAGAGTCCAGGGGCTCTCACAAATCTATCCAAATCTAATTCTGGTACCAGAGACAATATTTGATTTTGAATTTGTGGTTTTTACAAAAAGAAAGCAGCTGATTATTAACGACTGGGATAGTCTAAAACCTTTTAATGTGGGCATTGTTATCGGTTGGAAGATCTTGGAAAAAAACGTCCAAAATGTACGTTATCGAAGTAATGTCATTCGCCCTGAGTCGTTGTTTAGGATGCTTGATCTTGGTCGAATAGACATCGCTGTATATTCTAAATTTCTCGGTTTAGAAATAGTGAACAATCTAAAAATTAAAGACATCGTCGTCAACTCTACACCTCTTGCGGTTAAACCTATGTATTTGTACCTGCACAAAAAACATCGGGATATTGTACCCGATGTTGCCAAGAGTCTAAAAAGCATGAAAGATGATGGCACCTTTCTAAGACTCAAAAAAGCTTACCTGCTCAAACAAAATACCCAGAATATTACTGAGTAATTTTGATTATTTGAATCAGTTTCACACTGTTGCTGCACTGCTTCTATACTCTTGTAACTGTTATAATTCTCACGACTAGCTATCGTGAAATAGCAGTGCATTAGCTCTTTCTCAAAGGTTTGCATCGGCCGACACCCTCGACTAGTAATTAAATTTTCAACCTAGATAAACAAGCTGAAGTCTCTTGATACAGATCAGTATTGGTACTTAACGGCTGGTATATCATTGGGCTATTAATTACTCTCGCTGAGGTCACCATGATTCCTAATATCAAATCAATCTTATATGTTTCAGACATTGAAGACGGTTCCAGACCGGCATTTCGTATGGCCGTCAGCCTGGCTAAGCAGTATGACGCCAGCGTCACCTTTTTGCATGTTATTGTACCTATGCCGGATTCCGTGAAGGTGGCGTTACAGAACACCTTATCTGTAGAGACATACGCTAAAATGCAAAGTGATGGCGTCAGTAAACTGAAAGAAATTATCGGTGAGCGTATTGATGCCTTTTGCAGTTCTGAGCTTGGGAATTTAGAGTGGGCACCCAAATTTGAGACGTTAATAGCACAAGGCGCTATTCATCATGAGATTATCGAAGCGGCTGCGCGTCAGGGCGCGGATATGATTGTGATGGGCACGCGTACTCACAGCGCTACAAAACAATTTTTTATGGGCTCAACCGCCAACAAAGTAATGCGTTATTCTGATGTACCAGTACTCGTTGTCCCACTGAGTTAACTTGAGTTATGCGCATTGTTGTTAAAGACGAACATTACTACAGCCTCTTTCAATGGTTGTAGTAGCTACAATATATTGGTATCAGCGAACAACCAGAATTATGACAGCTACACACCTATGCACTGCCTATCACAGGCCACTGATCGATTTGATTTTAAAATTTCCCAGGCTATTGGCCAGATTAAAGAAATGCATCGGGTCACCATCCCCGAAGCCCAGCAGTATATGACCGCTATCAAATCCATTCAATGCGGCGTCGTAGCTGCGCCACTGGCCCTCTATATAGGCTTGTGCCCAGGCGTGCGGCACAAAGGTTTGTCGCTCTTTGGCAAAATTGTCCACATAGGCCAGACCAGTTGCCACTCGAGCGGGAATCCCCACCGCTTTTAACATCGCCGTTAGCAACAGAGCGTGCTCAGTACAATCCCCCTGCCTACTCTTTAATACTTCTACAGCGCTGGCATAACCGACACTTAAGTTCTTTTCACTGATATAGCTGCGCACAAAGCGCTCGATATTTTTTGCCGCTGCAGTGGCAGTGCGGCTATCTTCAACTGCTTGCTTAGCAAGAGTGATAATCTGCTGATTATCGCTTTGCACCCACCTGTTTGGCTGTAGATATTCAATAACAGCCCGGTCTTTGCCAAGGTAGGGATAAGAACCAACATCCCCCTTAAGAGGACTAATAGTTAACTGGGTAGCGCCATTTACACGACTCACCAATTGCTCTGCTGTGCTTGGAAAGCGTACTTTTTCGCTATCGCTATCGATATGTATAGAGTACTGCAGAGTGTCTTGCGCTTGTTTCGGGCTGATGGCTAGTGGTGAGCGAGTAAAAGTAGCGGTAAAAAAGTCTGAGGGTTGATTGGGACTAAGCGCGTAGTGCTCAGTGCTGGCAATCATTTCCATGCTCGAGCCCATCATCGGCATGATGACTTTTTTCAGTTCCATGTTCTGATCCATATAGGCGGTCATTTGCATGTAGGTATCACCCATCAGCATCTGTTGTGATACTTCAGTCAAGCTCTGCACAGCCCCCATTAAGTCCAGCGCTTTAGTTTCTCCAATGACTACCTTAGTGGGCGCAACCTGTAAGGCCCCTATCATATAAGCCTGATATTGATATTTACTGCCGGGCACTGACCCTTGCTTTACTGCCAGCAATCGCTGTCCCTCGTACAACAAATATTGCGGGTTCCATGTTTGTTGTTGAGTTAACTTTTGCCCCGAGGAGATAATTTCTATGTCGAGTAATCCGGCGCTGGATACTATCCCTTTAATCACCACAGAGTCCGCACCCTGCTCTGTGACAGAGCTAAAACTGAGCGCCTGGCCGTCAGTCGTCTCTACGCTCTGCTCAATGCTTTTCATGCTGATTACAGATCCGCCGCGATTAATCTGCATCTGCATCGTCACTGTGGTGGTAACAATGTTGTTTAATACACTGCGCTGCGTTGTTGCATGACCGGATTTTTTACCCGCCAAAAACAGTGCCATCCATTGCACTTGATCAGTAATTTGTGGCTGTTGATGCTGCGAACTCTGGTTATTGGCAAAGACAGTACTGCTAACCATTAACAATAGGATTGCACTGAGTAGCGAAAATACTTTTTGAATATGTAACATATCGTTCATCCTCATCCTTTGCTTTTCAGCAACCGGGGTTAGTATTCATGCTTTTCGCTTACTCACCGCCAGGAAAAGCCCCGGTAATATCAACAGAGCTCCCAGCATATGAAAGCTCTGTAGCTGTTCGTCCAAAAACATCCAGGCCATCGCCGCGTTGTACAAGGGAATTGCGTACATCACTAAGGAAGCTTTTGAGGCACCTAATATCTTTTGAATATGTGCATAGGCTGCGTAGGCTGTAATCGACGAGATAATCGCCAGAAAGGCGATAGTGATCACAAAGGTATTAATAAACTCTGTGTCTAATACTAGCGGTAACTGCTGATATACCTCCACAGCGGCAAACGGCGCCAGCGCAATCACTCCGCCTACAGACATAGCAGCAAAGCGTAGAAACAGACTCAGCCGAGTTTTTAAATGCCCCTGCCACAGCGAGTAAAAGCCCCATGAGGCAGACGCAGCCAGTATCCATAAGTCACCGGCGCTGAAGCTCAGTGCACTTAACACTTTCCAATCGCCTTTTGCGACTATCACTACCACACCTGCAAAGGCAAACACCACCCCCAATAACTGGCGCTTGTTTAACTGCTCTTGATACCAGAGCCTGGCAAACAGAATAATAAAGATCGGCGACAGCGCATAGATCAGGCCGATATTGGTAGCTGTTGTGGTTTTAGCCCCAAGGTAGGGGAACGCGCCGCAAATCCCCATGCCTAGAAAGCCTAGCAACAGCAGTTGTTTCCTCTCGGCAATTAAAATATCTCGCACTGCCCACAATTTCAGGCCAATAAAAGGCAGCAGCACTAACACGGCTACCAGCCAACGGGTAAATGCCAAGGTAAAAGGTGGGATGATATCAGCCACTGCTCTGGCCACAATCATGTTACTGCACAGTAGCGCTGGGGTTAGCAGCAATAAAATGAAGGCCCAGGCCCTTGGAGAAAGTAAGGGAATTTTTGTAGCCGGGTGAATATTTGCAAATGTTGACACTAGTTTATATAACTCCGTAATAAAAAATAGGTAGCTTGACCGCTATCCCCTGCTCGCCCCGTAGTTATCAGATAAATGCCTAACTAATAATCTTAAACGCTCCGGGACAAATTTTGACTGCGCGTATTGTAATCTAAGCACCCCCTGATAGTTATGCTTTAGATACCAGTTAGGCAACACTTGTAACAAATTGCCATCGGCGAATTCAGGATTCGCAACAAAATCGGGCAAGACCCCAATACCCAGACCCCGAATGATAGCATTCAGGCGCATTTCTGAGTGATTGACGCTATATCGCCCACTAACCTCTACCTTGGCCGTCTGCTTGTTACAGCTCATCTCTAAAGTACTGTCGTGACTGCCCTCACCTAAAGTGATGCAACTGTGTTCTGCCAGGTCGTCCGGGTGTTTAGGCAATCCGTGCTCTGCTATATAGGCAGAGCTGGCAGCGAGCACTATTTTAACTTCCCCCAGTTCTTTGGCTATTAGACCAAGGGCGGGATTTTGCTGCAGCGACACTAATAAGTCCACTTCATTATGAATTGGGTCGACAATATGGTCAGTCACTTTTATCTGCAATTTGATTTGTGGATACTTGTAGGCAAAAGATAACAACATAGGTTCCAAAATACGTTTAGCCACAGCCTTGGGCGCGGCTATGCGCAGCAATCCTACTGGCTCTGTGCTAGCTAAACTGGAGACATCTGCCGCCTCCTGAGCAGAATCTAGCATGGTCCGGCACAGATCATACACCGGCTTACCTGCCACGCTCAAACTCATGTTGCGGGTGGTGCGCTCTAATAATTTCACCGCTAATAACTTTTCCAGCCGACTCACCTGACGACTGGCGGCAGAGGGAGTGATCCCCAATTTACGGCTGGCGGCACTAAAGCCCCCCTCATCCACCACCATCACAAAACTGGCCATATCTGAGAGCGAGGCGATCAACTTATTTGTGTCTACCATGCACAAGTCCTATTCCGTTTAAGCAGATTATCGATTTAATTATTAGCAATTATAATCACTTCTTTAGATAACACTAGAGATGTTGATATGCAGCTAACACTGTCGCGCAGCGCAAAACACTTACCAATGGCTGAACTGCTGTTATTGCTGGTCGCTATTGTCTGGGGTAGCAGTTATGCATTAACCAAAGAAACACTTGTCTATGTGTCGGTACTGGCCTTTTTAAGTTTGCGGTTTTTACTGTCTTTTATAGTGTTGAGCCCGCTGTTAATGCGCGACCTCAAATCCGGCGCCAGTACTGATTGGCCCAAAGCACTGATCACAGGTGCTATTTTACTGACAATTTTTTTGTCCGAAATTTACGGTTTGTCGCGCACCAGCGCAGCGAATGCGGCTTTTCTAATCAGTCTGTTTGTACTTTTTACGCCGTTTTTACAGTGGCTAACTGATGGCCAATACCCCGGACACCAGATATTCATCTTAGCCCTGTGCTCTGTTGGCGGAATCTTTCTACTCACATGGCAACAGCAGGGGATCAATTTCAACACAGGAGACGCACTGATATTAATAGCCGCCCTGCTCAGAGCACTATTAGTAATCTGCACTAAAAGCATTTTGCATAACGCCAAACTAACACTGACCAGTTTAACTGCCATCCAATCGGCAACTGTAGGTGTGGGTGCCCTGACACTACTGCTGATCACCAATCCACAAGAGCTGTGGCAACTCCCTGCTGTGGCCAGTTTTTGGCTGAACATCAGCTATTTAGTAGTGTTTTGTACTTTATTTGCCTTCTTCGCGCAAAATTACGCTCTGAAGAAAACGTCTGCTTGCAGGGTTTCACTGCTGATGGGCTCAGAGCCTATTTTCGGTGCCTTGTTTGCGATGCACTGGCTGGGAGAGAGCTTTAATCAAACACAGTTCATTGGTGCTTTTATCATCATGGGCTGTATTTTTTATGCTACTTTAAGGCGCTAATCGCCATTAATCAGGAGATACAATGTTTACCACTAACGATTCATCACTGAACAAAGATCAAATAAAAGTTGGCTTGGGACAACTGGCACCAGTTTGGTTAGATAGACAGGCAACCACCGACAAAGTGGTGGCTATGATCAATCAGGCAGGAGCGGAGAATGTAGATCTGGTGGCCTTTGGCGAAGCCCTGATTCCCGGTTACCCATTTTGGGTTTCCATGACCGATGGCGCCCGCTTTAACGC
>Ga0105355_10000808_pt1 | contig 29056 bp, 26 predicted proteins | sample GOMGulsemesocosm_2_FD_83508 | JGI IMG/M metagenome (GOLD analysis project Ga0105355, IMG submission 83508) | Methane-oxidizing microbial communities from mesocosms in the Gulf of Mexico - GOM9C Gulf of Mexico | ecosystem: Environmental > Aquatic > Marine > Cold seeps | place: Gulf of Mexico...
CACCAACAGCACAGTTTATGCATCTATTCGCGCTGAATTTTCTCGATTATCTGCAAAGCCAAATTGCCCTTGGATGTGCCTAGCTTGGCATGCAACACAGGAACATTGTTAGCAGTCAGCACCAATTTATCAGCAATATCAATCGGCACTACATCGCCCTTTTGGATGTCGATTATATCTCGCAGCGATATCTCTTTTTCGGCAACCGTACAACCCAGTTCGACCGTCGCCCCCATAATATCTTCACGCAAAGAGCGTATCCAACGATCGTCGACATCGTCTACATCGGTCTGCAGACCGGCATCAAGAGTCTCTCGAATCGGCTCAATCATCGAATACGGAAGCGTGATATGCATGTCGCCACCACCACCATCGAGCTCGACGTGAAAAGTACTGACTACCACTACCTCGCTGGGGCTGACAATATTGGCCATAGAGGGGTTGACTTCAGCATTGATAAATTCGAATTCGACCGGCAGTATCGCCTTCCAAGCCTCTTTTAAATCGACAAAGGCGTCACGCAATACCATTTCCACAACACGTAATTCAGTCGGAGTAAATTCGCGACCCTCGATTTTCGCATGTCGACCGTCACCGCCAAAAAAATTGTCCACCAATTTGAACACCAACTTCGCATCCAAAATGACCAGACCTGTGCCCCGCAACGGTCGCAACTTCACCATATTGAGGCTAGTCGGCACATACAATGTGTGCACATACTCGCCAAACTTCTGGATTTGTATGCCGCCTACTGCGACATCAGCTGTGCGCCGCAGTAAATTAAACAAACTAATACGAGTATAACGAGCGAAGCGCTCATTGACCATTTCCAGCGTCGGCATACGCCCGCGAACGATACGATCCTGACTGGTTAAATCGTAGGCTCTCGATTCGCCATCTTCCAATTCGGCATCGGTATCGACGTCGTTGTCATCAACACCGTGTAACAGCGCATCAATTTCGTCTTGTGACAGTAAATCCTGCAAAATATACCTCTGAAGTCACCCAATAACGCGTCGCGCGTTATTGCATTACAAAATTTGTGAACAGTATCTGTTCGATATCCGACTTACCCATTTCCTGCTCCATAATCTCTTTCACCGCGACCAAGGCATCTTGGCGCAACAGCTCCCGTCCCTCATCGGTTTGTAAAACCTCGTAAACCTGGCCGCCAAACAACATCACAAGGTGATTTTTTATCAGCGGTAAATGCTCCTGCAAGCCGGTAAACATAGTTGGATCTCGAGTCATCAAAATCACGTCGGTCTGCAGGTATCGCTGACGCCCCCGCGATTGAAAGTTGATCACAAAAGCGGGTTTTATTGGAAAATAGAGCGCCGAGGGTGGCTTTTCCACAACATCCTCTTCGACCGTCTGCTCGGAGCCCTCCTCGGCCGCATCTTCGCCGTCAAAAAAGCCTAGGAAATACAATGTGCCACCGCCCGCACCGGCCAGCAGCAGCAGCCCCAAAACAATAAAAATAATTAGCTTCTTCTTGCCACCTCCGGCCTCGTCAGTAGTGTCGTCAGTGTCCTGTTCGTCTTCTTCAGCCATGCCAAATTCCTGTCACTTAATCGCGCATACTCGTAATGCCAGCAAAAGCTATGCCAGCAATTATAATCGATGCAGGTGGATAGAGAGCGATAGGTTACAAGAACTTGTCACAGACAACAATGCCTGCGTTGCGGGGATAGTAGATCGGCGAGCGGACCACAGCCGCTCTAACTGACTGTGGGCTTATCGCATCGTCGCAGCGCTGGGTTAATAGCCAGCTTTGGCTGTACTCCCTAGACGTAACTATCAACTAGGCTGGCGCTCGCTGTCATCATCGACCCGACGGTTCGACTATTGAGCTCAGTCAGCGCCTCGCTATCATCACTATCGACGTCCCGGTCACTTTCATCTTCTCTGGACTGCGAGCCCTGGTCGCCGTGGCCAAATTGGCGCTGATCCGAGACATCCACTTCGGCCAGATCTAGGCCTTGGCTTTCCATCATCTCCCGCAGCCGAGACACTCCCTGATCTAGCGCTTCACGCACTGAGCCGTGGGCGCTAGTAAAAGTAACCGTCGTTTGATCTCCTTGAGTAGCCACTCGAACCTGCAGTGGCCCTAGCTCCGGCGGATCAAGGGCAATTTCAGCCCGGTTGATCTGCTGCGAGCTCATCCACATCACTTTTTGCATGACTCCATCACTCCAGCCAGGCTTGCCCACCTCGATCGGAACAGCTGTTTGAAAAGGCGCAGTGGCGAGCTGCCGATACCCCGACTGGCTCTCAGCCGCTACCTGTGGCGGAGCCACTGTGGAGGCCGAGCCCGCGGAGGTCATCGCCAACAGGCCCTCGGCGACACTAGCCGTCGGCACAGCTGCAGCACCTTCGGCGGCGGCGGCGGCGATCATTGCCTGTCCCTGGCGGGTTAAAGGAGGCTGCTGGGCTTGGGGCCCGGTGGGTAGTCCAGAGCCGGACTCAACAGGAGCCGCTGTTGTTGTTACCACTCCGGCAACCGCCGTTGAGCTAGCACCCTCGCTGGGCTTGCCGCGGGGCTGGACAGTCTTGGCGGCAGCCAACTGCCTGGCCACTTCAGTAGTCCCCAGCGCGGCTGCCTCCGAATTTGGCGTGGCCACTTCAGTAGTCCCCAGCGCGGCCGCCTCCGAATTTGGCTTGGCCACAGCTGGCGTAACCGGCGCCCCGTTCAAAACGGTGTGCTCAGCGCTGGTGGCGGTGACACTGGCTTGACTGACAGCGGCGGCGACAGTATTCGGTGCGAGCTTCGAGCCCTCACCTACGTCCTTACTGACCGTCACTGGGTTTTGGGCTGGTACTTCAGATACGTCTTCTGACCCTACAACAGCTGCACCCACAGTAGCTGCACCCACAGTAGCTGCAACAACGGGGATCTCCCTGGTACCGGGCTGGCCTTGCTCAACCCCGGTCACTGGGGCCGCGGCGGTCACCAAACGGTATTGGCCCTGCACGCTGATCGGTTCAGCTTCCTGCTTGGCTACAGCTGATTCGCCCGAAGTGCCGGTTATCACTGTGTCTTTTGAGTTTCCTGCAGCACTATCACCTGCAACAGCAATGGCCAGTAGTGGCAAGGAAGCACCGTCACCAGGCAATTCCTTGCCATCATCAGTACTTGAAAGTCCATCAATCACATCCTGTGGCAGCAGATCACCCCCCTCCGCTACCTCCTCTGGCGCCCCGTCACCCTCACCTTTTAGGGTATTCGGCGGCGCTTTTTCGGCCTCTGACTGATTTTCCATAACGTCAGAAAAAGCTATATTATTCATACCGTTATCGTCATTACCAACAGACGACCCAGCACTGTTGCCGATACTTTCAGCGCTGCTCGGACTGCTTTTAACTACGCTAACTATTGATGAAATATTGTGTCCCACCTGAGCCATTGCACTCTCCTACTAATACTAGGGTTATCCAGTTTTAGACAACTTAAGACTACAGCATGCAATTTGTCGGCCAATCCAGTCGTGATACCAGGATGTTTAAGGTGCGTTTACTCGCTTAAAGCGAGGATAGGATCATCGGGGCATTTATCTGAGGGCAGTCAATTCCTTTTCCACCACGGCATAGGCGGCGGCTATATCATCGGCCAGCGCTGCAGCGCCGTCACTGCCACCGGCTAGGCCCATCTGCTCTAGCTCGTTGCACAGCGCAGCAAGACGGACGGCGCCCATATTGCTGGCACTGCCCTTGAAACCGTGGGCTGCGCGGCGAATACTTTCCGGTGTGGCAGCTGTTACAGCCTCGTAAATGCCGGTAATTCTCAGCGCACTATCACTGACAAAGGTATCGACTAGTAATGAAAAATTATCACCCATGACAACTCTCAACTCTTCAATAATAGCGACATCCAAATGTTGGTAGGTGTCAGACATAGTTAACTCCAGTTCAGGATGCTATTGGACCCGTTCAATGGCCGGATTTCGCGGCTTGTGATTACCCCACACAAAGATAGCACACACTTCATTACCCACCCCTAAATAATTAACAGAATCACACAAGCTACGCACCAAATGCATACCTCGCCCAGATTTGTGGCTATCTGAGATCGGCTGCCCCGCCCCGGTCAGATAATTAAAACCCGCACCACTGTCTTTGACTGTTATCTCTAAGGTACCTCCCGTAGCAGTACCGCCATAGTGCAACTTAATGAGTATTTCCTCTTCCTGTAGCGCTGCTAGCCCCCGCTTACGCTGACGATAATACTGACTAAATCCTCCCGGCGTGTTTTTTATCGCCGAATCCAATCGCAATATACCGTGATCGACTGCATTGCTATAGAGTTCGGACAGCACTGTGAACACCTGGCCACCAAATTGGCGTAGATAGGGAACCTGCATTAATACTTGTAACAGTTGCGGTAGCGGGTCGAACTCACGAATAGCCTCCCGTCGCAGATTGTAGGTCAAACTCCAGTCATCCGGACCACCACTCAACTCGCCTTCGGTCTCTGCTATGGCCACCTTGAACGACTCTGGGGCGACAACGGTCACTTCAATCAGTGATATATCATCACCGGCAGTACCTTCGCCGATAAAATCCACTACTGCGGCATTAATCGTCGGAAACAGATCGAGTTTCGGACCACCACCTTCAAACAACTTCAGTAACCGCGCTTCGCTGAACATCTCTCCATCGCTGTTTCCTGCCTCGATAATACCGTCAGACCAAGCATAAAGTCGGTCACCCTCTTTCACTTCGTGCAACTCTATACTATCTTTCAGATTAACCAGCGGAACGATACCCAGCGGTACATTGCGAGAGGGAAGTCTAGTTATAGTGTTATCCAAAGCTGAGTAAATAAGGCAATCAGGCAGCCCGCCGTTCCACACTTGAACGCGGTTATTATTGAAGTCAAACTCTGCAAAAAAGGCGCAACAGAATATCTCCACCGGCAAAATATCACAGAGCTTAAGATTAATTTCGCGAATAATATCACGCAGTGAAAACCCCTTTTTCAGCATACTATAAAACACCTCTGCCAGAGGCATGGCACCAATCGCAGCATCGAGCCCATGGCCGGTGAAGTCTCCTAACAACATGGTCATGTTTCCGGTTGGACTCACCCCGGCCAATAATATGTCACCGTTGAATACTGCTGCAGGGGATAGAGTGAACTGAATATTAGAGGCGTCCAGGCAGCCGGCGTGGGCAACCCGGTCAAACACTTTTTTGGCCACATTTTGTTGATGCAGCAGGTGGGCGTTGTGGCTGGCAATTTCATCTCGCTGATCACGCATCGTCTTGTGCATTTCACTCATACGCACGAAGGCATTGATCTTAGCTTGTAATATCACCGGGTTATAAGGTTTAGAAAGAAAGTCATCGCCGCCGGCGTCAAGGCAGCGGGCCAGCGAACCCGCATCTTGCAACGAGGTCAAAAAGATAATAGGTACCAGGTCTTCACCGGCCAATAATTTGATTCTGCGCGCTGCTTCGAAGCCGTCCATATTTGGCATCAAGGCATCGAGCAATACAATCTGCGGACGCTCGCGATCAAACACAGCCACCGCATCGAGGCCGTCGACCGCCTCAACAACCTGGTGCCCCTGTTCTTTCAGTATAGATTTTAACAACAGCCGATCGAAATCGCTGTCGTCGGCGATCAGAATTACACTGTCAACAGACTGTATGTGTGAGGAGGTCATGATAAACTGCAGCCATTAGTAGCGCAGACATAGTCAATCTGGGAAGTTAAGATGAGCAGCTACTTTATTGTAAACAACTGTTCAAAGTTGGATATTGCCAGAATTTTTCTGACATCATCATTGCAATTCAATATGCTGATATTGGCACTGTCACCACCGGCAAAATCTCGCAGCAACAGCAACATACCCAGAGCGGAGCTATCGAGATAGCTGGCGGCATTCATATCGACACTGTACATATCTGGCTTTTCAGTCAAATCTTCATAGGCTTGCCTGAACGTCTGATGGGAGCTAAAATCAAAACGCCCCTCTATCGCTATAGTTAGTTCTGAGCCGTCGGTCGAAGTTGTCGATGTAATCGACATAGATAAGTCCCCACAAATTGCCACAGTCATTGTACCGTTCAGCGAACAAAGCCAAGACTATTGTTGGCACTGAACATCTACACCAAAGCATAGCTACAAGCCCGCCAATTTCCATTTGGAACCTACACCGGCCCCAACAAAGCTATACCTGTCTGCATATTAGTTGCATATGCCCACAACCGCAACTGACAAGCTTTGTTTTAACACGCCTGCGCAGCTACTATCCTACCGGCTTGGGAGTTTTGCGGTCATCCTGTTCTCGCTGCAGCCGCTTCTCCTGTGCCTGTTGCTCCAATTGCTGCTTCTTTTCGACCAACTGGGCCATGTTTTTTTGTTTTGAATAATGATTCTGCCAGCGCTCCCTCGCCTGCTCCAATTGCACCGCCCCAGAGGCGAGCTGCATTTGTTGGGACGACAACGCCTGATCCAATTTTCCGTAGAATATCTGATGATTTTTCAGCTGCTGCGCACTGGCCCCAGCACTAGCAGCGATTGAAAACTGACTGTTATACTCGAGTTGAAAAGATTGCAACTGCTCTACTTGCTGCTGCTGCTGCTGGGCCGCACGTAGTGCGCTGGCAAGCTGTTCGGCTGCCTGCTGCTCCCGCAGCTTGGCCAACATTAATACAGTCTGCAAACGCTCTGAGGTCTTTTTCACGGATCAATCCTATGGATAAATACAGGTTTTGCTATTGCCCGAACCACCACGCTATTGTGACACCGCAGGCACCGCGCCCACCGGCCCCGGTGACTGGATAAGGCTCTGCAGCTGCAGCGTACTGTCACTCACACTTACTTTCTCTCGCAGCCCTTGGGTAAGAAACTGCAGAATAAGAGGCATTTTTTGGATCGCCAGATCCGTCTCCGGATCGCTGCCGGCAACATAGGCACCGACGCTGATCAGGTCGCGACTTTGTTGATAACGGGAATACAGCTTGCGCAGCCGCTGAGCAGCCGCCAGATGCTCACCACTAACAATATTAGGCATGGCCCGACTGATTGAGCCCTCGATATTAATCGCTGGATAGTGCCCCTCGTCCGCCAGCTCCCTAGACAGTACCACGTGCCCATCCAAAATCGCCCGGGAGGCGTCGGCCACTGGGTCTTGTAAATCATCGCCCTCGGTTAGTACGGTGTAAAAAGCGGTTATCGAACCGCTGCCGCTGGCATCGTTGCCAGCGCGCTCAACCAACTGCGGTATTTTCGCAAACACCGAGGGTGGATATCCCTTTGTGGCTGGAGGCTCGCCAATAGACAATGCTATTTCGCGCTGGGCCTGGGCATAGCGGGTCAATGAATCCATCAGCAATAATACATGCTTGCCGCTATCACGAAAATGCTCCGCCAAACGCGTCGACAGCATAGCCGCCCTCATGCGCATCAGCGGTTCATCGTCAGCCGGTGAGGCGACGACGACCGAGCGTGCCATGCCTTCCGGCCCCAACACCTGTTCGATAAATTCCTTTACTTCCCGGCCGCGCTCTCCAATCAGTCCTACCACTACGATATCGGCCTCGGTAAATTTGGTCATCATACCCAACAGTACACTCTTGCCCACGCCACTGCCTGCAAACAGACCCAAGCGTTGACCGCGACCGACCGTCAACATGGAATTGATCGCCCGTATACCTACGTCCATGGTACGGTCGATGGGTCTGCGGTGCAGCGGATTGATAGCCTCACCGCGCATGGGTATACTTTCTTCACAATTGAGTGGCCCTAGCCCATCTAAAGGATTGCCAGTACCATCGATAACCCGACCCAACAATCCTTCACCCACAGCAATTCTGTCTTCAACCGACAGCGGCACAACTCGCAGCCCCGGTCGCAGCCCTGCCATGGCGGTAATAGGCATAAGGAACAGACGCTGTTCGGCGAAGCCCACCACCTCTGCCTCCACTGTGACCTCATTATCGTTTATGACTAGACAGCGACTACCTATAGGCAGCTCCAACCCAACCACTTCGAGAGTCATGCCAACCACCCGCACCAGTTGTCCGGAAATCGTCGCCTCGGCGCTGAACTCAGGAGAAGCAGTATAGGCAGCCAGGCGCTCGGAAAATGATTTTCGCTGTGTGCTCATAGTCTTTTGAGGCTCGCGGGGTTGATGGGATAGGCTGTAAACCCGGGTTGAAGTTATCGATGACGACTAGTCACTACTGTCCGCTAGTGCCTGGGCGAGTCGCTGGTTGTCTGCTGCCAACTCCGCGTAACGCTGCTCTACCAGCGCGTCGACCGTTTGCTCAAACTGCTGCTCCAGGCTTAATTCAACAACACTCTGGCGGGTGCTGATGCGACAGCCACCGCTGCTCAGTGCCCGATCGACTCGCAATTGCCATTGCTCCGGTATTTCGGCATTTTCTCTCAGTAGGGTCGCATCTTGCTCACTAAGAAACACCGTTATATTTTCAGTATCCAGCGGCAGTTTGGCGACGGCCTTGGCAACAACCTGTTCAATGTGGCTCGAATCCAGTAGCAGTTCCCGTCGCAACACCGAGCCAGCTATAGAGATAGCGGTGCTTACTAGAGCTTGTTCGATGGCATTTTCCTGACCTGCAACCAAGTGCAATAGGGTACCGCTAATACGTTTAAGCGCCTCAGCCTGCTTGGTCAGTAAGTGTTTTGACGCCACCAAGCCCTTTTTCTGCCCGTCTTTTTGACCCTGCTCAAAGCCTTTCTTGTAGGCCTGCTTATGGATATCATCGTAGGCCTGAGAGGTTATTTCCTCCAACTGTGCGGCGGTCATTTTATTATAGATAACCGCATTTTTATCGACGTTGATGATTTCGCCCCGGGGACCTCGCTCCTTAAGCTTTTCGGCCTGGACTATCTGTCCGTCCCTCACTTCCGGTGCCAGCCAGGTGGAAAACGCCTGACTTTTATCGGCGGGAATTCGATTGCCACTATCGCCCATATTACAACATTTCCTCACCCGTACCGCCTAGTACAATTTCACCGGCGTCCGCCATTCTTCTGGCGATAACCAGTATTTCTTTCTGCGCGCCCTCGACTTCACTGAGTTTGGCAGGTCCACTAGCCTCCAAGTCATCACGCAGTAACTCCGCCGCGCGCTTGGACATATTGTCGAAGATCTTGTCCTGCAACTCGTCGTCCGCCGCTTTCAGCGCCAGAATCAGCATATCGGAGGAGACTTCCCGCAACAGTGTCTGAATACCGCGGTCGTCGACGTTTTTCAAGTTATCAAATACAAACATCAAGTCCTGAATAGTATTGCCCAGATCTTCATCGATCTCTTTGATCGATTCCATCAGTTCATTTTCAATACTACTATCCAGATTATTCATAATTTCAGCGGCAACTTTGGTGCCGCCCATATCCTTGCTCTGAGACCCGGCATTGCCGGAAAACTGTTTCTCGAGAATATTATTGAGCTCCTGTAGCGCCGAAGGCTGCACCGCGTCCAAAGAGGCCACTCGCATTACCACATCCATACGTACCTTTTCCGGCAAGCTGGTCAAAACCTCCGCCGCCTGATCACCATCGATATAGGCCATAACAATAGCCTGAATCTGAGGGTGCTCATTGCGAATAATATCTGCCACCGAACGCGGGTCCATCCACTTAAGCGTATCCAGACCACTGGTATTACCCCCCAGCAGTATTCGGTCTACGAGCGAGCCGGCTTTGTCTTCCCCTAGCGCCTCTACCAACATATTGCGAATATAGTTGTCTGAGCCCATACCTAGACCGGTGCTTTCACCCACTTCTTTAAGAAAATTGCCAACCACGCTCTCGACATGATTTTGCGGGATATTCTCCAGCGAGGTCATCGCCGTACCTATACGCTGCACCTCTTTGGGCCCCAAGTGCTTTAGTATCTCCGCCGCCTCTTTTTCTCCCAGCGATAGCAGTAATATAGCCGCTTGATCTAGCAGCGGTATATTGATTGGCTTTCCATCGTCACTCACCAGCTGCTACCCATTTTTTAACCACCTGCGCTACCCGCCCTGCATCTTCAGCGACCAAACCCTTAACGGCATTGAGCTGCTGATTGAAATCTTCGTTGGGACCACCTAACAGCAGCCCATCACCACCTGACAATGTTACTGTTTCGTCGTTCATATCACCACTTAAATCCCCAGAAAGTTCGCCCAGGGCACGCTGGGCCTCCATCTCGCGAATCTCCTGCGCATTGTCGGTCAGCCTACTCATTACCGGGCGCAGCACACCAAACGCAAGAAATAAGACCAACAAGCCGCCACCCACCTGCTTGCCAATACTTAAAATATTGGGTTGCTGCCACAGTGGTAACTCTTCGATCGGTAGAGGCAATTCTTGAACTTTGGCCATAAAGGCTGAATTGATTATATTAACACTATCACCCCGAGCCGCATTAAAACCCACGGTATCTTTAATCAAGATGGCCAGGCTATCCAATAGCTGCGGGTCGATAGGGGTAGAAGTAGTCTCGCCGCTGTCGACATCGACCGAAATAATGTTGTCGACCAACACCGCCACCGACAAGCGTCGCAGCCGACCAACCTGATGTTTGGTATGACTAATAGTACGATCTAATTCGTAGTTGCGGACAGACTGGCGACGGCTGTTGCCACTACTGCCGCCCTCTGCGGAATTATTTTGTGCGGCAATTTGTCCCCCCGACGGGGGTTGGTTACTCAGTGCACCTGGTACCCCACCCGGCCCCGAATCGCTGCGCACTTCTTCCACCGTCTGCTCGCTGCGAATGGCGGGCAGGTCGGGGTTGAACAATTCGTCGGTCTGCTCTACCTGGGTAAAATCCAGATCGACACTAACCTCTGCGCGAAAGCCCTCGTCTCCCAATACCGGGACCAAAATGCTACTAATGCGGTCGACCAGGCGCATCTCGTATTGACGACTATGGTCAAGTTGCTTATTGGCAATGGCCAACTCTTCATCGATAACAAAGTTGGACAGCAGATTGCCCTGCTGGTCCACCACAGTCACCGCATCCAGAGCCAGCTCTGGAATACTTGCCGAAACCAGGTTGGCAATGGCCCTCACCTGCTCGCTGTGAATAGAGCGACCATTGTACAGCGATAGGAACACCGAGGCGGTGGGTTTGCGCTTGTCGCGAATAAAAGCGGAGGACTTGGGAATAGCCAGGTGCACCCGCGCATTACGCACCGAACGAATACTGGCAATGGTTCTTGCCAACTCCCCTTCTAACCCCCGCTTAAACCGCGCGCTCTCCATAAATTGACTGGTACCTAGGGGTTGTTCCTTGTCGAGCATTTCCAGGCCAAAACTGCCATCGGGGGAGATACCAGCACCGGCCAATTTTAACCGCGCATCGTGAATTTGATCAGCAACCACCAGTAACGCGCCGGATTTAGGGTCGACCTTGTACTCTATTTGACTCGCCTGCAGTGTGTTTAGCACATCGGTGGGGTCCATCTGATCGAGACTGGCATAGAGCGGCAAATAGTCCTGATCTTGGGTCCACAATACTACTGCAAAACCCAGCGCCACACTCATTGCCAGGCCGATTAGCAGCCCCGCCTGGCGCAGCACACCGAGACCACCAATGCCCTCAAACAAATCACTTTGTCGGGAAACTCTCGCCCCCTCACCCATTTCCGCTGGTACTTCTGCCATTTTTAACTCCTAGCCGATTCGATTTTACAATTAATCAGTCATACCCGGTGAACGTTATATCGGCATATTCATAACGCTTTGGTAGGCTTCTACCACCTTGTTTCGCACCTGGGTCATGGCCTGAAACGACACCGAGGCTTTTTGTGAAGCTACCATCACCTGAGATAGACTGACCGAGGGATCCCCGGTTTCGTAGGCTGTGGACAGCGCCCCTGAAGCTTTTTGGGTACTATTGACCGAGTTGACCGCGTTGGAGAACATCTCGCCAAATGCTGGCGTAGTATTCGACACACCCTTGGCATCGTTAACCCCCAGCGCAGCCTCAATATCTGAGCGCGGTTGGATCTGATTGGCACCACCGGCCTGGGACTTCATCTCTCGCATTTGACCCAGCAAGCTATTGATGTCGACTCTGTTATTGATCATATTCTGCCCTCGCTTTCCACGTTGTTCTGCTCATCCAATACGCGCCCCCCTGTCAATTTGCTGTCATCAACCTAAAACGGTCGACTCCCCGAGGAGAAATTGACGGCTACTTGACGTTTAACCGGGATTTACCGCTATTAATGATGATACAGCACAAAACGGGCCAACTTATCCGTTGAGATTTGGGAGAGGGTTTTCGCCGGCTCACCGAGAGCTAACAGAAGTGACAGAAGTGACAAACCACAGGGGAGATAGAAAAAAGAATGTAGGTAGCAATGTAGGTGTCAACGCGACTGAGCCACACCCCTAATGGATGCCACCGGGCAGCGGCCAGCCCGGCAATCGCTGCACAGTCACTTAGACAAATCCTTATGTGAGTCGCCTAGCGTTTTTTAAGCACCAAGCTGCCAATCGAATAGCCCGCACCAAAGGAACAGATCACACCGACATCTCCGGCCTGTAAATCCTCGTGATTGAGGTTGAAGGCGATCAGCGAGCCCGCCGAGGCAGTGTTGGCATAGCGATCTAATACAATGGGAGCCTCCTCTTCGGTTGCCGGCCGCCCCAGCAATCGCTTGACGATAAGAGAATTCATGTTGATATTCGCCTGATGCAACCACCATCGCCGAATATCCCCCACCTCTAAACCCAGCGCGCTCAGCTGACTGCCTATGTGTTCTGCGGCCATTGGACAAACCTCTTTAAACACCTTGCGACCGTTCTGTATAAAAAACTTGTCCGCACCGTAGGGGTCGCTGTCATCGACATAAGAGGTATAGCCAAAGTTGGAGCGAATATTATTGGAAAAAGAGGTCACCGCTTTGGTATCTAGTATCTCGTAGCTGTGAGCCGACTGGCAGCTGTTTGCAGTTTCTACCACCGTCGCGGTGGCGACATCGCCGAAAATAAAATGGCTGTCGCGATCGCGCCAGTTGTTTTGCGGTGAGGTCAACTCTGGGTTGATCGCCAACACACAACGCGCGGTGCCCGCGGCGACCATCTCGTAGGCTCGCTGTAGGGCAAAGGTAGCCGCGCTACAAGCCACTAACATGTCAAAACCAAAACCTTCGATGCCCAGCTGAGCCTGTACCTCGATGGCAATGGCTGGATAAGAACGTTGGGTATAAGCGCAGGAAACGATAACCGCGTCTATATCTTCCGGTCTTTTACCGGCGGCGGCGATCGCCTTGCGGGCGGCATTGAGCGCCATTTCGCCCTGATGCGAAAGTTCATCGTTGCCGCGCTCCTCCAACAGCGGACGCATCCGATCGATATCCAACACTCCCTCCTTGCGGTAGACATAGCGGCTCTTAATACCCGAGGCCTTTTCAATAAAGCCTGAACTAGAACTCGGCTTCGCGGTTATTTCACCGGCGGCAATGGCATCGGCGTTGTCGCTGTTATAACGCTCGACATAACCATTGTAGGCCAGCACCAATTCATCGTTAGACACGGTGTACTCTGGCGTCCATAGCCCCACGCCACTGATTACTACGGGGTTAGAGGAACTTCTCATCACAAATCTCCAAAATTACTACAAAAACAACGGACCAGTAGCGCCGAAAATAAGCGCTCGATAGCTGGCGAATGATTGTGGCATCACTGCTAGTACCACCGCTCGAATGGCGGTGAACAGGCGAGAATACCGCTTACTTATTAAAAACAATTTATAGCTGTCTCGGCTAGGCCAACTGCATAGCCTCGATAATTTGCACCCCGGAATTTGACGCGGCGATTACCGGTTCATCAAAGACGTAATCCGGACGTTGATCCGAGCGATCCAAAGGTAGATTCTCGAAATCGAACAACTCGGTGTCAGCCAACTGACTGGGGGCAACACTCTGAATTGACCGGAAAATATTCTCAACCCGACCGGGGAAACTCTTCTCCCAGTCTCGCAACATGGCCTTGATATGCTGTCGCTGCAAGTTCTCCTGTGAACCACACAAATTACAGGGAATAATCGGGAATTGCCGATAGTCGGCATAGGCGATTAAATCCTCCTCCTTGCAATAGGCCAAGGGGCGAATGACTACATTGCGCCGGTCGTCGGAGCGCAATTTCGGCGGCATGGCTTTGAGCTTGCCTCCGTGAAACATATTCAGAAATAGGGTTTCCATAATATCGTCCCGGTGGTGACCCAGGGCAATTTTGGTGGCACCGATTTTCTCGGCAAAGGCGTACAGCGTGCCGCGCCTAAGGCGCGAGCACAATCCACAGGTGGTTTTCCCCTCGGGAGTTTTGGCCATTACGATCGAATATGTGTCCTTATCAACTACATAGTACTCAATATCTAGCTGATCTAGATAGTTGGGCAGTACCTCCACTGGGAAACCAGGCTGTTTCTGGTCCAGGTTGACTGCCACCAACTCAAAGGTGACAGGGGCGCTTTTCTGCAGATTGATCAGCACATCCAACATCGCATAGGAGTCCTTGCCACCTGATAGGCACACCATAATACGATCGCCCTGCTCCACCATTTTATAATCGTCGATGGCGCGCCCCACGTTTCTACGCAGGCGCTTTTGTAGTTTGTTGTATTCCAATTTTTCTTTCTTGTTGGGATTTAACACCGACTCGACTCTTTAGTTACGGGACATCAAGCCATTTTAGCCGCTTTTGCGTGTAATTGCTGTAGTAATCTACAGACGTAAAAGAGACTCAAAAGCACTGCAATCAACAGCCGTTACCAGCCACTAGCTATGCGGCCTTCAAAAAAATGCTCCGAAAAAAAAATAGCTAAGTTCCTTTTTTTGGCCGAGCCCTCGCCACCGACACAGCAAAGTAATGAACACTGGGTCGACCAATCTCAAACGCCCCCTGCGACCGACGGCGGACGAGGGCCTGGAAAACCAGATAGGGGTGGAAATGTTGCTGACAAATCAATAAAATGGGCGCCCATATTGCGTGGCTGACATATTCCCACTGGCACTGACAGCTCGGCATACCTCCGGAGCAAGCTCGCCCCAGGGACTCTGCGCCGACCAGGCGTTACAATTTACAACATCCAACTATATAGGATAGAGCAATGAAACAACCCCTACGCGTTACCGTTACAGGTGCAGCCGGTCAGATTGGCTATGCACTGCTATTTCGCATCGCCTCCGGTGCTATGTTGGGCAATGATCAGCCGGTCATTTTACAACTGCTGGACATCACCCCTGCCATGGACGCTCTGGAGGGCGTTAAGATGGAGTTGGACGATTGCGCTTTTCCATTATTAGCCGGCGTAGTTTGTACCGATGACCCCAATACCGGTTTTAAAGACAGTGACTACGCCCTGCTAGTCGGCGCCCGCCCACGCGGCCCGGGTATGGAGCGCAAGGATTTACTGGAAGCCAACGCCGCCATATTCTCGGTGCAGGGCAAGGCTATTGCAGACAATGCCAGCAAAGATATCAAGGTTCTGGTAGTGGGCAACCCCGCCAATACCAATGCTCTGATCACCCAGCGCAATGCCGCCGGCATTAACCCGCGCAATTTCACCGCCATGATGCGCCTGGATCACAACCGAGCCAAATCGCAAATCGCGCAAAAAACTGGCAAGGCCGTCACCGAAGTCAGCAACATGGTGGTCTGGGGTAATCACTCTGCCACCCAGTTCCCCGACCTTTACAACACCAAGGTTAGCGGCGTAGCAGCGATCGATCAGGTTGAGCAGCAGTGGTATGAAAACGACTTTATCCCCACCGTACAGCAGCGTGGCGCAGCCATTATCAAGGCCCGTGGTGCGTCATCGGCAGCCTCTGCAGCCAATGCCGCAATCGACCATATGCGCAGCTGGGCGCTGGGTACCGAGGGTGACGACTGGGTTAGCATGGGCGTTTACTCTGACGGCTCCTACGGTATTACCGAAGGTTTGATCTACTCCTTCCCCTGCCGCTGCAAAAATGGCGATTGGGAAATTGTCCAGGGTCTGCCTGTCAACGCCTTTAGCGAGGAGAAAATGAAGGCTACTGAAACGGAGCTGACCGAAGAACGCGATGCGGTAGCCCACCTGCTACCTTAAATACTCGCTCACAAAAAAACCGCTGCCTAGCAGCGGTTTTTTTTGCTTTCAATTTAACGGTAATACTCACAACACCAACAAAACACCTTGCTCGAGTGTTGTCAATTCCGGCTCAAAAACACTTAACATTGATCGATGTGGCTCCCCCATTGTCGACGTCTAGAGGGCACTACAATCCGGAAACACAATTTTTATCGGCGTATCTGCCTGCACCGTAGCCAAGTGCAGTAGAAAACTTCCAACCCCGGCTGCCCCCTGCATGTAGCCCGTTTGCTGCTCGACAAAGTCGGGGCGACTGCGGTGCTCCGCCTGAGGCCAGCACATATGACCGGTAGCCCCATCGATGGCGCTGTGGGCCACAATTTCAGTGGCGGTGCGCAGGGCCAACTGCAAGTGCCGATCTTCACCGCCGATGCGATACAGGGTCAGGGCGTGATCGCCAATACCGGCGTCGCAACAACACTGAGACACATTATTCCACAGGCCGCGGCCCCGCACCTGGGGCGCCTCGATATCGATTAAGGCATCGGTCAAACCGCTGCCCCATCGATCCCAGCTTGTCTCGCCGGTAATCTCTGTCAGCAACCGAAACAACCGTGAGGTGCCCGGCGGACCATGGCATTGACCTAAATAAAACAAGCCCTCCCCCTCCCGGGTCATAGTATGGCGCACCAATTGACCTGAGCCGGTCGGCGTGGCAATACTTTGCAGGTAGTTCGCCGCCTCAATGGCGGCCTCAAGATAGCGCTGGTCCGGTTGGCTCTGATACAGGCGGGCCAATAGAAAACCGACACCGGCACCACCGTGGGCAAAATTGGGGGCTTCGAAGGGAAAGGGGCAATCGCTCATCAACCCCCAGGTATAGCCGCCCTTGACTTTCTCAACGACATCGAGCAACCGCTCGCTAATTGCCGTCGCCCACTCTAGCGCCCGGGGGTGCAATTGCTCTTCGTGAGCGTAAAGCAATACCAAAGCGGCACCAGCGGCACCTACCGAGGTATCGTAAATTTCTCGATCACCACTAAAACCGCTGATCTCAGAAAAAGGCATAGGCTCAATAAATCCGATACCGCTGCCAATATCGCTGGCCTGCTGGATGAGCCGGTCCAGACAGTAAGCGGCGGCCTCCCGTAAGTGCGCTGCGTCGCAGTGCTTAGCCACCTCACATAACGCGAAGGCGTAACCGGGCCAACCAGTCATGATCGCGCAGGACAGCTGATCCCTACCACGAACATAGGCAACAATATCGGCACAGGCGCCCAGCGCTGCATCTCTATAACTGCTATCACCGGTGGCCAAATAGAGTTCACTCATAAACAACGCAATACCGGCCGAGCCGTGGTAAAGGTCCCGGCGCAGGCTTTGTGGCTTCTCCGAGCAGCGACTCCAACATAGCCCGTGCTCGGTGTTACGCTGATACTGATTTATCCAGGCTGCGGTACTAATCGCACTGTCTAGGGCCTGCTGCTGACTAATCATCTATTCACTTCCGCACCAATGGAACTTATGAGTCAAAACAAAAAAATTGAACGCTTTTCATAGTGTCACAGAGCCTCAACATAATCGACCAATAACTGCAGCGATTGGCGCCCGCGAAAATCGTTAACATCCAGTTTGTACACTGCCCGTACCGACTCCACCGCCGCGTTGGGCCATAGCGCCACATCAACATTAAATGCTATAGCATCGACCAACTGCTGGCCCTGTTCATCGAGAGCCAACACCATTTTCAAGTGATTGCCGCCGACTATACGCTGCTGTACAAGCCTAAACACACCGTCAAATAACGGCTCCGGAAAGTGCTGCCCCCAGGGCGCAGCAAGACGCAGTGTATGCGCCAACTCTAGACTAAAATCAGCCACTGACAGCTCGCCGTCAGTGAGTAATTGCGCCTGTAAATCCGCTGTAACTAGCTGTCGCCTCACCTCGCAGTCAAATGCTGTGGTAAAAGCCTCGAGGTCTTGCCGTTGCAGACTTAAGCCTGCCGCCATCGCGTGACCGCCAAATTTACTCAGCAACTGAGGGTACTTGCTGGCCACCGCATCAAGGGCATCGCGAATATGAAAACCGGGGATCGAACGCGCCGAGCCCTTAATGCTAACCCCTGCTACGTCATCGGCAAAGGCGATCACCGGGCGGTGATAGCGGTCTTTAACCCGTGAGGCGAGTATACCAACTACGCCCTGATGCCACTGCCCATCATACAGGCAAAGACCAAAGGGCATTTCCGCCCGGTCCAGTGACAGCGACGCTAGACTGGCCATGGCTTCGCGCTGCATGGTACCTTCGATGGACTTCCGATCCTGGTTTAGGTCGTCCATCTGTCCCGCCAGTTCGGCCGCCAGTTGTTCGTCCTCGGTGATCAAACAGTTGATCCCAAGACTCATATCGTCCAACCGACCCACGGCGTTGAGCCTAGGCCCTATGGCAAAACCCATATCGGCACTGACCAGGCGCCGGTGATCTCTCCCGGCGACGTGTAACAGCGCCCTGATACCCGGGCGCATGCGCCCGGCTCGCATACGGCGTAACCCTTGCTCTACCAAGATGCGGTTGTTGTGATCCAAAGGCACCACATCGGCGACTGTGCCTAACGCTACCAGGTCTAAATAGTCGGCCATAGCCGGTTCTACCAGCTGCTGGTGGGCAAACCATCCTCTATTTTTAAGCGCTGTTTTAAGGGCTGACATGACATAGAAAATAACCCCCACCCCGGCCAAATTTTTACTGGCAAAAACACAGCCATGCTGATTGGGGTTGACTATAGCGGCGGCGGCAGGTAATTCCCGACCGGGCAAATGATGATCGGTGACCAGCACCGCAATACCGGCGCTGTTGGCCGCGGCAACACCGTCGATACTTGATATGCCGTTGTCGACAGTGAGGATTAAATCAGGTCGCTGCGCTTTTGCCACTTCGACAATTTCCGGGGTAAGCCCGTAGCCGTACTCAAAGCGGTTAGGTACTAAAAAATCGACCCAGGCCGCACCCATGGCCCGCAGGCTCAACACCGCCAAGGCGCTGCTAGTGGCGCCGTCGGCATCAAAGTCACCGACAACAAGAATGCGCTGGCGTTGCTGCAAAGCATCGATCAATAACGACAATGCCGAATCGAGGCCCGCCAAGGTGTTCGGTGCTAGCAACCCAGCTAGGCCGATCGCTACGTCCTGGTCACTGAGGGCACCGCGGGCGGCAAATATTTTTTGCAACAGCGGCGGTTGGCCCCCGTCGAATTGATAAGTCGCCGGGTCGACAGCGCCACGTCTTGCTATTATTTTTGTTGCACTCGACACAGCTGTACTCCCTGCCCTGGCACCGCAGCCTTGCTATCACTGCACTACAATCCTGGACTACTTCACATAGCGATGTTGTCGTTAATAAACTGATGCACCTTTACAATATCGTTGTCGATCACCGCGCAGCGCTCCTCTGCCTCGAACAATCCAGCCATATGCGCTGGCAGTTCCGGCTCATGGGGATAACCCGCCTTCATAACCGCTTCGGGAAATTTGGCCGGATGGGCCGTAGCCAGTGTAATCATTGGAATATCCTGACGCCGCCTGACTTGTCTAGCGGCATTGACACCAATCGCAGAATGCGGATCTAACAAATATTCACAGCTGTCATAAACATCGGCAATGGTCGCAACTGTTTGCTGATCGTCTACGGTGTGGCTGTCGAACAGCTCACTGATGTTGCTGAAGGCGGAATTCGATAGGTGGACGTCCTCCGACTGAAAACGTGTCATTAAGTCTTTAATGGCCGCGCCATCTCGATCGTAGCAGTCAAACAAGATACGCTCAAAATTGCTCGAGATAACGATATCCATACTCGGCGACAATGTGTGCTGTAGCTCTTGCTTGACAAAATTATTACCGCTAATACAACGATGAAGAATATCGTTGGTGTTGGTGGCGACAATCAGCTGGTCGATCGGCAGGCCCATTTTCGAAGCTAGGTAGCCGGCATAAATATCGCCAAAATTACCCGTAGGCACCGAAAATGCCACCGGCCGCTCGGGCGCCCCCAGCGCCACTGCCGCGTAAAAATAGTAGACAATCTGCGCCATGATTCGCGCCCAGTTAATCGAATTCACCGCAACCAACTGGCGGTCCTCAGGCAAAAAACTTTTATCATTAAAACTGGCCTTTACCATCGACTGGCAGTCGTCAAAATTGCCACGCACTGCAAGATTATGGATATTGTCAGCCATCACAGTAGTCATTTGCCGGCGCTGAACTTCGGATACCCGCTGATAGGGATGCAAAATGAATATGTCGATATTGCTGCAACGCTTACAGCCCTGTATAGCTGCAGAGCCTGTGTCCCCAGAGGTCGCCCCCATGATCACCACTTTCTGATCCCGGCGCTGCAAGACGTAATCGAGTAGGCGTCCCAGCAACTGCAGGGCAAAGTCCTTAAAGGCTAGGGTCGGCCCCTGAAACAACTCCAACACCCACTCGTTGTGGCCGAGCTGCACCAGCGGTGCTACAGCCGGGTGGCGAAAGTCTACATAGGTCTCGTCGATGATTGCTTTCAAGTCTTCACTGGGAATGCAATCGTCGACAAAGGGCTGCACTATAATGAAGGCTAGCTCCGCATAGGACAACGAGGCAAAAGAAGCGATCTGCTGCGCACTAAACTGCGGCAGTTGCTCGGGCACGTAGAGGCCACCATCCGGAGCCAGGCCGGTCAACAGGACCTGTTCAAAGTTTAGCGCCGGTGACTGACCGCGGGTACTGATATATTTCATGTCTAAATTAACCTCGTGCTATTGATCTAGTATGCTCTATTACGCTCTGATCGATGGCTCAGTATTGCGCGCTCAGCCCAGGGCCTCGACCCGTATGCGGGTAACATCGCCGCTAATCGTTGGCAATGCCTCTATATCAGAAATCGCCGCCATCAGCTTACTCTCCACCGAGCGACTGGTGAGAATGATAAGCGGTACATGATCGGCGCCAGCAGCGGCTTCTTTTTGAATAATTGCCTCAATACTAATCCCCATATCAGACAGAATCTGCGCTACCTTGGACAAAACCCCGGGCTTGTCCTCTGCCGACATACGTAAATAGTACGCTGTCTCAATAGCGCCGATATCGAGTATCGGTATATCACTAAGCGACTGGGTTTGAAACCCCAGAAAGGGAACTCGGTGCTGTGGTTCGACGGCAAGACTGCGAGCAATATCGATAATATCGGCCACTATCGACGAGGCGGTAGGCTCGGCCCCAGCGCCGGGTCCGTAATAAAGCGTCGGCCCAACCGCATCGCCCTTGACCAATACTGCATTCATCACCCCATTGACGTTGGCAATCAGCCGCGTCTTCGGAATCATGGTGGGGTGCACGCGCAATTCGATACCATGATCGGTTCTACGGGTGACCCCTAAGTGTTTTATGCGGTAACCCAGTTCGTCGGCGTAGCCCACGTCTGCAGTGGAAATTTTGCTGATACCCTCGGTATACACCTTGTCGAATTGCAGTGGTATGCCGAAGGCCAGAGAGGCCAAAATGACCAGCTTGTGCGCTGCATCGATACCCTCAACATCAAAAGTCGGGTCGGCTTCGGCATAACCCAGGGCCTGCGCCTCGGCCAAAACATCTTCAAAATCCCGCCCCTTATCGCGCATTTCGGTAAGAATAAAATTACCAGTGCCATTGATAATACCCGCCAGCCATTCAATTTTATTAGCCGCCAGACCCTCGCGCATGGCCTTGACGATCGGAATGCCACCGGCAACAGCCGCCTCGTAGGCAATAGTTACTCCGGCTTCGGTAGCGGCGGCAAAAAGCTCGTTGCCGTGTTCTGCGATCAGCGCCTTATTGGCTGTGACTATATGCTTGCCGCTGGCAATCGCCCTGAGTATCAATTCTTTGGCAATGGTAGTGCCGCCTATCGATTCAACCAGAATATCGACCTGGGGATCGTCGGCCACCGCAAATACATCGCGACTAACGGTGATACCTGGAATCTCCGCACCACCTCTGGCACCGATATGACTAACGACAATATCTCGGCCTGCCCGGCCAGCAATCTCTACGCTGTTGCGCGTTAAAACGTCAAGACTTCCTGTACCTACTGTTCCGAGACCACAAATACCTATTCTTACCGGGTTCAAACTATTCTCCTTCTATTTACCGACGCCAAGCCACTGTCTATTTAGTAACGACTTTGCCATGGGCAATTGTATTTCAGCTATGCCAGCAATGCCATCATCATAGGCTTTTACAAAACCGAGCTGCAAAAAAAAACGGCACCGCAGGGCGCCGCTTTCAGGATTAAGGGGGACTTATTTTTTTGTCTGGGCGTCTTCTTTTTGCTGCAGTTGTGCGGCAATAATAGGGTCTACTTCAACCCCTAAAACACTGGCCAAACGCAGTGCTGGCATATAACCGGGGAACAGTTGACCCTTGGGGGTAACCAGCGCGGGGGTACCGCTAACGCCCACTTGCTGCCCTAGGTCAAACTGACTGGCCACAGGGTTGTCGGGGCAAACATTAATCGACACCGCTTGACGGTTTTTCAATCGTGTCAGGGTTGCCCGCTTATCGAGCGAACACCAAGCACTGGCAATCTTCTTGTAAGATTCCGAACCCACCCCAGCACGGGGATAAGCCAGATAACGCACTTCTATACCAATACGGTTTAAATCCGGTATTTCTTTATGCAATTTTTGACAGTAAAAGCAGTCGACATCAGTAAAAACCATCACTGTGGCCTTTGCCGGTAGCTGCTGCGGAGAAAAAATAATCATATCCTCAGGCTTTACCGTGGCCATTAGCTGTGCACGATCGCCTTCTCGGGCCTGTTCCGCCAAATTGACAAAACCGTTTACCGCCGCCGCGTACATATCGCCAAGGATAAAATATTGACCATCAGCACTGGTGTACAATATCGGCCCACCTTGTACCTTGACCTCAAAAATACCGTCCAATGCACTAGCCGATATCGACTCTAGTACAATATCGGGACGGCTCAATTTAAAACTGCTTTGAATGGCGGCCGTCACCGAAGGCGACACCTGGACCAATCCACGCTGAGCCTCAGTTGCCGCAACACCCCACTGACTGCTCAGTAAACAAAGCAGCACTGCGGCCGCATTTACAATCTGTTTCATCGATACACTCTCTCAATATAACTAACTAGTATTCTGGGTCAGAGTCTATCACGGCGGCGCTGATAAGCCACGAGCAATTGGCTGCTCTGCACGCCCTGGCGCACACTTTCTCCGAACTCAGCCCCGCGGGTGGTGCTCGGCGTGTAGCGCCTTCATACGCTCCTGAGCAACATGGGTATAAATTTGGGTAGTGCTGAGATCGCTGTGACCCAACAGCAGCTGTACCACCCGCAGATCGGCACCGTGATTAATCAAGTGGGTGGCAAAGGCGTGACGCAGGGTATGCGGCGACAGCGACGTGTCGATACCCGCACGCAGGGCATATAGCTTTACCCGATACCAAAAGGTCTGCCGTGTCATCGCGCTGCCCCGACGAGAGGGAAATAACACTTCGCTCACTTTCCCTCGCAACAGCAGCGGCCTACTCTGCACGCAATAATCGCGCAGCCAGGCCAACGCCTCCTCGCCAGTGGGTACTAGGCGCTCTTTGCTACCCTTACCCATGACTCTTACCACACCCTGACTCATACTGACCTGACCCAACTGCAACGTCACCAACTCCGTCACTCTAAGTCCCGAGGCATACAATAACTCAAGCATAGCTCGGTCCCGCAGCTCTAAAAAGTCTCCGCTGTCCGGCGCCTCCAGCAATCGCTCCACATCTACCTCACTGAGCGACTTGGGTAACGGCCGGCCAAGCTTAGGGCTGTCTATGTTGAGGGTAGGGTCAACCGGAATCTCCGACTCTCGTAGTAGATAGCGATAAAAGCTGCGCAGACAAGACAGCAGCCTAGCGGTTGATCTAGCGGATTGCCTATGCACTAGCCGGTTTGCAAGATACGCCTCGATAGTGGCCCTGTCGACAGCCAAAAGCGATGCCCGATCCAGCCAACGGTCGAACTGGCCTAGGTCGCGACCGTAGGCCTCAAGTGTATTTCGGCTGAGCCCGCGCTCCAGCCACTGTGCATCTAAAAAGCGATCAATCGCCGGGTGGCGGGCCTTGTTAGCCATTTAAAAGCCTATCCGCTGTCATCCCAAGCACCGCCAAGTAACGGGCACCATTAAAAAAGGCAGCCATAGGCTGCCTTTTGGGGTTGCTACTAACGCTGGTATTAACCCAATTTTTCCTTGATACGGGCGGCGCGACCACTCAATTCACGCAAGTAATACAACTTGGCCTGGCGCACATCGCCACGACGCTTCACCGCAATACTTTCAACCAGAGGGCTGAAGGTTTGAAAGGTACGCTCTACGCCAATACCGTGAGAAATTTTGCGCACGGTAAAGGCCGAGTTCAGGGCGCGATTGCGCTTGCCGATGACAACGCCTTCGAAGGCCTGCAAACGCTCGCGTGTTCCCTCTTTAACCTTAACCTGAACCACGACAGTATCGCCTGGGCCAAACTCCGGGATTTCTTTACTCATTTGTTCCGCTTCAAGCTCGGCGATAATTTTGTTGGTGCTCATGTCTGGCTCCTGAATTCGATAGCTTCACAGCTAATGTTAATATTGTTAATCGTTACTGTGCTAGTCGGGCTTTCGCCCTCCGACTTACTATTGCTCAAGCTCACGCTCTCGAATAAAGTCAGCTAACAAGCTGTTCTCTTCTTTGCTCAATTGACGACGCTCAATTAAATCGCGACGTCGCAGCCAAGTTCGTCCCAACGCCTGCTTTAACCGCCAGCGTCGAATATTCTTGTGATCACCGCTCAATAACACTTCCGGTACCGGGCGATGCTCATCTAGTTCTGGCCTAGTATAATGCGGACAGTCCAACAGACCTGAGCCACTAACACTAGTGTCGTCAGTGACACCGGCAAAAGAATCTTGCTGCGCCGACAATGCATGTCCCAGCGCCCCCGGAAGCAATCGCACTACCGCGTCTATTGTCACCATGGCGGCCAATTCACCACCACTTAATACATAATCTCCGACCGACCACTCTTCGTCGATATCGGTCTCGATAAGCCGTTCATCAATGCCTTCGTAGCGACCGGCGACAAAAATCAAGTTGTCCCTGCGACTGAGCTCTTCGACACCGGCCTGATCCAAGGTGCGGCCCTGGGGAGACAGATAAATTACTGCACCGCCACCGAGACTGGCCTTTGCCGCTCGTATAGCCCTGCGTAATGGCTCAACTTTCATTACCATGCCAGGACCGCCGCCGTAGGGGCGATCGTCGACAGTGCGGTGCTTATCCTCGGTAAAATCGCGAGGATTCAACAGCTGCAGACTCGCTAAATTCTGTTTAAGCGCGCGCGAGCTAATACCGTGTTCACTGATCGCGGCAAACATTTCAGGGAACAGCGTAATGACCGCAATCTGCATCATCTCGACAATTGCACCCTGTAGTTAATAATAACGGCTAAAACTCACTATCTAATCCCAACCGTTAAAACGCCGGATCCCAGTCTACCTGAATCGCTCCGGCCTCTAAATCTACGCGCTGAATAACCTGACCTTTAATCCAGGGAATCAATCGCTCGGTATCATCAATACTGTCTGCGCCGTTGCCGCCGCGACAGGGACGCACCACCAGCACATCATTGGCACCGGTTGCCATCACATGATCAACCCTACCCAGCAATAGTTGCACTCCACCATCGCCAGTACTATAAACCGCCAACCCAGGTAACTGATGCCAATAAAAGTCGTCGCCGCTCAAGCGCGGAAACTCTTTACTGGATACGGCAATGTCGCGCTGGCAATAGCTTCTAGCCTGCTCTCGATCATCAACGCCATCAATCAATGCAACCAAACCTTTGCCGTGGCGCTTAACCGATTCGAAATCTATCGGTTCCCACTGGTCACCGCTATCCAAATAACAGTCGCGGAAGGCCATAAAATTTTCTATGGGATCGGTATAGGAATGAATCTTGACCCAGCCTTTAACACCGTAGACGGCGGTGATTTTTGCCACCACCTGCAGATTGGCCAAGTCGTCAGACATGAGCCTGTTAGGCAGCCTTAGCGTCTGAAACCAACTTGGCAACACGATCAGACAGTTGCGCACCTTTAGCAACCCAGAACTCAATACGTTCTTGGTCAACACGCAGACGCTCTTCAACACCACTGGCGGTCGGATTAAAAAAGCCGACGCGCTCGATAAAACGGCCATCGCGAGAGGTGCGGCTATCACTAACATTCAAGTGATAAAAAGGGCGCTTCTTAGAGCCACCACGAGATAAACGGATAGTTACCATTACGTTCTATTTCCTGACTTTGGCTACTCGATTAGCGGGTAGCACAGATATATGTTGTAGTTTTTACGCGTATTCCAGCCGAAATAGTGGCCCTGGAAAGGCGCCGTATTTTACGGTAAAGACCTGGCTTTTGGAACCACTTACAAGCCCTTTATCGCTAATTCAACCGTATTTTTGTCTCTTTTTTCTCTATTTGCCACTATATATGGTGTATTAGGCGAAAATTTGACCTTTTTATCAGCTGTTGCCGCCTACTGGCCACCGGGGAAACCACCACCGCCACCAGGGGGCATCATGCCACTTAAGCCGCGCATCATATTGGCCATGCCACTCTTGGTTTTCATCTTTTTCATCATTTTCGCCATTTGCTTGTGCTGTTTGAGCAGACGGTTTAAGTCCTGAATTTCGGTACCAGACCCCAGGGTGATGCGGCGCTTGCGGGAGCCGTTGAGCAGCTCCGGCTTTTTACGCTCAGCTGGGGTCATAGAATTGATCAGAGCCTCCATACGGGTAAACATTTTAGAGTCGACCTGGGATTGCGCCATCTGCGCCATCCCCCCCATACCGGGTAATTTGTCCAGCATGCCGCCAACCCCCCCCATACTCTGCATCTGCAGCAATTGGTCGCGCAGGTCTTCTAGATCGAAGCGCTTGCCCTTCTTGATTTTTTTGGCAAGTTTTTCCGCCTTTTTCTTATCAAGCTTTTGCTCAGCCTCTTCGATCAGCGACAATACATCGCCCATGCCGAGAATTCGCGAGGCAATTCGATCCGGATGAAAGGGCTCCAGCGCTTCAACTTTCTCCCCCATACCCATAAACTTAATCGGTTTGCCGGTAATATGGCGCACCGACAGGGCTGCACCACCGCGGCTATCGGCATCAGCTTTGGTCAGAATAACCCCGGTCAGGGGCAGCGCATCATTAAAGGCCTTGGCGGTATTGGCGGCATCCTGGCCGGTCATCGCGTCAACCACAAACAACGTCTCAATCGGATTAACCGCGGCGTGAAGTTGCTTGATCTCCGCCATCATCGCCTGGTCTATCGCCAGCCGACCCGCGGTATCTACAATCAATACGTCGGCAAACTGCACTTTCGCCTCGGCGATGGCTGCGGTAACAATGTCAATGGGCTTCTGCTGATCATTGGAGGGGAAAAATAACGCATCCACTTCCGTCGCCAGCGTTTCCAGCTGTTTAATAGCAGCTGGACGATAAACATCGGCACTGACCACCATGACTTTTTTCTTGTGCCGCTCTTTTAAATGCAATGATAGTTTCGCCACCGACGTGGTTTTACCAGCACCTTGCAAGCCCGCCATCAACACCACAGCCGGTGGCTGAGTCGACAGATTCAAGCCCTCGTTTGCCTCGCCCATGACTTTTTCCAACTCGTCACTGACAATACCGATAAACATCTGGCCAGGACTGAGACTCTTGCTCACCTCCTGCCCAACAGCTCGGTCCCTCACTGCATCGACAAAGTCCTTCACTACCGGCAAGGCCACATCCGCCTCCAGCAGCGCCATGCGAACTTCCCGAAGGGTTTCTTGAATATTCTCTTCGGTGAGGCGGGCCTGGCCAGAAATACTGCGCAGCGATTGGGATAAACGTTCCGTTAAACTATCAAACATGGGCCATCTTCTTAAAAATACAGTCAAGTTAATATTGGGCGCGGCGATGCGCTGCGCCGTTGCCAACAACATTCCTACTGCTCGCAACGAGCTATTTTAAAAGTACGCGCCATTATCCTTCATGAGCGCGCACCTAGCAATGCCGCAGAAGCGCATTAACACCATTGCCAGCAAGTATAACGGTGCTTACTCAACAGTCCCACGCCTAGGACCCCACTCCCCGGCATTTATCCATTAGCAACGACGAATAAGCATGGCGGCCATCTGCCTGAACCGCTAAACTGCAACTACAGTGCCACCACGATTGATTTGCGGCAATACCGCGGCGACAGCAAGCCGCCTTCACCCGGAATAACAGCCGCAAACAGCCATACCACCCCTAACCCAGCTATGATCGAGCATTAATGATATTAACCGCCAACGTAATCGCCATCACCTGCTATTTGCTCGCCACTGCCTACCAGGGCCGCTATCTACTCGACAGACGTGTGCCGGCCCCCTCACTGCACTGGATCCAGGTTATCGGTTCAATCGCCGCCACCGCTCACGGTGTTAGCGTGATACTCACGATCTACCCGGAGCAGCGCCTCGATATGGGAGTATCGAGGGTGCTGTCTCTTATATTTTGGTTCATTACTACCATCAGCCTGCTAAACCTGCTGCGACGACCCACCACAATACTATTAACACTATTATTCCCGTTAGCGGCTTTGTCTATCGCCGCCTCCAGCTGGCCGACACCCGCCAGGGAGCTGGACAGCACCATTTCTCTGGGCATGCTGACGCACATACTGTCCTCTATCCTCGCCTACAGCATATTATCCATTGCCGCAATTCAGGCGCTAATACTGACCCTGCAAATACGAGAGTTAAAACATCACCACATCGCCGGTATTCTGCGCGCCATGCCCTCACTACAGACCATGGAGCTGATGCTGTTCGAACTAATCTGGGTCGGCATGACGCTACTGAGCCTTTCACTCATTTCCGGCACCGTTTTTATCGAAGACATCTTCGCCCAGCACCTAGTACACAA
>Ga0105355_10000814_pt1 | contig 29000 bp, 30 predicted proteins | sample GOMGulsemesocosm_2_FD_83508 | JGI IMG/M metagenome (GOLD analysis project Ga0105355, IMG submission 83508) | Methane-oxidizing microbial communities from mesocosms in the Gulf of Mexico - GOM9C Gulf of Mexico | ecosystem: Environmental > Aquatic > Marine > Cold seeps | place: Gulf of Mexico...
ACATGCTGCCATGGGCATTATCAAAGGCGCTAATCGCTGGCGCCGATTTATCCCCGCTTTGAGCCCCGTGTTTTGCATAGTTACTGGCAATGCCATAACTTACCGCGGCCAAGGTACCAGCCACAATAGGCCACATCGCGACACTAAGGTCAAAGCCCGATTCCAAACCCACCAATACACTAACCCCCATAATACCTAAACCAAGACCGGCGATCGTTTGTTTGCTTAACGCTGTGCGCGTCAAAACAGCCGCAATAATCGCACCCCAAATTGGCGCAGTTGCATTAAGTACGGCTAGGGTCGCCGCCGTCAGTGTTTGCGCCGCATAAGCAAAAAGTAAAAATGGCAACGCTGAATTAAAAAAACCAATGATCATGAAATGAGACCAATAGCGCCTAAAGGTTAACTGACGTTTAAGATAACAAGCCACCAGCAATAAAAAAATCGCGGCAAAACCCACCCGACCACCAATAAGCAGCGTCGGCCCTAAACTACCTGCGGTCACCCGCATTAATAAAAATGTACCGCCCCAAAGCGCAGCGAGCGTCAAAAGCCGAATAATATTTGCCGTTGTCATTGTTTAAACTACCTTATCAAGTTGAAATGTTCTTTGTAAATCATCGTCCAAACCCATCTTCGAAGCACAGTATGACCAGCCAAATAAAAGTCAACAACCCGATTCTTGCTGTTTTGCCTAAATCGTAAAGAAATAAACCCTACTTGAACATATGAAATAATACATATGCAATGCATCGCATATACGAAAAAACATATATAATTACTTAATCGAAGAGAAGAGATCAATGAATCCCGTAATATTTTATAAGGCGATGGCCGATGATACTCGGCTCAAGAGTTTATTGTTAATTAGCCATTACCAAGAATTGTGTGTTTGCGAATTAATGGCGGCGTTAGAGTTGAGTCAGCCCAAGGTGTCACGTCATTTGGCGCAACTTAAAAATGCTGGGATCTTAAGTGACCGACGCCAAGGTCAGTGGATTTTCTATCAATTAAAACCTGAGCTAGTGGTTTGGGCTAACACCACAATTGTACAAACTCTGGCTAATAATCCCGATTATATCAACGCAGATATCAATCGACTTGAAATGATGGGTCAACGCCCAACTCGAATTAATGCTTGTTGTTAATAGCGCTTGCTATAAATAGGCTCCGGCGGCAAATAAGCCCCACCAGCAAAGAATGGAAAACAACATGAATAAAATTAAAATTGGTATTAACGGCTTTGGCCGCATGGGCCGCTTAGCCATGCGGGTATTATGGTTAAACGACAATGTCGAGATCGTACAAATTAACGATCCCGCTGGCGACGTTGCAACCTTGGCACATTTGCTGAACTTTGATTCGGTTCACGGCCGCTGGGCGTTTGAAGCCACCAGTACTGACGATTTAATGATTGTTAACCAGCACAAAATCAAAGTAACTCACAACCAAACCATTGCCGCGACCGATTGGTCACACTGTGATCTTGTATTAGAAGCCTCGGGTAAAATGAAAACAACTGCGTTATTGCAGGCCTACCTTGACCAAGGCGTTAAACGTGTCGTGGTAACAGCGCCCGTTAAAGAAACAGGCGTACTAAACGTTGTGATGGGTGTTAACCATCACTTATATGATCCGACAAAACATCCAATTATTACTGCAGCGTCTTGCACCACTAATTGCCTAGCCCCTGTGGTTCAGGTATTACACCAACATATTGGGATTAAGCATGGTTCTATGACCACTATTCACGATATCACCAATACCCAAACCATTTTAGATGCGCCTCACAAAGATTTACGCCGAGCCCGCGCTTGTGGCATGAGCCTTATTCCAACCACTACCGGCTCAGCGACGGCCATTACCCATATTTTTCCAGAACTGGCGGGCAAACTTAATGGTCACGCTATTAGGGTGCCGCTGGCTAATGCCTCGTTGACCGATTGTGTTTTTGAGATGACACGCGATACCAGCGTTGAAGAAATCAATCAGTTGTTGCAAGCGGCTAGTGAAGGCGAGCTTAAAGATATTTTAGGCTTTGAAGAGCGGCCCCTAGTGTCGATTGATTACCGTACTGATCCTCGGTCATCGATTATCGATGCCCCGTCAACAATGGTGATTAATAACACGCAAGTGAAGCTTTATGTATGGTATGACAATGAGTGGGGTTATGCCAATCGCGCTGCAGAATTAGCCATTATGGTCACAGCTATGGACCAAGCTAGTGCTTAATTCATCGAACAAAGAGTCGCCTAGCAAACCGCAGCCTATTAATAGTTCTGCTGTCAAAGCTTCTGCGATCAAGCAATACTTGATCGTAACAGGTAACTATTGGGCGTTTACCCTGACCGATGGTGCGCTGCGAATGTTAGTGGTATTACACTTTTACCAGCTTGGTTATAGTCCGCTCGCCATCGCGATGTTATTTGTGTTCTATGAACTATTTGGCGTTGTCACCAATTTGGTTGGCGGCTACCTTGGCGCAGTTATCGGCCTTAACAGCACCATGAATATCGGAATAGGTCTGCAAATAGTCGCGCTGAGCATGCTGTTAGTTCCAGCAGAGCATTTAACAGTGGTGTGGGTGATGTTAGCGCAGGCATTAAGTGGCATCGCCAAAGATCTTAATAAAATGAGTGCTAAAAGTGCAATAAAAACTCTGGTTCCCGACACCGACAATGCCCAAGGTCAGCTTTATCGCTGGGTCGCTTTGTTAACGGGCTCTAAAAACACCTTAAAAGGCATTGGCTTTTTTATCGGCTCAGGGTTATTAACGCTAGTCGGTTTTGGTCAGGCTATTTTAATGATGGCAGTGGCTTTAACCCTCGTTTGGTTATTAAGTTTAAAATATTTGACCCAAGATTTAGGCAAAAGCAAAGCTAAACCTAAATTTAGCCAGCTGTTTGCCAAAACCCGTGCCATCAACTGTTTGTCTGGCGCTCGGCTCTTTTTGTTTGGCGCCCGTGATGTTTGGTTTGTGGTTGCATTGCCAGTATTTTTAGCCGAACAGCTCGGGTGGGATCATTATCAAGTGGGCGCATTTTTGGCAAGCTGGATTATCGGTTATGGCCAGATCCAAAGTATGGCGCCGAGGCTTACCAAACGCTTAAGTGGCCAGCTGCCCGATGGCCAATCGGCACAACGTTGGGCATTTAGTCTGTCGCTAATACCGTTATTGATTGCCGTGGCGCTGTGGTCTGGACTGTCGCCAACACTGGCGTTAATGATTGGCTTAATTGTCTTTGCTGTCATCTTTGCGGTTAACTCGTCAATCCATAGTTATTTAATTGTCAGTTATGCCCAAGCCGACGCCAGCTCGGTTGATATTGGTTTTTATTACATGGCCAATGCATTAGGTCGCCTGCTAGGTACCCTGTTGTCTGGTTGGGTATACCAACAAGCGGGCCTAGTCGCTTGTCTATTGATTTCAGGGCTATTTATTTTTATTGCAGCATTGATTTCATTATGGCTTCCAAGACATAATGACCTTAAAAATAATCACCTCAGTTAGCAGCCATTAACAAAGGAACAAAGGTTTCGTTATGACTAAATTAAGCAACACCTTAGCCGCCATCGATTTATTACATCAAGGCGACCCAACCAAGGTCATCGTTAACACCAACGAAATCGCCAACGAGTTGTTGTATGCGCAGCAAATGACTACATGGCTCAACAAGTTAACCGAAACACCGAGTGAGTTCGCGCAAATTGCTGCACGTGCTCAGCACCTGTGCCGTTGGTTATCCCCTCGAGCTGATTTTGAAATGAACCGCGCAGGATATTTTAAATGGCGGATTGCCCAAGGCAAAAACCACGCACAAAAAGCAGTGCAAGTCATGGCCGACAATGGATATGATCAAGCCAGTTGTGACACAGTTTATGATATTGTGCGCAAGAAAAATATTAAATCAGATGGTGATACCCAGCTAATGGAAGATGCTGCTTGTCTGGTCTTTTTAGAATTTCAATTTGAGGCTTTTGCCCAATCGCACAGCGACGAAAAAATCATTCGCATTGTCCAAAAGACTTGGGCAAAGATGTCTGACAATGGCCATCAGCTAGCACTAAAACTCAACTTTAGCGCCAGCGAATTAGCCTTAGTTCAACAAGCATTAGCTTAAAGCTCAGGTTAAACTTCGGGTTAAGCTCCGATTAAATAATTATCGCGTTATCTTCATAAAAATACTCATCATCGTATTGATCATAACGCGCTAACTCTCGGCGCAACCGCCCGCGTTCTTTAATTGCTTCAATTTCACGCCATTTACGTTGGTTAGAGCGGCGCGGTTTCGGTGAAAACGGTTGCTCGGAGTCTAGTTCAAGTATTACATCTATTTCTGACCAATTGTGTTTCATCACTTAAATCCTATTTAACCTGAGTTCTGGGTAAGAGTTTTGTAAACCATTGAAATAAAGGTATTACATGAACTATAAATTCCAGTGACGTAATTTTAGTGGATATCAAGGCGTTTTCACGACTAAATAGCTGGCTATTTAGAGTGAAAACAACGCTGGTAGGCGCTAAAAGTTAGCCATCACAAAATAACCTGTAATCACGTTAACTAAGCCGTATGACAGTGGCATTACGCCACGATGACACTAAGATGAATACTGCCAACACTGGTAATCAACTCAGCAGATAGGTTAAGATCCCTCTTTAGTTGGAGACTATATGAATTACACCCTGCATCTTGCGCACATTAACGATACCCACTCGCACTTTGAGCCCTCACAATTACATTTTGATCTTGAAATCGACCAATTAAAATACCGGCTCGATGCGCACTGTGGTGGTTATGCCAATATTGCAAGTTCTGTAGCGAGTTTGCGCCAACGTGCACAACGTCAGCAACAAACATCGTTGTTTTTACATGCTGGTGATAGTTTTCAAGGCAGTCTGTATTTTAGTTGTTTTAAGGGTGAGGCGAACGCCACCTTGCTTAATTGTTTGCAGCCAGACGCAATGACTATTGGCAATCATGAGTTTGATTTGGGCAATAGTCCGATTGCTGACTTTCTGTCACGGGTCAACTTTCCGGTCTTGGCTGGCAACATGGATCTTAGTCAAGAAGATCAAAGTAAAAAATCGCCATTAAGGCCTCATGATAATCTGTACTGTTATGACAATAAGCGCCAAATCGCCAGTTATCTGTTAAAGCCATTATTTGCGACCGATGGCCAACATGCTCAAGTAGCCATTATCGGCATTACCTTAGACCAAATGGCCAAAATTGGCTGTCCAGATCCCGATTGTCATTTCCTTAATGCCATCAAGACCACCCAAGATACCGTGGCTTATTTACACCAACAAGGCATTAAACATATTGTGGTGCTTAGTCACCTTGGTTATCAGGGCGATTTGGCACTGGCAAAGGCTGTAGATGGCATCAGTATTATCGTTGGCGGTCATAGCCACACTCTATCTGGTGACTTTAGCGAACTGAATCTGCCAAGTACCGGTTGCGCAGACCAACGTGTTAATAACACCTTGATTTTACATGGCGGCCAGCACGGAGAATCAATTGGCTGTTGCGAAATAGATCTCAACGAGCAAGGTATTGTCACCACATTTCGAGGTGGGGTCCGTTTTATGATTAACCAAGACTGGCACGCCAGTCTGAACGGTCACCCAGTAAACACCACAGCACATCAAGCCATTGCTGATTTCATCACTGCAAGCCCCTGCTTTAGTCAATTACCCGCAGATCAACGGGTAACTGACCTCATTAATACCCGCTATCGCCCAGCCGTTGATAAAATGCGCAGTAAAATTGTCACGACCCTGGCGACACCGCTTACCCACACAAGGTTGCCGACCCCAGAATTACCTTTCGGTAGTCAAATAGCGCCGTTAGTCGCGCAAGGCTTTTACCATGGTGCTGCGCAAGATAAAGCCATTGATTTTGCAATGCATAATGCCGGCGGCGTTCGAGTATCAATCAAAGCTGGCGAACTAACGCAAGCCGAAATCTGCGGCCGATTATTGCCTTTCGCAATTTCAATCATCAGCTATGTTGTTAGCGGCAAAGTGCTAAAACTGGCACTGGAGGGCGCGATTAATAATGCCATTAATAACAGTGTTATTGGCACCGGCAATGGCAGTTATCCCTATACCCATTTACTGCGCTTTGAATATCAAGCTGCCCTGCCGCAGTTCCAGCGTATTAGCTCATTACAACTTTACCGCAATGAGCAATGGTTAACGGTTGATGACAACCAAGACTATCGGGGGGTCTCATCAGGTTACACCTTAGCTGGTAAAGAGGGTTACGATGCCTTATGCAATTCAACCGATCATTTTGATCACCAATTGACCATGGCCGACGCCTTTATTAACTTTGTTAGTTGCACTGATGTCACAACTGTCCAATCAACCAACAATAGCTTGATCTTGTGACATCAATAGCTAACCTGCGACGTAATATCTGGTACACTGCGCCAATTATTTATTTCGTCGTGTTATTGGGTAGGTTGTCATGGGTTTTTCAGCGTTAGATCTTAATCAAAATTTAATTAAAGCATTAACAAAGCAAGGTTATAGTAGTCCAACGCCGATTCAGGCCGAAGCCATTCCTGCCATTTTAAACAAACAAGACGTAATGGCTGGTGCTCAAACGGGCACCGGTAAAACTGCGGCGTTTGCGTTGCCAATTTTACAGCAGCTCGGGCAGTCTGAGCTAGTGAAGCCAAAATTACGTGCTTTAATATTAACCCCGACACGCGAACTGGCTCAACAGGTCTATCAAAGTTTTGTTACTTACGGCGAGTTTACTGGGCTTACCAGCGCAATAGCTTACGGTGGTGTTAGCCTTAACCCACAAGTTACCGCATTAAAAAAAGGGGCCGACATTCTAGTCGCGACTCCAGGGCGTTTACTTGATCACTTAGTAAAAGGCACCCTAACCTTAGATTATATTGAACATTTGGTTTTTGATGAAGCAGATCGGATGCTTGATATGGGCTTTATTATCGATATTAAGCGGATCTTAAAGCGGATACCGTCACAGCGTCAAACCATGTTGTTTTCTGCAACCTTTGATGATGCAATTTTTGATTTAAGCAAAACCATGCTCAACGATCCTAAATTAATTGAAGTTGACGCCCGTAATACCACAGCAACCCAAGTTGAACAGGTAGTTTATGGCGTTGATAGTCACCGCAAGCGCGAACTAACTTCGTTTTTGATTGGCTCGAAGAATTGGCATCAAGTGCTGATCTTTACCCGCACCCGTCAAGGCTGTGATGCGCTGGCCAAAGAAATGTGCAAAGACGGGATAAAAACACAATCAATCCATGGTGATAAATCACAAGGGGCACGCGAACGAGCCTTGAGTGAATTTAAGGAAGGTAAAATTCGTGCGCTAGTCGCTACCGATGTTGCCGCCCGTGGTCTTGATATTGACCAGCTGCAATATGTGATTAACTACGAACTGCCTTACATTGCCGAAGATTATATCCACCGCATAGGTCGTACTGGCCGTGCTGGCAGCAGTGGTTTAGCGATTTCGTTATTGAGTGTTGAAGAAACATATTTGCTTGAAGAAATAGAATCTATTCTCGATACCCGCATTGCCCAACAATGGATCCCCGGTTTTGAACCCGACTTAACCAAGGTATTTAGTGACAAGAAAAACTCGAAAACAGCGCAGAAACGCCGAGCTGAAGATCGCGCTTTTGGCACCAAAAAGAAACGTCGCCGTTAAGCTAATAGCTTATCATCTTGTACAATAATACAATTGTTATTGTACAAGATGCATGGAAGATATTAAGCAGGTTCCAGCACCAATTTCATTGGCGTATAACGAATACCATACGCGCGTTTTGCTTCACTGATCACTTCAAAACCCCAGCGTTGATAAACAGGCAAGGCATACGTGGTCGAATTTAATGTGAATTCTCCGTTATTTCCACGTTCAATGCTTTGCTCGCGCATTTGTTGCCATAGCATTTTAGCAATGCCGCGCTGATGATGATTTTGATCAACAAACAGATGAAACATATGGCTATTATCTTTTATCGCAATCACACCAATAATACTCTGTTCTTCTTCTGCGACTAAGTAAAAGAAACCTTGATCCATGTATTCACGAATAGACTGTGTTTCAACACTGCGTAAAAAGAAGTCTAAACCACCGTTGTCAAAATCATCGTTTAACAGTGCTTTAGAATTGCGGGTAATTAGGGCGCTAATCTCGTGCGAATCTTTAACGGTTGCTGTTCTTATTTGTAGCTGCTGCACCTGAATCCTCCTGTATCTGTTCGTACCAATTTATAAAATCTGGCGAACTCTCAATCTTCCCCTAGTAAGTTAATACAATACTACAGCTACCCGTGCAAAGCCACCTTCTGAGCTTAGCTATTGATTTGTCGATAAAACGAATTCCAGCTTAGCGTGAAGGTTCGCGCCATACCAATGCCGCTATGAATGGAGGTACTTAGGAAATGTCTCGAACAAAAGAGCATACGGTTCATCTTGAAATAACATCTTGAACATAAAAAGGCCCCGAGATTTATTCAATGCTCGGGGCCTTTTTGCGTGTTTATATAAAATTCTTTAGCCCTGTTTTGCAGCCAAGAATTCTTTAACCGTATTACTCATCTCTGCCATTTTGACCGGAGTCAAGTAATCGCCATCAGGGTCAATAATAGTCATTGCGCTATTTTCTCCTGATTTTTCGAGCTTAATTTTAAACTTGCCTTCCGACAAGAAAATCGGAATTGATTGCTTCAATTTAAGCAATATTGCTAAATAATTTAGCTTTTGTTGCTCAAAAGTCACAAAGTATGTGCCCAACGTTTTGTCACGATCGTCGATCATGAAGCCTAATTGAGGTAAAACATGCGATAGTTTTTCCCACGTCGGTTCAAATGGCGATTTAATGATAAATGCAGTATTTTGCTGGCTATCAAAACCAAGCTCCATCGCTACGCCTCGGCCCGCAAATTCACTGCTGACCTTTTTATCCACCTGCTCTTTCGACTGTAAATGAGACAAGAATAAATTTAACATCTTTGTTTCATAACGGCGCTGGGCAAACTTATTAAGCTCAACTTCGTTGCCTTGTTGCAAGTGCTTAACCAACTGCACAGCGACACGAGCACGATGGCCTTGTGGCTCAACGTTTAAATTAAACTGATATTGCTGAGTCAGTGTTTGATCAGTTAAGCCAAAGGTTTGCATGAAATATTCATCAGACTCAATGTTACGTGTCGTTAGGCTGTTACCCTCGCGTGACATTGTCACACCATAAGTTTTTGCACTGACAAAACCCGTAATTTTTTGCCATAGATCAGCTCGAAACTCTTCAACATTCTTAAACGATTCAAATACGATTTCAGTTTGCTGATTTCGCTGCGAAATCAAAGACTCAGGTGCCACAGCCATCGGTAAAGCTGGCGCACGAATATCGAGCTTATTGCCAACCAACGCACTGTTGGCCGTGGGGCTTAACGCAGGAATATCATATTGACGGCTTAACTCAATGGCACTATAACCTGCCGGTAACGCTAAAGGTTGCGCTTCTTGCTCAGTGACATAGTCAAAATTACCACTGGCCTGATGGCGCTCGGTAAAACTGCTACAACCACTAACCAACAAACCACAACAAAGGGCAACAGTAATATTTCTCATGGTTTCTCCAACCTATAGGACGCCAGCTTGTTGCATTGCTGCAGTCAATAATCCGTGGTGTTCAGGCGATAGTTCTGTTAATGGTAAGCGCACATGGCCATCGTCGATCATTTGTAATTGCGTAACACACCATTTCACTGGAATTGGGTTCGCTTCAACAAAAAGATCATTATGCAACGCATTAAGTTTTTCGTTGATCGCCTGCGCCTGTTCTTTATCACCCGCTAAGGCAAAACGACACATCTGGCTCATCAGTTTAGGCGCAACATTATTAGTTACCGATATTACACCGTTACCGCCTAACAACATAAACTCTAGACCCGTGCCATCATCACCGCTAAAGGTTAAAAAATCATCAGCAACTAAGGCTTTAATTTGTGTTAAACGTGACACATCACCCGTTGCTTCTTTAATACCAACAATATTGTCAACTTTAGCCAATATTGCCACGGTTTCAGGCAATAAATCGCAACAGGTCCGGCCCGGTACATTGTATAAAATTTGCGGAATATCGGTAGACTGCGCAATCGCTGTAAAATGAGCAATCAAGCCTTTTTGGGTTGGCTTGTTGTAATAAGGTGTTACCCCTAACATCGCTGCAACGCCTGAGTCTTTTAATAACTGGGTCAGTTCAATCGCTTCGGCGGTCGAGTTTGAACCATTGCCACCAATAACTGGGATCCGTCCTGCAGCCATCTTAACAACTGCGGTTACAACCTCAACATGCTCGGTCATGGTAAGGGTTGTTGACTCGCCTGACGTGCCAACAGCAACAATGCCATCTGTGCCTTGTGCTATATGCATTTCAACAAGACGTTCTAAATTTTTATAATCAACTTTACCATTTGGTAAAAATGGGGTTACTAACGCAACAATACTGCCAGATAACATCTACAAATCCTCTGATAATCTCGGTAGGCTATGTTAAGGTTCAAGGCTAATAAACTCAAGGAATTAATCGCCTTATCCTTTAACTATGATAAAATATTTTTCAAATTACAGCTCCAACAATAGTTAGTACCCGTGACCATTGAAAACACGGGAACTGATGGTGAGAGTAAAATTCTAGGTACAAGGCGCGCGATTGACCAATAGCCGGCTATTGGGATTGAGCGCAACGCAGTAGATAGGATTTTAAGCCACTACAAAACCTGTAATTTCATTGATTACGGGTATTTACCTAAGCCACTTGAGCTAGATAAAAACAATATTAAATAGGGCCAAGCTAATAATGACAAATTTTTTGGTGGTTACCGCCATGGGGACCGATCGTCCGGGCATTGTTAACCAGTTAACCAAACTCGCAACTGACTCTGACTGCAACATTGTTGACAGCCGCATGGCCGTATTTGGTAATGAATGTACCTTTATTCTATTACTCAGTGGCCAATGGAATGCCATCACCCGTTTCGAAACAGACTTATCGGCTCGTAGCGCTCAATTAGAACTAATTACATTAAGCAAACGAACCAGTGAGCACAAGCTAGTCCGTTATGCTTCACATGCCTCTATTCAAATTCAAGGGCAAGATGCCCCTGGCTGCATCGGACAATTCACCAAATACTTGGCAGAGCGTGGCGTTGATTTAGCCAGTTTAAAGACCCAAGCTAAAGACGGCCAACAACAAATTTCAATGCACATTAGGTTGCCAAGCTCAATCGAGCTAGCCCAACTGCGCGAAGACTTTACTCAACTCGCCGACAGTTTAAATTTAACGGTCGACTTTGAGACTTAACACCGACATCACTGTCGGTAGAGGAATCCCAATGAATACATTACAAGCTGGTGCTCAAGCGCCACAATTTACCTTGCTAGATCAAGATGAAAACTCAATCTCATTAAACCAATTCTCAGGAAAAAGAGTCTTGGTTTATTTTTACCCAAAGGCAATGACACCAGGCTGTAACATTCAGGCCCAAGGGTTGCGTGACAGCATCGAACAATTAGCACAACTTAATGTTGTTGTTTTAGGCATAAGTCCAGACGCCCCTAAACGCTTAGCTAAGTTTACCGAAAAATTTGAACTCAATTTTAACTTACTCAGTGATGAAGACCATAAGATTGCCGAAGAGTTCGGCGTATGGGGATTAAAAAAATTCATGGGCAAAGAATACGACGGCATTCATCGCTTAAGTTTTCTCATTAATGGTGAAGGTAACATTGAACATGTCTTTAATAAATTTAAGACCAAAGAACACCATCAGGTGGTGCTGGACTATTTAAATAATACTGCCACGTCTTAAATAACAGCCATAAATTAAGTGACCTGCCACTCAAGATTGGTCACTTAATTTGTTTGTAACTTATTAATTTAATTACATAAGTTACAAACAAATAGCTAACAAAACATTCGTATTCACAAATTACACTCGGTTATATCAAGCCTATATTTTTATAAATATAACAGCCTTTAATACGGACAATTTTGACAATTTTGGGCGCAACATCTCCCTTGTTTTAACCAATACCATTTAGAAAAAACTTTGGTGTCTTGCACCATTTTATAATCTAAACCTTCGATCATCGTTGGCGGGGTTTTGTATTGGCAACAAAAATAAAGCAGTTCTTCTATGGTATAAGTTTCATAATAGGAGCTAAGAACGCCATTAATCTGTTCTATCAAGCATTTTTGACATAAACAGCCCGCTGTTTTATTAACAGCCACTGGAATAATATTTGGTAATGCCATGCACCAACAGCCTAACTGGGCGCTATCACAAACAAGTAAACGATGACATTGCGAACAATTTTTATGACTCATTACTCTCCCCTTCGCAATATATTAACCATTTACCCTTGCCTAAACTTGAGCATAGACTAGATTTAATAGGTCGTTGTAATTTGGTATAGATCATCTGTAGCGTAGGATTATCTCATGAGTGAACCGTCAAATAAAACTAGCGAGCAAAATGCTTTAATTGAACTAGCCGCCTCGCTTGAATATGAGCGCAACAAACGCCGGGCAGTTGAACTCGAATTAGATGATATAAAAGCACTACTTCATCAAAGCATTGAAGCGGGGAAGATGTCGTCAATGGCTCAAATAATTTCTGGCGTAGCTCATGAATCGAATACTCCCTTATCTATCTGCATTACTTCTTGCTCGTTGTTATCTGATGAAACTCACGATCTTAATGATAGATTTAAAAATAAAGCGTTATCGTCTAATCACCTAGCCTTTTTTATCGACAAAGCTCTTGAGTGCGAAAGCCTTATCAATGGTAACCTCAAACGCTTGACCCAGTTAATAGACACTTTTAAAAAGCTTGGTAGTTATCAAGACATTTTTTCGTTTGGGACAATTAACTTTCCTAATACCGTGACCGAAATAGTAAGCTCCTTAAAGTCCAAATATAAGCAAACAAAATATACCGTGGTTATTGATGACAGCTTACCCTTTGAAGCTTATACCTCGATGTTGTGCTGGCAAGAAATTATTGAACAGCTAATGGAAAACACCATGCAACACGGATTTTTAGGACGCGATGACAATGTTATCGAAATATTAATTTATCCGAGCGAAGACGAAATGACCTTATTATTCTGCGATAACGGCAAAGGCATGGATCAAAAAATTTGCGACAATATTTTTAATCCATTCTTTAGCACCACAAAATATGAAGGTAACATTGGAATTGGTATGCATTTGGTCTATGTCTATATCACCCAATTACTTAAAGGCACAATTTCAATCAAAAGCAAAGTAGGCAAGGGCTGCGAATATATCATTATTGTTCCTATTAATCATACGAGTGAATAAGGTGGTTAGTGATGAATGGCAAAGAACGCATTTTTGCGGTATTACAAAATGAACAACCCGATCAGGTACCAGTGATCCCAATTACGATGACACGAGCCATACGATGTTTACCGACAAGTGTTAGTGCGGCGGCATGTCAAAAAGATCCAGATCTTATGGCCCAAGCCAAAATATGTAGCTCATTAAAGTTTGGTGGTGACGCCATTGCCGCCGGTACTGATTTGTTTTTACCGGTGGAAAATCTCGGCGCGGGCATGGAATATTTAGATAAGGCACAACCTACTTTATTTGAACACCCCTGCCCCACAGACCAAGAATTTGATCTCATGCTGGAGCGTAGCAACAATTTTGATCCTTCACGTGGCCGTGTATTAACCGTTGCACAAGAACTAAAAATATTAAACAGCAAAGGTTATGGCGACAGCCACATGTTATTTTTGCCTTTGGGTGGACCTGCTACCACAGCGCAATTAATGACAGGCTCGACTCGTTTCATTGATTTAATGGAGCAGGATCCAATTTTTTGTCACCAAATTCTTCGTGTTGCAACCGATACCATCAAATCTATTTGCAACGTAATGGCTGACGCTGGCGCACATGCAATCAATATGCTTGAGCCATTTTGTTCATCAGACATCATGCCGCCATCGCAGTTTAGAATATTTTCCAAACCATATCTTATTGAAATTTTTGAACATATGAAATCTATCGGCATAACGCCGATACTGCATATATGTACCTTTACTCAGCCAATCTGGCAAGACATGAAACAAACGGGTGCCATAGCACTTAACGGTGACTTTTGGCCCGGTATAGATATTGCGCGTGACATCGTTGGTGACGATTTTTGTTTAGCAGGTTCTATCAATCCATTTACCACTATGCTGTCAGGCACCACCGAACAAGTTCGACAAGAAACGTTAAAATGCATTGCAACAGCGGGTAAAAATGGTTCTTTTATTTGCACGCCCGGCTGTGATATCGATTGGAATGTCCCCGATAAAAATATTCATGCATTGGTTCAAACTTGCGCATCGGTAAAATATCCGCTTGATATTGAATCGCTTGGCGATTTATCAAAAACTTATGTCTCTGGAAATCCTCAACACCGTACTAGCATTGACCGAAAAGGCAAACCTCACGAACATCCCCCTCAAAAACACTTATCAACCGAAGAACAATTGCTGCAAGATCTTGCTGATGCCGTAGTCAATCAAGCCGGTGATAACGTGGTGGCATTAATCTCTAAAGCATTAACGATAAATATATCTGCTGAAGATTTATTATTTAATGGCATGGCGTTAGGGATGCAAGTTTGCGGTGAGAGATATGATCGCAATGAAATATTTGTTATTGATTTAATGCGTTCGGCCAAAGCAATGGACCGAGGTGTTGCCATATTATTACCCTTGATTAACCAAACGCGAGAGACTGGCAACTTAACTGACCGAACGAGTGTTGTGATCGGTTTAATACGTGGCAATACCCAAGACATTGGCAAGAACTTAGTCTCGTTAATACTCACATCACACGGGTATGACGTTCACGATTTAGGAAAGAATGTTTCCCCAGAAGAATTTATCGCCGCCGCCGAAAAAACACAAGCGAAAGTGATAGCAGTCTCGATTATGACTAATTCATCAATAATATATGTTGAGCGTTTTCTGCAATTGCTGACCGAACACGGCAAGTTAAACGATTATTTCATCATTTGCGGCGGTGCGGCGATGAACCAAGAACTGGCTTTAGAACTTGGCGTACATTTTAGTGCTAATGCTAGTGATGCAGTACAGCGACTTAACGATAATTTTAAATAGCGCCGCGATGATTAAGTAGACGATCTCGAGATCATGAAATATCGGACAGGCATAAATATCTAACGATAAAACCTATCATTTTTATAGCCAACCAACATCAAACTTTGCAATTTCACACGCTAAAATAAAGCATATTTGTACTTAATTTCAGCTATATTGCTTTAATTTACAACCATGATTTAATTGGGCAGCACAGTGCCAAATCAGTATTAGCGTTTACGGTTTGATGAGGAATGAGGTGTTAGTGATAAGTGATAAGTGAATAATATCGTCAGCGGTGACATCTATTAATAGAAGGGTGAAATAGATTTTATGTAGTCAACAAACCAATGCTGCCAAAATTCATCATGACAACCGCTGTATTTCTTAAATAGTAAGGTATTAATACAGCGGTTAATCGCATGATATTTACAATTTATTGATTTCGTTAGACAGGTTAAATTCTGGCGAGGTGACATAAGTTTCAAGCTGCTGTACCCGCTGTTCTATCTTGCTAAACTGCTGATCGAGTTGTTGCAGGGCAACTTGCGGCGGCTGGCCCTGCTGCCATACTCTAGATTTCACGTATACCGTGTCTGCAAATTCAGGGGGTTGCTGAGGTTGTAATGCTGGTTTTTTATCGAGCATTAACCAAGCAACAATATAGAGTAGCGGCATAAAGGGCATGCCAAGAAATGAAGCAGAAACCATCCCAATTCTAATTAGCCACACCTCAATGCCGAAACGATCACCAAGGCCAGCACAAACTCCGGCAATGCGACCTTGTTCAGGGATGCGGTACAGTCCTTCGGATTGATTGAATTGACTCATGATCTATCCCTCCACTGTGGTGCCTCGTGATCTAGAATTGATTCAAGCACCGCAATACGCTGCGCCATCGTTTCGGCTTTGCCACTTAATGCGGTTAATTGTTGAAGTTCCTCCTGGCTTAAGCCTTGGCTAACTTGGTGCTTACTACGGTAGTGCAGAAACAACCATAAGGGCGCAACAAAAATCAAGAAAAATGTGGGTAATATCATTAAACCGAAGCTCATCATCTGTCAATCCTTAATGGAATAGTTATTGTTTCGCTGCTAGCTTCTTTTTTAGCTCTGCTAGCTCTTCGCTAATGCTATCTTGAGCCGCTAACTCTGTAAACTGATCATTGAGCGTGTTATTGCCCAAGTCTTGTGCGGCTACTTCTGCTTCAATGTCTTCAATTCTGCGCTCATATTGTTCAAATTTGTCGACACTTTGCGCAACCTTGCTGCGATCAAGTTGCTGTTTCACTTTTAGGCGGTTTGTTGCGGTGTCTTTGCGAACCACCATACTTTTTTTGCGGGCGCGCGCTTCGTCAAGTTTGAGCTGCAATTGACTAATTTCACTTTTAAGCAACTCAAGTTGCTCTTCAATATAGGCCATGTCTTGAGTCAATAATTCACTTTGTTGACTGGCCTTTTGTTTTTCAATCAACGCGGCTCGCGCTAGATCTTCACGGTCTTTACTTAACGCCAATTCGGCTTTGGTTTGCCAATCGGCCACAAGATCGGTGACGCGGGTGATCCGGCGCTGCAATTGTTTTTTGTCGGCTAAGATACGGGCAGAGTTGGAACGAACCTCAACTAAGGTATCTTCCATCTCTTGAATAATTAAACGGACCATTTTGCTTGGATCTTCCGCTTTATCTAGTAAGGATGTGATATTCGAATTAACAATATCAGCAAATCGGCTAAAAATTCCCATTATGATACCTCTTATTTTCTCGATTAGGTTATGGTGCTACACCCTGAATATTGCAGTAATGATGCCAAGTTATCATAAGTTCGTAATTGCATGAATTTTATATAAAAATTAAAAAATAATTTTTAAACACTCTTTATCGACGCGCATCAAACAATCATATACACTATTATTTAGTCAAATTGACGATTAATGACGAGATTAACCAATGAGTCGTGCAGCAAACAAAGATAGCCTGATTGGCCAAGACAGTCATTTTTTGGCGGTATTAGATCATGTCTCCCTTATTGCGATGATTGACAAACCGGTGTTAATTATTGGCGAACGCGGTACCGGCAAAGAATTAATCGCCGAACGCATTCATTATTTGTCGAATCGTTGGCAGCAAAATTACCTAAAACTCAACTGTGCTACGCTCAATGAGAGTGTGCTTGAAAGCGAGCTATTTGGTCATGAGTCTGGTTCATTTACTGGCGCAACTAAGCGGCATTTAGGCCGATTCGAACGCGCAGATAACGGCACCTTATTCATTGACGAATTAGCCAATACCTCTAGCTTAATTCAACAAAAATTACTCAATGTAATTGAATATGGCGAATTTGAACGGGTTGGTGGCAATCAACCTGTGCAAACCGATGTTCGATTAATTTGTGCAACCAATGAAGACCTACCCCAATTGGTGGCTCAGGGCGATTTTAGAGCGGACTTATTAGACCGGCTGGCGTTTGATGTTATCACCTTGGCGCCACTGCGTTACCGCGGTGATGATATTTTATTGTTGGCCGAAACCTTTGCGGTCAACATGGCTAGGCAACTTAAGTTAGAATATTTTGCTGGTTTTTCTAATGCCGCCAAACAAGCACTGCAAGATTATAATTGGCCTGGCAATGTCCGTGAATTAAAAAATGTGATCGAACGGTCGCTCTATCGGCACCAAGATCCGGCATCTCCTTTGCAGCAGATTATTTTTGATGCCTTTGATTCGCCATTTCGTCCAATTGGCCATAACATTGATAATGCCATTACTGACGTAACAGGTGCTAAAGCTGTGCTTAAAACCCCACTTTCCGAGTCAGCTGCGTTTGAATTTCCGCTATGTTTTAAAACCGCCAGCGCAGAATTTGAAGTGGCCTTAATAACGCAAGCTTTAACCACCAGCGAACATAACCAGAAAAAAGCGGCACAGCTTTTAGGCATTAGCTATCATCAGTTACGTGGCTTGTTAAAAAAATACCGACTATAACCTACTTTAATCGCTAAATACTCGGGGTAATGGGCTAAATTTATTGATGTTATTGGCTTGTAGCGTTACATTACTAGTTATCAGCAGCCGCGACTTTGCCCCATGAAAAAACTTTCAAAACTATCCGCCAAGTTAGTCCTAAAAACCGCGTTATTTAGCGCCGTTTTGTTTCAATTAGGTTGCTCACCTTCAACCAACGACAATACCCAGCGTGAAGAGGGACTAGTGTATTGTTCTGAGGGCGATCCATCGGTGTTTAATCCACAACTAACCACCATTGGCACAACCATCGATGCCACCTCAAATCAGCTATATAACCGACTGGTTGAATACAATCCAAGATTAGGCAAGCTTGAACCCGCGCTAGCCAAAAGCTGGACTATTGCCAATGACGGCCGTACCTATACGTTTTCATTACGGGACGATGTGGTGTTTCATCAAACCAAGTTTTTTAAACCATCGCGCAAGTTTAACGCCAACGATGTCGCTTTTAGCTTTAACAGGATCATCAACCCAACTCATCCTTTTCATGATGTTTCAGGCGGTAATTATCCATTTTTTAACAGCATTGATCTTGCGAACCTAATCGACAAAATTGAAGTGGTTAACCCGCAAACCATTACTTTTCATCTCAATACCCGAGACAGCTCATTTTTAGCTAATTTAGCCACCGATTTTGCGGTTATTTTGTCCCAAGAATATGGCGACTATCTGTTGTCGGTGAACCAACCACAGCTTATTGATATAAAGCCTGTTGGCACCGGGCCTTTTATTTTAGAGTCTCATTACAAAGACAATTATATTCGCTATAAAAGCAACGTCCATTATTGGGGTGGTGCGCCACAGATAAAACACTTGGTCTATGACATTACGCCCAAGAGCACTAACCGAATTGCCAAGATCATGACTGGCGATTGCGATGTGTCGGCCCTGCCTCAGTCGAGTGAGTTGGACGTTATCCGTCGCAACATTGATTTAGAATTACAAATCCAAACCGGGCTTAACGTCGCCTATTGGGCATTTAACAATGAGTCACCACCCTTTGATCGTTTGGTTATTCGCCAAGCGCTTGCGCATGCCATTAATAAAAGAGCCATCGTAAAAGCAGTGTATTACGGCAGTGCAACCATGGCAAAAACTGTGTTGCCACCACTGTCGTGGGCTTATCATCGCCAATTGCCTTTGTATGAATATAACCCGCGCAAAGCACGAAAGATGTTAGCCGACGCCGGTTTCCCTAATGGTTTTGAGATGACTCTGTGGGCCGCGCCAGCGCAGCGAATTTATAACCCAAACGCGGTAAAAATGGCTGAGCTAATTCAAGGTCAACTCGCCGAGATTGGGGTAAAAGTTAAAGTAATAAGTTACGGTTGGGGCGTATTTATTAACAAGCTTAATGAATACCAGTACGATTCGGTATTGCTTGGTTGGACCGCTGACAATGCCGATCCTGATAATTTTTTCCGCCCTATTCTTAGTTGCGCTGCGCTAATGTCTGGTAATAATCGCGTTAATTGGTGTAAGCCCCAGTTTGACCAATTGCTCAATGCAGCCAGCGGTCAGACTAAGCAATCACAGCGGATGGAGTTTTATCGCAAGGCCCAACAAATGCTCTACGACGAAGTGCCTTTGGTGCCCATTGCACATGCCTTGCGTTTTCAAGTGCGTGACCGCTCAGTCGGTGGCATGTCACTTAATCCTTATGGCGGTATTTCATTTGCAAAAAGCTATCGCATCAGCAAGGGGAATAAATAGCCATGTGGTTTTACGTTGCCAGACGCTTTAATTTGTTCGTTTTAACACTCGGCATTTTATTTTTGCTGGTGTTTTTAATGCACAAGGCATTACCGGGCGATCCCTTAACCAATTTAAGTGGCATCACCAGCCCGACTTTTAACCAGCTTGAGTTGTTGGATGAGCAATATCAACTAAGTGGCTCGGTTTTTAATCAATATCTAGGGTTTGTTACTGAACGGCTCAGTGGTAATTTTGGCTTGTCTTTAACCTCGGCCCAACCCATTCTTGATGAAATAATTCAGCGCTTACCAGCGACCATCGAGCTATGTATTTATGCGATGATCATTGCGTTATCGGTCGGTATACCTTTGGGGGTGCTGGCGTCTTTTCGTTACAAGAAAGTCACCGATTGGTTGATAGTGTCGATGAGTTTAATCTGTTATTCGATCCCCATTTTCTGGCTTGGCGTTATTGGCATTATGTTTTTGGGCCTCGAGTTTCAATTATTGCCGGTTGCTGGGCGGCTAAACTTACTCTTTCAAGTAGAGCCGGTGACCGGGTTTACCCTAATCGACATTATGCTGTCTGATCTCACCAGTAAGTCGCAAGCCTTTAAGGATGCTTTTTTTCACCTGATTATGCCAACTATTACGCTGGCATTGTTCCCCGTTACTGTGGTTATTCGGATCACTCGCACGGCTATGCTCGAAGAACTAAATACTAACCACATTAAAGCTGCTGAAGCGCGTGGCATATCACCCTTAATTATTGTATTGCACCATGCCTTACCCAACGCTATGAAACCCGTATTGGCGCAAGTTAGTTTGCAACTAAGCACGTTGTTAACCAGCGCGATGGTAACCGAGGTTATTTTTTCTTGGCCCGGCATTGGTACTTGGCTAATGTCGGCTATTTATCAGCGCGATTTTCCGGTGATAAGTGCCGGGATCTTGATTTGTGCTGGTTTGATTATCATCATTTCAATTGTCAGTGATTTAATCGCCATTGCTGCGACCACAAAACGCCGAGGTATGCATCATGGCAAGAACTAGCCATATCTATCAAGATGAAATAATTCCATCGCCACAGCAACAAATTTGGCGTAATTTTTCAAAATCTCCCGTGGCAATGCTTGGTTTATGGGTATTTGCGGTTTTTATCTTTATTAGTATTTTTGCACCGTTATTAGCACCATATCCGTTAGGATATCAGCATACCAGTGCCTTACTGATGCCACCCTCGTGGCATCCTGAGGGACACGTTGCCTTTTTCTTTGGCACCGACGATCTTGGTCGCGATATTTTATCTAATCTAATTTATGGCACCCGAACTACCTTTGGCGCCAGTTTGTTAGTGACTTTTATTGCGTTGTTTTTTGGCTGCGTTATCGGCATTTTCTCTGGCATGAGCCATGGTTTAAAATCGAGTGTGCTTAACCACATTCTCGATGCAACGCTAGCTATTCCTTCATTATTACTGGCAATTGTTTTTGTCGCCATTAGCGGCCCAGGCATGACCAACGTGATGCTCGCTGTTGGCATATCTTTAACCCCGCAGTTTATGCGAGCGACCCATAACGCGGTCCATCATGAATTATCAAAAGAGTATGTCACCGCCACTAAGCTTGATGGTGCGAATAAATCACAAATATTTATTAACTCAATTTTACCCAATATTCTTGATGCACTGGTGATTCAAATTACGTTAGCTATCTCGGTTGCCATTATCGATATTGCCACCTTGGGCTTTTTAAAACTGGGGGTGCAGTCACCACGTTCTGAGTGGGGAGCGATGTTATCAGAAGGCTTAGATTTAATCTTTTTGGCACCATGGAATGTGGCGTTTCCCGGATTAATGATTTTTACCAGTGTATTATCAATCAATATGATTGGTAACGGTTTGCAGCGCGCACTAAAAGAGAGGATCGATTAATGCCTTTACTCGATATTCGTAATTTAACCATTGAGCTAGATACTCCTGATGGTCGAATCAAAGCAATCGACCGAGTGAATTTATCGATTAATCCGGGCGAAATTCGTGGCTTAGTGGGTGAGTCTGGTTCAGGCAAATCGTTAGTGGCCAAAGCGATTATGGGTATATTAAGCGATCGCTGGCACGTATCAGCCGACAGGCTACGCTACAATGGCATCGATTTATTGTCTTTAAGTGCTCGCGAACGTCGCAAATTAATGGGCAGTGAAATCGCGATGGTCTTTCAAGAGCCCTCTTCTTGTTTAGATCCTAATGATACCGTTGGCCACCAGCTTCACGAATCATTAGCCAAAGTATCGCCTGGAGTACCCTTTTGGCAAAGAAAACAATGGCGCGAAGTACGGATCAGGCAGCTGCTGCATAAAGTCGGTATTAAAGACCACCTTAAAATTATGGACAGCTACCCTTACGAGTTGTCTGAAGGCATGTGCCAACGTGTACTCATAGCAATGGCTATTGCTTACAAGCCACGGTTACTGATTGCCGACGAACCCACTACCGTGTTAGAAAGTGGAGCTCAAGCGCAAATATTTAAGCTATTTAAGAAGCTTAATCAACTCAATGATGTTTCTATTTTACTGATTAGTCATGACTTGGTATATATTGAAAATTGGACCCAAACCATTACCGTGATGTACAGCGGACAAACCGTGGAATCGGGCCAGACCAAAGATATTTTTCAACAACCATTTCATCCTTATACTATGGCGCTGTTGCGCAGTATGCCGCATTTCGAAAATAAACTAAGCCACAAGTCGCAGCTCAATGCCCTTTCTGGCTGTGTGCCAACGTTGCAACATTTACCGATAGGTTGCCGCCTTGGCCCGCGCTGCCCTAATGCGCAGCGTCGCTGTGTCGAAATGCCAAAAATGAAAAAAGCGCGCGGTCATTATTATTCGTGCCATTTTCCAATTAACTACGATAACGCTGAGTCAAACAATGAATAACCTGCTTGAGGTCAACAACCTAACCAAGTCCTTTCACGCCGGTTACAAATGGTTGGTGCCCCAATATCAACATGCGTTGGGGCCCATTTCATTTTCATTGGCTGAGCAACAAACCTTGTCGATCATTGGCAATAGTGGTTCAGGAAAAACCACCCTTGCCCGCATTTTGGTTGGCGCAGAACAACGAAGCTCCGGTGAGATTATTCTCGAAGGTGAACAACTCGAATCAAAAAATCACCAGCAACGTTGCCGCTGTATCAGAATGATTTTTCAAGACGCCGACACCTCGCTTAACCCGCGAATAAGAATTGGTAACTTGCTTGAAGAGCCGCTTAAATTCGGTACTGATCTGACGAAAAAAGATCGCGAAAAAGAAGTTCATAGCAAACTGCGTCAAGTGGGTTTGTTACCTGAGCACGCGCATTTTTATCCACACATGATTTCTGGCGGTCAAAAGCAGCGGATTGGTGTCGCGCGTGCTTTGATGTTAGATCCTCACATTATCGTGGCAGACGAAGCCTTGTCAGTATTAGATATGTCGGTTCGTTCGCAAATTATTAACTTGCTGCTTAAGCTGCAATACGAAATGGGACTGTCTTATATTTTTGTGTCCAACAATATAAATATTGTGCGCCACATTAGTGATAGGGTAATGGTATTAGATCAGGGGGTAATGGCTGAATTTGGTGATGCTAAGCAAGTTTTTGATACACCAACAAACGACGTTACCAAAAAATTACTTTATAATCTCGGTCATTGATATTTTAACGAGTAATTAGCATGCCCAAAGCCTGTGCAGTACATATTTTAGTCAGAACAAAAGCCGAAGCCGATAAAATAAAAAAATTATTAGCCAAAGGCGAAAGTTTTGCCACCTTAGCCAAGAAATACTCAACCTGTCCTTCAGGTAAGAAAGGCGGTGACTTAGGCGAATTCAAACCGGGACAAATGGTTAAAGCATTTGATAATGTCGTGTTTAAAAAGCCAATTTTGGAAGTGCATGGTCCAGTAAAAACCCAGTTTGGGTTTCACCTGATTAAGACGTTATATCGTAATTAGCCTGAATTCTGGATAAGGTTTTTGTAACATCATGAAATTAAACGAATACAAACATCATTAACTCCCAGTGACAAAATTTTAGTGGATATCTCGAGTTCTCTGCTCCAAGCAGAACTCAAGCACCTCCGTCCATGGAGGCAACGCTGATAGGCGCTAAAAGAGCGTTATTGGGCAAATTCGCCTATCCGGTACTCAGGTTAATTAGATGGAATTGGTATTACTCGCCTTCTCCCACTTTCAAGATGGTCAGTCCCGTACTTCGATTGCTATAGATTGGGCGTTGCTAAGTGAAGGTGTGATTTTGGCAGACACTTATTTCTTTTAAACGGGGATCTTGTTTAGCGCGCTGTGAAATCAAAACCGCGACACTCTGCAGAAGATCCTCGATAAAAAGGCGCTGCAATAATGCTATAAAACTTCGCTCACAAAACAAGGTAAATCCTTACCGTTATTTAATGGGTAAACAATATACTGACCGTGGTATTTAACCGCTGACTTATAGTCGGTCATTTTATGCAGCAGTAACTGGTGCTGATGACAATAATCAATCAAACCTTGGCTATCACCACGCACATACAACGATAACGGCTTGGTTAGTTGACCTGAGGCATCAAAAACACTGTCAATTTGCGTGTTGCAAATCACTAACGAGCTTTGTCCGGTTGATTTGACTGTTAATTTGCGCCCAACCGCTAGATCGGTAATCACCGACCAATCAGCCGTCTCTAATTGTGCTAATAGCTGTTCAAGTTGATTATTTACTACGGGTTGACACAAGTCTTCATGATCTAAAATCGTTCGGTAGGTGCGTTCAATTGCTAAGAACTGTTGTTTTAGCCCAGCGTTGACGCCCTGAGTTCGTGCCTGACGCTGCCACGCAGTTAAGGACACCACCACACAACGCTCAAAACGATGTGACTTAAGTGCTTTAGTTACCCAAGCGCTAAAAAAGTGTGTTTCACTTAGCGGATTGTTTGGTGTTTTACCCGATTGTTGCGACTCGCTGAGCTCAGTGAGACCGATTTTAACGAGACGATAAATTTCTTGGCCAAATAATGCCATATTAATTCCTTTGTAACAGTTGTCTATGCAACATTATTAGCCATTGGATGTGCCACTAGCTCTTCTTCGTTTTCACCAGCTTGATAAGTAACTAACTGCGCAATTAATTCTGGCAAACGTTGACGATAAAAATGAGTGCTAAAACCGTTAGAGCTAGATGGTAGCGCCTGCACAAAGATACTAGCGATGCCCTGTGCCCGCTCAAGATTAGTACCTTCGAGGTTAACGTGTGGTAATGCTTTTGCCACGCGGTCAAGTACCTGCTCACAATAATATATATTATCGTCGTTGACCGGCTGAAATACAAAGTAGTTATTAGCAATACGATAAATTGAATCGCGACCACGTTTGCTCAGTACCTTATCGATAACTAGCTGGTTTATTTGTTGCTTAAAATCATCTTTCATCGTGCTAATTTGTAATGCAATAGCCTGTTTTTTATCTTCTTTTTCTTTTTTTCGTCGTGCTTCAACCCAAAAATAAATCACCACTAGGGTCATAAACACCGGTATAACTAAATAAGCAATAGTCTCTAACATCTTAACATCCGAACTGAAATAACCTGACCTGGTTAAAAAACGAGCTACCAGACTGATTTAAAAAATAAATATCAATTTACATCGATAAACGCACGCAGGAATTTAACAAAAAAAAGCGCGATCGTCGCCCTATTTCTACGATTTTTTAGTGCTGTGGCTCACCGATTACGGTAGAATTGGCCCCCTTGCAATAAGCCGCTTTATTATTGAGTAAAGAACGAGCAATTGCCGCGCTAATAATTAACGACGCCAGGAAACAAGCGAAATGACTAAAGGTAAAAAGTTCGATTTTTGTATTGAACAAACTAACGATACTTGGACAGCACAAATCGTAAGACGTAAAACGGCACGCGAAACTATTGTTTCAAAAAGCCAAGACGGTTTTGCAACAGAAGCTGCTGCCATTGAATGGGCTCAAACTGAACTAGTTTCATTCTTAGAAAACCTAAAAAAGCGCAACCAACGCCGCTCTAACTAAGCCGTTTAATTAGCAGTGAAATAAAACTGTGTTGCCATTGGGCATGTTAAATCAGCATGTCCTAGTTCGTTTTCATCGCAAGAAAATTACTGCCATTCAAACTGATCTAATACTTGCCGTGCCTGCGCGCGAGTACAATTGGTTAATCCAATCAGTTGGTTTAATGAAATCGCGGGATTGCGCTGCACTATATTAAGCAACTCTTGTTCGGTTAACTGCTGTCGCTGATCACTCAAGACTTTAAGTAACCACAGCCAGCTGCTTTGGTCTGCACCATTAATAAACTCAACTATCTGTTGGATTTGTAACGCATTTACTTCCAAAATCCAATCACGCGAACGACCTTTGCGAATTAACGTCGCGCCCGATTGTCGAATCGCCGCCTTAAGCTGATAGGAATTGATGGTTTTACGGACAAAGGACCGTAAAATTATGCGTACATGTTGAGCCACGTGCTACTCATTTTACTAGTGCAGATAGTTAGCAGCCATACTACCGTAAATATTGCCGCTAACCTACTGTCAAATCTCCAACACCTGCCGAGCGATTAATTATTAACTCACCTACAAGGCATAACCCATTTTTTGCAATGACTGCTCAATTGAACCTAATACCGCAGCATCTTCAATAGTCGCAGGCACGCCATACTCTTGGCTGTTAGCAATGCTTTTCATCGTTGCCCGCAAGATTTTACCAGAACGCGTTTTCGGTAATTTGTCGACTACTGCTATCAGCTTAAATGCCGCAACAGGGCCAACTTCAGTACGCACTTGAGCGATTAGCTGCTGCTCGATTTCAGTACTGCTGAGCTGGCAATCGCTGTTAAGTACTACTAGTCCTAAGGGTAATTCGCCTTTTAGGTCGTCGTTAACGCCAATCACCGCAACTTCGGCAACCGAGCGGTGGTTACTCAATGCTTCTTCTAAGCGGCCGGTTGACAAACGGTGCCCTGCGACATTAATCACATCATCAATCCGATTCATAATCCACAAATAGTTATCTTGATCAATATAACCAGCGTCTCCCGTTAGATAGTAACCCTCTATTTGGCTTAGATATGCGTCATAATAACGCTGATCATTTTGCCATAAGGTCGCTAATGTTCCAGGAGGCAACGGCAGTTTGATCACGATCATGCCAGACTCTCCCGCCGCAACCTGCTCGCCATTCAAGTCAACCACTTCGACATTATAGCCAGGCACCGGACGTGACGGTGAACCAGCCTTAATTGGCGCAGGACAACTGCCCAGTAAATTAGCGGCAATCGACCAACCTGTTTCGGTTTGCCACCAATGATCGACTACTGGCACCTTAAGTTTATCTTGCGCCCAACTTAAGGTGGCCGGATCGCAGCGCTCGCCTGCCAAATACAAGGCATTGAGACAACTTAAATCATACTTTTTAATCAACTCGCCCTCGGGATCGATACATTTGATCGCCCGAAAGGCGGTGGGCGCGGTAAAGAAGCTTTTAACCTGATACTCTTCAATCACTCGCCAAAAGGTGCCAGCGTCTGGCGTGCCAACCGGTTTACCTTCAAATAGCACCGTGGTACAACGATTAATTAACGGGCCATAACAAATATAAGAATGCCCGACTACCCAGCCGACATCGCTAGCAGCCCAAAATACATCTCCCGGCTCAACGTTATAAATATGTTTCATTGACCACGCCAATGCCACCGCATGGCCACCGTTATCACGTACCACGCCTTTAGGTTGTCCAGTAGTGCCTGAGGTATACAATATATAGAGAGGATCGGTTGCCTCAACATCAACACAATCATGAGGTTGCGCTGCTTGTGATGCTTGCTGCCAGTCTAAATCTCGCCCCGATTGCATGTCGGCCAGTAGTTGAGGCCGCTGACTAATAATAGTATGGGTCGGCTTATGGGCAGCCAAATCAATTGCTTCGTCTAGCAAAGGTTTGTAAGCCACTACGCGATTTGGCTCAATGCCGCAAGAAGCCGACAAAATAACCTTAGGTTTGGCATCATCAATTCGGGTCGCTAATTCGTTGGCCGCAAAACCGCCAAATACCACCGAGTGAATCGCGCCCAAACGAGCACAAGCTAACATGCCAACCAAGGTTTGCGGGATCATCGGCATGTAAATGACAACACGGTCGCCTTTAACCACGCCTAACTCTGCCAAGGCGCCAGCTAATTTGGCCACTTGTTGTTGCAACTCGCTGTAGGTGATTTTCTGCTTGGTATCGGTGACTGGCGAATCATAAATTATTGCGTCTTGATCCCCGAAACCATCTTCAACATGGCGGTCAACCGCGTTATAACACGTATTGAGTTTGGCGCCGCTAAACCAGCGATAATAAGGTTTGTTACTATCGTCTAAAACCTCGTTCCATGGCTTGCTCCAGCTAATTTTCTGTGCCGCGTCAGCCCAAAATTGGTCCGGTTGATTGATTGAACGCTGATAAAGTTCTTGATAAATTTGATCTTGATTCACGGTCTGCTCCAGTGGTGAGTTTGCTCGCTAGTTACCACTATTACTAACACGTTAAGGTAAGTATCAATAATTAGACCTTAGCGTGTTAGACTTAGCGCTAATAATAAATAAAGCTCCCTATGTTGCTTAAAAATAAAGGCGTTAATCACGATAACCAAAAATTAAGTACGACCAAAGAGCGAGCGCTTAGCATCAAAAATAATACTTAAGTAACAGATCAAAATAGGCTATAAATTAGCTCTAACAACAACAATATGTAACTCGCACCCCAAACAAGCTTTACCTTTACGTAAACTTCATATAAGGTGTAACAAATTTCAGGATTACTAGTAATGAATGAACCGCAAAAGACCTACTCAATTAGTGAGTTGGCAAAAGAATTTGACGTCACTACCCGTAGTATTCGGTTTTATGAAGATCAAAGCCTGATCAAACCGAATCGTCGTGGTCAAACGCGTATTTATAGCCCCCAAGATCGGGTAAGACTGAAATTGATTTTACGGGGTAAGCGTCTAGGGTTCTCATTAGCAGAAACCCGCCGCTTATTCGAA
>Ga0105355_10000829_pt1 | contig 28761 bp, 28 predicted proteins | sample GOMGulsemesocosm_2_FD_83508 | JGI IMG/M metagenome (GOLD analysis project Ga0105355, IMG submission 83508) | Methane-oxidizing microbial communities from mesocosms in the Gulf of Mexico - GOM9C Gulf of Mexico | ecosystem: Environmental > Aquatic > Marine > Cold seeps | place: Gulf of Mexico...
AGAAGAAAAAATTAAAATATAGAAATATTCATGCATATAAGACCTTAACGTTTATTAAGCTAAGTATAAAATAAAGAAGTGTGTAAATAGTGAGTAATAAAAAGAATAGAAAAATCTATTCTTTTTATTTTATCATGAGATTAGGCAGATAAAAAACTATCTCAGGAAAATAAGTAATTAAAGCAACTGCTACAAACATTAATAAGAAAAAAGGAAAAGTAGCTTTTAAAATATACTCAATCTTTTCTTTTGAAATACTTTGAATAATAAACAAAGAAAAACCAACAGGAGGTGTAATTTGGGACATTTCAACCATGAAAACCAAGAATATACCAAACCATAAAGGGTCATATCCTGCTAATACTACAATAGGTAGAACAATAGGTAGCGTCATTACAACGATAGAAATACCATCTAGAATCATTCCTAAAATAATATACATTAAGCCAATAATTAAAATTAACATTAAAGGAGATAATCCTAAGGTAGTAATGTACTCACTTAAGGCTCTAGCAATTCCTAAAAAGCCAATTACTTGAGATAAAAAACCAGCAGCAGCAATAATAAAACTAATCATTACAGAAGTTTTAACGGCATTTACTAAAGCTGTTTTTAATATATCAAGAGAAAAACTTTTATAAATTATTGCCAAAATAACAGAACCTAGTACTCCAAGCGCCGCTGCTTCAGTAGGTGTTGCAAACCCTCCATAAATCGAGCCAAGAACAACTGCAATTAAAGAAAATACCGGAGCTAAATCTTTTAATGAATCTTTTTTATCTTTCCAGGTATATTTATCATCCTGTAAAGGTTCTACACTTGAATCAAGTTTTGCAACAATCATAATATAAAATGAGTATAAAGAAGCCAATAATAAACCAGGTAAAATCCCTGCCATAAATAACTTCCCTATAGAAACATCCGATAAAACCCCATAAATAATCATAATTAAAGAAGGCGGAATTAAAAATCCAAGTGTACCAGAACCAGCTAGGGAACCAATGGCTAAGGATTTTGAATAGCCTCTTTTTTTAAGCTCATCTAGGGTAATTTTTCCAACGGTTGCAGTAGTAGCTGCACTTGAACCTGATACTGCTGCAAAAAGTGAACACGCAGCAACATTTACATGCAATAATTTTCCAGGAATATGACATAACCAAGGCATTAAACCATTTAATAATTTAGTAGAAATTGAAGATTTGTATAAAATCTCACCCATTAATATAAACATTGGTAATGCTGCTAAAGACCATGAATTCAAAGAATCATAAATAGATGATGCTAATAAGTCCCCTATTTTGTCATAAATTGAGATAACAGGAGGTAAGTTATGATCAAATATTAACATCCCTACAATTCCTGTTAAAAACAAGGAAATACTTATCCATAAAGAAGACAGTAAAAAAGAAAACATAACTATCATTATAATAACAGCCAATACTAAAGGATCACTAATCATTTTTAAATCCTTTTATTACAAATGCCAGTGCAGATAAAATAAACAATGCAAGCCCTAAAGGCATCACAAATTGAGTTAAATACAAAGGTGTTTCAGATACTGCTTCTGATAACATTTCAAATTCATAAGAATCATAAGTAAACAATACCGTTCGATAAAAAGCAAAAGACAGAACAAGAATAGTAATTAAACCAGCAATCATATCAATAATTTTGTTTGCTTTTTTATTAAGTCTGGAGCTAATAATATTAATTCGGATATGTGCTTTTTCATTAAAGGTATAAGCCAACCCTAAAAAAATTGAAGCTAAATATAAATATCCACTATATTCATCTGCAATCATTGTAGACATATCAAAAGCGGAGCGTATAAAGATTTCAGTAAGAATCAACAAAACAAGAGAACAAAGAATTAAGGCTGATAAATAAGCTCCCCACAAGGAGAGTTTATTTACGAATATATAAAATGTTTTCATCTTTTATTTTCTGTATTCTTTGAAAATATTTTTAATATCTGAAGATGCATCTTCTAAATATCCATTTAATATTTTATTGGCCATTTTATCAAGTTCTTTTTGTAACATAGGACTTGCTTCTGAAATTTTCATTCCATTTTTTGCCATAATTTCTAAAGCATTTGAATCTTCAAGTCTAACAGCTGCCCATTGTTTTTTCTCAATAGCTGCTGCCGCTTTTAATACAGCACTTTGTTGATCTTTGTTCATTGAATTCCAGTAATCTAAATTAATAGAAACAGCTTGCAGTGGAAAAGCATATTTGATTTTTGTAAAGTCAGATAATACTTCCCAGAATTTTCCATCTTTTCCAGAAGAAGATGAAGTAATAACAGAGTTAACCATTCCTGTTCTTAAAGCAGAATATACTTCTCCCCAAGGTAAAGCAACTGCATTTCCACCAGATGAATTAACAAAATTAGCAGAGTTTTTATCATATGTTCTTGTTTTTACACCTTTAAAATCACTAATCGCCGTCATTTTTTTATTTGAGTAGAAACCAGAAGCTGGCCAAGTAACAGAATATAAGAATTTTTGATTCCATTTTTTAGCTGTTTTTGCATAAGACGCTTTTGATATTTGGTATAACTTATATGCATCATCATAGTTTTGCGCAATAAAAGGCAAGGCAGATACACCAAATACTTTACCCCCACCAGAAGTAAAAGGAATAAACATATCAGTCATAGCAACTGTTCCATCTTTAACTGCTTTTAAAGGATTACCTTTTACAAGTGAAGAACCTGGATGAACAGTAATATTAACTGACCCTTGTGAATATTCTTTAACCAAACTAGCAAACTCTACTGCACCTTTAGTATGAAAATTTGTTGCACCATATTTCGCATTTAAATCCATTTTTACCTCAGCTGCAAACACAGATGCTGCAAGAGAAAGAACAAGTATACTTTTTTTAATCATTTAAGACTCCTTATTTTATTGTTTTAAGATAAAGTCATTTTAAAGTCATAAAGTGAGTTTTGAGTGAGTTTTTAATTTTAATGTTTTTCTTTTTAAAATTCTTCTAATTTATAACCAATTTGCTGAATATTAACGATAATATCCAAAGGCATTCGCTGTCTAAACTCTTTGATAAACGTTTTTAAAGCAGACGCACTCATAGACTTGTCTTTCCATAAAGTATCTTCAATCAGAGAATAAGGAAGTACTTGTTCTTTATTTTTATACAACAAAAATAAAAAATCGATATCACGTTTACGTAAAAGCACTTCTTTTTTTTGATAAAAGAGTTTATAATTTTTTGTATCTAAATATAAATCTTTTGAAAAATATAAATGTTTGTCAAGTTTTTCATCTAAGACTTCCAATAAAGCATCTAATAAGATATCAGAAGAAATGGGTTTTTGTAAATAATGGTTTATTTTTAAATTAATTAAATCAAGTAAATATTCTTCAGATGAATGTGCGGTAATCATAATTACAATAATATCTTTGTCATGTTTTCTTAAACGCTTAATAAAACTTATACCGTTTTCTTTTGGCATTTGAATATCACATAAAATAATAGTTGGTTTTTCTTCCTCATAAATATCTGAAGCATCACTCACATTAGATGCTTCATATACCTCTTTAAAATAGTACTTAAGTGTATTTACTATTCCTACTCTTATTTGGTCTTCATCTTCAATACACAAAAGAGTATATTGTTTTAATTGTTTAATCAAATCATCTTTCATTCTATACCTTTAAAGAAATCGTAAATAATGCACCTTTTGTAGTGTTTTCAACACTTAAAGAACCATCCATGTTTTTTTCAATTATCATCTTACTCATATATAAACCAAGCCCTGTTCCTTGTAAAGAACCTTTAGTTGTAAAATAAGGTTCAAACACAAGTTCTAAATGTTCTTCTTCCACACCTCTTGCATTGTCTTCCACACAAATCAAAACCTCATCTTTTATTTTTTTTATGCTTATAAATATTTTTGGCTCTTTTATATCTCTTTCATTCAATACATCTTTTGCATTGCTTAGCAGATTTAAAATAACTTGGGCGAATTCTCTTTCATAACCATTTATTTTAATATTGTAGTTAATATCTTTTATTAATTCAATGCCAATACTTGTAATACTTGCGTGTGTTAGTGATATTGCTTCTAAACAAGCTACTTCAATATAAAAATCTATTTTTTCTTTGTCTGGTTTAAAAAAGTTTCTAAAATCATCAATAGTATTAGACATATAAAACAATTGTTTATTGCTTTGTCTAATAGAAGAAAACACTTTTTCATCACTTGATTCTTTAAACTTAGTAGCTGTTTCTAACTCCATTAAAATAGAAGCAATTTTACTTAAAGGCTGCCTCCATTGATGAGCAATCATTGAAAGCATAACCCCCATTCGTGCAAGTCGTGATTGATGTAACATTGCTTTATCTTTTTTCTTTACATCACTAATAGCTTTTTGTACTTTTGTTTCCAAACTAAGATTTAACTGCTCTAATAAGTTCTCTTTTTTCTTTACTTTTGCTTTATATAAAGCAAATACTTTATTGATTTTATTAGAAACAATAAACGATAAAAGTCCTATTATTAGAATAACAGCAAAACAAATAAGTACAACCAAACGAATATACTTATTAATTCTATCTTCTAATAAAGCTTTATCGTGTGCAATGGTTTCTTGAATATCATCAATATATAAACCAGCCCCTATAACCCAAGAAAAGTCTTTATAGAGTTTAAAATATCCCAGTTTTTTGGAAAAGAATTTTTCTTGTGGTTTTGCCCAATTGTATTCAATAAAATTACCATTGGGTTTTTTTAGCGTTTCATCTATGAACTTTTTAGTAATTAGTGTTCCTGTTGCATCTTTTAGTTTAATATCATATTGTCCAATACTGTCCTGTCTAAAAGGATGGGCAACTAAATAATAAGAAGTATCATGAATCCAAATATAGCCATTCTGCTCATAACGTATGGTTTCGATATATTTTATAAGATTAAGTTTAATTTGTTCAAGTTCTTTTTTTCTTTTTAGAGGATCTTTTGATAACTTTTTCATCTCTTTTTTTTGATGATAGGCTAAATAAGACAGAACAGAGTTTACTTCTTTTTTCAAAATATTTTTTTGTTTTAATAAATATTCTTCTTCTGCCCTAAAACTCTCTTCTTCGAAATAATTATTTTGATTTTGTACAAAAAAGTATATGATAAAAATAGCAATTAATACCACAGTAATTATTGGTGTTAAGATTATAAGTTTGGGTATATTTTTTTCGCTAAACACAAAAGGCCTTTTTTGTTTCGAATAATTTACATTCTACTCTTTGTTTTCTTAATCACTTTAGTCATAACAAGTGAGTTATTGGTGAGTTTCATAATATAAAAAAGCACTATTATCTAATCAAACTTCTAGAATAAATAGAATATACTAATTAATAATTAATCTAACAAAAAGAGTCTATTATCAAATCAGAAATAAATTTTAAAAATAAAGTTGAAGAAGACTTCACAAATGCCTATGAAATTTTACATAATTCAGGACCTTGTGTAACTTTTTTTGGAAGTGCTAGAACAAAAGAGGACAATGAATATTATATTTTTGCCCAAGAACTTGCAAATGAACTTGCTACTGAAAATATTAATATTATTTCAGGTGGTGGTCCTGGTATTATGAGAGCAGCTAATGAAGGTGCTTATGAAGCAAAACTAGCACATTCTATTGGACTTAACATTGATTTGCCTTTTGAGCAAGATTTAAACCCTTATACCACAAAAGAAATGACCTTTAATTACTTCTTTTCAAGAAAACTTGCTTTGGTTAAATATTCAAGAGCTTGTGTTGTTTTTCCAGGTGGATTTGGTACCTTAGATGAACTTTTTGAAGTTTTAACCTTATCTCAAACCAATATGTTAAAAAAAGGTGGCTGCAAAGTATTTTTAGTGGGAGAAGAATATTGGAAAGATTTAATGTCGTTTATTAAAGGTTCACTTACAAAAGAAAAAATGATAAATGAAGAAGATATTAATTTAATAACTCTTAGTGATAATAAAGAGTTTATTAAAGATGAAATTATTCGAATATTTAAAGAAGTCTAAACTTCTTTAAATAAATTGGTTTCTTTATTATCAAAAGAGCGTATATTATTTTTTTTCATATAGGCTATATGTTCTTCTTTACTTCTGCTATCATAAAACTCTTTTAACTGGGTTCTTTGTTCTTTATAGTCATACAAAGGTACACCCATTCCACAAGATAAATTAATAGATTCAATATCTAAAACAAAGATTTGTCTGGCTGCATTATTATATGAGAACTCTTTTATATATTTTGAATAAGCTTCATCTCTTTCATGTAAGACTTTTGCATGGGCATATATACGAAGAATCAAAGCCTTACCTTCAAAAGCACAAAACATTAAAGTAATTCTATCATCTTCCATTAAATGAGCTGCTGTTTCATTTCCAGAACCAAAGTGATTCAACCAGATAATTGTCTTGTTATCAAGAATTTTTAAAGAATCAAAACCTTTTGGGGATAAATTGATTTTTCCGTTTTTAGGTGCAGTAGAAACAAAAAACATTTTTTGTTCTTTCATAAAGTCTATACTTTCTTCATCTAAACTTTTTCTAAAATCTGACATTATCTTCCTTTTTTAGTATTGATACATATGGTATTTAGAGTCTTCTTGCGATTTTCTTTTTTGCTCTTTTTCATAATGAGCAATAGCTTCTTGTTTTTCATCTTCATTAATAACTTCTTCTAACAATTCACTAATGCAATCCTTGATAACACACATATAAATAAAAGAATTCAATTTAATTCCTTCATCATCTTTAGTAAGTTTTGCTAAATCACAAGAATAAACTGCCTCACGAAAGGTATAAAAAAGTCTTTGTTTATCATCAGTTAATCTATAGGTATAACCTTTTATTAAGAGGTAATTATCATAATATTCTTTAAAATAATCACTGTTTCTAATTGAATTATTATACAGGGTAATATTTTCTTTCATGTTTAAAATATCTTCTACTTCTTGCTCTTTGTTTTTATAAGCAATAAAAAAATTCAATATTTTTTCTAAATCTTGCATTCTCTTCCTTTTATTTAGGGATAATATTTAAAGTAGTATTAAATATTTTAAATAGTAGTTTTAATTTAGGAGTATTTTTGTCCTATTTCGATATATTTAATGAAAATATACAGTTTAACAGAACTCTCTCCTTTGTTATTCTGTGTGTTTAGTCTCGCTCATAGGTAAAAAACTCTTCTACAGAATTTTTCTTAACCAATGAAATATCGAAATTAATCTCACCTTTTAGTGATTCTTCATATTTAAACGCGTAATCTTTTATTTTTTTAGAAATTAAGTTTTTGTATAAATCACCCTTAGAATCAATAATAAATATATCTTTATTCACTTCATAAATATATATAAAAAATAAAATAAACTGTTCATTTACTTCAAAAACTTTGAACACATACGTATCAACTTCCTCATCTTCAAGTGTCTTTAATGTTTTAATTTTTAATTCATCTTTAAAAAAACTCTCATAAAAATTAATAGCAGACCCATTCCAAGAAGTATCACTGTCAACTTTTATATATTCTAAAAAAATATCTTTTGAACTTAAGGTATAGGCTTCAAAAACATAAGGATCATGTCTTGTTTTTAAATCATATTTATCTAAAAAATACGTATGTATTTCATCAGAAGAAATTTTGAAAAGTAAGTTATTATCTTTAAAAGTATAAATTGGTCTTGCGGCTTTTGCAATAGTATTTAGTAAGTTCTTAAAAAATCCCATAGTACACCTTATGTATTACATTTTAATAAATCTTTAAATTATCTTATTTATTATATCAGTATATTTATATTATTTAATTTTTTTTCTAATATCAAATTCCATCTTGTCTTTTTTTTGTGTTTTTTCTTTTTAAAAAAGATAAAGAAAAATAGAAGCCATCACTGCCAATAGAAAAATTTCGCTCATATAAAATACCCTTGTTTTGTGTAAAATAAAAAAGGATAATACAATAAATTTGCTTTGCTTACGTCTATAATTTATTAAAAAAGAAAAAGCAATTTCTTTTTTATAAAGCTTTGATATAATTACTTAAAAAAAGGTTTAAACATGATTATAAAAGAAGCCTTTAATCAAAAAAATTGCATTAAAAATCTTTGTGCCTATGAACTGTATTATCAAGTAAGTTTAGGGAAACTCGCAAGTTTAAGCAAGATTAATGATTTAAACTATGAAGTCGATTTTACGCTTGCATTAGGAAGTATTTATGAAGTAATACAAGATATAAAAGAATTAGATAATGCCCAAGAAATTTTAGACACTGAGATACAAAAACAAGCTGCTATGGATGCCATGCAAAACTTTGTAAATGCAAACCTTGAACTAATAAAAAATAAGAGCATTAAAGTTGATGAACTAATCAATGAAATAAATGATGAAACATTTTTTAATGAAACAATGAATGAAGTATGTGAAATAAATTATAAAGAAGTATTCAAGAAATATGAAAATCTTATTACAGAAGAATTAAGTAAACAAATAATAATGTCTTTGAATGATCTAATGAAGGGCAATTAATAAATTAAAGGGCTGTTTACAAGTGAACTTCACTTGTAAACAGTCTAAGTTTTATAATGCTTTAGCAGTAATTCTGTTTAATCTTTGTGCAAAAGATACAGCATCAGTAATATCTAAACCTTCGCTTAATTTTGCTTGGTCTAATAATAACCATGCAATATCATCAACTAGGGAATCATCTTTAGAAGTATTAAGCTTTGTAACAATCTCATGATCAGGATTGATTTCTAAAATAGGAGCAGTTTCTGGCATTTCTTGTCCCATTGATCTCATCATTTGTGCCATTTGAGCCATTTGATCATTAGAATCTTTAACCACACAAGATGGAGACTCAGATAATCGATTAGTAACTCTTACATCAGTAACAGCCTCACCTAAAACTTCTTTGATTTTTTTAGTGATATCTTCGAATTTTTCTTCTACTTCTTTTTTTGCTTCTTCACTTTGCTCAATTGCAGGAGCTTCACAAGAAGAAATATCTTTTAATGGCCACTCTTGGTAAGCGCCAATTGCAGGAGTAATAATTTCATCAATTTCTTTGTCATCTAAAATTAATACTTCAATGTTATTCTTTTTATATGCTTCTAATAAAGGAGAATTATTTAATACTTTTTCATTATCACCAACAATATAAAATACTGCTTTTTGGTCTGACACTGCTCTTTCTTTATAAGCTGCTAATGAAGTCATTTTATCATCATTCGTAGATTTATATCTAACAAGCTCTAAAATAGCATCTTTGTTAGTAAAGTCTTGGTAAATACCTTCTTTTAATGCTCTGTTGTATTGAGAAATAAATTTTTCGTATTTTTCTTCATCTTTAGCTAATTTTTTAATTTCGCCTAAAATCTTTTTAACAGAACTTTGTTTAATATTTGCAATTACTCTGTTTTCTTGTAAAATTTCTCTTGAAACATTTAATGGTAAATCTTCAGAATCAATAATACCTCTTACAAATCTTAAGTATGTTGGTAATAATTCTTTTTCAGAATCTGTAATAAATACTCTTTTAACATATAATTTAACACCTGGTTGGTAATCTGCTCTGTACATATCCATAGGCGCAGTTTCTGGAATATAAAATAAAGTAGTATATTCATTAACACCCTCAACTCTAGTATGTACCGTAAGCATTGGATCTTGTGAATCATGAGAAATTGATTGATAAAATGCTTTGTACTCATCTTTTTTGATTTTTGCTTTAGGTTGCATCCATAAAGCAGTTGCTTCATTGATTTTTTCATGTCTTGCTTCAATAGTTACCTTAGCTTCTTTTCCAGCTTTAGTATCTTCTTCACTTAACTCTTCTTTTACTTCTTCTTTGTAGTTTAAGAAAATTGGGTAAGCAATATGATCTGAATATTTTTTAACAATGTTTTCAATTCGCTCTTTAGTAGCAAATTCACTTACTTCATCGTCTTTTAATTTAATGTAAATAACTGTTCCAGCAGATTCTTTTGTAACAGAATCTAAATCAAACTCACCAGAACCATCACTTGACCATTTATAAGCTACTTCATCTCCTGCTTTTTTAGAAATAACATCTACATGAGAAGCTACCATAAATACAGAATAAAAACCAACACCAAATTGTCCAATTAAATTAGAATCTTTTTTAGCATCACCTGTCATTGCTTCAACAAATGATTTAGTACCTGATTTTGCAATAGTACCAATAGAAGCAATTAAATCTTCTTCGTTCATTCCAATACCATTATCAACAATAGTTAAAGACTTGTCTTCTTCATCAAATGAAATTTCAATTTTTCCGCTCCATTCTGGGTTCTTAAAAGCTTCATCTGTTAATTGTAAATAGTTAAGTTTATCAATTGCATCTGATGCATTTGATACCAATTCTCTAATAAAAATTTCTTTATTAGAATAAAGTGAGTGTGTCATTAATTGAAGTAATTGTCCTACTTCAGTTTGAAATTGATGTTTTGCCATAAATATATCCTAAGTATTAATATTTTCTTTCAAGAATTTTATCTAAACTTTATAAAAGGAAGCTAAAGTTTAGATAAAATTTAGCACTTTTGGCATTAAAGTGCTAATTTATATCTCTTCTTAAAAATCTAATTTTATTTACTAATCTCATTTTTAAGTAATTGGGTTTATAATTAATAAATAAAAAATTTAAAGGAGACATTATGCTTAGAGTTGTTTACATACTTACAACCGTTTTCATTATAGGTTTCGTAGGAATTGTTGGTGGTTTAATGGATATTTTTCAAGTTGATACCGTTGTTGATACTGCTGCTAGACTTGGATATCCTTTGTATTTTTTCCCCTTACTTGGTATTTTTAAACTTTTAGGAGCTTTTACTATTTTAATACCTAAAAAAGTTAAGACTATTAAAGATATAGCTTACAGTGGTTTTGCAATGGATTTTGTCTTTGCTTCATATTCACACTACAATGTACAAAGCCCAATAATCGAAGTAGCCATACCTGTTATTCTTTTAATTGTATTAATCTTTTCATATTTAATGGGAAAACAATACTCTTTATATTCAAAAGACATACAAGAAAAATTCAAACACAGTCACTAGAATAGTGCTTTTACTTCTTTAAGTACCTATATTTATATACGTATTTAAAGATTAAAAAGATAAACTTTCAAATAAGATATAGTAAGTAAATGTACTATTAATAAAGAAGGAATTTATCATGAGTGAAAATATTAAAAATACAAAAATTGATGCTTTTTTAAATGATGTAAATGAAATATATGAATTTATTAACTCTCAAAAAGAAAATACAAATAAATTAATACGTTATCTTGAAAACAACGAATTAGAACACTTAACAATCATAAATGACTTTGCTTTGTTCTTAAACTTAGAAATATCAGATGATTTACGCTTTTCATTAGTAACACGTTTGGTTAACTTACGTGATGATTCATTGGTTCAAGTATTAAAAAAACGTGACTTAAATGAAGAAGAAATAATAGAACTTCAAGAAAAAGCCTATTTATTTGTTAAAGAGTTTTGGCATAAAAAACATAAAAATACAATTGAGTATATTTCTCACAATCACTTATTAACACCTTTTTATGAAAAAATTTTTCAAGGCGTTTATAATGTGGGTATTCATATGTCTTCTTGGCAAAGTAGCTGGACAAAACATATTATAAATGGAGTGAATAAAGATTTACTTAAAAAGTTTCATGGTAATGAGAAACAGGTTTTTGAATACTTAGAAGAAAACAATCTATTTGATTTAGGACATCATGAAATGTTAGCTGATAGATCTTATTCTGCATTAGTTAAAAATAATGATACATACAGAAGTGAAGCTTATATTAAAGCCTTTAAACTTGAAACTACAAAAGTAGTAGATGCCTTAGAAGACTTTGAAGAAAGTTTAATTGAAGAAGAGGATGATGTATACAATCAAAAATGGCAATACATCTTATATATTCAAAACCTAATCAAAGCTTTTTCTGAGACAAAAACACATTTATTAGTTGAAAGATGGGCAGATGTTGATAGAGCATGGATGAAAATAACTTCTCCTATTCAAATAGGTCACCCCTTAGAATATTACGAAGATCATCTTAGAAAAGCCGTTGCATTAGAGTGGGATATACGTTTATCAAATCCAGAATTTTCCAAAAATGATAAGAGAGTAAATAAAATAAAAAGCGCATTTGAAAAGATTTATTCAAAACTTGATACTTCAAATAAAGAATATCAAAATACTTATGATTTTTCTTTGAAATCTTTAGACAAAGTACAGTTATATATAGGGCGCCCTGCACTGTTTTTTGGTGCAGAGTTTAATGGTTTATTCTCAGCCCAAGTAGTTCCAAACGATGAAGTAGTTACAAAAGAAGAAGGAAAGAAAATTTTTGCTTTTTCAGATGAAATATTACAAACCTCAAGAGCAAAACCATTCTTAGCCCTAAGCGCTGAGTTTTTTTCAAATGATTTTCTAAAACAAGATCGAGAGTTTTTATTTGGGAAAAAAGATGATTGGCATAATGTATATGATATTACAACCATTGGTCATGAGTTTGGACATATTCTATGGTGCGATGAAGAAAGCGAAACACGTATGAATAAAAGTGGAAACTTTAAAAATATTGAAGAATTTAAAGCAACAACAGGAGGCTTAATATCTTTCTTTTTAGATGAGAGTAAAGATGAAGCACACCTAGAAAAACAAGTTTTAATCGATACCATTAAAAGATCTGTTGGATTAATAGGATGGAAAGAAGTGGATGAAGTACAGCCTTATTATTGTGAAGGTTTAATTCATTTAAATGCTATGTTTGATTCAAAAGTCCTTATTTGGGAAAATGAAAAACTAAGTGTTGATTTAAGCAAAAGTAGCTATGAAAACTTAAAAAATTGGTACATTAAAGAATATACAAATTTAGCACAACATTATTTAGATAAAAAAGATGCTAGTATATTTTTAAATAGGTTTGCCATTAAAGAAGATAAATACTTTATGCCTATAAATAAAACCATTCACTCTTTTGTTAATTTTTATTTTAAACGTTACCAAAAAATTGGTCAACAAATCGATACAAATGACAAAAAAGAAAACTACGCTTAAAACAAATAAAGAGTTCTCTCTTTATTTGATAAACTCTTTGATTTTTTTTGTTCTATTATAAGCAAATGAGTTTTTAGCATTTTGTAATAAATCCTTCATTTGATCTATACTGCTAGGCAAAATACTTGCATAACCATATTTTATTCTTACAATATTAGCAAATAAAGAATTATCATGATCTAAACTCAGTTTATCGACCGCTTTTTTACAGCGTAATGCAATTCTTCTAGCTTCTTTGGTATTTGGCAATAAAATATAAAAGGTATCATCTTTTATGCGTGCAATAATATCACAAGGCCTTGAACACTGTTTAAATAGTACATTTGCAATTTTTCTAAGACTTCCTTGTGCTTCTATTTTTCCATACAACTCTTCATATGCCAAAAAATCATTTGTTGTAATAATTAGTAAAGAGATATCCAAATTTTCTCGTACAGCTCTTTTAAACTCTTGCTCATATCGTGTTTCAAAGTATTCATGGTTAAATGCTTTAGTAATTAAATCAACTTTTGAATACAACTTTAGTTCTTCATTTTCTAGTAATAAGGTATTTGTACTTTTTTCTTTATATTTATAAAAAAGGTCATATTTGATTTTTATAATATATAAAAGCATAATAAGTATCACTAGTAATACAAACATAATAATAAGGTTAAAAATTTGAGTTTGTTTTAATGCTATAAAGTTATCGTAAAACATAAAAGAAGTATCAAAAAGAAGAAACATTAGAAAAACACATATCAGGCACAGAAGGAAAGTAACAAAACTTAGAAATTTAAATTGTTTAATCATATTTAGCTCATCTACAAAAATTTTATAAAATAATTTTACCTTATATAAATAATTATAATATTAACTAAATTATTTAGAAATAGATTTAAACTAAATTTAATTTTTTGAGATTTTATTTTATCAACAATAAATTAATTCAGTTTAAATTTTTATCTTTTCATGTGATCTTAAAAGGAAGAAGTACTAATAAGTTTTCTTAAGAAGCTTGTTTTGCGCTCAAAGCCCAAATTCCTGCAATACATAAAAGCGACCCCCCTACTATATTAAATTTTTTTTGACTTTTTTCGCAAGTCAGATACATTTTGGCTTTGCTTGCAAATATTGCATACAATGATGCATTTAACGTCGCTAAGATTACAAATATAATGGCAAGTACCCACAATTGATATTGCACATTTCCATTTGAATTAATAAACTGAGGTAAAAACGATACAAAAAATATAATGCCTTTTGGATTTAGGGCTGTGACAAAATAGGTATCTAGAAACAACTTTTTTCTTGAAACAACATTTTTTTCAAATGAAATGGCTTCTCCTTTTATTCCTGCTTTTAATAATTTATATCCTAAATATAAAAGATACAAGCCTCCCACAATTTTAATTCCTTGAAATAATAAAACAGAATTTGATAAAACGACACCTAATCCTACAAGAGATAAAAAGAGTGCTGTGGAATCCCCAAGAGCAACTGCCCCAACCAGAGGTAATTTTGCACGATTACCATGTGAAATTGAATAACTTATAACGGTTAAAATAGTTGGTCCTGGTATAGCTAATAATATTACAGAAGCTGTAATAAATGCAAATAACATTTCGATACTCATATAATTTCCTTTTAATTAAAATCCTTGTTTACGCTGCACTGATAAATATTCCATATAAATTCAATTTTTTTATTAAAAAACTAACTTAATTCTTATTGTATAGAAAACAAAATATATAAGAATAGGAGTAATTGGCTCTAGAAAAATGTGAAAGTAACACTACTGACTAGAAACTATTTTTATTTCACTTTCATCATTTTGCAATATACGTAGTCAACTACGTAATTATATGTTATAATTCTTCTTTTGTCAAATATTGTTTTAAAATGATGATGATGCATTGATAAAAATATTATAATTCAAGGGTAAAAGTGAATGTATAAATTCAAAATAGCAGATATAAAATTTTCTCATTTATTACAAAACTTGATGAATGATACTTTTACTCAAGCATATGAAAATATTCATACAGAAGAAAACATAAAAAAATACATAAATAAAAACTTTACAACTAAGCTTGTTTCTGGAATTTTATCTTCAAAAACAGCTATATGTACTATAGCTTTTAAAGAAAAATTTCCAGTTGGTTTTTATATTCTAAAAGATAAAGAGTGTCCATTTAATATAAATAATACATCTATAGAACTGAAACAACTGTATATTTTAAAAAGTGAATATAACATGGGTTTAGGGAAAGAATTATTTACAAGTGCTGTACATGTTACAAAAAATCTAAATAAAAAGTATATTTGGTTAACAGTATCGGACAAAAATATCCAAGCTAAATCTTTTTATGAAAAAGCAGGCTTCAAAAAAATTGGAATTGCTAAGAAAATATCAGTAGGAACAGATATATTATCATCCTCAGTGATGATATATAAAATATAAATTAAGGAATTTAAATTGAATATTTTTTTCAAAAAAGCTGGAGTTATGGCTATTGGCACAAGACTAAGAATGATTTCAGAAAGAGTGGCAAAGGATTCTTACAAATTGTTTGAATTACATGGGATAGATATAAAACCAAAATGGTTTTCAGTATTTTTTACTTTATCTCATTCAAAAGAATCAATGACAATAACTTCACTTGCAAAAGACTTAGGTTATGCGCACCCTTCTATAATTATTATTATTAAAGAGATGAAAAAAAATGGCCTCATAATTGAGAAAAAAGACAAAAAAGATGGAAGAAGAACAATTATTTCATTATCTAAAAAAGCAAAAGAAATGGCAAATCTAATCGAGGATCAATATATTGATGTAACAAATGCAATTGAAAAAATATTAAATGAAACAAATCATAATCTGTGGTTAGCTATAGAAGATTTTGAAAATCAACTTGATAAAAAATCAATCTATTCAAGAGTTTCAGAAGAAAAAATATTAAGAGAAAATAAACCCTTATAAAAGAACCAAGATATAAACTAATATTCACTTTTATGAAGAACTAGGTGCTCATTTAGAATATGAAATACCCTAAAATGCTTTATTCTTTTTTAATTCTTTTTAATTTTATTTACGGCTAAGGATTCTTGGGATTTATTGATTAAAAAATCGATTTCACTTGCATTCTTAGCAGAAATACTAGCAAAGCCAAAACTTACTCTCACAATATTACTATGAATGGAATTATCATGAGATAATGCCAAACTATCAACTGCATCTTTACATTTTTGCGCAATCATTTGTGCATGTTTTGTATTAGGTAAAAGAACGTAAAAAACATCTGCTTTAATTCTAAATACTATATCAGCAGGACGTGAGCACTGTTTATTTAAACAGTTTGCAATTTTACGAAGACAAGAGTCTGCTTCTTTTTTTCCATACAATTCATTATATGCTTTAAATTCATTCACATCAATTATAATAAGTGAAATAGCCAATTCATCTCGTATTGCACGTTTATATTCTTCATCAAAACGTAAATCGAAATATTCCTTATTATATTGTTTCGTTAGGGGATCGAGTATGCTTATACTTTTCAAGGCTTCGTCTTGCAAAAATAATTTAGACAACTTATTTTTCGTATTAAATTCCAAGGGAAAACGGCTTAACTTGTAAAAACTCAACATCAAAGTAATAATAATAAATAACAAAGATAAAAAAATAATCTTAAACAAAAAACTATTTTTAAATTGCATAAAACTATCATACATAACAAAGGTGTCATTCATTAAGATAAAAACCATAACAAGATAAAAAACAATTACACAAAAGATAAAATAGCTTTGAACCTTGAATTTATTGGCAGACATACATACTCTTTTTAGATTTGATTTATACAATAATACAATTATTAATATCATTATTTGATTAATTAATAACGTATAATCTAATTATTTTTAATAATAAGCCTTTTGTTTACATATCCTTTGTTATTTTTATATTACAAATAAAAAATTTGTATTACATTATTAAATCAATAAAAAACTTTTTGTTTCTAATTTGTTTCCATTAAGAATAATACTTAAAAAATGTTCCCCTTTATAATATTCTCTAGTCGTGATTTTTTTAAAAGAGTATTTTTTATTTATCGTTTTTTCTTTTGTACTATGTGTTCCTTGCGAAATCATAAAAACTTTTTGTCCACGTTTATTATTTAAGCGTACAAAATCTAATTCAAACTCAATTCTTAAATTTCCCAAAACTTCGGAAGAAGACAAAGCAAAAGAAAACTCTAAGTTATCTCCTAATATTACGCTTGAATTAAGTCTTAAATCCTTTAATTCTATGTGTTCTGTTTCTTTATATCCAAAATAAGAGAGTGTTTTTTTATCTCCTTTTTTGAGTAAGGTTCTAGATCCATGTTTTAAAATCCAATCGGTATTTTTTGTTTTGTTTATATTTTCACCCACAAAGGAAAGTACCATAGAAGCATTGTCTTTTGAGATATCATTTAAGTTATTTGCAACGGATTTACGTACATACAAAGATTCATCATTCTTTAAAAGTTCTAATATTTCAAAGACTTTTTTGGGATTGCTCTTAAAAGGAGGTAAAGCCATAGCCCAGGGAAGTCTGGGTCTACAACCTTCACTTGCAAATCTACGTATATGTTCATTCTTGCTTTTAGCCCATATTAACATTTGACGCATCGTTTCATCTTCATATTTTAAAATAAAAGGTCGTATTGATAATTCAGAACTTGAATCAATCGTAAAACACTCTAAGGCTTCTAAAGATTCAGCTAAGTTATCTAAGCCATATACTTCTACATAATCAGGAAAAACCATAGAAGCCAAACCCATATTTTCCTCATAAGAGAAATGTGTTTTACTTTTTTTAAGTACTTCTAACATTTCAACATAAGAAAGATCACTATAAGAATTAATTTGACTTGAAATTAATCGCATTCGCTCTTTTAATTCAAGCGCTTCAAGCTTTGACATAATTGTTTTTACATAAGTATCTTTTTTAAAACTTTTGTCATATGATTCAATAGCTTGCGCAAACTTATTAACAAATTTTTCATTAAATACGTTTTTAAAAGGTTCCATTTATATTCCTATACTTGCAAATTCTGCTTTTAATATTTTTACTAAACTTTCTGCTTTGATTTCTAAATCTAAGCCTCTCTTGCCTCCAGATACATAAATATGATTATGAGTATTAGCACTTTCATCTACAAGCGTTCTAAGAAGTTTTTTTTGACCAAAAGGAGAAATTCCTCCAAGTAAATATCCGCTTACTTTTTGTGCTTCATCTTTGTTTGCCATTTTTGCATTTTTAGCATGAAAATATTTAGCAAGTGATTTTAAACACAAAGATTTATTAACTGGAATAATAGCTACTATTAGTTCTTTTGGACTAAGTTCAACTAAAAGTGTTTTAAAAACAAGTTCTTCATTAAGACCAAGTTTACAAGCTGCTTCAAGCCCAAAGTTTGTGACAGAGGTATCATGAGTATATTTATGAATTTTAAAATCTATTTTATTTTTTTTAAGTAAGTTAATTGCTTGAGTCATAGTCTTCCTTTGCCAAAAGTATAATACAAAGAAACTAATAAAGAGTAAACACTTACATATTGTAAGCTTTACTCTTTTTCATGTTTATTTAAATGCAGGTTCTAAAAATGGAATAATTTGTTTCTTTCTTGATAAACACCCAGGCATCCAAACTTTATTGTTTTCTAATGTAATATCAAAGGCTTTTTCAAAAATACTTTTGTCACTTGAAGCTACAAGAATTTCTGAACCTTCTTTCATAATATCAGTAAGAATTAAACAGGCTGTGTGAAGATTATTTTCAATTCGTAGTTTTTCTAAATCTTCTTCGAAGTCATCTTTCATACTATCAAAAACGCTTAAATCAACCACTTCTAATTGTCCAATTCCAACAGAAGTCCCATGCATATCAAAAGGCTTGTAATCTCTTAAAATTAAGTCTCTTACAGCAACACCGTCCATTTGAGATTTTACTTTAAACATTTCCATACCTAAAGCACCAAAATCTTCAATACCACAAATTTGAGATAATTCTCTTACTGCATCAATATCTTTTTGAGTACAAGTAGGAGATTTAAAAATTACAGTATCACTTAAAATAGCACACATCATAATTCCAGCAATATTAGCAGGAATTTGAACCTTATGATAATCATACATTTCTTTTACAATTGTATTAGAGCAACCTACTGGTCTTATCCAACATTCTAGTGGAGCAGATGTGGTTAAATCTCCTAATTTGTGGTGATCTACAATACCTACAATAGTAGCTTCATCAATATCAGCTGGAGCTAAACCTCTGTCTGAATAATCTGCGATAAACAGTTCACAACCTGCAAATTGCGTTTTTAATAAGGGTGCTTCAAATCCAAACTTATCTAAAATAAATTGTGTTTCTGGATTAAGAGCTCCTTGTCGCGCAGGAATTGCTTCACGTCCAATTTGATTTAAAAGATATCCTAACGATAAAGCCGAACAGATTGAATCTGAATCAGGTGTTGTGTGTCCACAGGTATAAATTGCCATTTGTTTTCCTAGATGTTTTTTTTGAATTTTATCTAAATTATGGTTAGCTTTGATTTAAAGAATTAAAAGTATGGTCTATCTTTTAGGAATATAGTCTTAAAAAAGAATAAAGCCTAAGCTTTATTTACTTTTTTAAACAGTTTTTTCAAGTATTTTTGAGCTTCTTTTACATTTTCAAAACGCTGCGATTTTGCAACTTGGTCTTGTCCTTCATAAAATCGAATACGTATACCATCTTCCACATGGTCAATCTTTGTTCTTGTAATTCTTGCAAAGTTTAAGTGAACTCTGTCGTTTAATTCTACAAACATAAACATCCTTTTCTTTTATTCTAACATAAAAATAGTTTAAATATATTTATTACTTATTATTCTTAAGAATATGCTCTTCTACCACCCAATTAGCAAAAGGAATAGAAGAAGTAAAAGCAGGACTAACTGCATTTAAAACATGAATGGAGTTCTTATCACCTTCAACAACAAAGTCTTGCACTAATTCAAGCGTATTTTTATTCAAAAGCTGTGCTCTAATTCCTGGTGTTGACCATGAATCATACCCTTCATGCTTCATATCTTGTGTTAAATTCTTAGCCAAGGAAATCAAATATTTAAAAGAATATTTTTTCACTTCTGAAAATGCCAAATCTCTAAAACCAAAAGCATTTGTAAGAAAAAGTTTTGCTTCGTAATATAAGATTTCTAAGCACTCACCTAATTTAAAATTATCAAGGCCTTTATAATTTTCTCTCCAAAAAGCAGGTATGGCAGTTGGTCCTATTTTGGCTTCATTATCCACTGTTAAAGTATAATGAACACCCAAAAATGGATTGTCTAAATTAGGTACGGGATAAATATTTGTTTTTAAAGAAGAAATATTTTCTTTGTCTTTTAGATAAATTCCTTTAAAAGGAATAATCACAAAATCTTTACAAAAAGAAAAATCTTTTGCAATTTTATCCGCATATAATCCGGCACAATTAATAATTTGTATACCTTCATAATCCCCTTTAGATGTTCTAATAACATTTTTAGTGGAACCTTCATATTTACAATCTAGTACCAATTCAACCCCTAGTTCTTGAACAACTTTTGCAAACTCTTGGGTTACTTTTTTAGGATTAACAGTAGCAGTACTAGGACATAAAAGAGCTTCTTTATGTGTTTTAATATTGGGATAAAGTTTTTTCAATTCTTCTTCATTAATTAAACGTAACTCTACACCATTAATATCCCCTCTTTTTTTAAGTTCATACAAACCTTCTAACTCTTTTTCATTTTGTGCTACAACAATTTTTGAACAAGGATTCACTTCTAAATTACGTTCTTTACAAAAATCTTTTAAAGCAGCATTTCCTTCTTTTGTAAATTTTGCTTTTAATGAATTCGCTGTATAATAAAATCCCGCATGTAAAACACCAGAATTTCTTCCACTACCATGCAAAGCCACTTCTTTCTCTTTTTCCAGAACTACTATTGATGCCATAGGAAAACGTTCAGCCAAATTTTTTGCAATATTTAAACCAATAATACCTGCACCTATTATTATATAATCATACATTTTAATATCCTAAATCCTCATCAACCAATATCAAAATAATTCTGTCTTTTACATCCGCTTTGATATAAGTAAACTTATTTGCAATATTATCTAAATTATGTCTGGGCTTTTTATTATTTTTTATTGCAAGATTATTCATTCTATCAATATTTTTAATAGCAGCTATTTCCATTATTCTTTTAAAACCATCTTCTTTTGTATCAACAATTTTATTTTTTCCTACAATTACTAATACATTAATAGGACCAAAAATCATAGCCGCAACTCTGTTTCCAGAACCATCCGCATTGATTAATTTTCCATCCCTTGATAATGCATTTGTTCCTGTAACAAACATATCAGTAATCATTCCATTTCTTCTTCTAGCAAAGTTTTCATCCATAGAAATTCCAACTTCGTACTGATTAAATAAAGTAATATCATCTCTTTTAATTAAATCATCTAATAATCCAATATCTTTTACGGAGGTTGAACCACCAAGTCCAACACTCATACCCGGTTTAATTAAAGATTTTGAAAGTTCTAAGGCTTCTTTTTTATCTTTTGCACAAAAAACTTTGTACCCTACTTCCTCAAATTTATTAATTAGTTTTTGCATATCTTTTTTCCTCTTTGACCATCATTTTGTGCATAATTAGTGATGCTGCAAAAATTGCGAATCCTAAAATATGCGTATTTTGAACAATCCCAAAATAACTCTCCATATCAAAGGCTTTGTCTTGTATTAACAGTAATACGGCAGCAAGAGCGTAAACAAATCTTTCTAAAATACTAATTTTTTTATCCCAATAACCTTCCATTACAATTGAAAAACACATAATACCAAAGAACGCAAAAGAGAATACTTCAAAGCGCTCAAACCATGTACCATTAATTAGAGGTGTAAAAGCGAATAATAAAGGAATAATATACATTCCTTTTCCTATTTTCCAAGAAACAAGTCCTGTTTTCATTGGAGGTGTTTTTGCAATGGCTGCTGCTGCGAAAGCTGCTAAACATACAGGCGGTGTTAAGTTAGAATCTTGTGACAACCAAAATATAATAAGGTGGGCTGATAATAAATACATTGCAGCTTCTGGTATTTCAATACCAGCATTTACAAGTGCTGCCATTTCAGGACTTAACATTAAGCCAACCAAAGCAGGTGCTGATAATACAGATAATACAACATAAGAAGCAGTAACTGGTAATCCCATTCCAAGTACCAAAGAAGCAATAGCAATTAATATAATAGCAATTAATAATGAATTACCCGACCATTCCATAATCAACTGTGAGAAAGTAATTCCCACTCCAGAAATATTAATAATACCAACAATAATACCAACAGCAATTAGTAAAACTCCAGTAACAACCATATTTTGACTACCAAGAGCAAAAGCTTGCATAATTTCTTTTAAACCCATTCGTTTATTTTTAGTTAAATAAGAAGATAAAACAATAGCAATTATTGCAATACCAGCTGAGTAAGTTGGTGAGAAACCATAAACCAATAAACCAACTAGTGTACTTAAAGGAATAATAAAATGAAAACCTTCTCTTAAAATTGGAAGAATTTTTATATTATTATCTTCTCCTTTAACATTGTGCTCTTTTGCATGAATATTAATATAAAAAGCAATTGATGCAAAATATAAAATAGCAGGCAAAACAGATACAGAAATAATAGTTACAAAAGGAATATGAGTCATTTGTGCCATAATAAAAGCACCTGCACCCATAATTGGAGGCATAATTTGCCCACCTGTAGATGCTGCTGCTTCAACGGCTGCTGCAAAAGTAGGTTTAAATCCCGCTTTCTTCATCATAGGTATAGTAATAGAACCCGTTGATACAGTATTAGCAACAGCAGAACCAGAAATTGTACCCATTAAAGCAGATGAAAAAACTGCAACATGACCAGTTCCTCCTGTATATTTTCCAGCAACAGCAGAACTTACATCAACAATAAAATCTCCCGCTCCTGATTTTAATAAAAAAGCAGCAAACAAAATAAACATAAATACATAAGTAGATGATATTGTTGCAATTGGACCAAATAAACCTTCTGATGTATAATACATTCTATATAAGAATCGCTCAGGACTCATTCCAGCAAAAGCAAATAAACCATCAATATATTGTCCTAAAAACAATAAATAGGCAATACAGAATATAATTAATCCAGGAATAATATAACCAGTAGATTTTTTAACCAACATTATGGCTAAAACAATAGTTAAAGAAGCAATAAGTAGATCACCCATTCTCATTTGGGCATCAGCATCAGCATACAAACTTTCTTCGTAAAAAACCATATAAATAAATGTCACTAAAGATAAAACAGCTAATGTTAGGTTTAAGATAGAAACTTCATTTTCATTTCTATCTTCTTTATCAACTTGACTTGCTTCATAGGTTAAAAAACCAAGAGATGCAAGAAGCGCAAAGTGAGCTGAGTTAAACCATAAGTCTGAAATACCACCCCATATATTTATATAAAAGTGAAAAAGTGAAATAAGAATGGCATAGGAAAAAGTCATTTCCTTAAAATATTTAATTTGTAACATAATATATCCTTGTCTCTTTTTTTAAGCAGCATTAATTCAAAGATAATGCTTATAAAAAAGATGTGCTTTTGAGTGTGTTAAGTAGTAAATTATTCAAGAAGAGGACATAATCTTCTTCGTGAATAATTTCTAAAGTAGTAATAAGAAAAAGCTTTCGCTTTTTCTTATTGAATTATTTTGCTATTAAAGAAGCAGGGATTTTAATACCTTGTTCTTTATAAAATTTAGCAGCACCTGGGTGAAGAGGCATTGGTAAACCAGCAATTGCTTTGCTAATTGACATAGCTTTTGTAGCTTTATGAACAGAATTTAAGAAAGGAAGGTTTTCATAAATAGTTTTTGTTAATAAATATACAGTTTCGTCTGGAGTATCTTTTGTAACAACTAATAAGTTAGGTTGTGCAATAGTATTAATATCTTTTGTTTGACCTGGGTAAGTACCAGCTTTAATAGTGAAAGGAGTCCATACTGGGTATTTTTTCTCAATCATTTTTAAATCACTAGCAGAAAAGTCTAAAACTTTAATTTTGTCATTTCCCATTGATGCAAATACATTTGTAACAGCAGAAGTAGGAGGTCCTGAAGGAGTATTCATTCCCTTAACTTTTCCATCTTGTAATGCAGTTGAACTTGGAGTATATCCTAAGTATTGAACATTCATTTTTGAATAGTCAATTTCTAATGCACTTAAAATAGTTTCAGCTGAAACTCTAGAACCTGATGATCTTCCACCAATTGAGAATCTTTCACCATAAAGATTTTTTAAATCCATAATATTACCTGTTTTTGCAATATCACTTTTTACAGTAAATTGCTCAACATTTTGCCATAACATAGAAATTGATCTTAAGTTCTTTTTTGCTTTACCTTCATACTTAGCAACACCTTGCCAAGCCATTGAACCAAATAAACCTTGTAAAATTGCAAAGTTTACTTCACCTTTTTGAAGCATATCTACATTTTCGCCAGATCCCGCAGAAGTAATTGCTGAAAAAGTAGTTTTATATTTTTTAGCCAATTTAATAGAAGCAATAGTTGCAATTCCAACACCAACTGGGTAATACGTTCCACCTGTACTTGCAGTTGCAATTACATATTTTGTTTCTTTTTTTGCTGCATTTGCAGATGTTAACATCGCAGATGTAACTAAAGATGCCATAACTAATTTTTTTAATACTGTTTTTGTAGCCATTTTTTTTCCTTTAATGTGATAGGAAAAGTATAACACAAAAAGGAACAAAATTGTTTCAAAATTGTTTCAAATTTATATATTTGCATGACATGCACCATTTTATCGTACTTTATTTTATATCAATAATATAACCTAAGCCTTTTTTTGAAACAATGAAGTCCTCTTGCGTTATTTTGTCTTTCAATCTTTTAATTACTGTTCTTAAAGTAGCATCAGTGGTTACACCATCTTTCCATACAAAATCTTTTAAATATTCTTTTGTTTTTATTTCACTTATATCAGTAAACAAAGCCAATAACAGTAAGCTTTCTTTTTTCGATAAAGAAACCATCTTATTTTGAAAGTATAAAGTATTGTTCTTACTGTTATAAGAATAGTTTTTATTAATAATAAGCAAAGAGTTAGATTTATTTTCTTTTGTTTTATCTTCCAATACTTTTACTTTTACTTTTTTTAAGATTTCCATGATTTTGTTTACATCCAAAGGTTTTACAAAATATGAAATAACATTCATAGAAATAGATCTAAATAAATATTCTTCATCTTTATGTGCAGAAACAATAATAAATTTTTGTTCCTCATTTAAAGAAGAGATATCATCAATCATACTCAAGCCGTCCTTATTTGGCATTTTTATATCTGTAATAACCAAATCAAATGCTTTATTTTCTTTAAGTGCTTCTTGATACAAATTGTATCCTTCTTGTCCATCCCTAGCAATACTTACTTCATCAAAAAGTGTTTCTAAATAAAAAGCAAGTATTTCTCTGGCATCTACTTCATCTTCTACTAATAATACCCGTGTACTAAACTCACTCATTTATGTCCTTTTTCTCATCTAAATTCAATGCTATAATAAAGTTCACACCCTCTTTTTCATTTCTAGCAGTAATACTGCCTTTCATATTGTTTTCAATAATCGCTTTTGTCATATATAAACCTATTCCCGTACCTTGTGTTTCAAACTTTGTTGTAAAATACGGTTCAAATATTCTGTCCATAATTTCTTCTTTAATATTTCCGCCATTATTATAAATAGAAATAAACAACTTCTTTTCTACTTTTTTAATATTTATATTAATAAAAGCATCAAAGGTACTTTCTTTTTTTCGTTCAATCAATGCATCTTTTGCATTGTTTAAGATATTAAGTAAGGCTTGTTTTAGTTCATTTTCATAATTATAAATACGTACAGATTCAAAGTCATGAGTAATGTTAATATTTTCATTTTTATATTCATGATTTACCATGTACAATAAAGAATTCAAACACTCATTAATATAAAAATTGTTTTTATTTTTAGAAGGTTTATAAAAATTTCTAAAATCATCAATAGTTTGAGACATATAATCAATGTGGTTATTTGCCCTTAAAATAAATTTATCTAAAGTCTCACTTTTTGCATTTTTATAGTTGTCTCTTAAAAACTGTAGGATTAAAGATACATTGTTAAGTGGTTGTCTCCATTGATGGGATATGTTTCCTAACATTTCACCCATTGCTGCTAGTTTACTTTGTTGAATTAAAATTCTATCTTTTTCTCTGTTTTTCTTTAATTCATCCTCTATTTGTACTTTTAATTCTTCTTGTGAAACTTTAATTTTAGTAATATCATTCATATAACCATAAAAATGACTTACTTCTCCTTCATGATTTTTAAGCAAAATACATCGACACGAAATCCATCGTATTTCATTTCCAGCATTTATAGCTCTACATACAAAAGTGAAATCAAGAAGATTTTGTTTTAGTGCTGCGTTGATAGCTACTTTTACTATAGGTATATCATCTTTATATATTAGGTCAATAAAATTACGTATTTTATTTTCAAATTCACTTTTGATATAACCATATGATTTAATACTTTTAGAAATATATTTAACGCTTAAATCTTCATCATTAAAAAGTTTAAAAATAACAATTTTTCCATCTTCCACAAGTAATTCAATGTCCAATAACTCTTTTTTCATTAATTTACTTTTATCAATATCCATTGACATCATTAACATACGCTCTTGGACACCTTCATCATCTAAGAATACTTTCCCACGTGCTAAGACCCATTTGTAATTTCCATTCTTACTTTTTAATCTGTATTCACAAACAATAGAATCGCTTTCTTTATTAAATATTTTTTCAAACAGTCGCTCAACTTTATTTTTATCGTCTTTGTGAATCAATGAGAACCAAGAAGGAAAATCTTCAATTTCATTTTTTTTATAACCAAACATATTCAACCATTGTGCTGAAAAATAAATTTTATTACTTTTAAAATCTATATCCCATAAACCATCATTGGAAGCAATAATTGCCAATTCAAAGCGTTTTTTCCAATGTTCTAAAGAAATAGTATTTTTTTGTAATTGCGCATAATATTGCCCAAAGATCTTTTTAATAAAATTAGTAAATACAAAAGTAAACAAAATTAAAATAGAAACAATAATGAGAATATAAATAAATATTTGGAAAAACATATTCGTATAAGAAAGTTTAATCTCATCAATCAACGAAAGATTTTCTTTACTTAAGGAAGAATTATCATTAGAGATAGAAAGAATAAAATTAAACTTTGAATAAAAATGGCTAAAAGAAGAAAATTCTTTATTCTGCTCATAAGAATCCAAATAATATTCCAAAATATCATAGTTTTCACTTTTATTTTTATTTTTCAATAAAGCTGTACTGCTGTTATAATCTTCTTTATTGTTAAAGTTAAACGCATCTTGTAAAATAACATCGTAAAACCAAAAATGTTCTTTACCCTTTTTAATTAAGGATAAAATACTCTTTTTTGTAATCTTTTTAATAGAATTAACCGTAGAAAAAGAACCAATAAAATATTCTTCACCTTTAATTTCTATGGAATCAAAAAAACTTAAACGGATGGTTTTTTTTAAATCATCGTTCCAATATTGTAGATTATTTATACCTTGAGAATGTATATATTGCAGGGTAATTTTCATAGCATTTGTATTATTGTTTGCAGTAAAAATCAAATCACTAATGTATAGGATAGAACTTCTACCATATAATATTTCTAAATTATTTTTTTTAAACAGTACAAATTCAATTTTTGATTTTTTTTCAATATCTACAAGATATTTTTTTACTAATCCTAAGTCTAAAAGTTCATTTGAATCAAGATATCCAATAGCTTTATAACTTACTTCTTTTAACTTATCTTCAACTTCAATGAAATTCTTAGCAACATCTTCTTTCACATCAACTAAAAAATTAAGTAGTTTTTCTTTTTGCTTAAACTTATAAGATAATATATGTTCTTGTTTAAGTAAATTTATTTTCGTATTTTTTTTTGTTTCAAGTATAAAAAAACTAATTAATAATAAAAATGATGCCAGAAAAATTATAAAAATAAGTGGTATTTTTGAAAATAAACGTTCAATGTCGTAAAGGTCATATTTTTTTGATTGAAAAATAAACATCGCTTCTCCTATTAATTTACAATTTAACTAGGCTGTGATATTATTAGTTCCAAAATTGTTTCAATTTATTATAATGAAACTTTTCCTAATTATTTATTAAAGTGATATTATGACACACATATTAAGTGCACTTATACCCGTTTTTTCTCTTATTGTTATTGGATATTTCTTCAAAAGAATCAAATTTCCTTCTTACGAATTTTGGCCGCTTGCAGATAAACTTACTTACCATGTTCTTATGCCTGCATTATTAATATACAAATTATCCAGTGCCTCTTTAGAGCAAGAAAACTCCTTTGAATTTGTATTAAGCGCGCTATTAACTATAAGTTTAGTATTATTTGTACTTATACTTATCAACAAATTTTATAAAGTTGCAGGTTCCTC
>Ga0105355_10000832_pt1 | contig 28724 bp, 22 predicted proteins | sample GOMGulsemesocosm_2_FD_83508 | JGI IMG/M metagenome (GOLD analysis project Ga0105355, IMG submission 83508) | Methane-oxidizing microbial communities from mesocosms in the Gulf of Mexico - GOM9C Gulf of Mexico | ecosystem: Environmental > Aquatic > Marine > Cold seeps | place: Gulf of Mexico...
CTCATATGAGTCAACACCATCCTTATGTTGAACAAGATACCCTCATTTTAGTGAAAGTAGGGCACTTATAATAAAGTGCCCGCGAGTAGGTTTTAGCTTTTATTTACTTAACTAATGATTTTACTCTGCATTCAAAATTAAATAACTCAGAGGGGCTAAGGTTAAGGTTAACGTTTTACCCTTTATAGTTATTTTATTTTTACTGTCTTCATTTTTGTCTGCAGCTTGATTATCAACAATACTTTGCGCAACAATTGAATAAGCTTGCTCAGTAACTTGAAAGCTAACGGTTTGTTCTGTTGTTGCAGTATTAAAGGCAACTATGTTTTGGTGTTTGTTTTGGTGCTGCTCTGTTGAGGTAATTGTCCGTGAAAAAGCATAAATACCAGCAGTGTTTTGATGATATAAGCTTTGCTGTTGGCCTGTTCTCAGTGCAGGGTATTGGTAATAGCTATCGGCAAAATTAGCAAAGGTTTGATAAAACAAGTGGTTTTTGTCGAAGTTATCATCAGCTGTTGTTGCTGTAGTGGCTAGCAAGTTGTCATCGTTATAACTGCTAACCAATGAAGGCATCATATCTTGGCGTGAATCTTTATCACCACCATCACCAACAAACCCTTGTTCATCACCGTAATAAATAATAGGTACACCGCGCATAAAGTACATCATCGCACTTGCTAATAGGTTACGTTTGATTTGCTGGGTTTCGTTATAGTTGAAGCTACTTTGTTTTAGCATATAGGCAAAGCGTCCCATATCGTGATTGCCGGTAAAGTTAAGCAGTTGGTTAGCATTGCTGTCATCATCTAAGTAATCACTATCATGGCTTAGCCATTGCTCAATAACATCAGTGCCTTTTTGCTCGATAAGTGCTTGAGAAACGGTGCTTTGAAAACCAAAATCAAGGATTGATTGCATCTTACCTTCAGTGGTAAATTGACTGAGCTCTTTACTATCAAAGCTATACACTTCACCAAACATGAAAAACTGCGGAATACCAATGCTTTTGGCATGAGAAACTAAAGCTGGAGCAAAAGCAGACCAAAATTCTATATTAACATGCTTAACCGTATCGATACGAAATCCATCGGGTTTAAACTCAGTGATCAAATCAGAAAAGGTGTTGATCATATGCTCAACCACTTCTGCGTTGTTGGTATTCACATCATCTAAGCCTGCAAAATCACCATATAAAGAATTTTCCCCTTTAAAACTTGAGTCACCTTGATTGTGATAATAGTCAATATTATTTAACCAAGCAGGGCTTTTAATGTTTTCTAATCCTTTAGGAATTACCGTTTTATAGCTATCACCAGCAGCTATTTGACTTAATGATTTATATGGACAGCCATTCTCAACTAACCATTGTAAACCGTCTTCACCATGACAGTCGGTATAACGAATAATATCAGCTGTATGATTGGTGATAATGTCAAAAAATACTTTAATGTTGGCTTGATGAGCCGAGTCAATCAATAGTTTTAAATCTTCGTTACTACCAAGATGTGGGTCTATTTCAGTGAAGTCTAAGACCCAATAGCCGTGATAACCTGCACTATCGCCTTGTACGGCTTGATTACGTAATATTGGGGTTAACCAAATAGCACTAACGCCCAGTTCTTTTAAATAGGGAATTTTTGCTTGTAAGCCTTGAATATCACCACCGTGATACATACCTTTGTCTGCTTTATCAAAACCACCAGCAGAAATAGCTTGGGTTTTAGAGCCATTATCATTGCTGGTATCGCCGTTATAAAACCTGTCAGGCATGACAAAGTAAAACACTTCATCTTGAATGTCGCGATGTAAATAATGTGGTAAATCAGTTGCGGTTAACCTGTGATTTTGTTTTTCTTGAGTAGCTGCCTTACTAACAATCTCAGACGTTTCTACTGTAGGGGGGGTATCACTGCATGCACTCATTAAAAATGAAGTGACGGTAACAGCTAAAACACAGGATAATTTTATTTTTATTTTTTTGTAAGTTGTCATTTTTTTCACTTTTATAAAGTTATATGTTTCTTGGACGTACGTTCTGCATTGCTTTAGCCAATTCAATCACTGAAGGAACGCTTGCTAATTGCTCAATATTCACTGGTAGCTTTTGTAACCAGTTTGGATGTTCATCTATTGTTCCTGGTATGTTTACCTGTTCGACAATTTCTAAAGCGTCTTCTAGTGGTATGAGTTGAATATGGCTATTCGCTTGTGCAAGATATTTTTGCACTGCAAGGGTTAATTCAAGTGACACCATCGCCGGTGCTTGCTCTGGAGCTTTCTCTAAATCAATAACGTTTAAATCATTAAGTGCAGCGATGAGTAATCGACGTTCATCCACACGATTAGTACGTTCAGATTGACCCATTGCTTCATCAGGGTATAAATCAAGTTGTTGGCGCCATTGTAAATCGCGCCCTGTCCACCAACCAGCAAGCGTTGGTAAGTCATGAGTAGATACGGTAACCATGGATTGAGTTGGGTATAGCTCTGGACGTTTGAAAAGGCCAGATTCCCATTTCTCAAAAAATAATACTTTATAAGAAAGTAAACCTGCACTCGCCATAATTTCACTAAAGCCGTCAGGTACCGTGCCAAGATCTTCACCAATCACTACACAATCATTACGTCGTGATTCTAGCGCAATAATGCGCAGAATATCTTCAAACGGGAAGGTGATGTAAATGCCTTCATTCGCTTTCATTCCCGGAGCAACCCAGTATTGGCGCATTAAACCTAAAATATGGTCAATACGAAGTGCGCCAGCATATTGCATATTACTACGCAGTGCTTTAACTAGCGGTAAATACCCCTGTTGTTGTAATGCTACTGGATTAATAGGTGTTAACCCCCAGTCTTGCCCTAAGGTATTCATTGCATCTGGTGGTGCACCAACGGCAGCACCAGCAACATAAACTGATTGATCTGACCATACATCAACACCAGAGCCATCACAACCTACGGCTAAATCAAGGTATAAACCTATAGGCATATCTAATGTTTTAGCGGTATCCGCAACTTTACTTAGTTGACGATGGGCAAGCCATTGTACATAAACAAAGTAATTGATGCGTTCACTATGCTGTTTCACAAAAGCTTTGACTTCTGTTGAGTCAGGTTGCTGATATTCAGCTGGCCATTTACTCCAGCCAAAAGCATTAAAGTCAGCTTTTCTAAAATGTTCATATAAAGCTTCGTAAGTTGCTAAACGTTGTAAGTCTTCGCCGCCTTGTTGCTTGAATAATTCAAATTCATTGGTTAATTGTTGTGTTTGCTTAGTGCTAATAAAGTCTTGATAGAGTATTTCAATAATTTCAAACTTCACATCAGAAACCGCAGAATAATCAATTTTCTCACACGATCTTGCGTAATCTACTTTCGCGATAAAGTCACTTTCTTTAAGTTTATCTTGAGCCGTGGGGCATTGGGCTAAATTTGGCACTTGGCTAATATCAATATAAAGCGTATTTAAAAAACAACGACTCGTTGGAGAATATGGGCTGCGATGAGCAGGGTTATCTTGATACAAAGGATGTAAAGGGTTTAAACCGATAACTGAAGCTTGTTGATTGGCAGAAAGTTTGACTAGGTTTTCTAAATCACCAAAGTCTCCCATACCCCAATTTTGTTCACTTTTTAGGGAGTACAATTGTGCGGCATAACCCCAAAGCTTCTCACTACTAGCTTCTTGTGGTGCGTAGCAAGTTTTTGGTGCAAAAATTAAATGACAATTTGCTAGTTCACTGCCATAAGAAACAGTTAATTGATGGTAACCTTGCTCCATACTTGATAGAGGTAAGCGATATTTATTGTATTGTTGTTGGCCAAGCATGCCTTCTTCAATCAAGACTAAATCAACAATGTTTATTTCATCAACGTGTTTTTTATTACATTCACTTATCACAGTTCTAGTAATTGTTTTATGCTTACTTGTTGGCAAACTAATGATAATAGAGTGGTGTTCATCTTCCATTTTTGCAATATGTGATGCAGGTAACATTGAGCGCCAAGGCCGTTCATTTAATTGAGTTATCTGCTCGTTAAGTTGCTCTTCACTATCTAGGCAATAGCCCATTGCTATTAGCAGGGTACGTCTGGCATCTTTATTCGCTTCTACTCGGTTACCATAGCTATCTATATAGCTTTGATGAAATCCTACGAGTTCGGCTAACTGTTCAATTAAATCCATGGTTTTTCTCTACGTTTAAGGCTCTTTATAAGAGCATTTTTCTATTTGTTATTGAGCTGACTGCAAGAAACTCAGTACTAAGCAACTGTGTGCTGCGACCGTAATTTTATTGCTGCTTATGTTTTTGTGTTTGTTTATCTGTTCTTGGTTATTCGGCTTTGGTTTTTGATGGCTTACTGATGCGGTATCAATAAGTTTTTGCCAGTAACCATTTAGCTTGGGTAAGGCGTAATTAATTTCACATTGATGTGCATTAAAAATAACTAACAAGGCATCATCTTCGGTTTCTATTTCGTTATTTATTTCTGTTTCTGTCTGGGCAAGCAACATAGCAAAGCACTTTATCGCACTGTCATGCCAGTGGTTTTCATTCATTGATTCACCACGACAATTGAGCCAACTAATGTCTGCTAAACCGGTTTTTTCAGAAATATTTTTTCCGTGTTGATAGTGAGTACGGTTTAATAACGGATGTTGCTTTCTTAATTGAATAAGTTGCTTAACAAAATTTATTTCGTCTGATTTATCGTTTGACCAGTTCAGCCATGTGATGTCGTTATCTTGACAATAAGCATTATTGTTACCTTGCTGAGAGTGCGCGATTTCATCACCAGCCAGTAACATGGGCGTACCTTGGGCAATAAATAATGTGGTTAATAAATTACGTTTTTGTCTTAATCGTAAGCGTTGAATAGTTTCATTGGTGGTGACACCTTCAACACCAAAGTTGCTACTGAAATTACTTTGATGGCCGTCTTTATTTTGTTCACCATTATTGTGATTATTAGGCTGCTGATAGCTGACTAAATCCTCTAAGGTAAAGCCATCATGTGAGGTAATAAAGTTAACACTCGCGCTGGGGCGTCGACTGCTTTTTTCAAATAAATCACTTGAACCATGCAATCGTTTAGCAAATTCAGGAGCCATGCCTTGTTCGCCTCGCCAAAAACGGCGACTGGTATCTCTAAATCTGTCATTCCACTCTAACCAGCTATTAGGGAATTGGCCTAACTGATAACCACCAGCGCCAATATCCCAAGGCTCAGCAATAAGTTTAACTTTGGCTAAAACAGGATCCTGTCTCAGGGCAGTAAAAAAATGATTATTGGCAGAAAAATGAGGATTTTCACGACCAAGAATAGGAGCAAGGTCAAAACGGAAACCGTCAATACCCATTTTTTCAACCCAATAACGTAAGCTGTCACAAATCAGTTGCACAACACGTGGGTGTTCAATGTTTATCGTATTGCCGCAACCTGAAAAATTGCTGTAATAACGTTTATCATTTTGTTCTAAACGATAATAACTGGCGTTATCTATACCTTTAAAGCTATAAGTTGGCCCAAGGTGGTTGCCTTCAGCCGTATGGTTATAAACCACATCAAGAATAACTTCGATACCTGCTTGATGAAAGGTTTCCACCATGGCTTTAAATTCGTCAATAGCATCGCCATGACTATATTGAGCATGGGGGATAAAAAAGCCAATGCTGTTATAACCCCAATAATTACTTAAGCCTTTTTGCTCTACAAACGGCTCATTTATAAATTGTTGTATCGGTAATAATTCAATACTGGTAATGCCAAGATCTTTTAAATACTGACAACTTGCTTTTGAAGCAAGTCCAGCGAATGTACCTTGTAACCTCACGGGCACATCGGGATGTTGTTTAGTAAACCCTTTAACGTGAAGCTCAAAAATTAGGGTGTCACGTCGGCGGATTTGAGGGTGTGAATTGCAATCTTCGAGCGTAGGTGTTACTACGCATTTTGGCATTGCGTGAGCATTATCGTGATGATCAAGCGTTAAGTCTTGTTGAGTGTTATCTAGATCATAACTGTAATGACTATCAGAAGAATGAAACTCACCTGATAGTGCTTTTGCGTAAGGGTCTACTAATAATTTACTGGGGTTAAATCGATGACCTTGGTGGGGAGAAAAAGGGCCATGTACTCGGTAACCATATCGACTACCAACTTTTATGCCTTTGATATAACCGTGCCAAATATCATCAGTAAATTCTGGTAAAACGATACGAGAAATTTCTTTATCATTGTCATCAAAAAAACAAAGCTCTACTTTTTCAGCATTGGCGGAAAAAAGGGCGAAATTGGTTCCTTTATCATCACAGGTTGCGCCTAATGGATAAGAGCGACCTGAGCTAACTTGCCACGTTTGTGGTAGCTTAGTTTTAGCGCTTTTGTTTTTAACTATGCTGTTAGCTTGAGGCATTTATTTTCTTGCCTCTGTATCAATATTTTTCTTTGTTATTGAACCATCAACTAAGCTAAACATAACAGTGCTTAATGGTGGTACGGTGATATTGATCCTGTGTGATTGACCTTGCCAAGCGATTGTTTCACTTGTTATGTTTGAATGATTACCTTGACCGCTACCACTGTAAATTTTGTCATCAGAATTAAATATTTCTTGATAATCACCTTCAACAGGTACACCTACAGCAAAGTTTTGGTGAGTTTGATCGGTAAAGTTACAAACAATAATCACAGCTGTTGATTGATTTACGCCAAAACGAATAAAACTATAAAGCGATTGCTTAGCATTTTGATGATCTAACCACTTAAAACCCTCTGCTTGGCAATCTTGTTGATATAACGCGGGCGTATTTTGATAAATGTGATTTAAATCTTTGACCAAGCGTTGCACACCACTATGCCAATGAATATCAAGTTGATGCCAGTCTAGTTGGTGGTCATGATCCCACTCTTTACCTTGTGCGAATTCACAGCCCATAAAGAGTAGCTTTTTACCAGGGTGCGCCCACATGTAACCATAATAAGCACGTAAATTTGCAAATTGTTGCCAAGCATCACCAGGCATTCGATCGATAATAGAGCCTTTGCCGTGGACTACTTCGTCATGACTTAATGGTAAAACAAAGTTTTCATCAAAGGCATAAACTAAGCTAAAACTTAATTCACTATGATGATGCTGACGGTGTACTGGGTCGCGTTTAATGTACTCAAGGCTGTCGTTCATCCAGCCCATATTCCATTTAAAACCAAACCCTAAACCACCACTATCTGTTGGTTTTGATACGCCCGGCCAAGAGGTTGACTCTTCTGCCACCGAAAATGTGCCAGGGTATTGTTGATAAAGCTCACAATTAAAGCGTTGTAAAAATGCTACCGCTTCAAGGTTTTCTCGACCTCCGTGTTTGTTAGGGATCCATTCACCGTCCTTACGGCTGTAATCAAGGTATAACATTGAGGCAACGGCATCGACTCTAATACCATCTACATGATATTTATCTAGCCAATACAGGGCACTGGCACGTAGGAAATTTGTAACTTCAATGCGGCCATAATTATAAATTAATGTATTCCAATCAGGGTGGTAGCCTTGACGTGGGTCGGCATGTTCAAATAAGTGACTACCATCAAACTGTGCTAAACCGTGAGCGTCACTAGGAAAATGTCCCGGTACCCAATCGATGAGTAAACCGAGATTAGCTTGATGACATTGATCAACAAAGTACTGAAAGTCACTTTCACTACCAAAGCGAATACTTGGGGCAAATAAGCCTACTGGTTGATAACCCCATGAACCATCAAAAGGATGTTCGCTAACAGGCATAAGCTGAATATGAGTAAAGCCCATATCAAGTACATAAGGAATGAGCAAATCAGCAATAGTGCGATAGTTAAGGAATTGATTATCTTCATCACGACGCCATGAGCCTAAATGAACTTCGTAAATTGAAATTGCAGCATCACGACTATTACGTTGAGCTCGTTGGTTTAACCATTGTTGATCTTGCCAAGGGTAAGGTTGCTCAGCGCTGATCACTGATGCGGTGTCTGGGCGATATTGCGCTTGAGCACCGTACGGGTCAGCTTTATGTGGTAATAAGTTTCCTTGCTGATCTTTTAGCTCAAACTTATAACATTGTTCGGCAGTTGCTTTTGGAATAAATATATTCCAATAACCTGATAGGTTGCCATGATGTTCAATGTTTTGCATAGGGTGACACCGACCGTCCCAGTTATTGAAATCACCAATAACCGCTACATGACTAGCGTTTGGTGCCCAAAGAGCAAATGACACACCTTCAACCCCTTTTTGCTGACAAAGATGAGCACCTAATACTTGATAAGGTTTTTCATGATTTCCTTCATTTAATAAATGAATATCTAACTCGCCTAAGGTGGCTGAAAAAGCAAAAGCATCATCAATGATGTTGCTTTCATTGTTTTGGGTCACTTTTAATTGATAGCTAAAAGGCTTCTTACGACGAAGCTTTAAAGTGTAAAGCCCTGATGAATTAACTGATTTCAATTTACCTAATGATTTCTGACTATCTGTTGCGATAATTTCAATGCTATCGATGTCAGGAAAAAAGGCGGTGATGACTAAATAACCGCTGGCTTGTTCAGCATGCAAACCTAGTACACTATGCGGCGCTTGATGGCGTGCATGCACTAAGTTTTCAATATCGTTTGCTGTTAAAGTCATCTTTTTTCCTTCTCTCTAGCTAAGAGTTAACTAAGGGCTAACTCTTAAGTCGCGCCTAGCTACTTGGCGTTAAATGCCAAATGTTATTAACGTAATCTTCTATCGAACGATCTGAATTGAATTTACCCATAGAGGCTGTATTTAAAATCGCCATACGAGCCCAACACTTTTTGTCTTTATACGCGTTATCAAGTGCTTGATGTGCATCTGAATATGATTGAAAATCAGCAAGAACTTTATATGGGTCGCCACCATCAAGCAGGCTGTGTTTAAGTGGCGATAATTCACCTGAATTACCGGGAGTAAAGTAGTCACTGTCTAACCAATCTAAACAAGCTTTAATTTCGGCGTTATTTTCGTAATAGTGATATGGGTTATAGCCTTGTTTATCTAATGCTTTAACTTCATCAACGGTTAAGCCAAAGATGAAAATATTGTCTTTGCCCACTTCTTCTGCTATTTCGATATTAGCGCCATCTAGGGTGCCAATTGTCACGGCGCCATTTAAGGCTAGCTTCATGTTGCCCGTGCCAGAAGCTTCTTTCCCTGCGGTTGATATTTGTTCAGATACATCGGCAGCTGGAATAATTTTTTCTGCTAGGCTTACGCGATAATTAGGTAAGAAAACTACTTTGAGTTTGTCTTTTATTCGCACGTCGTGATTGATTTTTTCAGCAATTTTATTGGTGGCGTAAATAATTTCTTTTGCTAACTTGTAGCCAGGAGCTGCTTTTGCGCCAAAAATGAAAACACGTGGCTGTACGTCTAAATCAGGATCCGCTAATAAACGACGGTATAGTGCAAGGATATGCAATAAATTTAAGTGCTGGCGTTTGTATTCATGTAATCGTTTTATTTGCACATCAAAGATGGCGTCAGCACTCACAGTTATACCAGTTAAGCTTTTAATCTCTTCACACAATGCCAGTTTATTTTTATGCTTAATGCCCATGAATTTTTTAGCAAAAGCAGCGTTATCAGCTAAATCGCTTAAGCCAGATAAACTCTTTAAATCTTTTGCCCAATCAGTTTTTATGGTTTTGTTGAGTAATTCTGATAACAAAGGATTACATGACTTTAACCAGCGACGCGGAGTAATACCGTTTGTGACATTGGTAAGTTTTTTCGGCCAGAGCTGAGCAAATTCGGGGAATAAATCTTGTTTAACTAAATCAGAATGTATTTGAGCGACGCCGTTCACCTTATGTGAAGCAACTACACATAAATGTGCCATGCGCACTTTGCGTTGCTCGCCTTCTTCAATCAGTGATAAACGTGCACGCATTTGTTCATCGTTTGGCCACATCGCATTCACTTCATCATTAAGAAATGCTTCATTAATGCGGTATAAAATAGTTAAGTGGCGAGGTAATACTCGTTCAAATAAGCTTACTGACCACTTCTCTAAAGCTTCTGGCAATAAAGTGTGATTGGTATAGGCAAAAACTTTTTTCGCTAATTGCCAAGCGTTTTGCCAAGAGAAATTATATTCATCAAGTAATACGCGCATCAACTCTAAAATAGCGATGGTAGGGTGGGTATCATTGAGTTGTATCGCGACTTTTTCGGTAAAGTTATCACTATTTTTTTGTGATAATTCACCGTATTGATTCTGATAGCGATTGATGATGTCTTTAATTGAACAGGCACAGAAAAAATATTGCTGAATAAAGCGCAGCTCTTGTCCTGCAGCATGTTCGTCATTCGGGTAAAGTACTTTTGAAACTGACTCTGCATGGACTTGCTGTTCATGGGCGTTAAGGAAATCCCCATGGTTGAACTTATCCCAATCAAATGCAGCATCCGCACGACATTCCCATAAACGTAAAGCATTTACTGTTTGCGAGTTATAACCAACAACTGGAATATCCCACGGTACACCTTTGAGCATTTTCCCTGCTCGCCATTGTGGTTGAGTACTACCATCGGCTTGTGTGATTTGTTCTACATAGCCATAAAGTGGAATTAATTGGCTTGCTTCTGGGCGACAAATCTCCCACGGGCTACCAAACTCTCGCCACATATCAGGTTGTTCAATTTGATGCCCGTCTTTAAAGCTTTGTTTGAATAATCCGTGTTGGTAATGAATGCCATAACCCATGGCGTTGTAATCTAATGTGGCTAATGAATCTAAAAAACAAGCAGCGAGTCGACCTAAACCACCGTTTCCTAGAGCTAAATCTGCGCCTTGTTCACATAAGTCGGCTAAATCATAACCTAACGACTTTAATGCTTTTTCAGTGGTTTTATATAAGTCCAAATTGTGTAAATTATTGGCAAGCATTCTACCCATTAAGTATTCGAGAGAAAGGTAGTTGATGCTTTTACTTTTACTTAAGGCTTGGTTGGCTTTAGTTGTTTGTAATTTTTCTACAATGACATCATTTAAAGCGAGAGACGTTGCTTTCCAGTAAGCACTTTTATCTTCTGTACCTTTAATGGTGTTCTCACCTTGGGTAAATAATAGGTGATGTTGAATGCGCTTTTTAAGTTCAGTAACACTTAATGGAGCTTGGTTCTTTGTTACTGTTTTTGTTTTGTTTACCATAATAAATTTTTTAACTCTTTTCTTGGCAAGACATATAGCCTTGCTGGGTAATTATTTTTGTTAGCATCAAAGTGCTTCATTAAAACTGCTGTTTGCTCGACGCTTAAATGAGTCATTAAACACGTTATTGAGTTGGTGCTTTTAGGTGTAGTTATCCAAGTTAAAAATCACTTGTCTTAATTTATGCTGATGTATGGCGAAAGGGCAATAATCTACATACGTATGCATTGCTTTATTTAGTCAAAAAAGTCCATACATACGTATGCAAATAGAAGTGGAGCAAGTGAAGTTTTTAATCTGTTAATTTTCACAGGCTTTTTTAAGAATAAATAAATGAGTGGTTGGATGTTATTTGGCTGTTGAAGGCTATATACATAGTAGATCCCCTCAGGTAGTATCTAGAAAGTAATAAATTGAATGGCTTACAGAGAAGTGAAAGCAAAAAACACATCATTTGATATTGCTTATCGGGCAGGTGTTTCTCAATCTACCGTGTCTAGAGCTTTACGCAATAGTCCGCTAGTGAATGAAGAAACACGTCTAAGAGTACAAGCTATTGCTAAAGAGCTTAATTATAAAGTCGATAAAAATGCCAGTAGCTTACGGACTCAGCAAAGTGGCACTATTGCGCTATTGCTTTTTGAAGACCCCACTAATGATGATTCATTAATTAATCCTTTTTTTATGTCAATGCTAGGTAGCATTACCCGCGCGTGTGGCCATAAAGGTTACGACTTATTGGTATCCTTTCAGCAAATGAGTAATGACTGGCATGCTGATTTTGAAGACACACGTAAAGCAGACGGTATTATTTTATTAGGCTATGGTGACTTCACTGATTATGAAGAAAAATTGGTGCAGCTAATTGAACAAGAAACACATTTTGTTCGTTGGGGGGCAGAGGTAAAAGACTTAGCTGTGGTATCTGTTGGTTGTGATAATTTTCATGGTGGATATCAGTTAACTGAACATGTCATTAAAAATGGTCGAAAAAAGTTTGCTTTTATTGGTGGTGTATCTTCAGGATCTCCTGAGTTTAAAGATCGGTATTTAGGTCATTGCCAAGCGCAAACAGATAACGGTTTAACGGTAAACCAACAGCTTCAATTCGATGCTATTTCAACGGAAGAGTCTGGTTATCAAGCAACCATTGAGCTGATCAATACTCAACAGCCGTTTGACGCCATTATGGGCGCCAGCGATTTAATAGCTATTGGTGCGATGCGGGCACTACAAGAACACAATATTAATATCCCTACTGATGTGGCGGTGATAGGTTTTGACGATATTCCAGTCGCAAGCTTTACTTTTCCAGCCTTAACCACGGCAAAACAAGATACTATTTTAGCTGGAGAATTACTGGTCAATAAGTTACTGCAACTTGTTGATGGTGAAGCCGCTGAAACAGAATTAATGCCTACCACGCTAGTGGTGAGAAAGTCTTGTGGTGTTGAGTGATATTATTACTTAACAAATTTTTATTTGTCGATTAATTTTCTTCTTACTTTCGAGCTTGAAACTTGATAAAAGCAGAGTTCAGTAATAAATACTTTGTCATATTTTTCTGTTAATTATTAGTAGTTGACGAAATTCATTGAAATTAATTGAGAAACAATGGGTTGCATTTTGTTTATATGGCTCCATTACTCTGGTTCTTGCACTCTTAACGTTAATATCCCAGCCAACAACATACTAACACCACCCACAACTAATGCGTAAATTGGTTGGTTATCAAATACCTTAGTAATTAAAAAGCCTAAAATACTAGCGGCGAGTATTTGTGGTAAAACGATAAAGAAGTTAAATATCCCCATAAATAAGCCCATTTTATTTGCTGGTAGCGCATTTGATAAAATAGCGTATGGCACAGATAAAATAGAAGCCCACGCAAAACCAATTCCTATCATAGAAATGATCAATAAGGTTGGATCTTTAATAAACATAAAAGAAATAAAGCCAAAACCACCTAAAAATAAGTTGATCATATGGGCGATGCGTAAATTGAACTTCCTCACGACTAATGGAATACAAATGGCAGCAACGATTGAGGTTAAATTATAGGCTGAAAACAATACTCCAACCCAGTCAGCACCTTCGTTAAATGTTTTTGAAGTAACATCTGATGTGCCGTAATGGAACTCAGTAATAGCGGCGGTGGTATAGGTCCACATGGCAAAGAATGGAAACCATGAAAAGAATTGCACTACTGCGAGCTGTTTCATGGTTTGTGGCATGGAAAATAGATCGTTCATCACTTGAGCAAAGCCATTGTTACTGTTTTTCTTTGCTAACAAGCCCGCAATCAATTGGCATAAACCAAAGAAGACAAAACCACCTGATAATATGAGTAAGCTTTTATCCAGTTTATCGATGTTTAGCATGATCATTGCTGATGCAATAATACCTATTAGTAACCAAATAGAGCCGCCGTTAAAGTAGGCGGAACTTTGACGAGTTAATTGCTTTTCGTTTTGATTGTTAGATTTTCGCTCAGCTTTTTCAAATGCTTTTAATTCTTCAGGAGAGTATTCTTTTGTTGAGTAAACCGTCCATAACACACAAAGAAAAAATATGGTGCCACCGGCATAAAATGAATATTTCACTGAATCGGGCAGGGTGCCTTCCATGGCGGTATTACTTACATCAAACCAGTTACTCATTATCCATGGTAATGATGAGGCGACAACCGAGCCAACACCAATAAAAAAACTTTGCATGGCATAACCCATCGCACGTTGCTTTTTCGGTAACATATCACCAACAAAAGCGCGAAAAGGTTCCATTGAGACATTAATTGAAGCATCCATGATCCATAACATACCAGCAGCCACCCAAAGGGTTGGTGAGTTGGGCATGATAAATAAGGACAAACTAGCTGCAATCGCACCATAGAGAAAATAAGGTCGACGTCGGCCTAGTCGATTCCAAGTATTGTCACTAAGGTAGCCAATAATTGGTTGAATAATCAAACCAGTTATCGGAGCCGCAACCCATAGAATCGCCATATTTCCATAGTCAGCACCTAAGGTTTGAAATATACGACTGACATTAGAGTTTTGCAGAGCAAAGCCAAATTGAATGCCCATAAAGCCGAAGCACATATTCCAAATTTGCCAAAAATTTAACTGAGGTTTTTTAGAAGAAATACTGCTTGTGCTCATAGTTTACTCATTCTTTTTATTTGGTCTGCTTATATTGAGAAAAAGCACAACTAATGACGAGTTAGCTGTGCTTTTTATAATACCAACTTGGTATAACACGGTAATTGTAGATGTCATATACAGTTACAGGGTAGATATTCTATATAGCCATATCTATTTGAAAAGCTCAATTAAATGCATACGTATTCACACAATTCAATTATATTTATTATCAGCTTAACACCTCAGCAACAATTTTATTAACTGCTACACTTTATGACATATTAACGTAATTCCTCAGAAAAATGATAGTTACAAAGGAAGTCATTAATGTTGGTAAATCTTAGGTTTTTTTTGAATATATTTTATTGTTTACTCATAGTCATTGCTTCAGGTGTTGATACTGTTGCGGTGGCGAGTGAGCAACAAAAGCAGTCGGTTGAAGAGTTGGGCTTGGAAGAGTTACTTAATCAACGGATTGAATTATATCGAGAATCAGACACTGCATCAGGGGTGGTTGAGTCAATTAAAGACGCACCTGCAACTATGGTGTTATTAACTAAAGAAGAGATTCAAAAGCGCGGTTACTTAAACTTAATTGATATACTGTCAGATCTACCAGGATTTGACACCATTATCACCAATGGAAGCATTCCTTCTATTTCTTATCAACGAGGCTATCGTACGCCGTGGACGCAACGAACATTATTTTTAATTAATGGCAAGGTTGATAATAACTTGTGGAATCAAGCTGCGTTAATATCTAAACAGTATCCTGTTCAAGGTATTGAGCGAATTGAAGTTTTATATGGGCCTGCAGGAGCACTGTATGGACCTAATGCTTTTTTAGGTGTGATTAATATTATCACCAAAGACCCTTTGTCACTGAAAAAAAATGAAAAATACTTTAATAGCCAAGTCATTCTGGGAGACTTTAATACCCGTGCTTTAGATTTTTCACTTGGCGGTGCTTTTTCAGCATTAAACGTGGTGATTTCAGGACGAGTTTATCAAAGTGGTGAAGCTGATATTAATGACTATGCCGATTGGGGCTTTTTCAAAAACTCTCTATTAAATGACAGCAATATTTGGGGCAAAGCGATTGCTACTAGTGATTTTAATAATGATGGCATTACAGATAAATTTGATGGAAAGGTGATAGGTAAATTTTCTGATGACAGCGATGATCATAGTTTTATTGGTGAAGTAGGTTATGAAAACTGGAAGTTAGGCACTATTTTATGGCGAACTAAAGAAAGTTACGGCCCTTATTATGCACTTGATAAAGCGCAAAGTAATACAAACTGGATAAATGAGTCTAAGCAATATTATTTAGAATATTCCGGTGAACTATCAGGCATTAAAGTAACGAATGAATTACTTTATCGGGAATCTAAAGTTTATGGTTATTGGGTGGAAAACTTTGATGGTTGGGTAAGTTTATCTAATTGGAATTCATATAATAATGCATGGCGATTTCGGCAACAATATCATTATCAATACAATGAAAAATTACAATTAAGTGGTGGTATTAAATATGAGAGGAAAGGTCTAACTAAGGCCTATACGACTTGTGGTTATTGGACAAGCTCATTGTGTCCAGCAGAAGGAGGAATGTCTACGGGGGAGGGCATCAGAAGTGGTGAACATCGAGATACTATCAACCTACCTTCAAGCATTAACCGCAGTGATTTTAATCCAGACTCAAGAATTGACACTACGGATAAAGGGATATTTATCCAAGGTATTTATAATACAGATAAATGGCGGATAAATGGCGGTATCCGTTGGGATAACAATAGTGAATATGGCTCAGTAGTTAATCCTAGAGGAGCCGTTATTTATCATTACTCCCCAATAACCACCTATAAACTTATCTATGGAGAGGCATTTCAAGAACCTTCTCCTAAAGACTTATACGGAGGTTGGTCAGGCAGACAAGCTAATCCAGATCTTAAACCTGAGAAGATGAAAAGTTTAGAGTTTGTTGCAATTCACCAAACAGATAACTTTCTTCATGACTTGTCATTATATTTATCAAAATTTGATGATGTGATTGTCAATGGGGCATCTGGAAATATAGGTGGGCGTGAGGTGTTCGGTTTTGAATATCGAGGAAAAGTAAATCTTCAAAATCCTTTTTTTCAAAGCGAAGATATTACCGCTCAGCTTTACTATACCTTTAGCGATGTACAAGCAGATTATCAATTTATTCAAGCCGTTAATGATGATGGAAGTGATGGTTGGGTTAAAAAGAGGGATGATTTAGGTGATATCGCGCCTCATAAAATAAGTACCATTATCGATGTGCCATTTTCTGAGCATTGGGCGATAAATTTTCAAATTAACTGGGTGAGTGACCGACAGTTATATTCAGAAAATCCGCTTAGAGCTGAATATAATCTCAATAGAGCTGAGCAAGATGACCGTGAAGCTAAATCTTATGTTGTTGTTGATATGCATCTTGGTTATCAAAGTAATGCTTTTAACAGTGGGGTGAGAATTGAAAATCTATTTGGAAAAAAATACTACCATCCAGGTGCTGAAAGTGCAGGTAGTGGTGATGACTTTACCAGAGCTAGTCAAGGCTTTTCCAATTCCCTTATCCCTCAAGTGAGTAAACCAGTAGTTATGGCTTACTTAACCTTTAAATTTTAATAGGAGGCCTGAACCATGAAAAATAATGTCTCCTCTTTATTAATTAAATTTTGCTTAATGAGCAGCTTGATAACAAGCCCATTCATTTTATCTGCAGAAGAGTTACCATCAAGGTTGCAAGTGGCTTTGATGTCAAAAATTGTCGCGATGGAGCTTAATCTAGCAAAAAAACAAGAAATCACAATTTTCGTTTTAAATGCTGAGCGAATATTTGAATTATTAAGTGCAAATGTGGGCTTTCAAATAGGCAATAGTATATTGCTAAAAGTAGATCAAGGCAGTGAAATACCTAAAGATAAATATGATGTCATTTATATCGGTTCATTTAGTCAAGAACAGCTAGCTTTAGATTATAGCAGTACTAACAATGCCTTATCACTTTATCCTATGGGGGCAGGTTTAGAAAATAATGGTTCGCTGGGTTTAGGAATAAAATCTGGAAAACCAACGTTTTTACTAAACCTCAACCAATCAGAAGCTGAGAATTTACATTGGAATTCCACCATACTTAAAGTGGCGAAATTAAAATGAAAACATATTTAAAAGCGGGCATATTTTTATTGATTTTTTTTAACTCTGCTTTTCTCACCGTACAGGCTCAACAATCATTAAATGATAAAGAGTTAGTTTGGTATCACCCTAACTTCCCACCATCTAACTTTGTTGATGGCTTGATGGAAGGTTTAGGTTATAACGATCAAACCGAAAAATATATCGCCGTACAACTAAAACAATATCAGCACAAGTTTGTTGTTGCGAGCTATCAAAGAATTATTCATAGTTTAAAATATGCACAAGGATGTGTTGTAGGTGTTTACGAAAGTGAGCAGAGAAAGAAAGATTTATTATTTTCAATTCCTTATTTGTTAACCTTTCCAAATGGCTTAATTATCAAAGAAAAAGAATTAGATAAATTTAAACCATACTTAAATGAAAAAGGTTTTATCTCAATAAAAGCATTATTGGCTAATCAGCAACTTTTCGCTGGCATAAGTGGTGGCCGACAATATCAAGGGGCGATAGATAATGCGCTGTTAGCAAGTTCAGCCAATAATAATATTATTACCAGTAGTAATAAGGATGTTTTCTCTGGTTTATTACAAATGCTTGATAAAAATCGTATTGATTACTTATTCGGATTTCCTGAAGAGCTGGAATACCACACTTCATTAGGCGTATTAGATAATAAGATGAAATTTATTCCAATTGATGAAATGCCTCGATTTTTGAAAACCTACATTGCTTGTAGTAACAATGCGTGGGGAATAAAAACAATAGCTGAAATTAATCAGCTATTGTTTAATATTCGTAGTGAAGCTAAGTTTCTTCGTTTTTATCAATTTTGGTTAGATTTCGATTCTAAAAAGCGTCATCGCTCTCTCACTCAGCAAGTTTTTTAGAGTCAGTCATTCCCTGTCTTTCGTGACGAAAATAAAACCAAGACACAGCAAACAAAACAATTATAAAGGGTAAACTAGTGAAAACAACACCATGCCAGCCCGCTTTAAATAGTATCCAGCCAGCGAATAATGAAGCCGTTGCTTGAAAGGCAAAAACAATAAAATCATTAATTGCTTGTACTTTATGTCGCTCGCTTTGTTGATAACTTTGTGGCAACAATGAAGTGCCGGTGAGAAACAAAAAATTCCAACCAACACCAAGTAGTAATAATGCCCACCAATAATGAACTACTTCTTCACCTGAAAAAGCGATTAGAGCTACGATGCAATATATGATTGTGCCTAGTAATAATAAATATTTAAGACCAATACGTTTAACCAACCAGCCAGTAAATAACGAAGGAATAAACATTGCTGCAATATGAGTTTGAATAACCCATTTTGTTTCATCTAAACTATGGCCGTGCATTTGGTGCATGCTTAAGGGCGTTGCTGTCATTAAGTAACTCATTAAAGCAAAGCCTATTGCTGCCGCTAGAATTGAAATAATAAAAATAGGCTGTTTGATTATCGTTAGTAAAGGTCGAGCTTCACCAGTCTGGCTATTATGTTGACTTTTTGGGTTATGAAAAAAGGTCATGATCAACATAGCAATAAGAATCAGCCCAGCTAAGAATAGAAATGAGCCAGTATAACCATAAGGTGAACTTAACCAATCTTTGGCGGTTACTGCGATTTCAGGCCCTAAAAAAGCGGAGAAAATACCGCTTAACATTAAAATAGAAAGTACCGTTGGAATATCACTTTCTTTATTTGTACTTTCAATCGCAGCAAAACGTAATTGCTGAATAAAGGCTGTGCTCATACCAAAAAATAAACTCGCCAATACAAAGAGCTCAAAACTAGCAACTTGTGTTGCGTAACTAGCAAGTAAGGTTGCAGTTAAACCAATTGAAAAACCACTGTAGGTCGCAAATTTTCTTCCTTTACGTTTAGCAAGTAAAGCTGCAGGAATAGCAGCACTCGCTACTCCTAATATCATCACGGTAATGGGCAAAGTTGCCAAAGACGGGTCGCTCACTAGTTGTGTTGATAATATGCCGCCAATAAAAACAATCACCGGAGAGGCTGCCATCACTAAGGGTTGAGCAATAAATAATAGCCAAATATTCCTTGGCAAAGTAAACATTCTCGAAAGAGCCAATGCGGTGATTAATAATAATGAGAGTGTGATGATGATATTGATTAGAGGGCACCTTTATTTATTGTCTAGGTAAGTTATCTTAGGGTAACTGAATTGCTACGTTCAGCGAAGAGTTAATGTTGTGTTTTATCAAGTGATGTTTATTAATTAACACAATATAGTTATTATAAATGTTTGAATAAATCAGGTAAACTAGCTGACATCTTCATGACAAATACTGAAAAATAAATGAAATTTAGTCCCTTAGTTCAAGAGCTTATTAATTCACTAAAATGTTTACCGGGTGTTGGTGCAAAATCTGCACAACGCATGGCTTTTCATTTACTCGAACGTAATCGTATTGGTGGCACAAAATTAGCTAACTCATTATTTCAAGCAATGGAGAATATTGGTCATTGCCAACAATGCCGTAATTTCACTGAAGATGAATCGTGTGAAATTTGCCAAAGCCCTAAACGACAACTTAAAGAACAACTTTGTATTGTTGAAAGTCCTGGAGATGTCATTGCTATTGAGCAAACGGGAGAGTATCAAGGTTTATATTTTGTATTAATGGGACATTTATCGCCAATTGATGGCATTGGTCCAGATGATTTAGGTTTAGATATTCTCGAAAGACAATTGGTAAGTGGGCAATTTAAAGAAGTTATCTTAGCGACAAACCCTACCGTTGAAGGAGAGGCTACCGCACATTTTATTGCTGAGCTGGCTAAAAAACATCAGGTGAATATATCTCGTATTGCCCATGGCGTACCCATTGGTGGAGAGCTTGAGTATGTTGATGGTAATACTTTATCGCATGCGTTATCAGGCCGTAAAAACTATTTAAGTTAATCTATCTCTAGTATAAAGCTCAGCTAAAAGAATCCAAATAGCAAAATATTTAATCAAGAAAGCTTAAATTCCCTTGAAATAAAGTTGACCATCCCCACATGTTACCTATCAATGTGTGTACTTAATATTTATAAGTGCACGCTTTTAAACGCACGCTTAAACAAAGATAAATGTAGGAAGTATTTTAAATGTCAGAAACAGGCCAAAAAGAAAATCATCAGTTTGCAACTGATAACGCTAAGTTACTCAAATTAATGATCCACTCTCTTTACTCAAACAAAGAGATTTTCTTACGTGAGTTAGTCTCAAACGCTGCTGATGCGGCTGATAAATTACGTTTTAAAGCATTATCAGATGACAGCCTTTATGAAGGTGATGGCGACTTACGTGTACGTGTAAGTTGTGATAAAGAAAATAATACTATCACTATATCTGATAACGGCATTGGTATGACTCATGACCAAATTGTTGAGCATTTAGGTACGATTGCAAAATCAGGTACGGCTGAGTTTTTCTCACAACTTTCTGGTGATCAAGCATCAGATTCACAATTGATTGGTCAATTCGGTGTCGGTTTTTACTCAGCATTCATTGTTGCTGACTCAGTAACTGTCCGCTCTCGTGGTGCTGGTATTGATGCCGCTGAAGGCGTTGAATGGTCAAGTGCTGGTGAAGGAGAATTCACCACAGCTAAAATCGAAAAAGCGAATCGTGGTACTGATATTATTCTTCACTTAAAAGAAGAGGAAAAAGAGTTTGCTGATGATTGGCGTTTAAAGTCAATCGTAACGAAGTACTCAGATCATATTTCTGTATCCGTTGAAATGCTAACAGCAGAAGTTCCTGCAGTAGAAGCAGTCGCTGAAGTTAAAGACGAAGAAGATAACATTACGACTCCTGCAGTTGAAGCACGTGACGCTGTTCCTGCGTTATGGGAACCAGTAAATAAAGCGACTGCACTTTGGACGCGTGAAAAATCAGATATATCTGAAGAAGAATATAAAGAATTTTACAAGCATGTTTCACATGACTTTGGTGACCCACTTTTATGGGAACACAATAAAGTAGAAGGTAAAACGGAATATACTTCATTACTTTATATTCCAAGCAAAGCACCGTTCGATATGCATAATCGTGAGAAACAGCATGGTTTGAAGCTATTTGTACAACGTGTATTCATTATGGATGACGCTGAGCAGTTTATGCCAACCTACTTACGTTTTGTAAAAGGTTTATTAGACTCAAATGATTTGCCATTAAACGTATCACGTGAAATTTTACAAGATAACAAAATTACTCAAGCAATTCGCAAAGGTTGTACTAAGCGTGTCCTTAAAATGCTTGAGAAATTAGGTAAAAAAGACCAAGAACAGTACCAGATTTTTTGGAATGAATTTGGTCAAGTATTAAAAGAAGGTCCGGCTGAAGATCAAGCAAATAAAGAGCAAGTAGCTAAGTTACTACGCTTTGCTTCAACAGAAACAGATACTGCCGTGCAAAGTGTTTCAATTCCTGCTTATGTAGAACGCATGAAAGAAGGACAGGATAAAATTTATTATGTGGTTGCTGACAGTTTTGAAGCGGCGAAAAATAGCCCGCATTTAGAAGTTTTCCGCAAAAAAGGCATTGAAGTATTATTAATGTCAGACCGTATTGATGAATGGTTAGTCAGTCACTTAACTGAAGTTGATGGTAAGCAGTTACAATCAGTCACACGTGGCGGTTTAGATCTAGGTGATATGGATGATGAAGAAACTAAACAAGCACAAGAAAAACTTGAGCAAGAATTTGATAGCGTTGTAACACGTATTAAAGCTTCACTTGAAGGTAAAGTGAAAGATGTTAAATTATCACAACGCTTAACCGATTCTCCTGCCTGTATCGTTGCCGATGAGCACGACATGAGTAGTCAAATGATGAAACTTATGCAATCAGTTGGTCAAGACGTTCCAGATTCATTGCCTATTTTTGAAATCAATGGCGAACATGATTTAGTAAAACATGTAGCTGATGAAACAGATGATGAGAAATTTAATCAGTGGACTGAAGTGTTATTTGAACAAGCAATGTTAGCTGAGCGTGGTAGCTTAAAAGACCCTGCTAGTTTTGTTGCACGTTTGAATAAACTTATGTTGAGTTTGACTAAGTAAGCTTATTCTTTATGGCTTAGACTTTAGTAGAAAAAAAGGGGCTTTTTGCCCCTTTTTTGCTGTTAGGGCGGTAATGCTACTTGTTTGACTACAATTGAACTTGTATAGTGTTGCTCATTCGAAAGAATACTCATTTGGCTGCTGTATTTGTACTAAAAAACTGAGTGCAACAGGCAAATAAGTATATTAAACATATAAGTGTATTAAACATATAGGGCAACATTCTATGCGCATTATTTTATTAGGTGCTCCGGGCGCTGGTAAAGGTACTCAAGCACAATTTTTGATGGCTAAATTTGGCATTCCTCAAATTTCAACGGGTGATATGCTCAGAGCTGCAATTAAAGCAGGTACAGAGCTTGGTATTCAAGCTAAAGCGGTAATGGATGCCGGTCAATTAGTTTCAGATGAACTTATTATTGGTTTGGTAAAAGAACGTATCGCGCAGGACGATTGTAAAGCGGGATTTTTACTTGATGGATTTCCTCGTACCATTCCACAAGCTGATGCGATGAAAGACAATAATGTTTCAATTGATCATGTTGTTGAATTTGATGTAGCAGATGAAGTGATTGTTGATCGTATGTCAGGGCGTCGTGTTCATGCTGGCTCAGGTCGTGTTTATCACCTTGTTTATAATCCGCCAAAAGTTGAAGGTAAAGATGATGAAACAGGCGATGATTTGTCTATTCGTCCTGATGATGAAGAAGCAACGGTGCGTAAGCGTTTAAATATTTATCATGAGCAAACTAAACCTTTGGTTGAATATTACCAAAGTGAAGCAAAGTCAGGTGCTTGTGGTTATATCACGATTGATGGTACACAAGCTGTTGATGTTGTAAGTAGCTTGTTATCTGACAAATTAAGTTAAATAAGATTTAAATTAGTTTAATTTCAAATTATAAAGCTTGCATCTGCAAGCTTTTTTTATACATGGAAGTATAGTATCCAGCGAGGCTAAGAGTGGCATATTAGCAGAAGGATATGGAATTTATGAAGTCGTACTCAACATTGGAATATGGGGAATACCATCTTCTAAATACATGGCTGAACATTTGGTGAAGTTATGCTGGTTGTAAAATTTTTCTAAATGCTCTTGTGCAGATATTTTAATTTGTTGATTTGGAAAATATTGCTGGCTAACTGTTAATGCCTTTGTCATTAATTGGTGAGCTAAACCTGTTCCTCTTGATTCTGGAGCAATGATCACGCGACCAATAGAAGGGTAATTCTGATAAGTTTGCCCTTTTGCTAAAATGCGTAAATAACTGGTCATTTTTTCATTTTGATAACAAAATAAATGCAATGTTTCCGAGTGTCGATCTAAATCATCAAGATCGGGGTAGTAACATGTTTGCTCAACAACAAAAACATCGATGCGTAACTTCAGCGCATCATATAATTCGTCTATAGATAATTGTTTAAACGTTTTTACTTGCCAATTTATTGCCATGTTTATATGACCTTTTCCATTAATAACCCAGTTATTTTTTCATATTAATGAAAGACAGTCCAAGGATTTCATTGGTGCAAAATCTGTAAATACCCTTGATAACTTTTATCATTAAGGTAATGCAAAATTTCTTTTTTATAATCAGAGATGATTGTTTGTGGAAACTCTTTAGCCATTACCTTATGTAACTCTTCTTGAGTTAAAAAGAGAATATAAGCTAAAGGAAGATATTTAGGGTCAAAGTCTTTTTGATAAACACAAGTACGAACTTGTGAGGCTGTATAAAACTTCTTATTGCCATAGCGCTTTTCTAAAAGGGGCAATAGTTTTGAGCCATATTTTTTAATAGACCAATATTTGAACATCGCTATTCCTTAGCTGAAAATTTAATCCGTAAATTATAGGAGGGGAATATTACTGCTTCATGACTAAATATGCAATGGCTTCTTATGAACGGTCAACAGTATTATTTTTAAGCTTAGGCAAGCAATATTAATTAATTACCTTTACTTTTTTATGATCGATAAAAAAACCAGCCTCGGTATAGGCTTTGACAATTTGTTTACCATTTCTTAGTTTTTTCAATCCTATATTGATTGCTGTAATTGCTTCTTTCCCGGAAGGATGTTTTGAACTAATAACAAAATGCCGACTATCGTTTAGTGCGATACCAATATTTTTTACAGGTACAAGATGAATTTTTTCCATGGTAAAAGATTGATCCGCAGTTGAATGAAATGGCATTAATAAAAAATCTATCCATTGTAAGTTGACCATACGGGCTTGGCTTAACCATTCATCTTCATTGACTAATTCTTTTAATGGTAATGCTTGCAGAGTTTGCCAGTCAGTTCGCCATTTCTTTGTTGATATTGCGGTTAACGCTTTTAAGTCGTTTAATGACTTTATTGTCAACACCTTAGTATTTTTTTCACTAGTATAAATACCAGCAACGTATTCACCTTTGCGGATCACAGCATCTGAAATGTACACATCATCATTTAATGCTTTTGCATCATTAAGCCAATAAGAGTCAAAACTAATTAATAATCGTCCTTGCTGAAGCATTTTGGTATTTCGAAAATTTAGTTTGCCAGCCATATACTTATAGTTATGATTGAAACCACCAAGCTGTAATGCTTGTTGAGCAATGATCATATCCACGACATCGCGACGTATGGTTTTCCCTGAAAAATTATTTATATCAAGTACGTTTCTCCCATCAAGAAAAGCAAGATAGTCTTGATAAACATCGTCACGAATATAAATGAGTATTTCATCTGCCTGAGCTGATACCGACGAAAGAATACTTTGAAAAAGCAGTAACGTAGCAATAATAATTGAGTTTTTAGGGAATAATTTTGACATATTAAACCTTAATATGAAAATTCGGATTTAGTTTGAAAGTTCCTAATATATGATACTTTAAGCGTTCACCTTAAAAAATTATATACCAATTAACTATAGTCTTTTTGATTTAAAGGGAAACCTATATCTTTGATTTAGGTTGCCCTTTAAGAGGAAATGGTAAAATTAATTTTTGTGTCTTTTTTGTAATACAGCCATCACTTCAGACATATCAATGCTTTTGTTTTGCAGTAAAACTAAGGTGTGATAAAACAAATCGGCACATTCACCGAGCAGATCTTCTTTGGTTTCAGCAACTGCGGCAAGGGCGACTTCAACGCCTTCTTCACCAACTTTTTGTGCAATTTTTGTAGTGCCTTTTGCTAATAAAAAAGCCGTGTAACTGTCATTAGGATCGTCATCTTTGCGACTAGCTATTACTTGCTCTAATTCACTGAGGAAGTTTTGCTGAGTTAATTTCTGCTCTGGGAAGCAAGATTCTGTGCCTAAGTGACAGCTTGGTCCAACAGGGCGACAAGCTATTAACAGACTGTCATTGTCACAATCAGTAAGCACTTGGCTCACATTAAGAAAATTTCCAGATGTCTCGCCTTTCACCCACAACGCTTGCTTTGAACGACTGAAAAAAGTGGCTTTACCTGTGCTTAGTGTTTCTTTGAGTGATTGTGCATTCATATAGCCTTGCATTAATACTGCGCCAGTATCTTGATGTTGAATGATTGCGGGGATCAAGTTGGCCATTTTATCCCAAGCTAACTCACTAATATTTTCTAAGGTCACTAACATAGTCTGATCTCTATTTTTTGGTTCTTTAACGATTGCTTTAATTCATTTATAGGGATGATGCCTTTATGAAATACGCTGGCAGCTAATGCTCCATCGACATCTGCTTGTTTAAATACGTCATTAAAGTGTGATATTTCACCTGCACCGCCTGAGGCGATTAATGGCACATTACAAACAGCTCTTGCTAATTGTAATTGCTTAATATCGTAGCCTTGACGAACACCATCTTGGTTCATGCAGTTTAAAACAATTTCACCTGCGCCGCGTTGCTGTACTTCTTCTATCCAATCAAAGGTTGTCCAATTAGTTTGCTGGGTACGCGTTTCATCGCCAGTAAATTGATAGACTTGATATTGGTTGCTTTTGTTGTCATAAAAACTATCAATGCCCACGACGATACATTGCTGACCGAATACATCGGCTAAGCGAGTGATTAATGTCGGATCTCGAAGAGCAGGGGAATTAATTGAAATTTTATCAGCTCCCATCATTAATATTTCTTTGGCATCTTGTTCGGTTTTTATGCCGCCCGCGACACAAAAAGGAATATCAATGACTTCGGCGATACGACTGACCCAGCTTTTATCTAGTACCCGGTCATCAGCGCTGGCAGTAATATCATAAAAAACCAGTTCATCAGCGCCAGCCTCTGCGTATTTCTGTGCGAGTGGAACTATATCGCCAATAATTTCATGATTACGAAACTGTACACCTTTAACTACCTTACCATCACGAACGTCGAGGCAAGGAATTATTCGTTTGGCCAGCATTGGATAGCCTCCTCTAGGGTAAACTTACCTTCAAGTAATGAGCGACCTAAAATTACTCCACTAACTCCTGTAGGAATAAGTGCTTTAATATCATCAAGGCTGCCAATACCGCCAGAAGCTTGCCAATTTATATCGGGATATTTTGTGCAAACTTCAGCATATAAATCAACGTTAGTACCAGTTAACGTACCGTCTTTACTGATATCAGTACATAAAACGTGCTTGATACCTGCATCTTGATATTGAGCGAGTAACTCTTCTAGGTTCACGCCGCTGTCTTCAATCCAGCCATGAGTGGGCAATGTTTTATTACCTTGGGCATCAATTTTAATATCGAGGGCTAAAACGATTTTGTCACAACCATATGTTTCTAACCATTGGGTTACGAGTTCTGGATTTTTAATGGCAAGGCTACCGATCACTACTCGGTCTGCACCCAATGCAAGCAACTGTTTGACATCGTCTTCACAGCGAATGCCACCACCGACTTGAATGATCATACTCGGGTGCTTTACCACTGTTTTTAACGTTTCAAGTTGGCGCTTTGTTGAATCTTTCGCACCGTCTAGATCAACAAAGTGCATAACCGTTGCACCGGATTTTGCATAGACTTGCTGGCGATCTTTGACCGTATATTGATAATTAGTTTTTTGCGCGTAGTCGCCTTGAAATAAACGAACAACCTCGCCGTTTATCAAGTCAATAGCTGGGATCATCATAATGAAGTTAATTCCTCTGAAGATAGTTCTAAAAAGTTTTGAATAATTTTACTGCCCAATTCGCTTGAACGCTCAGGATGAAATTGACAGCCGATAAAATTATCTTTAGCTATAGCGGCAGAAAACGCATCGCCATATTGACAACTTGCAACCGTGTAATCATTCATAGGTGCGGCAAAGCTATGAACAAAATAAAAGTAGTCACCAATATCAATACCGTTAAAAACAGGGTGTTCGTTAATTGACGTCAGTGTATTCCAACCCATATGTGGTAAACGTAAACCTTCAGCTTTAAGCGGAGTAATATCAGTTGGAATTATGCCTAAACATTCAATAGTTTCGCCATCGCTACTTTCTACTGAAGAGTTGCACATTAACTGCATGCCTAAGCAAAAACCTAAAACAGGTTGTGTTAAGTTTTGTAAGGTTGCAACCAAACCTTTAGCGTGAATATTTTTCATCGCATGTTTTGCGCTACCAACGCCAGGTAGGATCACTTTGTCCGCTCTTTTTATTATTTCAATATCATCGGTTATGATAACTTGAAAGCCTAAACGCTCTACGGCGAATTTAACTGATGATAAATTCGCGCAACCGGTATCAACAATTACATTGCATTGTTGTTTATCCGTTGTTGTCATCACAAAGACCCTTTTGAACTCGGCAATACATCGCCACTCACGGTAATAGCTTGACGCAATGCGCGACCAAAGACTTTAAATAAGCTCTCAACTTGGTGATGACAATTACCTTTTGTTGTTGAAAGGTGTAATGTTATTGCCATAGAATCAGCTAACGAGCGAAAAAAATGCGAGACCATTTGTGTCGACATATTGCCTACATTGACATCGGTAAATTCTGCGCCAAATTCGAGCCATGGTCTGCCTGATAAATCAATTGAACATTCTGCACGGCATTCATCCATCGGCAGAACAAAACCAAAACGTCCGATACCACGTTTATCACCTAGTGCTTGTTTAAGCGCTTGGCCTAACGCTAGGGCGGTATCTTCAACACTGTGATGTTCATCAA
>Ga0105355_10000834_pt1 | contig 28660 bp, 24 predicted proteins | sample GOMGulsemesocosm_2_FD_83508 | JGI IMG/M metagenome (GOLD analysis project Ga0105355, IMG submission 83508) | Methane-oxidizing microbial communities from mesocosms in the Gulf of Mexico - GOM9C Gulf of Mexico | ecosystem: Environmental > Aquatic > Marine > Cold seeps | place: Gulf of Mexico...
TCCCAGAGCTTAGTTGCGTGACATAAAGCTTAAGGCGTTATCGTCAATCCATTAATCCCAGAGTTAAGCTGCGTGACATAAAGCCTAAGGCGTTATCGTCAATCCATTAATCCCAGAGTTAAGCTGAGTGACATAAAGCCTAAGGCGTTATCGTCAATCCATTAATCCCAGAGCTTAGTTGCGTGACATAAAGCTTAAGGCGTTATCGTCAATCCATTAATTTCAGAGTTAAGCTGCGTGAACTAGGCATCACTCATATCTAAGACGCTTAGTCGATAAAAGCTTACAAGCGTTATAAAATCGGTATAATTGCCCTCATTGTCATGGGAGAAATTCATTTGAAATCATTTTTAAGCCGTAGCCGCTGTGCGTTATTTCTATTAGCGCTCATATCGAGTAGTGTGTCGGCCAACCAATTCTGCGCGGTGGAGCCTGCTCCGCTTAGTGAAAAAGCGCAAGATGACCTCTTTGTTGAGGCGATGTTTGACGCCGAATATATTTTTAGAGGCCGCTTATTTACCTATTATAAAGAGCGTTGTGATGGTGATATTTGTGCTTTTGATGGTTTGGTCTTTAAGGTACTCGAAGAGATTGATAATTGGCTCAGTCTGTATGTCGAAGTTAGCTGGAGTGAAGACTGTGATAGCATATGGATGCACCCACAACAGTGGCGTCGCGACAAAGATAAGATGTTTTTTGAAATAAATAAGGAATATCTACTGCTGGCCAAAGATACCCCAAAGGGCATGGTCATCGTCGGCTCTCGTGCTGGTTTGAAAGTGAAAGAGTTGCAAATGCGCTATGAATTAGAGCGCATTGGACGTAAATAAATATTACTTAAAAGGTTGAGTCAAACTCAACCTTTTTCAATTAATGGTTAATTAATGACACCGCGGTCGGCAAGCTCATTAAATTCATCTTGCTTTTCGCGCTCTTCAGGCGTGTCGTTTGACACATTATTACCATTGTGAGACTTGTCGAGCATCTTGCTCTTGTGCTTGCGCATTTGGTTCTCTAATTTATTCATTAAACCATCGACAGCGTTCTTCATCTGACGATCTGCAGTTGATGTGGCAAAAATGTCACTACCTGGAATATGAATTTGTGCTTCAGCAATGATCTTGTGAGTGTCGTGTTTCTCAGTAGTGAAATTGACATTAACGCTGGTGATTTGATCGCTAAATCGTTCGAGAGTGCGGATTGAGTCCTCTACGTATGTTTGAATATCGTCAGAGACTGTAACATGTTGACCACTAATGTTTACTTTGTACATATAATTGCGTTCCTTTTGTAATGAAGAAAAAAATAATCTATAAACTCCTTAAATGTGCAAATGGACCGTATATCTAGTAATGCCAGTTTCATTGCACGGTGTCAATAGACTTTTAATTGCTTACCCTATTATCCTAGTCTAAATTGCAGTTGTTGGGATCTGTTTTGCTACTAAAAGATGCGTGATTATTGATTAAGAACAATTTTTTATTTGTTTGTAATCTTTGGTCGTGATCTGATTAGACCTCTAGGGTGGCGATAGTCTGGGTGTTTAGCTGTTAATAGTGTATTCTTGAACAACCTAACGCACATCCTGTTGTGTTTATTGGAGACGACTACCACACCATGATCAGAACCGAATATGTCGCTTGCGGCCATTGTGATCTGTTGCTGGATGCGCCTAAGATCACCGAAGGGCAATTTGCAATGTGCCCTCGCTGTGGTCATAAGGTTTCTCGCTTGCGTAATAAATTAATGAGTCAGCTAACTGCGTTTAGCATTACCGCATTAATTTTATTAGGACTGGCCAATACGTTTAATTTCATCACGTTTAATTTAAACGGTAATATCAGCGAGATAACTCTGTGGCAGAGCGCCTTGGACCTTTACTTTGACCAATACAAATATTTGGCGGTAGTTGTTTTTATGGCGATTACTGTACTCCCAGCTATCGTCATCGGGCTGCTGCTTTTTTTCATTGCTATGATTAAGCTGAATCTACGCTGGCAGGGATTGTCTAACGTATTGCGCTTAATTTTTGGCTTAATGCCATGGGCGATGGCGGAGGTGTTTTTAGTCGGTGTATTAGTGAGCTTAGTTAAGTTGGTGACTATCGCTCAAATGGGCTTAGGTTGGTCTTTTTGGGCTTACGGTCTGTTTTGCCTGTGTTATGCCAAGGTCTTGAGCTTACTCGACCGTTATCAGATGTGGTCATGGCTCGAGGGGAACCGATACAATGACGCACTTTAATCAAGGTTTGGTGGCATGTGATTGTAGGCTTACTAGGGGTGACAGGCGATGAGCGTTTATTATAATCAAGGGTCAGCAGCAGCAGCAGGCTTAGTTAGTTGTACTGAGTGCGGATTGGTCGCGTCAAATAAATTGCCTAAATGCCCGAGGTGCAATGCAAGGCTGCACGCACGCTCGCCCCATAGTTTACAGATAACCCTAGCATTATTAATCACCGCACTGGTGTTATTTATTCCGGCTAATCTATTACCGATGATGGTGACAGAACAGCTGGGCGAGGTCGAGCACAATACAATCATCGGCGGTATTATTTTATTATGGCAAGAAGGCTCACAGCCGATTGCCATTGTCGTTTTCATTGCCAGTGTTATTGTGCCAGTGATAAAGTTTATCATCTTGTTTTTTTTGTGTTATTGCGCCGCGTTTGGCAGTGCACTTTCCGCGAAGACACGGGTTAATTTATACCGTTTAACTGAATTGATTGGCCGCTGGTCGATGGTCGACATATTCGTGGTCGCTGTATTGGTCGCGTTAATTCACTTAGACCACCTGCTCAACGTCGAACCCGGCAATGGCACCATCGCTTTTGCCGGGGTTATTATTTTAACTATGTTTGCCGCCAATGCCTTCGATCCTAGAATTCTGTGGGACCAACCTTTGACTAAGAGAATCAATAACAAGTGACTGAAAATACGCCTGAAGTAACAGCGCAACAAGCAACCATCACTAATCGTGACCGCATATCTAAGGTCTGGTTAATTCCCTTAATTGCCTTAATGATTGGTGGCTGGATGGTACTTGATACTTATCTCAATAAAGGGCCAGAAATAGTGATCACCTTTGCCAATGCGCAAGGATTAGAAGCGGGTAAGACGCGAGTAAAAACCCTCAATGTTGACATTGGTTACGTTGACAAGGTGTTGCTCAATGACAATCATGACGGTGTCCAGGTGCATGCAGTGCTCGACCCACAGGTCAAAGGTATGTTGAGTCAGAATGCACAATTTTGGGTGGTTAGACCGCGGATCGGGCGCGGTGGCATCTCTGGTTTAGGTACCTTAACTTCTGGCTCTTACATCGAATTTGTTGCCGGTGACAGCGCAACAGAGGCCTTGGTATTTGTTGGGCTAGAAGAGGCTCCTATTACGGCTAAGGGTATTGCTGGCGTTAGGCTTAACCTGGTGAGTGAGAAAGGGGATTCGTTGAGCATTGGCGAACCGGTATTATATCGTGGTTTTGAAGTGGGTCAGGTCGAACGTTCAACCTTCGATATTGGCAATAGGCAGGTCCATTACCAAATATTTATCAAGTCGCCATATAGTGAATTATTGACCCAAAACACCTATTTTTGGAACAGTAGTGGTGTTGACTTTAGCGCCACAGCCGAAGGGATAAACGTTAATGTTGGCTCGCTCGAATCGATTATTAGTGGCGGTGTTACCTTCGATGTACCCACCGATTTACCGTTGGGCGGTGCCATTGATATTAGCCAGGACCATGTCTTGTACCCGAACAAAAAAAGTGTCTACGAACAGCGCCAATACAAGGCTAAGCAATTTACTATTCTGTTTGAAGATTCGGTGCGTGGACTGCAAGTTGGCGCGCCTGTTGAATATCGCGGTATTCGATTAGGTACGGTTAAGAATGTGATTTCGATGCTAAATATTGGCACTAATGGCAATGCATCAGAGCGTCGAATTCCAGTGATTATCAGTATTGAACCAGCCAGAATAGGCTTGGATGATAATCAACAGTCGATCGACAAGATTAGCCGCTTACTTGAACAAGAGACGCAACAAGGACTTAAAGCTAGTTTAAAGTCTGGCAGCCTATTAACCGGTAGTTTGTTTGTCGATCTTGATTATTACCAAGCAGATTTGGGGCTCGAAAGTATTGAGCAATCAAATGGTTTTACGGTCATTCCTAGCGTCGCCGGCTCATTGGCGCAGATTGAACAAAAGGTCTTCTCAATCTTAGATAAGTTTGAACAGATGCCGATTAATCTAACCATCGAAAGCATCAATAAAATGTTGCTCAATGCAAACTCTACCATGGAAGAACTTAATTTAGCGGTGACACAAATTAAAGAATTGTTGTCACAGTCGCAGACTCAGGCTATTCCGAAAAATATTAATCAAGCGCTAAGTGAGTTAAGCAACACCCTCAACGGTTTTAATCAACAGGCGCCCGTTTATGGCGAGCTCGAACAAACGCTGATTCAATTCCAACAGTTAATGCGAGAAGCTCAACCCTTTATTAAAGAGTTAAATAATAAGCCTAATTCGCTTATCTTCGAATCAAAAGCGGGCCAAGATCCCCAGCCTAAAGGAAAAACAAATGATTAGAATGGTGTGTGTTGCAGTAATTGCACTGGTTGGTGTTGGCTGTCAATCTCCCGATATTAGTGTGCGTCAATATCAGTTAGCACAGCAGCCACAAACCGCCGCGGTCATAAATACGTCCAAGCAATTGATCATTGAGCCGATTGTGTTAGTGGACTATTTAAAGCGTCCTAATATCTTGCTTAAACAAGACAATAATCAGCTCTATGTGACTAAATACCATGTTTGGGCTGAACCGCTCGACAAAGCGATAGCACGTACCTTGGTTAATCACTTAAACCACCGTCAACAACAATGGCGCGTAGATCATGGTTTGTTTAGCCAATGTATCGATCAAAAGAGCTGTTTACGCCTGATTCTGCTAGTGGAGGAATTCTACCCAACGGATGGCTCTACAGTGAACTTTTCAGGAAAGTATAGGTTGTCACGTAATCATAAAATACTCACTCAACAAGACTTTAATCTGAGCCATCAACTAAGCGTTGATGGTTACCCCCACGCCGTAGACAAATTACAGCAACTTATATTACAACTTAGCTCACAAATTGAGCGGCAATTGCCGGGTAAGCGATAAAGTCGTAGTGAGTTAACCGGCTTAATATGTTAGGATCGCGCCAAATTTTAGAGTGAGTATTTATCATGGTTGTGGTTCGTTGGATCTTAGGCAGAATTATTCTGTTATTAGACTTTATTTTTAGCCCGCGCGGGATTAAGCGCGATGCCGATTTACAAGCTGATGTTAATCAGCAGTGTGCTAAGTTAGCATTATATCAGTTTTCGGCCTGTCCTTTTTGCGTGAAGGTGCGCCGTCAAATGAAGCGCCTGTCGTTAGGTATCGATTGCCGTGATGCTAAAAATAATGCGCAATTTAAGGCCGAGCTTACCGAGCAAGGTGGTCGCCACAAAGTGCCATGTTTGCGTATTGAACAGGCCAACGGTGAAGTTGTTTGGATGTATGAATCATCTGATATCAACGCCTATTTAACACAACGCTTTGATGCGGAGCTAGCGCCATGCCAAGATTAAGAGGATTAGTGCAACTTGGGCGACTCAATAACCTTGAAGTGGTTAAAGAGGTTGATTTTGGCTATTACTTAGATGGTGCAGATCTTGGTGAAATTCTATTACCGCATGCCTCAACCGAGCAGTTGCTGACAGTAGGAGAGCAAATTGATGTATTTCTCTACAAGGATTCCGAAGATCGTTTAATTGCGACCACCAAGCTTCCGTTAGCTCAGGTTGGTGATGTTACCTATCTCACCGTTAAAGCAGTGACCCAAATTGGTGCATTCCTTGATTGGGGTTTAGAAAAAGACTTACTGGTTCCTTTTGCCGAACAAGCGAGCAACATGATCGAAGGCCAGCAATATCTCGTAGTGTTATATGTCGATGTGAGTAACCGTATTGTTGCTTCTTCAAAATTAGATAAGCGCCTAGATCGCGAGCCTGCATTTTATAAGCCTCATCAGCAAGTTAACATTGTGGTGTGCGACCATACTGATATCGGTTATAAAGCCGCGATCAATGGCTTACACTGGGGCGTTTTATATCGCAACGAAGTATTTAAAGAGTTGCGCGTCGGATATAAAACAAAGGCTTACATCAATCGAGTGCGTGATGATGGCAAGATCGATTTATTGCTGGAAAAACCTGGTTATTCGAGTAATGATGAATTATCAAATAAAATCATTAAGTTTCTTAAGCAAAATAAAGGGCATAGTCATGTTAGTGACAAAAGCTCGCCAGAGATAATTACTCGTTTATTCGGTGTCAGCAAGAAGAAATTTAAGCAAGCGATTGGTAACCTGCTCAAGCAAGGTGCGATACGCATTGATAATGATGGCATCCATTTAGATTAGAACAAATCGCTGACACAGTGACAATGATAAAGAGCGACAACACTGCTAAGCTTATCGATAAATATTAAAGGACATAATATGAATATTGTAAGCAAAATGAGTCATGGCGCGTTGTCGTTATTATTGTTGGTCGTCAGCTGGCATAGCCTAGCAGCAGCTGAGCCCCCTCCAATCAAACCTGCGTTATGGCAGGTAAACTATCAGGGTAATACCGCTTATCTCTTGGGCTCTATTCATATCGGTAGTCAGTCATGGTACCCATTACCAGATTATGTGCTAGCGGCCTATCGCAGCGCCGATACCCTAGTGGTGGAGTTGGATGCGGTTACCAGAGGACCAGAATTACAACGTGCAATGATGTTGCCGGCAGGTGCTACCTTGTCACAACATTTGTCGAAAACCACTTATAAAAAATTATCCGAATTTATGCAGTCATTTGGCGTGCCAATGGCGGTTGTCAGTGGTTTTAAACCCTGGGCTGCGGCCAGTGTCGCGGCAATTCTACCCTATATGAAACAAGGATTGTCACCACAATATGGTGTCGATGCGCATCTGTTAGCCTTGGCAGCAAAGGATGGTAAGGCGTTAGTTGAATTGGAAACGCCGCAATTCCAACTGGATTTATTGGAGCAGATGTTAGGTAATGATAAAGCGATTTTAGAACTGCTTGAATTACCGCAGGAAGAAGTTGTTTCAATCGTTAGCTACTGGAAAGTTGGTAATATGGATAAGCTCGCTAAGCTAATGCAGACACAAATGAATGGGCAACAGTTCGAGCAAATGTTAACCAAGCGCAATCAAGACTGGGTTGGTAAAATCAAGAAGCTAATGGGCGACAAACAACATCTATTTGTGGTGGTAGGTGCGGCACATTTGGCAGGACAATCCGGTGTACCAGCACTTTTAGCACAGCAGGGCATTAGCGTTAAACGGATCGATTAAGTATTAATAAGAGCCAAGTAAGATTGGCTCTTATTAACCTAATCCTTCGATGAATCTGGGGTAGTCTCCACGACTTGGGTAATCACCTTGTCGACTAATTTAACCCGGCCACTTTTGACGAGTGCCTGGCGCAGCACATATTCAATTTGCGCATTAACACTGCGTAGCTCATCGTCTGACCAGCGCTGCATGGCGGCAAGAATGTCTTCGTTGATTCGCAGTGGATAGGCTTTACGTTTGGCCATAAGCTTACTCTATTTTTTCAATCGGCTAACTATACAGAGAACCGGTATTAATAACAGGTTGAGTGGTTTTGTCCGAGCATAAAACAACCAGTAAATTACTCACCATGGCCGCTTTTCGCTCTTCATCTAATTCGACTAGGTTCTTCTCGCTCAAACGATTGAGTGCTAATTCCACCATGCCAACTGCCCCCTCGACGATTCGTTCCCTTGCGGCGATAATGGCGGCCGCTTGTTGGCGCTGTAACATTGCACTCGCTATCTCTGGCGCATATGCTAGGTGGCTGATCCGTGCCTCGACCACATTAACACCGGCTTTGGATAGGCGTGATTGTATTTCACTTTGCAGCGCGCTAGCGACCTGGTTAGCGTGAGATCGTAATGACAATTGGTCGTCACCGTCATGCTGATCATAAGGATAGGTGGTGGCTAAATTACGCAGCGCTGCTTCCGACTGAATAGTAACAAAACTTTCGTAATCATCCACCTCAAATAAGGCCTCTGCACTGTCGTTCACCTCCCATACAACCACACAGGCAATTTGAATGGGATTGCCTAATTGGTCGTTGACCTTGAGTTTGTCGCTTTCAAAGTTTCTGATCCGCAGTGAAATTTTGCTCTTGAGGTATAAAGGGTTAGACCAACGTAATCCGGGGCTCTTATCACTGCCTTTATATTGGCCAAACAGTGTTTGTACTCTGGCCTGTTTTGGTTGGACCATATAAAAACCAATGCCAATAAATATACTTAACGGAATGAGTATCACCGCAAACAGTTTTTGCTCACCATCGACGGTGAGCATTGTGGTGAGGAATATCACGATGTTGATCAGTAGTATTAATACTACCGGGTATCCGCTAACGCTCCACCCTTGTTTTTCTTTGGTGTGCTGTGTCATCTGTTGCTCCTATTCTTCAATTTAAAGTGATATCAATTTGATATCACCTTAAATTGATAATGATCAAAGGTCAAGATCATTTTAATACGACCAATTGAGTAGGTCAGCGCATTATGGTTAAATACCCGCAAAGCCTCTCCAATAATGAAAGATAATAATAATGAAAAAAATACTCGCTTGGTCACTGCTCACTCTGGCCACATCAGCTATTGCCGATGAAGGGCAATGGCAACCTCATCAAATTAAAGGTCTACAGCATGAGTTTACCCGTGTCGGCATTTCACTATCGGCCGCACAAGTTTCGTCTCTCGATCAATATCCAATGAACGCTGTAGTTGGTTTGGGTGGCTGTTCTGCATCTTTCGTTTCAGACCAAGGACTCGTGGTGACTAACCATCACTGTGCGTACGGCGCGATTGCTAACAACTCCACCCCAGAAAATAATTTAATCGAAAAGGGCTTCTTAGCCAAGTCGTTGACGCAGGAACTACCGGGAGGCCCTTCACAGCGTATTTACATTACTGAACAGGTCAGTGATGTAACTGAGCAAGTGCTGGGTAAACTAGGTGCGCTGACAGGCAAGGCTCGTTACGACGCTATTGCCACCCAGCGTAAGCAAATTATTAAGCAATGTGAATCTGATCCCGCTTATCGTTGTGGCGTCAGTGCTTTTCACCATGGCATGGAATATTTCCTGTTAAAGCAGTTAATGATTAAAGATGTGCGTCTGGTGTACGCACCAAGTAACTCCATTGGTAACTTCGGTGGTGATATTGATAACTTTGAGTACCCGCGCCATGTCGCTGATTTTTCATTTATTCGTGCCTACGTTGGCAAAGATGGTAAACCAGCCAATTACAGTAAAGACAATGTGCCGTTTAAGCCCAAATCATTCTTGAAGATTAGCGCAAAGGGCGTCCAAAAAGGCGATAGCATTATTTTAGCGGGTTACCCGGGGCGCACCAGTCGTTATAAACTGGCCAGCGAGATAGATTTTGCTGGTAAGTGGAATTATCCGACCCAAGTAGCGATGTATACCAAGACCCTAGAAACTATTGCTGGTGCGACTAAGGGACAGCCAGCATTGGCGGTTAAGTACTCGTCGACAGTCAAGAGCATTAACAACCGCATGAAAAAACGCCAGGGGTTAATCGATGGCTTTAAAGTGACCGATATTCATGGCATTAAATTGGCGCAGGAGCAACAATTGCTTGGTTGGATAGCTCAAGATGAATCTCGTCAACCGTTTGCCAATGCACATCAGGACTTATCAGCATTGTTGGCGAAAAGCCAGTCAAACGCTAAGCGAGACTTTTATTTTAGTTATGCCAAAAATTCGAGTTTACTGCGTAGTGCGATGCGCTTATACCGGTTGGCCAAAGAGAATGAAAAGCCCGATAGTGAACGCGAAATAGGGTATCAGGCGCGCGATATAAACCGGATAAAATCTGGGCTCAAGCGCCTTAAGACACGCTTTGCACCACAAGTTGATCAAGCAACGTGGTCGATGTACCTTGGCCAATACTTACAACAAACACCATCGAATCAAGTTGCCCAATTTAATCTTGCACTTGGCTTAAGCAGTGATATGAGTGAGCAGCAGATAAGCAGCTTGGTGGCTAATATTTTTGCCAATAGCCAACTGAGTGATTTTGATACGCGGTTAAATTGGGTGGGTAAATCGGTTGCTCAGTTTGAACAATCGCAAGATGCCTTGATTAAATTAGCGGTGGCGTTGTATCAACTTAATATGCGCGTCGAAAGTGAACATAAAGAAATGGCGGGTCAATTGGCGCAGGTGCGTCCAGAGTACATGAGAGGCATCATTGCTTACAATCGTAGCTTGGGTAAACCTGTGTATCCAGATGCTAACAGCACATTGCGAGTCAGCTTCGGCACCGTTGATGGTTACCCAGCGAAAGACGGTATCTATAAGACACCATTTACCACGCTAGAAGGATTAGCGGCTAAAGTAACGGGTAAGCCGCCATTTATTGCACCACAAAAGCTGCTAACCGCGATTAGCGATCGTGATTATGGAAAATATGAACAGGCGACACTTGAACCTCAATTTCCTTCAGCTTGGCATTGTAAATTGTTTACCTGTGACGAGCCTAAAATTGTGCCATTTAATTCGGTGCCAGTAAACTTCCTGTCGAGCGCTGATACGACTGGCGGTAACTCTGGTTCACCGGTAATGAATGGCCATGGCGATTTAGTGGGGCTTAATTTTGACTCGACTTACGAATCAATTACTAAAGATTGGTATTTCAATCAGCGGATAACTCGAGCTATTCATGTCGATATTCGTTACATTCTCTGGTTAATGGAGCATGTTGACGGTGCCAACAACCTCATCGCAGAGATGGACATTGTAGACTAAATTAAGATGCCCATCTTTAGGTTAAGGTGGGCATTTTAGACTTAGTCAGCTAAATTGGTTAAGCTATTAACACTATTGAGTATGGGAAGGGAATACACATGAGTAAGGCGTTATTTATTGAATCAACCAAACAGTTAAAGAAGGCTGTGCCGTTGATGATGAAATACCAGGTGCCAACCACGCCAACGAACTATGCCTTATGGTATTCCTATGTGGCGCAGGAAAACCCAGAGCTTAATAGTCAGGTCGACGATATTCTAACTCATCATAAGATCTTGCCGCCTATTCAGGCGGATATACTCTATCGCAGCTTTGTCGCGAATAAGCTTGATGCCACGACCTGGCAGATGCGCGAGAGTGTTGAAGCAATGATTCTGGATTTGACCCAGTCATTAAAAGACACTCATCAAGATACCGATAAATTTCAGTCCTCATTAGAGCAGACCTTTGCGGATCTGCAACGGGTCGAAACTGAGGGCTGGTCTATCGAAGAAGTGATGGGGCTGATCCGCGAATTGGCGGGCAGCTCTAAGTCGATTCGCAGCGCCACTCAATTCTTCAGTGGCAGCCTGACCAAGGCGCAACAAGAAATTGAATCGTTAAAAACACAGCTAGAGCAAAGTCAGAAACTTGCCCTGTACGACTCTTTAACCGGACTGCTTAATCGTCATTCCTTCGACACTGAACTGAGTGCGTTGCTGCGGGCTGACAATCAAGGCTTATGCTTAATTTTGGCGGATATCGACCATTTTAAGAAGTTTAATGACCAATATGGTCATCTGCTGGGCGATCAGGTATTAAAAGCGGTGGGACGACGTTTGCTCGATGCTACGCGTGATGGTGCTGGAGCCTATCGTTTTGGTGGTGAGGAATTTGCGATACTGTTACCCAAAAGTGGTTTACGTCAGGCTCGTCAATACGCTGAAACATTACGTAAATTAGTCGACAAACTGTCTTTACGCGACAAACGCACCACCAAGCTGATCGATTCGGTCACCGCCTCTTTTGGCGTCTCCGAGTTTACTAAAGGAGACACTTTAACGAGCTTTATCGCGCGCGCCGATGATCATTTGTACAAAGCCAAAGAGCTCGGTCGAAACCGCGTGATGCCGCTCTAGGGTCTAAGCCTTAATATTTATATGATTACCTAAATTTGCTGTCGGCGCTGAACTTGCGCCGCTGGCTGGACTCGCGCTAACCGCCGCCTCAAGTAGTGACAAAGCCATCTTTGCCTCTTGTTCTTGCGCTGTTTTAGCTAGCGCAGCAGTGAGCAGTTGTTGCCCACTGTTATTGTTTGTTGCAGATATATTAGACATATAAATCACCTTAAACATGTTTTCCTTGCATAGTTATCGGCCAAAAAGGGTTTTACTTGAGTAAAAGTGAGAAAGCAAGACAGTATTAAGCCTCAAAGTTTGTAAAATTGCCGATATCTTCTAGTCTTAATAATTCATATACCTCTGTTGAGTGGCTATTTTTGATGGTCCAACCGCTGGCTAAAAAAATACTGATGCTATTTATTGGTCTTTGTTGTCTGTGCTGTGAAGTGCGCGCGCAAGCACCAATAAAAATCGCGGTATTTAAACAGTATGTGCCTTACGCATTTATCGATGAACAGGGTCGAGCTAAGGGCATGTTAGTAGACTATTGGCGCTTGTGGGCAAAACATAGCCAACAAGATATTGAGTTTGTCAGCGTTAATTACACCCAGGCGATGAAAAGGTTAAGCGGTAATGATGTTGATATTGTCGCCGCCATCTACTATCAAGGTGACAACATCGCAGGGCTATCTCATTCACCTGCTTACTTTCAAACTACCGGTAATGTCTATCTTAAGAAAGAACGTCACGCTACAGTCAAGGGGCTTAGTGATCTCAATGGTTTGACGGTAGGCGTGATCAAGTACAGTCCATTTCAAAGTTATCTTCAGGCTAACTACCCCAAGATCAAACTCGAGCTCTTTGACGATACTCGTTCGATGATCGACGCGAGCATTAACAGCCAAGTGGAGGCTCTTTTTGGAGAAACCCTGACCATTTGGCACCATTTAATTAAATCTCGCCATTTCAATGAATATGTAAGACTTCCTGGTTTAAATACTCAGCACCCAATTCATGCCGCATTAGTCGATGGTAACAAGCAGCTTAACGAATTGGTTGCACTGGGCATGTCAAAGATCACTTGGCAAGAAAAGTTAGCGATACAAAAAAACTGGATTGTAGATAGTGAACTATTAGCAAACGTCAGCCAAAAATCGACCACCACGTCACTTACCCGCGAAGAAAGAGACTGGTTACATCAGCACCCAATCCTGAATTTGGGAGTAACGGAAGATTGGTTTCCTTATAGTTTTAGCACTCGCAAGGGAGAAGTGGTTGGTTATCATATTGATTTAATTCGGATGATTAATCATAACTTAAAAATCAACTTGCAGTTTAAAATGTTTAATCAATGGCAAGTAGCCCTCTCTGAAGTGCAACAAGGGCGACTCGACGGAATACTAGGTGCTTCATGGACGCCGCAGCGTGATCTCACCCTTAAGTTTTCGGCTAACTATCTATATCGTGAGACCGAGGTTATTACCCACAGAGCGAACACTAACATCAACAGTCTTGGCGATCTAACTGGCAAGAAAATCATCAGTTTTAAAGGTCAAATTGTTGACTCATTCATTGACGAAAATGTCAGGCAACCTGAAAAGATTTATGTGGCCAGTGTTACACAAGGGCTAGAGTTGATACGTAATCAACAGGCCGATGCGATTATTTTAGCCTCTGGTGCTGCAGTTGCCAGCACCATGCCTGAGCTGAAGGTTGTACAGCGCTTGTTTACCAAGGGTGGCGAATTGGCGATTGCCTCCCCTAAGCAACACGAACTATTGGCCAGTATTCTCGACAAGGGCGTTAGGTCACTGAGTAGCAACCAAAAGTCAGAGCTTTTAAATCGCTGGATTAGCCCGCCCAAGCATGAGGCATTATTTACTATCGAGGAGCTTTATTATATTCGAGAGCACCCTGTTTTACTTTGGGGCATGACAGATGCGCTTGATCAACAAAGTCAGTTGACTACTGTGAGTATGCTTAAAAAAATCAGTCAATTATCTGGCATAGAGTTTATGTTGAAACCGCAATTGGCACCTGCATTAGACACTCATTTAGCAAAGCCACAGCTGGATCTTATTGCTGGCACATCACATTTAGACAAAATCAACTCAGATCAATATGTTATAGGTAATTTGGCGTTCGAGCTTTTGGTCGCGAAAAAGGCTAACCAACCAAGTGATATTAATCGTATTTCGGGGTGGCGCATCGCCATCAATAAGTCATTGTTAACAGCGACGGCTCAGTTTAAATGGCTAAGTGAAAATAATGTCGTAATAGTTGAGGATGACGCGCATGCAGAGTCATTATTGGCGTCAAGTAAGGTCGATGCGCTGTTACGGATAAAAGATAGCAGTGTGAGAAGTCCCACCGCTACAATCCAACACTTATCATTGGCCCGGCCCTTGCACTTGATGTTGTATCTGAGATTAGATCCCAAAGACAAAATCTTACAGTCGATCATCGATAAAACGTTGCGTTATGTGATGCAAACCACAGCCGCAAATGAGGTCAATAGTCAGGGAAGTTTATCACAGCAAGTTAATGCCGCTTTCGTGCAAAGAAATGAGCCTTATTATTTTAAAAATAACATTGTGAGGGGGATTGAATTTGATTTAGCCAACGCCGTGTTCAATCTAAGTGGTAATACGATGAATGGTAAATTCTACCCACTTGATCAGATTGAACAGGTTTTTGCACAAGAGCACGAAGCGGATGTGATGGTCAGTATCAAAAGTAAAAATAAACACTATTTTTACTCCGATAGCTTTGTTACTTTCCAGGATGTGGTGGTCACCAGAAAGTCAGATAATTTACTAATCGAGGGTATATCTTCCTTAAGTAATAAATCAGTGGGGGCCTGGCATTTGGCCCATAAGAGTTTAGGTCGTGATTATTACGCGAGGTTCAATCCGGCGGCGAAACCAAAAGACTATGTTGAATATCGGGATCAATATCAACAAGTGAAAGACTTTATCGATCAGCGCATTGACGTCATTGTCCTCGACAAGAAAATTTTTTACTGGATGCTTAACAAAATTGCGCCGTCACAAACAGACGACTTTAAGTTCGATTACATTTTTCCACCAGATGCAGGTTATTGTGTGGCGTTTAAAAGCGAGGCACTGCGTGATCAATTTAATCTCAATTTAACTAAGATTAAAGATTCAGGGTTGTATCAACAAACTATCTCAGACTATGTCAACGGTAGTGTTGTTGCGCAACAGGAGCTTAGCCAATTTATTGCAGCGTTGATGTCCTCAGGATTGGCGACCAATAATATGCAACAGTTAAAAACAATGATGGAACGCATTATATCGCTTGAGCACATCAGCTATATCGAGGTGCTAACAACTGACAGTCAAAAGATTAGCGATGGTAGGCTAAGCGATGAAGATCGTATAAAAACCAGTACTAGTTATCAGGTTCGCGCCGATGGCTTAGTCAACGTTGGCAGCGTAAGCGTCGCGTTTGATGTCAAAAAACTGGCCAGTTTAAAGACCTTGTCGTCCTATTTGCCTCCATTGACACTGTTTAAACGCCAAGCAAATTATCGCGCGATTAGAGATCACTATAAACGCTTTGGCTATCTTGATGTCAACTTAGAATTTACGGTTGAAGAATCCCGTTATATAGCAAAGGCCGAGCCTATCCTTTATACAGACAATTACTGGCTGCCACTCATTTTTAACGAAGGCGGCGAATATATCGGGGTTATTCCTGATTACCTGCAATTGCTCAGTGATAAAACCGGACTTGAGTTTATATCGATAGCGTCATCCTCCTGGCCTGATGTGAAAGCTAAGTTTTTGCGTAGAGAGGTGGATATACTGGCTTCTGTCGGGGAATTTGAGCAACTAAATGGGCTTAGGACTAACGCCTATGCATCGTTTAGTTTTGCCATCGTCAAAAAAGGTAAGGGTAATTATGTTGCGCACGTCGAAGCCATTCGCGGCAAGCGTATTGTAAGCGTATCAGGTTCTCATGCCACCGTGTTTCTTAAAAAGCACTACCCTAATACCCCGCTAGTCATCGCCAACAGCATTCACGATGCGCTGACCATGTTAAATAATGGCGAAGCTGATTATTTTGTTGGTCATGAAGTGAGTACCCGTTACATTGTGGCTCAAAAATATCCACAGTTAAATGTTGTCGGCCTGACCTCTGATTTGATCAATAAACATTTTATACAGATCCAACAAGACAACCCACTGCTATTATCTATTCTTAATAAGGCGATTGCGGATATCTCTTTTGAGCAACATCGCGCCATCTTAAATAAGTGGACTAAAGGGACTGACGACCGAACCAATTATATGCTAATCAGTAAGATGCTCGGTTTGTTTGTGCTGGTTCTACTCGTTGGCGCGCTCTTTTATCGTCAATTGGCTAAGAGTCGCAATGTTGTCTCACAGACCAATCGCAAACTAAACATCACTATTAGTGATTTAACGCGTGTCCAGCAGGTACTGACCGAGCGCACCGAGCAATTACAGTTGCAAAAAAATAATTTTGAGTCACTGTTTAATGATGCGTCTTTCAACCTATGTCTGCTCTCGATGCAGGGAATTGTGGATTGTAACCAGTCGTTCGTTGAGTTCTTTGGTTATGCATCGAAAAATGTGGTATTAGCGTTAAACCCCTGTCAGCTCTATCCAGAGCAGCAGCCTGATGGTAAAGACTCGCTTGAGGTGATAACGGCGTATTATCAGCAATGTTTGGTCGATGGCAAGAGCCATTTTGAATACAATTTTATTCGACATAATAAAACTCAGGTATTATGTGATGTCATATTAACCCGCATTACGCTAGACGGTGAGATATTCACCCATGTACTCGTCACTGACATTAGTGAGAAAAAAAGACTCGAGCAGCAAATATTGGGACGTAACGACGCCTTGGAGCAGGCCAATTGCGAATTAAAGTCTTCGCTTGAAGAACTTCATCAAACGCAATCGCAATTGATCGAATCTGAAAGACTTGCTGGCTTAGGCGCTTTAGTGGCTGGGGTGGCCCATGAGATAAATACCCCGGTGGGAATAGGGCTTACCGGTATTACCCATTTCAAGAGTATCACCAAAGATATCACCAGTAAGTACCAGCAACAAGGCATGTCAAAAGGCGACTTCGAAGGGTTTTTGAGTCAGGCTCAGGAGGTCGCAAATCTCATTCACAAGAATCTGGACCGCACCGCGCACTTGGTCAATAGTTTTAAGCAAGTCTCGGTCGACCAAACCAGTGAATTACCTCGCGAGTTCACGGTAAGCGAGTATATTGATGAGATATTAACCAGCTTGAGCAGCGTGCTTAAACGTAGCAAATTAGACATCAGGGTTAATTGCTCACCAGCGCTGATTATCCACAGTTACCCAGGCTTACTGTCACAAATAATTTCAAACTTAGTGATTAATTCGCACATTCACGGTTTTGAATTGGCGCAGCGAGGCGCGATTAACATCAACGTGAGCCTGACAAATAATCATTTGATGATTGATTATCTTGATGATGGCAAAGGTATCGCTAAAGAAAACCTAAGCAAGATATTCGATCCGTTTTATACCACAAATCGTAATGATGGCGGCAGCGGTTTAGGCTTAAATATCATTCATAACATCATTACTAAACAATTGGGAGGAACGATTTTCTGTACCAGCACGCTAGGTAAGGGGGCTAAATTCTCCATTACGTATCCCGTTGCGCCGATAAAATAGGCGTCCCACTGTTCGAAACTTCCTGTTTCTGCTCTGCTATTGTAATTAGCTGATTTTTAATCTGTTTATCTCAAAATTTATTACTTTGTTGCATCGGCCGGGCTAAAGTTGAGTGCCGTGTCGAAAATACTTTTGTTGTAACTTCAAACTGTTGAATAACTATTGACAAATAGTACCGATTGTAACTTGACGTAACTTGACCTAGTCCCTAGAATTAATTCGTGTGGCGTATTGTGTCACAAAGTGGATTTTAAGGGATTAATACAGGAACTTTTAGATGTTACGTGGTACGGCCGCCATAAACCTTGATGCAAAAGGACGCTTTACGATGCCCACCGGCTATCGTGAATTGTTGTGCGCTCAAAGTGAAGGAAAGTTAGTCGCCACTATCGACATTAACCGCTCTTGTTTAATGCTCTATCCACTATCGCAATGGCAAATTATCGAACAGAAACTCATGCAGTTATCGGATTTCGTACCCGGTGAAGCGGCAATAAAACGTCTTATCCTAGGCAATGCAAATAATTGCGACATGGATAAGAATGGCCGGGTCTTACTACCCGCTCCATTGCGCTTACATGCTGGGTTAGAAAAAAAACTGATGTTAATTGGTCAAGTAAATAAATTCGAATTGTGGGATGAATCGCAATGGCAGCAACAGATGCAAAAAGATCTGGAAGCGGCTAGAGCGTTAGACTTTACTACCTCAACTCGCTTAAAGGAATTGGCGCTCTAAATTATGCCTCAACAATTTTCTCATATCACAGTGCTCTTAGATGAAGCACTTGACGGGCTATCGCTAAAAGCCGATGGCATCTATATCGATGCTACCTTTGGGCGTGGCGGACATTCACGCAAGTTGCTCGCGCAACTTGGCGATAATGGCAAGTTATATGCGATTGATCGTGACCCAACGGCTATCGCAGTGGCTAAAGAGCTTGAACTAGAAGATCCGCGTTTTACTATCTTACCCGGGCCCTTCTCTGGCTTGGCTGGATATGTCGAAGCGCTGGGCTTAACCGGAAAAATAGACGGGGTGTTGATGGATCTTGGCGTATCGTCGCCACAATTAGATGACGCCGAGCGTGGCTTTAGCTTTATGCGTGAAGGCCCTCTGGATATGCGCATGGATCCGACCTCTGGTCGCAGCGCAGCGCAATGGTTAGCGCAAGCTGAAGTCGATGAAATAAGCTACGTAATAAAAAACTTTGGTGAAGAAAATTGGGCGGTGCACATTGCACGTGCCATCGTTAAAGATCGTCAAGAGGCGCCGTTTGAAACGACCAAACAGTTAGCGGACTTTATTGCCCGCGTGGTGCCAGTTAAGGATAAGAACAAACATCCAGCGACCCGCACTTTTCAGGCCATCCGCATCTATATCAATAGCGAATTGGAAGAAATTGAACAGGCGTTATTGGCCTCTATCGATGTGCTTAAATCTGGTGGGAGATTATCGGTAATTAGTTTTCATTCGTTGGAAGATCGTATTGTAAAACGCTTCATTCGCAAGCAGGCGAAGGGTAAAGAAGTACCATTTGGCCTCCCGATGACCGAAGAAGAACTTAATAAATCAAGAACCTACAAAGCACTTGGTAAGGCGATTAAACCGTCAAAAGACGAAATAGAGCAAAATCCACGCTCGCGTAGCTCTGTATTGCGCATCGCGCAGCGTTTGTAGGTCCAAAGAATAACATGTCAGCGCCAAGACAAGTCAATCTCGCTAAGGCGGTATGGCAGGACTTAACCACTCATCTGTGGTTGGTGATGTTAGTATTGGCCGTTCTTTGCTCTGCCATTGCAGTGATTTATAGCAGTCACAACAATCGGCTGATGATAGGTCACTGGGAAGAGTTACGAGAACAGCATGATAAGTTGAAGTTAGAGGCCAGACATTTGTTGCTCGAAGAGATGTCCCTGGCCGAGCATAACCGAATAGAACAAATAGCGACCAAAAAATTGGCGATGAAACGTCCCAAAACTGAAAAAGAAATAGCGGTGTCTTCACAATGAATAAGCAAGCTAAATCTAACAAGAAGCCTAGCTTGACCACATGGCGCTTTTATGTGGTGGTTTCATTTATTATTCTAGTCTTTGCTGGAATAGGCACCCGTGCGGCCTATTTACAGGTTATCGACTCAGAAAACTTACGTTATCAAGGCGATCTTCGCTCGAAAAGAACCATTGTATCGAGCGCTCCACGGGGTAATATAGTTGACCGCCACGGCACAGCACTGGCCGTTAGCGTGCCTGTTGAAACCGTGTGGACCGATGCTAAAGTGGTGCATCAGCAAAATGGTCTAGCCGATAAGCAGCGCTGGCAAGCGCTCGCCGATGTACTTGATAAACCAGTGGAAAAACTGCTCGCTGCGGTTAAGGATCCGAGTCGACGTTTTGTTTACCTAAAACGCCAGATCTCACCGGCTCAAGCCAATTACATCAAACAACTAAAAATACCAGGTATTTACCTTAAAGCATCCTCGCGCCGTTATTATCCGACCGGAGAGATCACTTCTCATGTGGTGGGGTTTACCAATATCGATGATAAAGGCCAAAATGGCATCGAACGCAGTTTTGACGATTGGCTTACCGGCAGCCCGGTAAAACGTAAGGTGCGCAAGTCACGTGATGGCATGGTCGTTGAACGTCTAAACACCGTAGAGGAGGGCGAAAACGCCAATGATGTAATGATCAGTATAGATCAACGCATCCAAGCCATTGCCTATAAAGAACTCAAAACAGCCACCGAAACTCACCGCGCAACCTCGGGCAGTGTGGTGGTACTCGATGTTAAGACTGGCGAAATCCTAGCGATGGTGAATACCCCATCATATAATCCCAATAATCGCCGTACCATGAGCGCCTACAAACGCCGTAACCGCGCTATCACCGATATGTTTGAGCCAGGCTCGACTATTAAACCATTAGCCGTGATGGCGGCGCTCGATTTTGGTGAGTTTAAAGCAGACTCGGTGATTGATACTAGCCCTGGCTGGTATCGTTTGGGCGGAAATCGCGTGCGCGATTCGCGCAATCTTGGTGAAATCGATGTCGCGACTATTATTTCAAAGTCTTCCAATGTTGGCGTAAGCCGTATGGCACTCTCTGTGCCGAAACAGACCTTCCTTTCGAGTTTTTATAACCTGGGTTTTGGCTCTCGTACTAATGTCAGTCTGCCGGGAGAAAGCGCTGGCGTACTGAGTGAGCGAAGCCGCTGGGCAGATTTTGAAATCGCTACACTATCGTTTGGTTATGGTCTTGCGGTAACGCCGTTACAATTAGCCAAGGCGTACTCGGTGATTGCCAATCAAGGTCGGGCTAACCCGATTTCGATATTAAAGCTCGATAAGCCGCCGCAGGGAGAGCAAGTGATTTCATCCGAAGTGGCCAACGCAATGTTGCAAATGATGGAAGGGGTAACCAAAGCAGGCGGCACCGCCATCAAGGCGCGCATTGGTGGTTATCGCGTGGCAGGTAAAACCGGTACTGCGCGAAAGGCGACAAGGGGTGGTTACGGTGATGATTATGTGGTGTCATTTGCCGGCATTGCGCCGATTGATAATCCAAGGCTTGTGACGGTCGTTATCATCAATGATCCGAAAGGCGATAAATACTATGGCGGTGATGTGGCCGCGCCTGTCTTTGCCAAAGTCACGACCGGTGCCTTGCAATTACTCAATGTTGCCCCGAGCAAAACTGTTTCACTGCCGCTCAGCGTTGCCCAATTGAAGGCATCGACCCCTCCTACAAACTGGAGCCTCAATGAGCAATAAATTATACCAGCAAGATCTAACGACCCTGTTGGCGGATCTTGTCGACGAGCAACACCTTAGCCAAATCGCTCAGGTTAAGGTGTCCGGGCTGACCTTGGACTCACGCCACGTTAAATCGGGTAGTGTCTTTGTCGCGCTTAATGGTAGCAATACCGATGGCCGCCTCTATATTGAGCAGGCCATAAACCAAGGCGCCGTTGCGATACTCTGCGAAGTAGCGCAGGGCAATAGTTATATCGATAATGATGGCGCGGTGCCGATTATCTATCTGGCCAATCTTGAACAACGCCTCTCGCAAATCGCCAGTGTTTTTTACAATCATCCGCAGTTACACATGCAGATGATTGCGATCACCGGTACCAACGGTAAAACCACGGTAACACAGCTGATCAGCCAATGGTTGACCCTGCTCGGACACAAAACCTATAGCATGGGCACCCTAGGCAACGGCTTAGCCGGTCAGCTAGTTGCGAGTCCAAATACCACCCTAAATGCTATCGATTTAATCGCTCATCTGGCGTTGGCTAAAGAGTCAGGCGCGCAGACTGTGGTGATGGAAGTTTCTTCTCACGGTCTTGAATTAGGTCGCGTCAAAGCCATTACCTTCGATGTTGCGGCCTTTACCAACCTTAGCCAAGATCATCTCGACTTTCATGGTGATATGGCCAGCTATGCTCGAGCCAAACGACAGCTCTTTAGCGCGAAATATACCAAACAGTCAGTGCTTAACGGTAACGATGCCACGGCCCTTGGTTGGGCGCAAACATGGGATTATAGCAATCCACTGAGCAGCTTTAACCAAAAGTTACCCCACGCCAGTCAATATCTGCTCGCCAGCGATGTTCGCTATAGCGCGCAAGGGATCAGCGCAAAAATTGACGCTAGCTTTGGTCTGGGTCAGCTTAATAGCAAGCTACTGGGACAATTTAACCTCGACAACCTCTTAACTGCGCTCAATGTACTGTGCCTTTGTGGTGAGGATTTAAGCCAATTGCTCGACCTAGCGCCGCAGCTTAATGCTGTGCCGGGGCGAATGGATGTTTTTCAAGCGGGTAATTCACCCACCGTGGTGGTTGATTATGCACACACCCCAGATGCGCTCAAACAAGCGCTGCTGGCGTTGCGTCGCCATTGCAATGGCACATTGAGCGTGGTATTTGGCTGTGGCGGCGATCGCGATAATAGTAAGCGCAGCTTAATGGCTAAAATTGCCCAATTGCATGCCGATAAAGTGATGATCACTCAAGATAATTCGCGCAGCGAGCCGTTCTCTAAAATTCTCGCGCATATGTTGCAAGGGATCGATGACCAAGGGGCCATTAATATTCAGGGGGATCGACGCATAGCGGTAGCGCAGGCGGTTAAAGAGTCAGTATGCGGTGACATGGTATTGCTCGCTGGCAAAGGACATGAAGATTACCAAATCATCGATGGTAAACGCCTCGCTTATGATGAGCGCGCCTTGGCAAAGTCGTTAGTAGAGGGCTATTTATGATTACGGTTAAGCTATCGTACATTGCCAGCGAACTAGGATGGCGCCACGTTGGACCCGATGTCGAAATTACCCAAGTGGTCACCGATTCGAGGCAAGTTGATGCTGGAGATTGTTTCATCGCGTTATACGGCGAGAATTTTGACGCGCATCAGTTTCTGGGACAAGTTATTGTCGCCGGCGCTACCTCACTCATCGTCAAGCGAGAATATAGTGGCGAGCACAGCGATGCACTCGGCCAGCTAATTGTCGACGACACGCGGGAAGCGTTAGGGCAGCTTGGCGCGTTGATTGCGCGGCTTAGCCAGACCAAAAAAGTGGCGATCACCGGTAGCTGTGGCAAGACCACCGTTAAAGAGATGCTCAGTGCTATCTGCGCAGTCCAGCATAATGTATTGAGCACCGCCGGCAATTTCAACAATGATATCGGCGTGCCGCTGACTTTATTGCGCTTGACCAGAGAGCACGATATTGCGGTGATCGAACTTGGCGCCAACCATGTCGGCGAAATTGACTATAGCGGTGGCTTAGTCGTCCCCGATGTAGCCATTATTACCAACATTGGCGCGGCGCATCTTGAAGGCTTTGGTGGCATCGATGGTGTGGTTGAGGCAAAGAGTGAAATATTTAATCATTTGGCGTTATCTGGCACTGCCATTTTTGATGGCACCAGTAATTATGCATCGCGGTGGCAATTGTCTAACCAACAGCGTAAAACATCGCGCTTTTATCATGTTTCTCAAGATGATGGCTTATCAAAGGTTAATGATGTCTATGCCGCAAAGGTCAGTTTAGATGAACACGGCTGCGCGCATTTTATGCTGCACGCACCAGCCGGTGAGCTGGCGATCAGCTTAGCCTTGCCGGGCCTGCACAATGTTGCCAATGCACTGGCTGCCAGCGCCGCCGCGTTAGCCATCGGGGTTGATTTAGCCGATGTTGCGACAGGTCTGGCTAACATGCAGGCGGTTAACGGGCGTTTAAATGTGATTGTGGTTAGTCCAACGTTGACGGTTATCGATGATACCTACAATGCCAATGCTAGCTCAATTACTGCGGCGATCGAGCTCCTTGCGCAATACTCAGGTGACAAGATATTGGTGTTAGGGGATATGGGCGAGTTAGGCGAGTACGGCGTCAGTAGTCATCAGTCAATTGGACCGGTGGTTGAACGAAATAAGATAGATATATTGATGACTTTCGGTAGCTTAAGTCATCATTATGGTAGAGGTTTTCAAGGTAAGCATCTGCATTTTAATGATAAGGCGCAGCTCAATCATGCCTTGGAGCAGCAGTTAATAGCGCTAACACCGCAAAAAGTAGTGGTGTTGGCCAAAGGTTCTCGTAGTACCCGAATGGAAGAAGTAGTGGAATTTATCAAAAATAATAATAAAATTAATGAGGTACACCAATGTTAGTGTGGTTGGCCGAATATTTAACTCAATTTATCTCAGGTTTTAATGTCTTTTCATACCTGACGTTTCGCAGCATCTTAGCGGCGCTGACCTCGTTAATCTTTTCGTTGTGGATGGGCCCTAAACTTATTCGCTATCTGCAGCGCATGCAAATTGGCCAAACGGTGCGCACCGATGGTCCTCAGTCGCACTTGAGTAAATCGGGCACACCGACCATGGGTGGCTTGCTGATCCTAGGGGCTATCACGTTAAGCACTTTGTTGTGGGCCGATTTGAGCAATTACTACGTACTCGTGGTGCTGTTTGTTTTATGCGGCTTTGGTGCCATCGGATTTATCGATGATTATCGCAAGGTGATTCGCAAAGACAGCGCCGGCCTAATCGCGCGCTGGAAATATTTTTGGCAGTCGGCTATCGCACTTGTGGTGGCGGGCTTTCTATACGCTAATGCAGCAACTGACGCAGAAACAGCATTGATTGTGCCGTTTTTTAAAGATGTGATGCCGCAACTGGGACTACTCTATATCGCCTTGGTCTACTTTACGCTAGTGGGCACCAGTAATGCGGTCAACTTGACCGACGGTCTCGACGGGTTAGCTATTGTGCCGACCATCATGGTGGCTGGCGCATTAGGTATCATTGCTTATATCACCGGCAATGCGAACTTTTCAGGCTACCTTAATTTACCCCACATTCCTTTAACCAGTGAATTAACCGTATTCTGTTTAGCCATCTTTGGTGCCGGACTTGGCTTCTTGTGGTTTAACACCTACCCAGCACAGGTATTTATGGGGGATGTTGGTTCATTAGCGCTCGGCGCCTGTCTGGGTATCGTTGCCGTGTTAGTGCGCCAGGAAATTTTGCTGGTGATCATGGGGGGCGTATTTGTGATGGAGACGTTGTCGGTGATTTTACAGGTGGGTAGTTATAAATTACGCGGTCAACGCATCTTCAAGATGGCACCTATTCACCATCATTATGAGCTTAAAGGCTGGCCTGAACCGCGAGTGATTGTGCGTTTTTGGATTATTTCGCTGGTGCTAGTGCTTGTTGGCTTGGCCACCTTGAAGGTGAGATAACAGCGATGATATTAAACGGGCAAGAGATTAACAACGTGGCTGTGATTGGCCTTGGCCTCACAGGACGCTCTTGCGCACGTTTTTTAAAGCAACAAGGCATTAGTGCGCATCTCTATGATACTCGTGAACAACTTGATCTTAGCCAACTGCCGGCCCATGACAGCGTTAAACTAGGGCCGCTCGATGGCGATGTTTTGAGTCAACATCAATTGCTGTTAGTCAGTCCTGGTATTACGATTAAGCAAGGGGCGATTAAGCAAGCAAGCGACAATGGCGTGCTTATTTGGGGCGATGTCGAGTTGTTTGCTCATTTTGTTAAGGTTCCTGTTATCGGCATTACTGGCGCCAACGGTAAAACAACCGTGACTAGCCTGTTATGTGACATGGCCAACAACGCCGGGGTGAAAACCTTAGCCATCGGTAACATTGGGCTACCAGTGTTGGACGGGCTACAAGATAAAAGCATCGAACTATTTGTCGTTGAATTGTCGAGTTTTCAGCTGGAAACAACGCATCGGCTCAAGTTGTGCGCGGCTACTGTGCTCAACATTAGCGACGATCATATGGATCGCTATGTCGACATCAATGATTATGCCCGAGCCAAGCAGCGCATCTTTACCTCCGCACAACTGGCCTTGTTTAACCGTCAAGATCCGCTAACCCAGCCGCCACGAGCAGCCAAGCAACTGTCCTTTGGCATTGATAATCCGCAATACGCGCAAGACTATGGGCTGTTTGAAGGGGCGCTTTATCGCGGTGACGAGCGCTTAATCGCTAGTGATGAACTGGCGATGATCGGGCAGCACAATCAACTTAATGCATTGGCGGCGTTGGCACTTGGCAGCGCGGTTGGCTTAGCCCTAGCCCCGATGCTTGCGACATTGCGAACCTTTGCCGGTCTGGCGCATCGCTGCGCGAGAGTGCCAACAGATGATGGCATTGTTTGGCTTAATGATTCAAAGGCCACCAATGTTGGCGCGACCTTAGCGGCGCTCAATGGACTTAAAGATAGTCCAGGTAAGCTCATTGTTATCGCCGGTGGCGATGCTAAGGGCGGTGACTTAACCCCATTAGCCGAGCCTTTTTCCAGCTATGTTAGTGAGCTGATCGTGATTGGACGTGATAAGCAGCTGTTTTGCGATATTTTTGCCACAGCGCAATGTCAAGATACGCTTGAACAGGCGGTGAGACTAGCCGCCAGCTACGCCGAATCCGGCGATACCGTGCTGTTGTCACCAAGCTGCGCATCATTGGATATGTTTAGTAACTACATGGCGCGAGGCGATGCCTTTATTGCCGCGGTGGAGGGATTGTATGTCGAGTAGTAGCATTAATTTTTTCCCCGCGTCATTTTCGGCGATTTGGCACGAAATTCGTGGTCAGGGCAAGCCCAAACATGCACAACTCTACGATCGCTTCTTGTTTGCGCTCGTATGCTCCTTGCTTTTGATCGGTTTTGTGATTGTAGCTTCTGCCTCTATGCCAACCGCGCAGCGCTTAACCGGCAATCCATTTCATTTCATGCAGCGACATGTATTTTACATTGTTGGCTGTGTTGTGATCATGATTGTTGGCTTGCAGGTGCCAATGAAACATTGGCAAAAACACAGTGGCATGCTGTTGGTCGGCGCTATCTTAGGGCTTGCATTGGTATTGCTGATCGGCAAGACCGTCAACGGTAGTCAACGCTGGCTATCCTTTGGTCCAATTAATATTCAAGTATCGGAGCTGGCTAAGTTAGCCTTCTTTGGTTACTTAGCATCTTACATCGTGCGCCGTCACAACGAAGTAACCGAACACGCGAAAGGCTTCTATAAGCCTTTGGCGGTATTTGTTATCTTGGCCGCGCTCATCCTAAAGCAGCCAGATCTTGGTACGGTGGTGGTGATGTTTGTTACCACGGTTGGCATGTTATTTCTGGCCGGCGCTAAGATACGTGACTTCTTTGCCCTAATTTTAACCGGCATCAGTGTGGTGGTAGGGCTAATTATCTTAGAGCCATATCGTATGGCACGGGTAACCTCATTCTTAGATCCGTGGCAAGATCCTTTTGGTAAAGGGTATCAATTGACCCAGTCGTTGATGGCCTTTGGGCGCGGCGATTGGTTTGGCCAAGGGCTGGGAAATTCGATTCAAAAGCTTGAATATCTGCCCGAGGCTCATACCGATTTTATCTTTGCCATTTGGGCGGAAGAGACGGGGCTAGTTGGGGTTATTATCTTGCTGGGTCTGCAATTGGTGTTAGCGTTGCGGGCGTTGTTTATTGGCAAGGCGTCATTAGCCTGTGAACACTATTTTAATGGGTATTTAGCGTTAGGTATCGGCATGTGGTTGAGTTTTCAGGCGGCGGTTAATATGGGCGCAGCTAGCGGCATATTGCCGACCAAAGGCCTAACGCTGCCCTTGGTTAGTTTCGGTGGTAGTAGCCTGTGGGCGATGATGCTAGCGATGGCACTATTATTACGAATCGATCATGAGCGCCGCCTTGCCTGCGTTCAAGCAACCAAAAGAGGGGTCAACTAATGACTGCTGATCTTAAACCAAAGCGTTTATTGGTGATGGCTGGTGGCACTGGTGGCCATGTGTTTCCTGGGCTTGCGGTGGCAAAAATATTAATCGACCAAGGTTGGCAAGTACAATGGCTTGGCTGTGCCACGCGGATGGAAGCACAGTTGGTGCCTAAGCATGACATAAAGATTAACTTTATCGATGTCCAAGGGGTACGCGGTAACGGGATTGTACGCTTGCTTAAGGCACCCTTTAAGTTAATCCGTTCGGTGTGGCAGTCGCGCAAGATTATTAAGGCATTTAAACCGGATGTGGTCTTAGGCATGGGCGGCTTTGCCAGTGGTCCGGGCGGCATTGCCGCCAAATGGTGTGGGGTGCCACTGGTGTTGCACGAGCAAAATGCTGTCGCCGGGCTCACTAATCGTTATCTGGCTAAGATTGCCGATAAGGTGATGGTTGCTTTTGATAGCGCGTTATCGCAGCATCAGCCAAGTGTGGTGGGTAACCCGGTGCGTCATGACATTATTGCCTTAGGCACACGAAACTTTACGCCAAAACCAATGACTAACTTGTTAGTGGTGGGCGGCAGTCTTGGCGCACAAGTGCTCAATGAGACATTGCCACAGGCAATGGCGTTGCTCAGTGATGATGCCATTGCCATTAGACACCAAACGGGCA
>Ga0105355_10000837_pt1 | contig 28618 bp, 21 predicted proteins | sample GOMGulsemesocosm_2_FD_83508 | JGI IMG/M metagenome (GOLD analysis project Ga0105355, IMG submission 83508) | Methane-oxidizing microbial communities from mesocosms in the Gulf of Mexico - GOM9C Gulf of Mexico | ecosystem: Environmental > Aquatic > Marine > Cold seeps | place: Gulf of Mexico...
ACTTCCTACTCGCTACATTAGGCATGAAGTAGATATGGCATTTTATTTACCTGCGTCAGAGCGATTTGAAATGGAAGCCAAGGTAAAAGAGGCTATTGCCAAAGCATTAGAGTTTATGAAAACACATGATGGTGCGCTGTAAACTATAATAACTGATACTATTTAGCAAAATAAAAAGGCTTTGATATTTCTATCAAAGCCTTTTTCAATTATTCGACAATCACACTGTAAGCTATTTAATTATAGACTGTAAATATTCTTTAAAATCTGCACCTAACTCTTTATGGCGTAGTCCATATTCAATATTTGCCTTCATGTAGCCTAGTTTAGAACCACAATCATGTGATTTACCGGTCATATGAAATGCTTCAACGGTTTCTATTTTCATTAAACTCGCAATAGCGTCAGTTAGCTGAATTTCATCTCCAGCTCCTGGGGGGGTAAACTCTAATAAATCCCAAATTTGTGCCGATAAAACATAACGACCAACTACCGCAAGGTTTGATGGAGCCTCATCTACTGGAGGCTTCTCTACAACCGCGGTCATTGTTTGTGATTCACCCGCAACTAATTCAACCCCTGCACAATCGGCAACACCATAACTACTAACCTGCTCCATAGGTACCGGCTCAACCATAATTTGGCTATGTCCTACCTCATCAAAACGTTTTAACATTGCTGATAAATTTTCGGTTTTTAGATTACAGCTAGCATCATCTAAAATAACATCGGGTAACACTACAACAAATGGCGACTCGCCAATAATAGGACGAGCTTTTAAAACTGCATGGCCTAAACCTTTCGCTTCACCTTGACGAACATGCATAATCGTTACCCCTGGAGGGCAAATTGCTTTTACTTCATCTAATAACTGGCGTTTAACGCGATTTTCTAAGGTAGTTTCAAGCTCAAACGATTTATCAAAATGGTTTTCAATCGCATTTTTTGAAGAATGGGTAACAAGCACTATTTCTTTAATACCGGCAGCAACACATTCGTTAACTATATATTGAATTAGCGGTTTATCGACAATTGGCAACATTTCTTTTGGGATAGCTTTAGTTGCCGGTAACATGCGAGTACCTAAACCCGCGACAGGAATAACCGCCTTGGTGATTCTATTATTCATATTGTCCTTAACTGTTTATATTATTAGCGCAAACACTGTTGATATTTATACCATTATACCGAATAAAAATCACGATGGAATTTTACAATATAAAATAATCTGTGACGATATATTATCGATTAATCACTACCAAATAGGTCACGGGTATATACTTTACCCTTAACATCAGCAAGTTCATCACACATACGATTAGAAACAATAACATCGGCAATGGCTTTGAATGCATTCAAATCGCGATACACAGTAGAATTAAAGAAAGTATCATCTTCAAGTACTGGCTCATAAATAACTACTTCAATACCTTTCGCTTTGATACGCTTCATAATTCCCTGAATACTTGAGGCCCTAAAGTTATCAGAGCCACTTTTCATGATTAAACGATAAACCCCAACCACTTTAGGATTACGTTTTAGAATAGAATTGGCAACATGATCTTTGCGAGTAGTATTCGCATCAACAATAGAGCTAATAAGTGAGTTAGGTACATCTTTATAGTTAGCACGTAGTTGCTTAGTATCTTTAGGAAGACAGTAACCGCCATAACCAAATGACGGGTTATTGTAGTGAGTTCCTATTCTGGAATCTAAGCCCACGCCATCAATAATATGCTTGGTATCTAAGTTATGAGATTCAGCATATGAATCGAGTTCATTAAAGTAAGCAACACGCATTGCTAAATAAGTATTGGAGAAAAGTTTTACCGCTTCAGCTTCCGTTGAATCGCTAAACAACACATCAATATTTTCTTTTACTGCGCCTTGTACTAATAAATCAGCAAAAATTTTGGCCCGTTCAGACTGCTCACCAACAATAATGCGGGATGGATGTAAATTATCATAAAGAGCTTTGCCCTCACGTAAAAACTCAGGCGAAAAGAGTAAATTATCGCAACCAAGCTCTTCTTTTATACGTGCGGTATACCCCACCGGCACAGTTGATTTAATCACCATTACCGCATTAGGGTTTACCGCCATCACATCTTTTATTACCGACTCTACTGAAGAGGTATTGAAGTAATTAGTTTCAGGATCGTAATCAGTAGGGGTTGCAATAATTACATAATCTGCGTTTTTATAGGCTGATTGCTTATCTAACGTAGCAGTTAAATTAAGTGCTTTATTTGCTAAAAACTCTTCAATGTAATCATCTGCTACCGTTGATTTTTTATTGTTAATTGAATTAACACGATCTTCATTGATATCTAATGCAATAACTTCATTGTCTTGAGCAAGTAAAACTGCGTTAGAAAGCCCAACGTAGCCAGTACCGGCAATTGTGATTTTCATTTTCATAAATATTCCATTGAACAGTTATCTAAACAATTAACTAAAAGGATAATTCTTTTTCTCTCTCATTCCAAACCAAATCACAAATACCATCTTTTGGTACAAAGCCTGTAGGCGCTTGTAATAGTAATCGGCGTATTTCTTCATGAGCAAACTGATGGCAAGCCTCATCTAGTTTTAATAGAATTTTTTCAAGTTCAGTCCACGAAAGCCAAGCTTCATGAGCAGACATAATACGACGATGATCTGTTTGTGTTATATCATCCCCTATTAACAGCTCTTCAAATAGTTTTTCGCCTGGGCGCAAGCCAGTATATTTAATTTCAATATCACCATCAGGAGTTGAGATATCGGCGACCGTCATACCACTTAAGTGAACCATTTTGATAGCAAGATCTGAAATTTTAACAGGGTCCCCCATATCAAGTACAAAAACATCTCCTCCCTTGCCCATCGCACCAGCTTGGATAACAAGTTGTGAAGCTTCTGGTATAGTCATAAAATAGCGGATGATATCAGGATGAGTAACGGTAATCGGGCCACCGCTTTTTATTTGCTCTCTAAATAATGGTACTACTGAACCAGAAGAACCTAATACATTACCAAAACGCACCATACAAAAACGTGTTTTCCCTTTAGCCAGTTTTGTCTTGTCAGCCAATGCCTGTAGAACTAACTCAGCCATACGTTTAGTTGTTCCCATTACATTAGTAGGACGCACAGCTTTATCAGTAGAAATTAGCACAAAAGTTTCAACTTGGGCTTCTATAGCTGCTTCTGCAACAAAAAGTGTGCCAAAAATGTTATTACGGACACCTTCAATAACATTATGCTCAACTACGGGTACATGCTTATAAGCTGCGGTATGGTAAATTGTTTGTACGCCAAAAGTACGCATAATTGTAAGCAAGCGATTCTTATGTTGCACAGATCCTAGCAAAGGGACAATGGTTAAATCATAATCAAGTTGTATCGCTTGCTTTTGCAGCTCACCATTTATCTGATATAAAGCAAACTCAGAGAGTTCCATTAAAATGATCTTGGAAGGCCTTTGTTTCAAAATTTGACGACATAATTCAGAGCCAATAGAGCCACCCGCACCAGTGATCATCACAACTTTGTTTTTAATATTAGCTTGCAGCAGTTCACTATTAGGAGTTACTGATTCACGCCCTAACAAATCATCAATTGAAACCTCATGCAGCTCATCTATTCTTGCTTTGCCACTGACTAAATCAGCAGAGCCTGGTATAGATAGAATTTCAACAGATAAATTTTCTAAACGGCTGAGTACTTTAGCAATGCGCTTTTTACTCTCACGAGGCATAGCGAGTAAAATTCGTTTAACATCATATTTTTCAATGAGGGAAGATACCTCAGTTCGGTCAAAAATAGTTAGACCTTGTACCGAACTTTTTTGAATTTTTTTATCATCATCAATAAAAACAACAGGGGTATACTCATTTCCCTGTATTAATGATTGTGCTAATTGACGACCTGAAGAACCTGCCCCATAAATAATAACCTTTTCTTTATGGTTATTAAGACTGGATGAAACCGATGCTAGAACGATAAAGCGGCTGCCTCCAACTAATATCATTAAAAATGCAGCAAAGATTATAGGAACAGTTCGTGCTATTGGAAAATGTAGATAAAAAGAAAGTAAAATAAGTGAAAACGTCGAAATAACTACAGATATTGTTATCGTTAATACCGCTTTGCTATTTATATAGCGAATGACCGCACGGTATAATCCTAATTTAACATTAATAAATAAAGAGAGAGGAATTAATGTCGTCAATAGTAACCAATATTCTTGGTTACTAAAAACATTGAAATTATCGAATCGCACCAGGAGTGCAAGCCAAAAAGAAATAGTAATAAAAATCAAATCAGCAAAAATACTAATAACTCGCTTAACCAAACGAGGTGATCTAAATAAAAAACTTAAAGAAGAACCTATAACATTCATGTTTTACTTTCCAAATTTATCTATTCGTACAACATTAACATCCATATTTGTAGTCTCTACTTTAAATTTATTTATGCTGAGTAGAATAACTAAATCGCCAAATAACCGAATAACCGAAGAAAAACAAATAAAAAAGCCTATCTAATAAGACAGGCTTATAATACAGAGATTATAATACAGAGATTATACACAAAGTACTTAAAGCATGTAATAATTTTTATCGAATTATAGCTATAATTGTTTTAAAAATAAGTCTAATGTCTAAAATTATATTTTTGTTCTCAACATATTGTAAGTAATACTTTTGCTTAATCGGTAAAATTTCTTCTATGTAAGTTTTATTTGGATTAGTAGAGTCTTCTAGCATTTTATTTTCATCCTTAAACTCGATAGATGCAAAGTCGGTAATTCCTGGTTTTACCGATAAAACAACGTCGCGAACTTCAGCTGGATATACATTAATATATTCCCTAACCTCAGGTCTAGGTCCAACCAAACTCATAGTCCCATTCAACACATTGAAAAGTTGAGCTAACTCATCTAGCTTATATTTACGTAAAAAATGACCGCTATTAGTTATTCTAGGATCTTTTCCTACGGTTATTTTTAAGCCTTTTGATTCAGCATCCGTCACCATTGTCCGAAACTTAAACACCCCTATATCCTTGCCAAATTGTCCTACTCTTTTTTGTATAAAGAAAACAGGTCCTTTGCTATCAAGCTTTATCCAAATAGCAATACATATCAGGGATGGGCTCAGCAAACAGAGACCAAAAAAAGCACAAATAAAGTCAAATATTATTTTAAGCATTTATTTTCTTCTCCATTATGACTTCGATAACTGCGCTAATAACAGTATCAACTTGTTCATCGGTCATTTTAGGGTAATTTGGTAAACTAACAATCCTCTTAAAAGCTTCACTAGATTTAGGAAAATCATTCTCACGTAAATTATATGTCTCCTGCCAGTATGGATGATAATGGAGAGGTATATAGTGAACCGATGTACCAACGCCTCTTTCAGCTAACAATTCAATAAACCGATCGCGAGAAAGGCTTAATTCATTAAGGTTTAATTGTAAAACATAAAGGTGCCATGAATGCACATCGGTTTCATTTACAATTAATGGCGTTATTACGGGTAATTGACTAAAAGCATAATTATATTTATATGCAATAGCTTTTCGGCGTTCTTGAAGTGACCAAGCCTTCTTTAATTGATGAATCCCAAGAGATGCAGCGATATCCGTCATGTTATATTTAAAACCAGGCGCTACAACTTGATAATGCCAAGAAGGCTTAGTTGATGTAAAGCGATCAAAAACGTCTTTACTAATACCATGTAAACGCATACATCCTATTCGTTTAGCATAAGATTCATTATTCGTAACAAGCATACCACCTTCACCGGTAGTAATTGTTTTATTTGCATAAAAACTATAAACAGTGATGTCGCCAAACGTACCTATAATTTTACCGTTATGAGTTGAAGGTATTGCATGAGCGGCATCTTCAAGCACTTTAACATTATATTTCTCTGCTAATTCCATTATACGAGTCATATTTGCTGACTGCCCAGCATAATGCACAGGCATAATTACTTTAACTTCAGGGTTAGCAATCAATGCTTTTTCTATTTCGTCACAATCTATATTGAAACTATCACCTTCAATATCCACAAAAACAGGATCTGCTCCTAAATAACGAATGACCTCTGCAGTTGCAGTAAACGTATGGACAGTTGTTATGACTTTATCACTGGCACCTACACCTAATGCTTCTAACCCTAGGTGTAATCCTGCTGTTGCAGAATTAACCGCCAAAGCATATTTAGCTTGAACAAACTCAGAAAAATCTTTTTCAAACCGCTTAGTTTTTGGGCCTGTTGTGAGCCAGCCAGATTTAATAGTATCAACGACTTCTGCTATTTCTTCTTCACCCGTTAACGGTAAAGCATAAGGTATAAATGACATATTACATTCTCAATCTTTAAAATATTTTACAAGCGAATACATATTTCGCTTATCATCTTGTACAAAGTTCTGATCAATGAAATAGCCTGATTTCTTATAAAACTTCAACACTTTGTCATTGTCATCGGCATCAGTGGTTAATGTAATACCATCAACATTACGGGTAATACAAAGTTGCTCATATTTCTCTAGCAACTTACTACCCATACCTCTATTTTGATCAATTGGGTTTACCCCTATAGAAGTTAATTCATTCAAGCCATCATAAGACTTTAAAGAACTGTTAACTTTCTTCTTAAAAAAAACTGAAAAAGCTCTCTTAAATACTTTCTTACATAGTTGAATGTTCACAATATTCATGAATACAGGAAGAATAAAATGTACAGCCTCTTTTTTCATATCATTATAAAAATCAGCACTATTATTTGAGCCAACTACGAAGCCTTCAATAGTACCGTTATCGTCAACAACAAACGCAATATGTGAGAAATTTATATAAACTTTATAATACTGAATCAGAAAGCTACGGCCTAAACTCGTTAAAAAAAAATCAGGAAATGCTAAAAAATGAACATCAACGATCTGGTCTAAATCATTTAGCTTTGCTTCACGAATGATCACTTTACACTCCCTAGTATTTGATAGTTTTTATTTACTAATAATTTTTGACCAAAAAATTCCCTTGAAATACTTTTAATTCTTTCTCGCTCTTCATCTAATAACTGAGTTGAATTAGATATAACCTTATCAAAAGTGCAATTAACCAAGATAACATGCCCAAGTTCATTTTCTTCAACTTCCCTAGATATTTGAGAATCATTATCTACAAAAGCTAAAACTTTTAATCCCATGGATAAATATGCCGAAAACTTACTCGGATAAGCATATTTGGTTATTTCAGGGTTCAACGACACAATACCATAATCACATCGCGCCGCTATTTGATTGGCTTCATCAAACGACTTACGCCCTAATAGTCTAACTCTCTCGCTATTAGCATGCGTACTCAGCAGTTGCTTAATAACAGGAAGTTCTTCGCCATCGCCTAAAATATAGAATACATCATCAAATTCTTTTAATGCCAAAAACAATAAAACAATTTCAGTAACACGTTGAAATTTTCCTACATTCCCTGAAAATACATATATTATTTTGCCTTCATTTCGGTCTTTATCAAGAAACTCAAAAGTAATCTCATCTTTTTTGATAAATTTTTCAGAAAAATTATTAGCCACAGATACACTGCTAACAAAGCTAGAATCTCGTTTTATCAGTGCGAGTTTCATTTCTTCTGAAAGCGTAATTACTTTATTACTATTCTTTATGAAAAAAGTATCTAATGCTCTAAGTAACTTATATCGCCAAGTTTTATTCTTTGCTACAAAACTAATTTCTGGGTGTATATCTTGTACATGGTAAACCCACTTCAATTTACCCAAAGTCACAATCTTAATAAAACAAATAACCAAAGGGAGTATAAATGGTGGTGTTGTTGGCACAATAAAACAGGTTCTAGGATTTTTAATAAACGTTTTTAATACATAGAAAAAACTAAAAAAACTAAAAAACACATAAGTAAGAGCCTTATTTAAAAATAAATTAGGGCACTCACTGCGACAAATTCTTTCATCGATAAAGTCACTGTTTAGTTTGCTATTCTTAACACAAAAAACACTGACATCGTCACCATTACTCGCACAGTATTTCAATATTTCATGGCTAATACGCGTATAAGGAAAATTTTTATCATTAAATCCAAAAAACAAAAGAGAAAAAGCTTTACCACTCATAACGACTAAAACTTTCCAAGTTGCGCCATCTATTGGTTAATTTAGCAGTACCTAATATCAACTTAAGTACTCTTAACGAGGTGTTTTCAACTTTGTATTCAGCTGGTATTTCTCGATTAAGATACAATTCATCTTCTTTAGTTACTAGGTCAACCGCAGAAATGACAACATCAGGAATTAAACCCGTTAATACAATTGAGCCTGCATCAAGTGCTTCAGGGCGTTCAATGGATTGACGAATAGTTACCGCAGGGAAGTCTAACATTGCAGACTCTTCTGCAATTGTTCCGCTGTCAGAAATAGCGCAAAAAGCTTCTTTTTGAAGTTTATTGTAGTCAAAAAAGCCAAAAGGTTTTAAAAAACGAATATCCCGTGTACTTGTATCTAAATTAAGCTTCTCTAATCTGTTTTTAGTCCTAGGGTGAGTAGAAACAACAACAGGATAGCCATATTTGTCGTAAAGCTCCTTTAAACAATTGACAACTTTTTTCAAGCTTTCAAGGTTATCAACATTCTCTTCTCTATGAACACTTACAATAAAGTATTTTTGCTGCTCAAGCTCAAGCGTTTCCAAAATATTACTGGCTTCAATTTGTGCTTTCTTAGAATTTAATACTTCCAGCATTGGCGAACCAGTCACATAAATAAAACGATGGCTTAAGCCTTCGCTGATTAAATGTCTACGGGCATGCTCTGTATATACCAAATTAAAATCAGCTAAGTGGTCAACAACTTTACGATTGATTTCTTCTGGCACATTGGCATCAAAACTACGGTTACCAGCTTCCATATGATACGTTGGAATTTTCATTCTTTTCGCCATCATTATAGCAATTGCACTATTGGTATCACCTAATACTAAAACAGCATCAGGCTTTTCTTTTAATATTACTTCTTCTGTTTTTATTAAAATTTCGCCTAATACTTTACCTAAAGAAGAAGTATCAACATTTAAGAAGTAATCAGGTTCACGTACACCTAATTCATCAAAAAAAACTTGATTCAACTCATAATCATAGTTTTGGCCAGTATGAACAAGCTTATGCTCGGTAAACTTTTCTAATGTATCCATTACAGAGGCGAGTCGAATAATTTCAGGGCGAGTCCCTAAAATAGTCATAACTTTTAATTTTTTCACGATTTAAACCTTATGGTATACAGTATCAGGGGTTTCTGGTTCAAATATTTCATTGGCCCATAACATAACAATCATTTCTTCATCACCAATATTGGTAATATCATGTGACCAACCAGGAACCGTTTCAACAACTTGCGGCTCTTCACCCGATGTTACTAATTCATAATATTCATTAGTCACGATATGTCTAAAACCAAATTTAGCATTTCCTTTTATCACCAAAAACTTTTCATTTTTACTATGATGATAATGCCCCCCCCTAGTAATACCAGGATGAGCTGAAAAGAACGAGAATTGCCCTGAATCTTTTGTTTTTAACATTTCAACAAACACACCACGTGGGTCTTCATGCTTAACCAAATTATAACTAAAGTCTTCTGGCTTAAAGTAGCTAATGTAAGTTGAATATAATGCACGCGTTAAATCAGTCCCCACACGCTCTATAATAGAAGATGATTTACTTTCTTTAAATAATGCTAATTGCTCAACTAAATCTCCAATCGTTATTTGATAAACAGGATTAACCTCTGTAATTTCAATGAGTTGTCTATCTCGAGTGCTTTTTATTACACGAATAAACTCATTAACCACATCATCAATATAAACTAAGTTGATTTGTGCATTAGCATTATTTATTTTAATAGGTAAGCCATTGATAGTGTTATAGCAAAAGGTAGCAACAGCCGAATTATAATTTGGTTTACACCATTTGCCAAAAACATTCGGTAAACGATAATTATAAACAGCATTGCCATTTTTTTCGGCAAGTGTATTTAAGGCATCTTCCGCGAACTTTTTGCTTAAACCGTAAGGGTTATCTAATTCGGCCTGAATAGATGATGAATATATTACAGGTGTTTTAAGCTTATACTTTGCTAATAAAGTAGCTAATTGCTTTGTTAAATCAGTATTGCCTTCAGCAAATTCACTTTCATTTTTCGGACGATTTATCCCTGCTAGATGAACAATAAAATCACATTCTTGAATCTTACTTTCTAGGTCTGACTGTGAATCAGACCGAACAAAGGTAATAAAGTCGATTCCAGCTTCTTTTAAATGAATCAATAAATTTTTGCCAACAAAGCCGTTGGCACCAGTTACTAAAACTTTCATTATACGCCCTCAGGTACAGTCAAGTTACCGGCTTCAATTTCACGCATAAAATCAAGTTTTAACAAAAGCTGCTTCATTCCTTTAACATCTAAACGATGAGTATTATGCGAATTATAATCTTCAATTTTAGAAAGATCTTGCTCACCTTCTTCAGTATATTGTGCGTAGTTCAAATCACGATTATCCGCAGGTACACGGTAATAATCTCCTTGGTCTTGAGCCACAAACATCTCTTCCCTACTGCATAATGCTTCAAATAATTTTTCACCGTGGCGAGTACCAATTACATTTACCTTATGTTCAGGTTTACCCATCAGATCGAAAATTGCTTTAGTAAGCACATCAATAGTCGCACCTGGAGCTTTTTGCACAAAAATATCACCATTAGTACCATGTTCGAACGCATGCAAGACTAAATCTACTGCATCATCTAAGGTCATCATAAAGCGAGTCATATTTGGGTCTGTTACGGTCAGTGCAGTGCCTTCAATAATTTGACGACAAAACAAAGGAATCACACTTCCTCGAGAGGCCATAACATTACCATAACGTGTAGTACAAATAGTCATGCCTTCTGGTACATTACGCGATTTAGCAACAATGACTTTTTCCATCATTGCTTTAGATATACCCATTGCATTAATCGGATAAACAGCCTTATCTGTACTTAAGCAAACCACCTTTTGAACACCATGATTTATCGCAGCTTCCAAAACATTTTCAGTACCAACTACGTTAGTTTTAACCGCTTCTAGTGGGTAAAACTCACAAGAAGGTACTTGCTTAAGCGCAGCAGCATGAAAAATGTAGTCTACACCACGCATAGCGTTGGAAACACTTTGATAATCTCGTACATCCCCTATATAGAACTTTAATTTGTCAGAATTAAAGTTCTTTCGCATATCATCTTGCTTTTTCTCGTCCCTAGAAAAAATACGGATTTCTTTAATATCGGTATTTAAAAATCGGTTAAGAACAGCATTACCAAATGAGCCTGTGCCACCTGTAATAAGTAACTTTCTACAATTAAACATTATAATTATCCAATAATTCAAAAAATGACTGCCATCCACTAATAGAAAATTCTTTACCTACATACTTTTCAACATCAGCATTTAGCACCCTATTTATTGCTGTAGCCCAATCATCTGGGCTGTTATACTTTAGGAAAACCGCACCATCATAATTTTCAAGTACCTCTCTTGAAAAAGGTAGATCTGAGCACAATATTTTTTTCCCTATAGAAGCGGACTCAGCAAGCGGCAAACCATAAGTTTCTACGTAACTTGGAAATACAACTGTATGGCTGTTTTCATATTCAATACTTAATGTTGAAGGTGATAAATAACCTAAATATTTCACATTTTCGCCCAAAGCATTTGCTCTTACAAATTCATCGAATTCTATGTATACCCCCTTATCAAAAGTCACTTTTAATATGAATTCACCTAAAGCTTCATTTCCTTGTAATATACCCATTGCCTCCAACAGCACCAAATGATTTTTATAAAAAAGAGGGGCCGCAGGATAAAGCATACTCTTTTCAATTATGGGTTTATTATTCAACAACCCCTGATATTCATCATCTATACTAGGAGGAATAACTTCAATATTACTCACTCCAAAATTACGGTTTATGGCCTCTTTAACCCATTTTGTTTGAACAATAAACGTTGTTTGATCATTCACAAAAAAGAAGATAAAAAAAGGGTATAAATTTTTATATAGATATAACTTATACTCTGACTTTTTGATTAAAGACCAACTCCTACTAATAAAAGGTAAAGATTGGTGCATGTATATAACTTGGGGTACATCAATATATACTGAAGTATTCTGAAGAGAAACGAATAAATCATACTTAATCTTGTTTTTTTTCAAATAAAAAAACAAGCCTCTAAAATCCCAATAAATTCTTTTTAGCCAACTTGTTTTATTCAATTCTATCAATCTGCAGTTTTCTGGTACGTATAAATTTAAATTTGGTGCCACAAATATAATATATTTTCTTTTTGACAGGCTGCAAGTCATTAAGAATTGTTTCAAGATAGATAGTGCCCCACTTGTTCGTAGAGCTGTAGCATTTACGATAACATTAGTCATGTTTATTTAACTCTCTAACCACTTTTTCAAACCTAACAGCCATATCATCTGTGTTATAAGTCTCTAAAACCATTTTAAAGGCGTTGTTACCCATTTGCTCTAATTTATCAAGCTCGGTACATTCTAATAAATTAACTAATGATGTTATATGAGACTTTTCAAATGTTATCCCATTTACACCTTCTTTAAATGCTGCAAACTCAGGCATATGTTCATTTTTTGTATTATGAATAATAGCGGGTAGCGCATAGGCAAATGCATGAATTAAACTTAAGCCTACAGCACCAGGATATATAAAGGCATGACATGAGAGTGCAATTTTTGCGATATCAACTTCCTTAAACAATGCTCCGTGCCAATGTACTTTACACGATTTGTTAGATTTATCTAATAGCTCAGCTAGAGAATCTTTTACTTTACCATCACCAATAACTTCCAATACAATAGGTCTGTTTACAAGTATTAAAGCTTCAATTAAATACTGAATATTTGACTTTGCTGTTAACCTACCAATAAATAAAAGTTTTAACGGCTCCTGTTCAGTTTTAGCGATACGAACATCGTTCGATTGCTTTATTATGGGGTTTATATCGATTCCATTATTTATCCCATAAACATGTTTTTTTCCTTTAAAGCTTGATGCCTCCTCATCTGTATATAAAACAACAGCATTTGCAAACAACATAAGTCTTCTTCGTATTTTGGCCATTAAACCGTAACTTCCTGCCGTCCAGCCTTGCCCCCACCATATAGTTTTAATGCCTCTTATTTTACAAGATAAGAAAACTATCATACTACTTAGCACTCTAGGGTTACCTGAAATCACAAGTATATCCTCTTTATTAAGAGGAGGTAACTTGATGCTTTTCTGCCAGTAAACTCCACACAGACCAGAGAAGCCTGACGATGAACTATGCTGACAATACTTAACATCTTTATTCCAAGTTATAACCCCTGCCATATCGTTTTGAGAACAATGTACTTCAAAGTCAGGGAATTTTTTTGAAGCAGCAAGAGCATTAAAAAAGGGAACACGATATTTGGGCACCGCTGGTTGGATAAAATATATCATTTTGGTTAATTTACAGTCCTATTAAAAATACCAATTATAAAGTTAAGGTTTGCTTAACAATTGGTTGCTAACGATAAGTAACACTTCCCCCCTGAAGAGGAGGTTGCTATTTATTATTTAAATGATAAACAGTAATAAGAGCACTTAATCACCTTTAGTACACAGTTACTAACTTATGTAAAAGAAGTAAAAAACAACTACATATAACTAACTTTTTAAATACCTTACAAAGTAATTAACTATTGAATAACAAAAAAGTAAAATAACAATAATAGTTTTGTTATCGTTACTTTTACTTTTAGAAACAAAACTTACCCAATAAAGAAAAATCACTGGCAAGAAGTAATACTTAAGCCTTTGTAATATGTTATTATATTCAAAAAACAAAAATTGAAGAATTAAATACGACATAGAAATTGCGTATAAAAAGGCTATTTTTTTATTAAATAGTCCTAACCTTACGAAGTTTATCTTTAAAAAGATAATCATAATCGCTAAAAAAATCCGATCAACAAAGCCAACACCGAAGTGATTATCATTATTGGTGTTGTTATAAAAGTTTAGCTTACTAGACATTGTACTATCTAATAAACTCAAATAATCTGATAATAATAAGCCGACTAAGTCTATTTTAGTCACATATAATGCAATAGATAAGATGAGAACAAATATAAAACAATCATGTTTTTTCTTTGAAAAGTAATAGATGAAAGGAAAAATAACAGCAATAATTGCACTTTGATGAAATAAAGATGCTGTAAGTATTAACATTATAAGTATTAATATTTTTTTTGAACGATTAGAGTACATCTCTCTTAAAGAGTATAAGATAATAATAACGGCAATAGATTGGCGTATAGCATTAATATGAAGAGAAAAATATATAAAGCAAATAAATGGTATTATTAAAAAAATAGATTTATTCTTATCTTCTATTTCTTTATAGAAAAAATTAAAATACAAACTTAAACCGATTAAATTTATTATTGTATAAAAACAGTCAAAATCAACATTGAAAAACCTAAATAACTTAACAAGTGATTCATAGCCTATCTCAAAGTGGTATGTTTCCGAGAGTGTGATGTAGTGCGTTTTATAAGCATCAAAATCAGGCCCAAGATGAGCAAATAAAGCCTGATATATTACTAAGAAAATAACAGCATAAATAAATTTCACATAAGCAGGAGCCTTAATGAAAACTATAACTATAATAATAGCGAGCAAAATAACTTTACTTAAAAACAAAATTTTCCTTATAGAAAATACAAATACCTTTTAACATGTTTTTTGATACAAAAACACAAATGTTAAATATACTCTTCGGAAAAAAGCTCTAAAGACATTAGCCAAACCAAAGTCTCTTTTTACTTTTATAAATAATTTTTCACAGTCTAAATACTTTTTTCTCATAGGATGTGCATCAAAAAGTTGCCAAGGTTTAGATGATGTTGAATAGTGAATAATGCCAGGTCTATTAATTGCTTCAATTACTTGAGGTTGGTTTTTAAAAAAAACTCTTTTTCTTAAAAAAATTGTTTGTAAATTCCACCTAATAGGTAAATTTAACCACTCCCCTTTAAACACAAAATTTAATGCGTCTTGATCAAACATTATCGCAGCTTTTTTATTTTCCTTCAAAAATAACATAGCTGTATCCATTACATTTATTTCTCGCCACTTAGGTAAGTTAATAACCAAAACCCCTGCATTAAAATAGCCCCATGACTTTTCCATTTTCAACATTGAATATCGATTAAAAAAGGGATTAGTCACAGCCCCGACATAGTTATCTTTTAAATCCAAGCTCCATAATTCACTAAGCTCATCATTAATAATGATATCCGCATCCAAATAAATAACTTTATCTATATGAGCAAGACTATTTGTAATAGAAAAACGTAAATATGTTGCTTTACTTATATGCCCGCCGGCAGATAAGGCCCCTAGGTTTTGATCCTCGACTTGGATAAAATAAAGGTTATAATGCTTTAGATTGGTAAAAATAGAACTTAATTTTTCTTTTGAATAATGAGATAATTCAAAGTTCAATATATAAATATCATAATCAACACTTCGTTTATTACTATTAATTAATGAATATAAAACTGCTCCTAACTGCGGAACATAATTGTCATCTATACAAAAACATAAATTGATCGGACACATTTAAACCTCACTAGTTAATTTTATTTTTTTATATTTTAATACAGTTATGAAAGATGTAACTACCAAAAAGATCAGACAAAATAAATTAACAATAATCTCCTCTTTGAACAGTAACGAAAACACCGATGAATAACAATAATTCAATATGACAGAAAAAAAGGCAATCATTATCAATTTAATAACAATGGAAAAATCAAATCGATTCTGTAAATAAAAAGGTAATATAATTTGTACTCCCCCTAAGATTAAGCGCCTTAATATCACACAAAGAGCGATCATTTCAATACCACCTATTTTTGCACCAACTATAGCGGCGACAATAAGTGCTACACCATCAAAAACTTGCATTAAGTTTTTAGATTTCCATTGTCCTGCAGCTTCCAACTGTGAATAACTTAAAGATATAAGAATAGACATAAACATTGTAGATATAAAAAGTTCTGCTGGGTAAATAGCATCGAGCCATTTATCCTGCCAGAAATAAGTTATTACTGGTGCTATTAATGGTTTAAGTGCAATTGACAACGGAATTAAAAGTATTGAAAAATAAATCAACAACTCACCATAGATTTTTAATTGTTGAGAATGCTGCTTTTCTTTAGCTATATATGGCATTATGACTTTACGAACAGACTCACCAAGTAGTAGAGAAATAGAACTGGCAAGTTGAAAGGAGAAATAATATAAACCAACTACATAGGCTGAGTCTATTATTCCTAATACGATAAAACCACCTTTCATAACTAACGTACTACCAACAGCACCGAGAAGTAGCCACTTACTTTTTGGCCAGAAGTCATAAAAAGAAATCCCCTTCAATTCAAAAATATGAAAACACTTTTCTCTGATTAAAAATACTATTATTTCATAAAACAAGGCTGCTAATAATCCTATAGCAAAGCAGCGTTCATCATTAAAAAAAAAAGCTGAAAATATTGTTATTAATGATAAAGTCAACCCAAACTTAATTTCATATATAGATAGGGCCTTATAGTCATTGTTAACAATTAACTGAATTCTATTTTTCAAACCGCAATAAGAAAATAATTGAGTAAAAGCAATTGCTATAACAACTTGCCAAATGTAACTTCCCTCTTCAACATAAAGTAATGCTATTAAAAAAACCAGTAAGCTTGACACTATATTGAATAGAGTAACGTAACCTTTATAATAAATGTGATTTCCTGTTACATGCTCACGAATAACTAGATTCATAATAGCCCCATCCTTCAACCATATAAATATGCTACTAGCCCCTATAGCAGTTGCATAGTACCCGAAATGATTTACTTCTAATAAGAAGCCAAGAATAAATTGATTAGAAACAGAAAGGACTTTAACAATTAATGTTGAAACAACAATTAATAAAGTGTTTTTATATATAAGGTTCATTTTTAAATGATATTTGTTTCTTTTTTATTTGACATACTGTATTCGTAAATCCCTGTCATTTTGTGATACGATCCTTCAGCCATATAAGTATTTCTATTCAATAAATGAGCAAGAATTCCCACATGCAGCCTATTTGTAAAAACATATTCTGATTCAGCTATTTTTTTAATAAATGATTCAAAGTCACATACATCAATACGGCTTATATCAGCTGTTTCTATATTATGAAATTCATAAAGTGGATCTATTTCCAATATTTTATTTTTTGCTACTTTAGTAAAATAAGATTCTCTTTGGGAGTTATTAGCTCTATTTTTTCTCACTATATTCTTTATGAAATCAGGAACAAATTTAAAGTATAACTTTCTACTATAAGTAGAGATGACCCCTACATTTGAATGTTCGATATCCTTTCGGTCGACAACTAATACATTTCCTTTTATCGGATTAGGATACTGCATCAATATATCATTAATAAACAAATCACCTTCTAAATGAAATGCTAAATCATGATCTAAATATGCTACGACATTAGAGATCTCTTGAATTAACTTTTCAATATAGGCTCCACTATATCGCTCTCGATAGAAAATGACTAATTTAGCTTTTCTTTTAGTAAGGTATTTCGAAAAATCAACTTTTTTAAACCCAAAACTGTTTGGAGCTATGCATAGTTCAGTTTGAGGGTACTTTTCCGTATAAAACGAAATTTTATCTAGCCCTTGACTATAGGCATCGATAAACATACCTCCGCCATTGATAATTATAACATCTGCATCATCAGCTTTGTCTGTAAGATTAACATTTTTACTTTTTAAAACAGCTTTCATGCCGAGTAAAATTAATAAGTCACCATTATTTCCGGAGCATGGTTCTAAAAATATTTTTTTTCCTTTTTTACTTAACAAGTAGTCTTTAAAATTCATTTTTCAACCAACATTTAGTTTAAATTCCTATTCAATGAAATTTCCAGCGAAACCTATTAACAGACAAAAATTAACGAGAATACTGAAAATGGTATATAATCCAGCTAACGGTTCTATAACGTCAAGTATTAATACTTCCCTTGAAATAAGTGTCTAATTATACAAGAGATATTTTCTTAATACAGCAATAAAAACAAGTTGCTAGGTAAACTTTAAGACTCTCGTAGTTTATAGAACAAATTAATTGCCCTACATTCAATAATGATTAGTGAAATATGGTTCCTTGTCTGCGAATTTTAGCAGATTAACTCGGATTAGTTTTTACAACCAATTTTGTTCTCACAATCACAACTAGGAAAGCTCAGAAAATAAAACGGCTTGAAGATAATTTCATGGTTACCTTCGATTTGATGAGCTCATTGCTATTATGTATGCGAAAAATGGAATTATTGCATACATAAGGAGCATAAATAATCATTTAAAAAGGTCTATCAAATAGTACATTCAAGTCAACGTAGCACTAATGATTTTATGTTAAATTTTCTAGCTAGATTATATCTTATTACTGCATTAACGACAAAACTAGGCGTTTAATAATACTAATGTAGAGCGCAATGCAATGCTAACCACTTAACCCTGTAGCAGGTTATTTATATATACCAAGACCAGTAGAATGAAAATAGCTCATCGGTAAATCAAGATTAATATTCAATGAAATGAGTCCGTATTAAGCTTGGGAATAAAAACAAAATCAAGTGCATAGATAAACCATAAAAAATATACTGTACTTACATTAAAAACACTCAATATCATTTAGGATGGAGTCTAATATTTTTGACTAGATTCATTTTCTTGTATTATATTTACGACTCGCTGTCATCATCGTCAAAATTTTACACTAGCCTTTATTATTAGAAAAATAGCGAATAAGTACAAGAATTACTGACAATATTCCACCAAAAAAAGTGCCTAGAAGAATAATTAACGCGCGTTTAGGGCCTGATTTAATATCAGGAACCTGTGGTGGATCAATAGTTTTGAGTACATACTCTGCTTTAACTTGGGTCAGCATCATATTTTTTGTCTGCTCTTCAATCAGCTGATAAAAAACGGTTGCCATACTTGCTACTTCAATGTGATTCAATTTTCTTTTTAAATAATTAATAGAATCTTGCGCTTCTTGTTGATCTTGTTCACGCATAAACTCATTTACATCAGCAATTAACCAGATTAACCATTGTTGAGCGATTACTGGTGAATAGTATTCTATTTCTATGGTAACCATAGCAGTGGTTGTATCTTGAGTAGCTGAGAATAAGCCAGAGAATTTTTTATAAGCTTCCCAAGAGGATGGTTCTATTTTTTTAGGTGGACTAACATCTCTAATCCATTTTTTATTTTCTTGATCATAAAGCTCTTTATCAAACACTAAACTATCAGATACCATATCCCACTTTTCAGCAGCCATAAGTGGCACTAATAAGTCATGCCTAGCGATAAAATTTTCGATAAATGACCGTGATATAATAATCTCTAATGCTAATGCGGTTTTGTCGCTACTACCACCTAAATTAATACCAGCCATACTCGCTAAACCACCAAACTGTCCAGCTAGGGCGGCTAGGCCACCCGCGCCACCTTCTGAAGATGCAGGAGCTAATAATGCTGAGGCTTTATAAACGTTTGGTTGCGAAAGTGCATAAAATACGGAAGAAATAGTGAATAAAAAACTGATGATAACTATGGTTATTTTTCCTGACCATATTGCACGCCATAATTCACCTAGATCGATTTCATCATCTTGCGGTTGATTAAGTTGTTGGCTTTGCTGTAATTGAGCTAATAATTGCTGTTGTAGCAAAGCTGAGGAGTTATCTGCTGAAAAAGTACTAGTAACAGACTGAATATCAGAGGAAACGGGGGCTTGATTATCAGACCTATCAATCGGATTTTTGTTCAGTTCAGTTTCTAGATTGTTATTTTTATCGTTCGACACTTACTTTCACACCAACTTAACAGTTATTATTAGTTAAGGACTATTGTCTTCCTTAACAAATGTGCGGGCATTATAGGGTCCTAGCTAATTGAAGTAAAGCATAATAATCGGCTAGAGAGTTATGACTTTGTAGCTAAAAGAATCCCCTGTCATTCGGCTAACAAAAATTAATTTTTAAAGCTATATGCCACTTATAGCAGCAATAGCAACTGCAGTGTTATACATAATTGTGGTGGCATTGGTCCATAAGGTTAGGTTGTTCATATATTCTGAATCTAATGGTACTACTACCGTGTCTCCCGGCTGCATATTACTGCCGCGTTCGCTGGCAAACCAATTGTCATTTTCCATCATTTTAATTCGGCCATTGGCTGAAATAATGTAAATGCGTTCTGCATCGGCACGTTTTTTAACGCCACCACTATTAGCTAAGTAATCACGCGCAGTTAAATTTTCATCATAGATATGAGATGAGGTTACTTGTACCTGTCCAATAACATTAACAGAATTTTTATGGGTAGGCACATAAAGTACATCGCCGTCTTCAAGTAATACATCATAACTATTATTTTCAACAACATTTGGCAAATCGAGTACTAACCTACCCACTGGTTGTAATTTAGTTAAGTCAGATAACAAAGACTGTATTTCTGAATATGATTGATTAAAGCTTTCGTCAGACAATGATTTAGAAGCAATTTCAACGCGTAAATCACTGGCTAATTTCAATAAGTTTTGTTGCTCTAGCTCTTGCAATTTGATGCGGGTAAACACTGAACCTTCAGGATGGGCAAACTGAGTGAACCCTCCTGCTTTGCTAATTAAATCAGATAAACTTTCTCCACGTCGTATAGTATATTTCCCAGGGAAAACAAACTCACCTCTGAGTTCAATAACATGATTTTCACTCCAAGCAGGGATCTGGTGAATATTAAGTCGGTCTTTGCTATGAAGCAATACATTATGCACGGTTTGACTATCTAACGCTGACGCAAGATTAATAGAGATAGAACGTTTATTAACGGTTTGTATATTTACAGAATCTTCAACGCGATTACGAGTCAACTCTGCTCTTGCTAAATAAGCAGACTCATTTAGCCCTCCTGCCGCTATCACTAAATCATCAACACGTGCATTTAACGCTAATGGATATACCCCAGGAAACTTAACTTCACCATCAATTTCAATTAACTGTATTGGTTTGCCCGTTTTTCCTTGGCGCTTTAGTTTTTGAATAATTGGCAATAATAAACGTTGCCTTGAAAAAATAGTTAAGTCTTTAACATCAACTTCTTTTTCAAGCGAACCACCGGTCATATGCATAATCGATTCATTAACAAGTACCGAAGCGTCATCTGCTACCTCTTCAACTTTATCTAAACGACCGTATTTCTGCCAAAACTGTTTAGTTTTATATTCTTCTTTCGCTAATTGTCGCTCTTGTTTAAATAGCTCGGCTTCAGTAAATGCCATCATATCTAAAGATAAATCACCTTCAGATAATATTGAATGATTAGAAAATATCACTACTTTATCGTTCGCTTGCAGGGTTAAGTTATCTAGTGAAGTTGGGTCACCAATCGCTTTACTTAACTCGAATTGCAATATTTGAATATTTCTTTCCAGATCTATTTCACGTACCACTAGGCTATAACTAAGATCAGCATCGGTTAGCAAGTGCGAGTTAATCGTCGGTAATAGATCAGCTATTTTTTGACCTAGTTGCCACTGATATTTGCCGGGCCGTGTTATAGCGCCAATGATGGTTACCGAGTCTTCAAAAATGTCTGCAGACTTCATTACCTTGATAACATCACCAGCGTGTGCTTTTTTCAGCAGTTGCTGCTTATTGGTAAAGTTAAGGTTTAATACACTTTTTAAATTATTTTGATTATGGCGCTCTACAATTGCTGCATTAGCATAGGCACTCGGTAATAATCCCCCTGACATAGCAACTACATTGGCAAAATTATCGCCATTAGTTAGCTCATAAATTGCTGGGCGGCGTACTTCCCCTTCTATAGAGATAGTATTCCCAACTGGAGCAACAAAAACTACATCTCCAGAATGGAGTAAATTATCATTACGGGAATCACCTTCAATCAATAGGTCATATAAATCTAACTGCGTAATTAACTTACCGGCACGTTTTAATTGAATATTACGTAAACTGCCGATATCACTTATTCCGCCGGCAGCAAATAAGGCATGGGTAATACTTGAGAGAGAACTTAAATTATAGGGGCCAGGTTGATGAACATCGCCTAACACAAAAACGCGCATGGTTCTTAATGACGCCATACTTACAACCGCGTCTACGCCCATTACTTTTTCTTTGATTTTAGCAACTAATAATCGCTTCATATCATCGAACGTTAAACCAGCGACAGAAAAAGGGCCATACGAAGGAAAGATTACTTGCCCTTGCCTATTCACTTCTAGCGTTAATTCTAAACTTTCTTTACCGAATACTTGTACCGAAATTTTATCCCCTGGCGCAATAATGTAATTTTCAGGAATAGCGATATCCATGGTTGGCGCAAAGGTGTCGGGGGTATTGGCAAAAACGTCATAACCAAAGGGTTTCAAGGTTGATAATTGCTCAAATTCGTCTTGCTCGCTGTTTTCATCGCTGATTGATTGGCGAGGTTGCGCTTGTTCTATTTCTTCAGTTTGAGTTTGTGACGACGTAGTTGAATTTAACTGTGATTGAATAGCATTTAGATCAATGCCCATTGTTTTCGCTAACATGGCTTGTTGTGCTTTAGGGAGTTTTTGAAACTGGGCAATTTGTGCCTGACTAATTTGTGCCGCAGCAGCATTAGTCATAAGAAGAAATAAAGTGGTACAAACCACAAAAAACAATTTCGAAAAGGTGAGCATAGGACAGTTTCCATTGGAAAAACAATAATGGTGCTATTGACTTAATAAATAAAGAAAATGTCACCAAACACTTATAATGTTACGTGCTAATTAGCACTAACGCATTAGTAAATATCACACTTAGCAATGTTAACAAAAATTAACAATAACAATAACAATAACAATAACAATAACAATAAACACATGAATTCATAGATTGTAATTTACAAACCACTAATAGCAGCAATAGCAACAGCGGTATTATACATAACTTGCGTTGCCGAAGACCATAAGGTCAAACCATTCATGTATTCTGTATCCAAAGGAACAACAATAGTATCCCCAGCAGAAAGATCGTTAGCATCACTAGCGAACCAACTACTCTTTCCTGGCAACACCACGCTACCGTTTGCTGCAATCACATACACTCGGTCTTCATCAGCGCGTAATTTCAGTCCGCCACTTTTAGAGATATAATCATCCGCATCTAGTAAATCATTATAAAGATGAGAAGAGCTAACTTGAACTTGACCCACCACATTTACCGAGTTTTTCATCATAGGTACAAACAGTACATCTCCCCCTTCAAGTAAAACATCATAATCATTACTTGCAATTACTTGGTTTAGTTCAACAACTAAGCGCCCTACTGGCTCTAGTTTTAGTAAGTCAGATAACATCGATTGCACTTCTGGGTACGAGGTCATAAAGCTACTGTCTGATAATGATTTTGAAGCAATTTCAACCCGTAAATCGTCTGATAATTTTTTGATGTTTTTCCGCTCTAATGCTTTTAATCGGGTACGTGAAAATACCGCCGCTTCGCTATGAGCAAATTCAGTTAAGCCACCGGCTTTTTTAATAATATCTGACAACGTTTCTCCGCGGCGGATAGTGTATCGCCCCGGAAAAACAAATTCGCCTTTAAGCTCAACAATGTAATTTTGACTCCATGAAGGTATTTTATGAACATTCAATCGATCTTTACTTTGCAGTAATATATTTTCATTGTCATTGCCGGCAATAGCTAACGCCAGCACCACATTTTGCGAAACCTTTCTCGCTTGAATACCCTCTATTTGGTTACGGGTAAGCTCTGCTTGTGCTAAATACGCAGACTCTTCAACACCACCTGCGGCGGTTATTAGCTCTTTAATTCTGGCATTAAGTGTTAAAGGATAAATACCTGGGTATTTAACCTCACCATCAATTTCTATTAACTGTAATGGCTGACCCGCAGCAGATTGGCGTTTTAATTGGTCGATAACCGGCAACAGTAATCTCTGTCGTGAAAAAGAGGCTAATTGATTAATTTTAGCTGCAGCTAAATCATCTTCTTTTATCGCTTCAATATTTGAGCTGACTGCTTTTTCTTTTACTGCTTCTTTTAGGTTACTAGCATTTGAAAATACTAATATTTTATCTTTAGGCTGCAGTAAAATATTTGCAGCTGAACTAGGATTAGATAACGCTTTCGCTAGGCTAAATTGCAATACCTCTATTTCTCTGGCGTTATTTATTTCTCTAACCACCACCGAATATTGTAGTTCTGCATTCGCTAACACATGGGTGTCTATTTGAGGAATAAAGTCAGCAACACGTTGCCCTGGTTGCCATTGATATTGTCCTGGTTTAGTAACTGCACCCTGTAGAGTAATAGCCAGCTCTATTGACGCTATTTGTGGTGTTCGTAAGTATTCAGTTTTCTTAATGGTTATTTCATCACCTGAAAAAGCTAGCATTTCGATTACGGTATTGCGGGTTAAATCAAGGTTACTTACTCTACGATAACTATTTTTGCTATAGCGCTTTAATTCACTAAATTTTAGATGGGCTGACGGTAATGCCCCACCGGCCATGCTTAAAACATTGGCAAAAGTATCACCTTGGCTAAGCTCATAAATAGCGGGACGGGTAACCAAACCTTTCACGGTAACTTTTTCTGCAACCGGTGGAATAAATACAACATCACCACTTTGTAATAATAAATCGTTGCTTGAATCCCCCTTTATCAGTAAGTCATATAAATCAAGCGTAGTCACCAAATTACCGGCGCGCTTTAATTGAATATTACGTAACGAACCAATATCGCTAATGCCGCCGGCGGCAAAAATAGCATGAGTAATACTAGATAATGAACTTAGGGTGTATGGCCCTGGTTTATATGCATCACCTAAAACAAAAACACGCATAGAGCGTAGTGATGCCATACCAATAACAACATCAACACCAATAATTTTTTCTTTTATTTTGTTAGTTAATAGTGTTTTCATCTCCGCAAAAGATAAACCAGCCACCGAATATGGGCCATGGTTCGGGAAAATAATTTCCCCTTCACGGTTAATATCTAATTCAACGTCGATATTTTCTTTACCAAACACTTGAATGGATAAGCGATCTCCTATCCCTAAAATGTAACCTTTAGGAATGGCGATATCTTGAATTGGGGTAAACGTTGATGGTGAGTTAGCAAAAACATCATAGCCAAAAGGCTTTAACTGTTTATCTTTTACAGGGCTCTGGCTTGTAACTTGCGGATGAACACTCTCAGAGAATTGTGTGCCTCTTGGATAAGTGGGTGTGGCAACCGGTGGATTACCCATGTTAGAGGTACCTGCAATTTGTTTTTTAACCGCACTCAGATCAACCCCCATGGTTTTGGCTAACGCTTGTTGTTGGCTTGCCGGTAAACGTTGAAATTGTTCTATTTGAGCTTGGCTTATTTGCGCAGCAACAACCGAAGGAGAAAGAACGAGCCCAGGAGCAAAAAGAGTAGTTAATAAAACAAGAGTGATTTTTTGTAATTGGCTTTTAATTGAGGTAATCATTATCGCAAAGAGGTTCCTGTCATGCGCTTCATTAACGGTTTTCACATTAGTACGAGCATACAGCAAGAGTAAAGTGGTTAATGAACTAAAATTAGCACGCAGAAGTCTATCAGTATATCTTTTAGCAAACAATAGCATTACAGAGTTAGCGCGCTGAAAGTACTAGCGAATAATTGCAAGCTACTCTTTGGCTAATTTTTGGCTAAGGTGAGGCTCTTTAATCCTTAGACACATCTTTTATGCTATTAGGCTTGTCCATCACTACTATTCAACGCTTACAGCTCACACTTATGCCTAAACTTAAAACTAAATTATTCCTAATGCATAGCTCAAGCTATCTAAATAATAGCTAACACAGGAAAGATTTAACTACATTATCACTACTCTTATAGATGACAGATGTAGCGACAAACTTGCCTTTACCTTCTAGCCTAGGTATAACATTTGATTCTAAACGTTTTTTAGCTTCATGGTTTAAAGCTATTGAGAGTGATACCGCTAAAAAACGTCGATAACGTAATTTTATCTACGCAATATAATAACTAACTTATAATTAACTGATAACCAACTGATAACCAACTGATAACTAACTGATAACGAAATTAGGATAACTATATGACTCAAGCTAATACAGGAACCTTTTTCGGGCAACCTGAAGGCCTTAAAACCTTATTCTTCACAGAAATGTGGGAGCGCATGAGCTATTACGGCATGCGAATGTTACTGGTTTTATTTATGACCGCCACTTTACAAGAAGGCGGTTTGGGCTTAACCGTTGCCTCTGCTGCTGCCATCTACGGTTTATATACCGGTAGTGTTTATTTTATGGGTTTGCCCGGTGGTTGGATTGCCGATAGGTTATTAGGGGGGCAAAAAGCGGTTTGGTATGGTGGTTTAATCATTATGGTTGGCCATATTATTTTAGCCATTCCCAATGATAATACCTTCTTTATTGGTTTAGTTTTTGTCATTTTAGGCACTGGCTTATTAAAACCTAATATTGGCGCTATGGTTGGTCAACTCTACTCTGACCAAGATAAGCGTCGAGATAGTGGTTACGCCATTTACTATATGGGTATCAATATCGGCTCGGTAATTGGTTATTCTGTTTGTGGTTACTTAATGGAAGATCAAGAAAACTACGGCTGGCATTGGGCCTTTGGTGCCGCAGCTATCGGCATGGCGATTGGTTTATTTCAATACCGCAGAACCCTACATAAATTAAATTCTGCTGGTGCGCAGCCAGAATCACCACTTTCAGCTAAAGGTCAAAAAATATCTTGGTTAGTTATCGCTGGTTTCTTAGTTACGGTTGCCTCAGTAATGACCATGACCATGTCTGGTGCTATTTCAATAGACCCAGTCACGGTAGCGCAATATGTCGCGGTTACTTTTACCCTAGTATTCTTTTTATATTACGGTGCTATTTATTATGGCGGTAATTTAACCGCTAGCGAGAAAAAGCGCTTATGGGCCTTGTTTTTAGTTTGTGTGGCATCCGCCTGTTTCTGGTCAGGCTTTGAACAAGCTGGCTCGTCAATGAACCTATTTACCCGTGATTACACTGATCGCATGTTAGGTAGTTTCGAAGTGCCCACTGGCTGGTTTCAATCGTTAAATGCTATTTTTATTGTCTTGTTATCACCGTTTTTTGCTGCGCTGTGGATTAACTTAGGTAAACGTTATGTAAGCCCGGGTTACGGCATTAAATGTGCTGTTGGCTTAATTATTATGGCCAGTGGTTTTATCGTAATGTTTTTTGCTGCTCAATATGCTGCATCAGGGATGAAAGTAGCGCCTTATTGGTTAGTTGCTACTTACTTTTTACACACGGTGGGTGAATTGTGTTTAAGCCCAGTAGCACTTAGTGCGGTAAGTAAATTATCGCCTCGTCGTTTTGCTGGCCAAATGATGGGTGTGTTTGTATTAACCTATTCTATCGGTAATATTATTTCAGGCTTACTTGCCGGTAACTTTGATCCTAACCGCGTTGATCAATTACCTAATCTTTATATTCAAATTAGTTTATTTAGTATTGGTATCGGTATTGTTATTTTACTGATTGCCTTTAGAAGCCGCTTTTGGGAAACCTTAGCAGATGAAGAAGCATCCGAACCGACTAACGAAACCGCTACCGCATAGTTCGATATTCGAATGAAGACTTAATATTTTAAGCTCAAAAAGAAAAGGGTGAGTAGTTAACTATTCACCCTTTTTTATTAATGACAATCTGATTCGTTGTTGATACCGTATTAATATCTACTAAACGCCTAGCTAATACGTCATTAATGCCCTATTCATCAATAAGTAACTCAATTGTCAGCAGAAAAAATCTCCGAGCTGATATTCGTCAGCAACGTAATTTACTAACCGCTGAATTTCAAAAAGATGCAGCTCAACAGCTTGTGTCCCAATTAAAAAATCACCCTTTAGTCAATAGCGCCGAAAACATTGCCGTTTACCTCGCTAATGACAGTGAGCTAGATCCACAATTTTTGATTCAGTGGTGCTGGCAGCATAATATAAACACCTACTTGCCGGTTATTCATCCTTTCAGTAAAGGTCAGTTATTATTTTTGCACTATCACCAAGCGAGCAAAATGCAGTTAAATCGATATGGCATTTTAGAGCCAAGGTTGAACGTTACTGATGTGCTACCCACGGCGCAACTTGATATTATTTTCACGCCTTTGGTTGCTTTTACTAACACCGGAGAGCGTTTAGGCATGGGTGGCGGTTATTACGATAGAACTTTAGCGACGTGGTTTGCCCAAAAGAGTCGTAAAAATAACGCTAAACCTTATCCTATTGGCTTAGCTCATGACTGCCAACAAGTAGCACAAATACCAACCGAAGATTGGGATATCCCACT
>Ga0105355_10000840_pt1 | contig 28580 bp, 24 predicted proteins | sample GOMGulsemesocosm_2_FD_83508 | JGI IMG/M metagenome (GOLD analysis project Ga0105355, IMG submission 83508) | Methane-oxidizing microbial communities from mesocosms in the Gulf of Mexico - GOM9C Gulf of Mexico | ecosystem: Environmental > Aquatic > Marine > Cold seeps | place: Gulf of Mexico...
ACCTTTTGCCAGATAAAACCAAGAGTAATGTCGGCTTCAGGCAGTAAGGTTATGTCGAGGTAATAGTTCATGATTATTCCTTATTCACCAAATACACCGCCGCGAATTAACATGGCCATAATATAATGCTGCTGCTCAAGTTCAGGCTCTTTGCCTTTTAACATCCAACCATCAAGTAGCTTATAAAAATCCATGCTCTGTTTTGGCTGACGATAAGCTGCGCCACGATTTGTAACAGATCCATATGGTTCTACGGCTATTGGGCCAATTTCATCTGCTTCAGAATGCCATGTATCTATGGTACGCAGAGCGTTACCAATTTTTTGTGAGTGCATTGCTGCTTGGCCATCTAATTGATATAAAAACTTACTCTTATCGCCCTTACCGCCGCCCATCACCAGTTCTTGTGATGGATAAACTGCTTGCCCTTGCCCTAACTGACTGTAAGCTTCAACTTTAATCAGGGCATGAGCTTCGGTAAGACCTAGCTGAATAATTTGTGCTAACTCATTTACCTGTTGGTTTTCTTGAAAATCGCGAAGGCTAAGTTCATAACTATTAAAGGTAAATTGCTTTCTATTTGCTTTATTGCCCGTAGTAACAACCACTTTAACCGCTTCAGCGCCTACACGGTTGCGCCACAAAAAACGGCCATTAGCAATGTTGTGCGCATAACGCTTGGCTAATTCTTTAAATTCTGTTGAAATTTGGTATTGCTTTACTTTTTCAGCTAATGCACTTTGATAAGCGGGGTCGTTACAAGTAGAAGGCACATGTAAGTTGCTTAAAATACGTAAGGTAAATACTAATTTTAGCGTATCTGCACTATGAGGTAATGCAGCAACATCAACAGTTTGTAAATTGGCTTTTGATACTTCTGCATCCAGTTTCGCCGGGTCATTTGCCATTGCGGCTTTTAGCCTATTTGAAATGGTGCCACGTACTGCTTTTTCGCCAACTAAAATAGGTTTCCAGGTATTTTCATCAACATTCCCTGTGAACATCAGGGCATCAGATGGGATCAATTTTGCTTCAAAAGCCAATACTGAAGGGGTTTTAAGTTTTACGTCTGCCATGGTTAAATCTCCGTTTATTATAAAAAGTCAGGGTCAAATACAGTGTCACTAGTTTGGACTTCTGCATCTGGTTCTAAAATCGTTGTTGTATTTGATGCTGTTTTGGCAATATACCAAGGGTACTGATCGGTATAGCGCCAAACACCGTTATTAATCTCTTTTAGTCGATGAACGCTTTGCCACTCACCAACGCTATACGCGGTTTCTGCAAATGCGACAGGTACATTTTTATCGCGCACATTATCGACTTCACCGGCTGAGTACAGTTCTGAAATAGCGAAATAACCTGCCGCTATGGGAACTAAATAGCCCGCATTAGGTTTTGCAAAATACTCCCAAGTGGCTTTTATTTTTGTGCTTTCTTCGTTTTCTTGCGTCGACTCTACTTGCTCACTTTCGCTGTCTTTATTTTCAAGTGCTGTGGCTTGGAATTTTAATTTGGCAAAATCACACCACGCATCAAACAAGCTCGTACTTTGTTGCTTAGCTTGTAGCGCAGTAAAATGCGTTTCGAGGTAGTCACTTTTATCGAGCAATACAAAGCCCGGCATTAAGCGGCGCAGCGCTTTTTGTTGTGACTGCTCGTCATTTAACAGCTCACACGATTCAAAATTAATTATCTGTCCACCAGCTAGGCGCATGGTAGGAATTGAATTAATTAGTTCTGCTCGTAATAACTGTTGTGTTGTTAGATCGCCTGCAACTAAACCCTCCACTTCAATCAATAAAGAGATTTGCATATTCATGCGACCTTCTTCATTAATGGGGGCAGTATTACCTTGTTGTGTAAGTGGGTTACGCGTTAAAGCGAACACGTAATCTCCCCATCCTTTAGGCTGACGCACATGGACATTATTTTTATGACTGATCACGGCTACACCACCCAACTTTATTTGAAGGTTGTCAGGTAATTTTCGCGATAGTGCATGAGTAAAACCTAAAAAATTAGTAATGGCAGGAAAACCATAAGTTAATCCTGCAATCGCGTTAGCATTTTGTACGTTAAGTTTTTTAAGTAGAATATATTGCTGCATATTATTGTTCTCCCAACTTTGGCGTATGGCGCTCAAAGGCTTTTAACTCGTGTAAACACAGTTTTTTGAAGTATTGTTGTTCAACATCGCCCAACAAATAGTGCTGTTTATTTTCAAGTTTTCGCAACAGCCAAAGTGAAAAGTCGTTCGCAACAACCTCTAGCCAAACACTCTTTTCGCGATCAGTTTGAAAAGCCGAGTTTGGATTATTTACATCTAACCAAAGCGCGTGCTCACGCTTCATTTGGCATTCATCATCACTTGCCCAACCCGCGTGTTCGGTTAAGCTTTGAATTTGCACTGCATGATTAAATAAGCTGTCGAGTAAGGGCTGAACAAAGCCATAATCACGTTTATAACGCGTTTTAAAGTTTCTATCTTGCTCAGTAAGCCCGGTTAAAAAGGCTTTAAACTCACGAATAAGCTTTGACGTTTTAAAACCAAATTCACGATTGAATATCGATGCACTGGTTAACGGTGGTTTACTCTGTGCTTGGTAGGTTGGCGGCGCGCAATTGAGTAAAAAACTTTGACCATAACGCTCGCTATTTAACTGTGAAATATTCTGTGGTTTAGAACCACCAAAATTTTGTACTGCAGTGGCTGGAAAGCTCTCATCTAAAGCTTGATGGAAATTCCCTTTTTTTCGCGTTTCTCGTATATCTTTAGACTCGCCAAAACGCGTTTTAGTAACCTGTTTATGTAACTCATGAGCAAGTGACGATGAAAACAGCGGGCACAATAGATGATACTTTTCATCCCCATCTAAATTAACAGGATAATAAAGCTGTTTTGTCAGGGTGTGCCCTGAGCGCTTCTCATCACCTAACGCTTTTTCAAAGCCTGATTGCCACTCGCCAAGTAGCGTTACGTTATCGGTAAAGGCCTTTAACGCATCGACATGCTTGTTTTGTAACTGATCAATTAAACTTTCGCCGTTAACGGTTATTTTTAGCAATGAAGCAACATCAAACACAGCTGAGTTTCCTGCAAAATCTAACTGTTTATTTTTTAAGGATGATGTCACCAAATATAAGTTACTTAGCTCATCAGAACTGGCTAGGATACTGCTCGCTTTAGAATCTCCATGTGTATACTTAGGTGCATGAGTAGCTAAACTTATTTGCTTTGCTCTTCGAGCTGCATCAGTTAACCAACTAACGACATTAAATTTATCTTCAATGGGCGCTGCTGCTTCATGGTATTGCGACTTAGCCATACTTATTTCAGTGGCGTCGTCACTTTTTTCTAGCACCTTATCGAGAGCTTTTTGTAGCGGCTCTAATTTAGTTTGTTTGCGTTGCTCGATATAATCGGCAATCGCCTCACTTAAGGTCAATTCCATTAGTTTTCCTTATTTTTTGGTTGCTCATAAACACCTAATTGCGGGTGCCATGACCATGTGATTAGTTGCTCTTCTTTTTCTGCTCTTAAATTTATTTCGCCTAATTGCTGACTGGCTTTTTGTTGGTTGCAATTGAGTGCTTCTGCAAAGTGTTGATAAATATCTGTTGGAGACTCTTCAAACCACCAATAACAGCCCTGTGCTAACGCAATGTTTTCATTATTAAAACGACTATTTTTTGGTGTGTAGCTATAGGGTTTTTGCGTAGTATCTAACTGACTCCATGTGAGTTGGTCATCTTCATTAATGCGTAAGATAAATGCTTCTTGCATCTGAGATTGTCGAAATTCAGTTTGGCGAATAAATTCCGCATTCCAACTAGCATGTGTCGCTGTGGTTTCATTCCACCAGATATCTGCTTCTTTATAATTTCGATAGAACTCTTTGTGATATTTTTTACCGTCCATCGCTTCTAAATGAAAGCGCAGCGAACGATGCTCCTGCACCATAAACTGTTTAGTCGCATTTGCAGGCCCATACTTCTCTAGTACCTCAAAATCACCTAAAGTGAATTTAGGCTCAATGATCCGAGATATCGCTGAAATATGGATTAGCTCGTTTGTGACTAATTCATTTAGTTCGTGCTCTGCTAATGGCAGTGCTTTACTTTCAAATCCCGGTTTGCAATAAGCTGGCGTTTCATTTCTTAAGGCTCGGATATTTTTATTCAATATCCGAAGGTTACTGGTTTTTGGTACTTGCTGGCGGTGCCTCTGTACTCGCCCCGCTAACTGAATAATGGAACGCATCGAGCTAGGCTCGGCAATCGCCCAGTCATAATCATGATCACGCCCAACTTCAACGACGGATGTACCGAGCACAACAAAAGTATGATTGTTAACCGAGCTATTTTGTATAGCTTGTCGTATTTCTGGCTGTTGCCATAATTGCTGTTCATCGTGGCGATTGAGTGCTTTATCTAATCGGCTTTCTTTAAATGAACGTAATGCCAAAGGAAACTGCGAATGATATATACAAAAATGAATATGATGATCTGCTTGTGGCTTCATATTCATTAAGCATTTAGCCACTTCGACCATCGGGTTAATATTGGCCATACGTACCACACCCAATGAGATTTTTTTTTCTGACGAGTGCGTTACATGATGACTACTATGAAGTTGATGTATGTGTTCATAAATAGTGTGAGCGGTACTTAAGAACTCACTAGGAACAGGTTGGTTGCTTGCGCTCTCTATAGCTAAATGCTCAATATTAATGATTTCACCTTTACGTAATATATCTTGCTCACTGGTTAGTTGTTTCACACGCTTATCAACAAATGCTTTGTGGGTTACGATGAAACTTTCTTTATTTGCTATTTCGATAGTTTGGCTTTTAAATTCGTCAAACCATGCGCACCAAATAGGCTGTGCTTTATCTTTTAAAAAGTGAGCTTGGTTAAAGTGCTGTCGCCCTGATTGATAAGCATCAAATAACGCTTTGATTAATGAAGGCGGTAACGTGGCTGAAGAAAGTAGCACCCGTGAACCAAGCATTCCAGCCCAATTTACTAAGCGGCATAATGCAGGTAAATCTTCTAAACCAAAGTCATCGGGTTCATCCAGTACTAAATCTGATGTGAGTAAACGTAACATCGGTGCTATTTGTTTCCCGCCACGCTTGCTCTCTGTTGCAGGCATTAGGTGATCTATGGTGCTCACTAATACAGGCGCACTAATTAGCTGTTCTAGCTTAGGGCTAGCGCTAAGCCAATGCTTTAAACGACCATCGTATATTTGACCTTCATAACTTACAAATAGCTGATCAAATAACTCATCTGCAGATTCACTTCCAGAGTTTATTTTTTCAGGTTCTTTATTGAGTTGGTGCAGTGTTTTGACCGCTTGAGAGCCGATTAATACTGCTAACTCGTCATCACCAAGTTTCAATAAATCACGATAAGCATCCCCTGTTTGCAAGGTAAGAGTACGTAAGCCGAGTGCAACTGAAAATCGACAACCTTCTTTTTCATCTGACAAACCATACATAACGCGTGCATTAGCAATTGTTTTTCCGCAGCCCGTTGAAGCCATATTTACACCAAAGAACCCCTGTTTTCCAGTCGCTTTAGAAATTGCCTTTGCATGTGAAAACGCCCGATCCTGCCAACGATATTTATCATGCTCTGCATTTTTACTAAATAACTTATGTTGTGCTATTGCGGGCAGCGTATATTTTAGCGCAGGTAGATTTTGTGCAAAGCGCTGTGCATTAACAGCAACACCAATATTATGTTCATCAAGCTGTTGCTTGGGCTTATGACTTGTTTGCTTGACGTTTTGTCTGTCCGTATTGGCTATTGCTTTGTATTGTTTGTCTCGCCATACTGTTTTTGACTTTTCAAGAGGTAAAGAAGAATAGTAGTGATCGGCAAGCATTAGCGACAATCTCGCCATATGGCCAACAAAACTTTGTTCAAACCAGTTTATTTCACCCGTAAACAATAAAGGCGTATTTAAAGCCCGCTTTGCTAAACGATTCGCTTTATGCTGCCAAGGCTTACTGACAAAGGGTGTTCCTTGGGTAAAAAGCCAGTTTTGTGAAATGGTTTTGGCACTGTATTTATCAAGGTCAATAGCATTAGCTGAATTCCAGTGACAATCAAAACAATGAGACAGCCACTTATCAATATCTTTAATTTGGACAGCATCACCATTAGCCATAGGTAGTCGATGATGCGATACAATCAACCAGCCAACTAACTTTGCAAAAGGAGCAAGATTTTCAAATGCGCGTTGATTGCCTTCTCCATCAACAAACAGCTGTCCGAGCACGCATTTTTCTACATCAACACCTTGATCATGTTCAAAAATACTAGCTAATTGATTTAACCATTCGTGATCTGTTTTACCTTTTGTGAACGCCTCAAATAAACGCAGTGATACCCATTCATGGCGATAAGGTTCACCTTTTGATTCAGTTAAACCCTTTAATTTTTGTTGAAATAAATCATTAGCTTTACCAAAGTCATGAAATAACCCTGCAATACTTGATGCCAAAACCACTATTTCATTCAAATACCAGCCTTGCTCCCATTCTTTATGATCTAAGTTAAGTGAGGTTCTATTCACTGCCACTATGCCTTGTTCATTAAATTTTGATTTATTCCCAACGACCCATAAAAACTGACTGCGTGAGCGGCTTCTGATCCAATGGCAACTGACAGCTGTGCTTCGGCTTGCCATTTTACGCAACATCTTTTTAACGGTTAATAAACCATCTTCAGTAATGAGGGTTTGCCACGTGTTGTCGCCAATGCGGTTAGCAAAGGCATCGAGCACGCGGCGTGTTTTTTTCAGGGCGTTTTTCTCGCATTGGCTTACAAAGGTCACCATCATATTGATGTACCCTGCTCATTGTTGTCATCTTGAAACTCAGCTAGGGCTATTTCTTTCACTGTATCAAACATGAAATCGAGCGTTTTATTATCAGTAAACGCTTGTAACACTTGCTGGCGAAACTCTTGTTCTGTGGCGTTTTCTGCTGCACAAATAAATGCCCAAGGCAGTACAATGGCGTCTTTAATTAGGTCGGCAACATCAAACACTAATGCGCCTCTTCTAGTTTTTCCGTGCATTACCGCAAAACCGTGCGGAATACCTAATACCCACAAGCAACTTGCCGCTAAACCATAGGCTAAGTAATTGCCGTGATTTAAAAAATCGTTGGCTAAGTCTGTTGAGGCATGTTGGCGTTTGAAACCTTCCGTGTTGGTGGCATTGGCAGCAAACTTATAAAGCGCTTTGGTAAGTTGAGCTTCAGTTAGTAACAATTCACTTTGTTTGGTAGCGTTTTCTGTGCGTTGGTTAAAGGTATTAAGTGCTCTTTCTAAATCCGTAAGATTAAAACCATTTTGCTTTAGGTCTTTATCTTTTTGCCAAATTTTAGTGAGGTAGTCAATACGCGCAGTTTGGATCATTTTCGCCGCGGTTAAACGTTTTTCATCATAAAACCAAAAGCGCATCCAGCCTTGTAGGTATTCCGTTGGGCGGTATTCACTTTGTGGCGTGAACCACTCTATAGGTTGTTCAACGTCATTTGCCATATAAAGTGGTGTGCCGCCGCCGCCACTAAAACCGACTAATACTCCCGCCTGCGCTAACATACGCATAGCAGCTTGGGTAATTGATGTACCATTACCCAGTAGTAAAACGGTGGTATTGGCAATGGGAATGTTATAATACTGATTCTCGTTTTTTGCTTCAGTTAGGTATAATACTCGACCGTCTTTTTGCATGACTCGGCAATATGCAAGGTAAAACATATTGGCTCGTTTAGAGTGCAATATACTTTTTAAATCTGACGATTTGATGTTGTCCATATTACCTCTACACTTTGTATATGCCGTTATATTTTTTATTAACTTAAATTCAACTGCGTAATGTTCCGCATAATAAGTAGCTTAAGCACCGAGCTCAACGCTGTATTTAAAAACAGGTAAACAAACTAACTAGGTTGAGGCAAATAAGGGGTGATACGCTTTCTACATGCTTGCGTTAATACTATCTGTTGTTCTTCAGGGCTATTTTTATGGTTGTCTATATGTAAACGTCGTAGTAAGTAGTTAACCAAGGCCGCACGTACGGGTATTGTTTTTTTACCATCTGTCATTTGGAAGTCTTTCTCTATCACACGTTTTTGTGCAGCGCTAAACCGTGCGTCAGCTTCTATCACGACATTAACCATGGTTTGCCAATTTATATCTTGTTCTGCCGTATGGGTGGCTTTACCTTCAAATTCTGCTTCGCCATTAAACCTTGATAAGGTAAAGTCTCTAAATTGACCATTTTTGTTACAATAGGCCCTTACATGCCAACGCAATCCGTCAAATATTAAGGCATGCGGTTGAATTATACGGTCAAGATAATTTGGGCTTGAAAGTGAAATATAGCCAATATCTATTGATCTTTTTTCTCGTATTGCTCGTAAAATGGGTCTTATTTGTATTGGATTAAGGTTACGTAAAGGAGCCTCCACTTCATAAGTACAAACCGCTACTTGTGTTAATGGGTTATTGGCAGAAGATGATATTGAAGATAAATAATTTGAAAAATTATGTAACTGGGTATTATGTTCGAAAGCGTGATTAAACTCGGCTGTGGCAATAAAAGCTTTAGAAGATTGGTTATAGTGTAAGTAGTTAGGATATTTAGCACGATACTGTTTAAGAATAGCGCTTGCTGCCTGGCGCGTGAGTATAAATTTTGTGGCTATATGGCTAGCATTTATTTGCCCTTCCCAACCGAGCATGTCTTCTATAAATGAAAATCTAACCGTATTTTCTTTTGTCATCCATATTCCTAAACAATAATATCCTTTCAAACATACTGACATCAACATCAATAGAAAACAATTGATTTATATCAGAAAAACCTCTTATACAATGAAATATCTGAATCAATAAACTGACCATATAAGTTAGCTATGATTGATTTTAACGACTAATTACAAGATACTGATCTTGACTCCCACGATAATGATACCAAGAGGCTTAAATCTCTTTTACCCCCCCATATGCCTCAAAATATAATTTCCAAAAAGATTGATACACTGACTAGTTTTAATGCCATAAATTAACCATTGGGGATACTAAAATATTATTCGATAAACAAGGCGATTACGGTTAAATGGAAAACATAATCACTTAAAACCTAATATTAATTAAATTTAAAAACAATATTACCTAGCTTTATTCACTGCGACTTGTATATATTAATTAAAACGGACTTTGTGGTTTAGCAATGGAATTTTCAACAGAATTATTATTTATCTCACTTATTTTAATTCCTATGTCGATATGTATCGGTATTATGTATTTACTTAAATCAATCAACGAAAATCGGCGTGCCTTTCCTTTTGACATTGCCTCCACCGCTCGCACTCCTGGACATTCATTAATCAGCCAAATTATTAATGCTACATGGAACGTTGCTTACAATGCGATGTTTATTTTCTTTTCTTTTATGCTGCCTTTCTCTATTACTGGTTTTAATTTTTATGCGGGTAATCCAATCGCATCCCTACCGACAACGATATTCATAGCTGGCTGTATATTTATATTCTTTGGCATAAAATTTTTTAAAGAATTCACCAAACTAAAACAACTTAGAGTTGGCCTCGAAGCCGAATGGGCTGTGGGTATAAAACTTAATGAGTTACAGCAATTAGGTTATAAAGTATTTCATGATGTTCAGGCCAATAATTTTAACATTGACCACTTAGTTGTGGGTGCCAACGGTGTTTATGCCGTAGAAACCAAAGGACGTCGTAAACCTTTAATAAAGGCTAAAAATAAAACAAGAGATAAACAATACAATGTTTTAGTAAAAGGAACATTACTTGAATTTCCAACATGGCGAGATTCAAAATCAGTTGAACAAGCGATAAGACAAGCGAAATGGGTATCTAACTGGTTAACAAAATCTACAGGGCAAGAGGTTCATGCATCTGCGATTTTAATTATTCCTGGTTGGTTCATTGAACGTAAAGAAAAACCGGTTATTCCTGTGTTACCTCACAATAACTTAGAAAAAACATTTCCTAAATTATTAGGGAGTCAATTGGACAGTGTCACTATCGAACGTATATGTTATCAGATTGAACAACGTGTTAAGCGCGGTAATGATTCACTTTAAAGGTTTTTAGTTTGGCATTCTCTGATTAAATATTAATAAGGTATCCTTGCCTGATAGTCTGAGTAGTCATGTAAACACACAACAATTTATAACTATTGAGAGGCCTAAAACAGTTCGAAAGACACTTTTTTAGATTTACAACGTAGCTCTTTCTATGTAATTAGTGTTTATGGCCATTCACATAAAAGGGCGAGTAAGTGAATGCATTTTGGTATTTCACCGTGCTCCTTTATCGCTTATTTGGGACGTTTTTCTTGTTTGATCCAATCCATGCTTTACCGTCGTTTGATAACGTAAAGTGAAGACTTAATGAAATTCAGGTTTTATCGTTCGATTTTTATTGGCTTTAAAATCAATATTTGCTTGTTATCTACGTCTGGTGTGATGAGTCCAAAATTTTTATCATCGTTCCATGCTCTTAGCTTTCCTTTAACACGAATATTAGTAATTTCGTTTTTAAATCTTTTTTTGCGATTTATATATATTGCCTGTATATCAAAAAACTATCATTTTCGATTTTTATCGCTGACATAATATTTTTATTTTCTTTGCTGACATTTAGAATAATCATAACTTCTTTTTAATAGTTATCTCCTTCGATTTTACACTTTTCGAAGATATTTATCGTAAAGCCTATAGATTAATTTCGGAAAATAAAAAAAACAGTCAATGAGGAAATAACGTTTAGCTTTAGGCTCATCTATAAAAATCATAGGCCTACGTATTTTTGCTATATAAGTAGAGCCATCTTCCTTTCGTGTTTCAATAGACATAAAACCAGAAAGCTTATTAGTATCATCTCGTTCATATTGACACTTCTCCTGATTTTTTAAGAAAGCAGGTCGTGGTAAATAAGACATAATTAAAGTCTCCTATTCCTTTGGAATATCTTACCTATATCCCGTTAAAAACACTCAATATTACTTAATCAACCATCACAGGATGTTCATCCGGTATTCTAGTAGCTAAATTATTATCAATGGCTTTATTGGTTTGATTACTTAGTTGCCAACCAATACCAATACACAAAATATGATTTTTTCCTTCATAATATCCACCACCAAAAAATGGCATTCGTTTTTTGTCTTTCTGCCAATATTAATTCCACTTCGGTTAATACGGGCAAAGGGCACTCTTTCTTGAAAAACGTAAATAATGCTTGAAGCCATTTACACATAGAAATTTCCTTATATGGATAACCCAATAATACTTCATTTATTACAGCGTAAAAAGACCTCTATTTAACGACAACCAACTTACAATTTTTAAGTGATGACGTGTGCATTGTTCACGCACAAATAAGAGTGTCGTACAAATAAACCGTCCCATTAAAAGCATTATAAACAATAGACTACAAACAAAAGAGAATTAAATTTGGTGCACAGCTATCAAATAAAAAAACAGATTTTAAATGTGCATCTGCGTACATACTAATTTAAAAACTGTTCAAATTAAATGGTGGCCCTCCTTTGAACCACCGTTATCGCACGTTAAATAACCCAATTATCGAATACTCTTAAAGCAAGTATCACTGTTTACGCACAAGCCTTTGAAAATCTTGTGTTTTATGCCCTGTGCAGCTGCACTCGATCTGCACTGGGTCTTCGCGACAAAAACGCCCCTAAGCCGTGCTCCATTAAATAGTGATGCCAGGTAGTTAACGCCTCGGCACATTTCACGTCGGCGAACGTTTGTATGTAGGCTTGATCCACCGCTCGCAATTGGTGATTTAACAAGAATTCACCAATAATATAATCAACACCTAGCTCTAACCATGAGGTACGCGCCAATTTACGTAGGTCATGCGAACTCCATTCCTGCTGTGCCAAAGACGATACTTGTTGTGACGCATATGGGGCACTGACTGATAATTTGCTATCACTGCTTTTCGCAAACAAATAATCACTGCGTCTCGCCGGCCCTACTAACCGTTGTCGGTGAAGATTCAATACCTGCCAGGCAACATCGGTCAGAGGTAAACGAAGTGATCGTTTGGTTTTAGTCTCCTGTGCACGTATCCGCCATGTATTAGCACGCCGGTCAAAATCGCGCCAACACGCCAACCGTGTTTCACCAACGCGGGTACCAAATAACAACATCATTAATATCATGGTTTGCACATTGGTCGGTGCGTCTTCAAGTAAAACATACAAATGCGGTAAATCTACCACGCTCAGTCTCCCTATTTTCGCCGTGATTTTTTTGCTGACAAACTCCTTAAAAACAAAATTAGCCATTGGATCATCAAGTAATATCCCTGCACCAACACCACGTTTAAACGCACGCTTTAACACCTGAAAGATTTGACGCAATGTCGATGGTTTAAGTTTTTGTTGTAATGGCCACATCAACTGTTCATCCAAGACTTGCCGGTGGAGTTCAGTAATTACTACTCGGCCCAATAGCGGTAACAAATGGGCGTTGATCACGGATTTAATGCCTTTTTGTGAATGCACACTCAGCTGTTTATCTTGTTCCACCCGCACTAAATACCAGTCAAGTACATCCGCGACCTGCTTCATTGGTGCGACAGCAACCTCTGCAACTTTGCCTTGCTGTGCCGCTAAACTTAGGTGCTGCTCGGCAATACGCAATGCTTTTTTGGCGGTGGTGGTAGAAAGCTTGGGAAAACTGCCAAGCTTTTTCCACTGACGTTTACCTAACAGCCAAATAACACAATAAAAGGAGCCATGGCGGCGATCTCGCCAATAGCGAAAGACCAAACCAGAATGGCTATCGGTTAACTGTGTAATGGATGTCTGTGCTTGATAGTGATGAATAACTTCATTGCTAATTGTTATCGTTTTATTTTGTTTGGGCATAAGTCGCTCCTTGACGATGTTGTTCCCCTAACAGCATAGCCGTCACTTCTTGTTTTAACACCCTGCGGTCAAGTACCTTAGGTAATTCAATTCCTTGCGGTAAGCCTGGACGTTTAATGCCATTAATGATCATGCTGTCATCAACCACTAATTCATCCAGTAAATTGATCAAACGGCCCGCTTGTCTTTTTACATACCGCGTTTTTGCGGCAATACCACAAGCAACTTGTTTTGCTACGATACGTTGCATATTCATTGGCTTGGTATTTTCAATGAATTTACGATGGGCTTTGGGATATTCTCCTAAGAATAAACCATCGGATTGCCGTAACGCCAATAACGGGATCACTGTTTTTCCTTGGTTTTTTAACACCATTTCATGGCGATACCAATAACCGTACAATGGATCAGTACTCGGTAGCTTTTGTTCTAGATACTTTCGATAAATACGCATGAATTTGCTAGATTTTAGTGAGCCAATATACATGGTTTGTGCCGGTCGACCGATATAACTGACTTGAGGTTTTGGCCCGGTATTGGGCTTATACAACCCTTTCGCTACGTCTTTTTGTGTCCGGCGAATATCAAAACGCCCGGTGAAATCATCATAATAAATATCGATACGACGAATAATACCATTGTGCGTTTGTGCTAGATGGATCAAGGGGCAAAACCTCTGTGCAGACAATTCAATTAACGCACATTGCGCGCCATTAAGTTCCAGTTTCAGCCGATTTTTTGCCGGTAAATACTTGATGCTCCCTTTTGTTTTTTTATTGCTGGTGGTTAACGCACTGTGTAACAAATTACCATCGGTAAATTGACCTAATGTGTGTGGTCCTTTGCTGCCGATGCGAATATGATGTTCTCTTAAATATTCGTAGAGCCTTGTTTTTAGTTGCTGAAATTCTGTTTTACTTTTCGTCGAAAACTCGATGGTGAGATGATCGATCGCCGTATGTTTTTGGGGACAGTGGGTCGCCATATTTTCTACTCCAATATTTTTAATGATTGATTGATAATTAACAAGTTATTGGCAGGATTTATGTTCATAAATACCCGCCTTATTATCTAGTTAGTCATTACTCAGCCACTAATTTGATGATTGGAGCTTTCAACCTTGGCTAACATCCAGCTGTCTATCAGATCTGCGTCCCATGCCACGGCTCGTTCACCTAACTTTATGTTTTTCGGAAACTTCCCTTCGGCCATAAATGCGTAAATGGAACTCTTTTTTAACGATGTTTTTTCGATCACTTCTGCTAATTTGATAAATTTCATTTCTTTTCCTGTAGGCACAAAAAGCCCGTCACTGCAAAATTTGAGTTAAAAATCTGGTATTGAATTGTTTAATAAAATGGCTACAGCACTGTGTAGCGAACTAAGGTGTACCCAGGAAAATTAGGTAAAGAGAAATGTGAAGAATTGTTTGTTGTTCCGATCGACAAAGGCGGTAAGCCTTCGTAGTTTAATTTCTATCAGGTGATAGTACTTAGCTTTTGGCGGTAATAGTTTTTGAAGAGCTTTATTGATGAATTTTTTCAATAACAATAACATCGGCAATATTGCCGTTAAAAAAGAATTTCCTATTTTAGGTTTCTTTTTCGGTAAAGGATGAAATTCATACCCGAAGAATCCAGGCAAATAAAAACCATCATCCGTATAGGCAATTCCACCAGCAAGAAATCTTACCTGTGGATTGTTTTGTAAGTCCTCTAAAGTAATTACCTTGATAACAACTTTATTTACGCCTCTATTTGCCAACTGCTCTCTCTTTTTTTTAAAGTTTTCGTCTATTAGGGATCATTAAGATCCATACAAGAACAAACAATTTACTATAAAAAAAAGATAATAAGAAGCGATTTAATCATTTATTTTTCAAAATGTTACGCCATATATCAAAGATGATATATATAGAGTCCAATGCGGTCCACAGGGGATATATTTTTTATTTAACTATTTTTTAAAAGTGAAGTCCTATGGATGTTTTTCACAGTTAGCAGTATATTTTTATGTAATCAAACAGACAAATCAATTTTACTATCAAATGACCCCTGTTAGGAAGCGAGCCGCAGAAATACGCTCAAGATGGAATAAAAACGGTATCAAATGCAACTTGTCATTGAACGAGTTAGAACCTCTATTTTCTGTCTACTTTGATACACCACAAGGTAAAGTGGTGGATCTCGATAAATCGAAAGAAATTACACTCGATAACATAAAAAGTTTATCTTATGCTCAATATAAGACTCACAAATTACATGTGTGGCTATATTCCCAGACTAAAGAATACGATGCCGCTTTGAATAAATATAACCAATCTGTAAAGATTAGTGCTGAAGACATATTTCAATTGATATCAGGCCAGAGTATAGCCATAAATCATTCAGCTAAAAGATAATGAGAAGCAGGTAACACTTTCTAACCTGTGCTTATTAGTGGGTAGCAGAAGTAAAAACTTTATAAAACTTAGAAAGGTAGCAGAACAACGACTAATTTATTGGCAAAAACATGCTTTAACACAATTATTTACTTAGACTCAAATTTTTCGTTATTTACTCATTAAGAACTAAGGCTCTCTTTTACCACATTATAATCTTTTACTCCTGATTCAGACCATACTTAATTGGTTCAGGTTAACTACACTAAACGTCACAAGCTTGTCATCTTGCTAACCAAGAATAATCAATTAGACTCATTATCTCTCCACGTTCCAAAAGTGCTTTTATTTTGTTCGAAAATTGATATGATATTAACCAATAAACATTCTAGTTCAATGTTTAAAATAAGTTTTCAAGGAGGAAAATATAGTGTCCGAGTTCTCTAATACCTCCCCTTTGCTTAATTAACAAAATTGCTCCCTGTTCATTTTAATTAAACGCACATTTATCGACGACGGTTAAAGGACGAATTATGATATACAGCTACCTATTTGAAGCTAAATCCATTCAAAATTATTTATTTAGAACTGGTAAGTTAAAAGATGTTATAGCCGCCAGTGAAAGGCTGGATTCTTTAATTGATGACAATGAAAACTCCCTTCTTTATAAAGTACTAACAGCAGGTAAGATAAGCTCCGACTTAATTGAACAGAAAAAAGAAGCAGAGCCAACGTCTGTTGATGTCCACTTTATCCGCTGTAAAGGTGGTGCCTTTTATTGCTACAGTGACGGCAGCAACAATAACATACCCGAAGCTCTGAAATTACTAAGATCAAGCTGGACGCTTACCGTCCAACAGCTGTTCCCTGGCCTTGAATTTACCGATGCACTCACCTCAGCTGAAGATTTAAAAGAATCTATAAAACAGGGTCATATACAAATGGCCGCCGACAGAAACACCCCTGTTATTAAATTTCCGCTAGCCACAGCTATTACACAGCGCTACCCTAAAACAGGGCAAGTGGCAGTACAGGTATCAGAGGCTGCCAAGAAAGAATCTAAAGGTGAAGATGTACTAGATGTTGATACTAAGTTTCACAGGGAGGTATACGAAAATATCAAAGAAGAAGGCTCAGCTGCCCTGCAAAATAAATTTACCCCTGATAAAGAATTGCTTAATGAAGAAATCCATTATCCAATCAATTTAGAAGAAGACTTTAATTACTCTGCAAAAAAAGAAAAAAAGAAAAAAAATAAAGAAGCCATCAGAGACATGGCACTTATTCATATAGATGGCAACGGTTTAGGTGTGTTACTACGTGCTCTACAAGACGCACTAAAAGGCGAAAGCGATGAAGCATATTGTAAAGCTTTTAGAGGTTTCTCTTCTTCACTAGCCAAAGCTACTCAATATGCTGCACAACAAGCTACATTATGGTTATACGAACAAGGTCGCTATCAATTAGAAAAATCAGATATCACCTATATCCCTATGAGACCTTTAGTGCTTGGCGGTGACGATGTCACCTTACTTTGCCGAGCAGATTTAGCACTAGAATATAGCAAGATATTCTGCAATGAATTTAGAAAATCATCCGAAATCGAACTGAATGAAATTCATGAAAAATACGACTTAGTAACAGAAATTAAGGACGATAAGAGTAATGAAACTAAAACCATAAAAATTAAAAACCATTTAACTGCAAGTGGCGGCATTCTTTATCACAAAGCAAGTCACCCCTTCACTCATTCTCACCACTTAGTTGAAGCTTTATGTGATAAAGCGAAAAAGCTAACTAAATCTATAGAGGAGACCCCTGCTTCACTTGCTTTTTACCGCTTATCAAATACAGCACTTGACGACATCAATGCTCTATTTAAACAAAGCCAAGAATTTACAGTACAAGACAATGTACAGGTTGACTTAGCCTTAAACGCATATTTAGTTGATAAATGTGAAGATAACCCACGTACCTTCGAAAACTTAACAAAGTGCATCACCCTGGCAAATAAAAATAATGCTGCTGTAGCCATTAATAAATGGCGCCAAATGGCAACTCATTTATCTATGGGCGATAAAACTGAGGCAGACAGAGTCTACCAACGAGCACTTGATTTAGCGAGTGCCAATGGTAAAACCAACCTTGAAGAGCAACAACAAGCGCTTGCAAATATCACCAAGCAAGAAAAACTCAATAATTGGTGCTGGCCGGTCAAAACAGACAACGGTGCAAATGAAAAACTACAAACTATTATCAGCGACATGCTCATTATTGATCACTTCACCTGTACAGAGCCTACCACACAGGAGCAAAGCTAATGGACTACACTTTAACTTTTAAAATACAAAGCTATTGGCATATTGGCAGTGGCCAAGAAGCTGCTGCTTATGCTGATGCCCTTACCTTAAAAGATGTTAATCAGCTTCCTTATTTACCGGGTAAAAGCATCAAAGGCTTACTTAGAGAAGCTTTTCAAACAGGCATTGATAACCAATGGTTTCAAAATGAAACAATCAGTGGTAATAAACTACTTGATTCATTATTTGGCAGCGAAGGAGCAAATGGTGAATACACTCAAGGGTTATTACAAATAACTAATGCAACGCTATCTGATGCAGAAAAAAACTACCTAACAAAAAAAGACAACAAAAACGCATTAGCTCAACTTTATAAAGTAACTTTTTCAACCGCTATCCATGAAGATACGGGGGTCGCAAAAAACACCAGTCTACGCAGCACTGAAGTCACCATCCCTATGACTTTGCAAGCATCAATGTCATTAAATACGACAAATATAACCGAAGAAAACAAAGAGAATGTATTAACGCTACAAGAGCACTTGCTCACTTGGCTAGATAATACAGTATGTTTAATTACAGAGCTTGGTGCAAAACGCCACCGCGGATTAGGTAAAGTCATCGTTACGGCTACAGCGAAGGAATAACAAGATGCGAATTTATTATCAACTAACCACTTTAGACCCTGTTATTGTTAGCCAAAGTAACGCCACCACCAACAATCATGAATGCCTAGACTATATTCCTGGCAGTGCAATATTAGGATTAATTGCCAGTAAAGAGTATGCAAAATTATCAGAAGAAGAAAGCTGGCAAGTGTTTCATAATGGCGATGTACAATTTAGCCCTTGCTACCCACTTATTGCTAATGAAATTGCCTTACCTACCCCCAGTAGCTGGCACTTTAAAAAAGGTGAAGAAGCAACAAGGGAACTTGAGCCAAATAATCCTAACAGCATAGAGCAATACACTCCGGAGAACGTCACCAATCACGCAGAAATCAATTTTGAACGTGATGAACTAATCCAATATAAACAATGCCGAACAGGTTATCTTACCAGCCAAGGTAAAACACAAAAAGTAACAAAAGGCTACAACACTAAAACTGCAATTAATCGTGATTCAGGCAGTGCCAAAAAATCTCAGCTGTTCTCTTATAGCTATATAGAAGCAGAGCAAAATTTTATTGGTTGGATTGATATTGCTATAAAAGACGAATTACAAAAGAGCAACGTAGAAAATAAAATAAAACAAAATCTACAAGGCATCGCTCGCATAGGTCGCTCTCGTAATACTGAATTTGGTCGAGTTAAGCTAAGCATTACAACTGTCGAGCAAGCAAAGCAAATACCTAATAACAAGCAGCTTACCTTATGGTGTTTATCCGATGTTGAGCTAGTTAACAGTATGGGCATGCCAACACTGGCACCAAAGTGTGAAGATATTCATCCAGATCTAAAAGGCATTACCTTAAATGCGAATAAAAGCTTTATACGAGGCAACAAGGTCAGCCGTTTTAATCAAAAACGCCAAGGTTTAGATACCGAGCAAATATTGATCAATAAAGGCAGTATATTAACCTTTGATTTAAACAATGAACAAAATATTCCCGATAAAATATTAGAAGTTCTGAACAACAAAGGCATAGGCATCAATAGGCAACAAGGTTTAGGTTGGGTTTACGTTAACCCAGCTTGGGCAAGCCTTGATAAAATGAATAGCGATCAGTCCTTGTTTTCACCACTAAAGGTAACACTTGCTGACAAAACAGAACCAGATGCCGCCAAGAACAACATAGTAGAAGACTCACCTTTAACACTATGGTTACAAGAAAAAGTTGAACAACAAGATAAAGTTAAAGGTCGACAAAAAAAGGTTAACAGCCTAATACAAAGTATTATTTCGTTGTATGACAACGCACGTAAGTATAACGGCATTATTGATTCAAACGAAGCGGGACCATCATCAAGTCAGTGGCGCAGAATCGGTGACATAGTTCGTAGCCATAACGATGCAAAAAATGAAAACAAATGGGCTACTCTAGTATTTGAAGGGGATAACGCCATTTGTAAAGCAAATAACGATAAACTGGGCTGGGGCATAAACCTACAAGGAACACACGGTCAAACTACTTTTGCCGATGAAGTAAACAAACTACTCGAAGATAAAGATATTCACACCATGCGATTATTGCTAGAGCAACTTTGTGACCATGACCTTTCCACCTTTAAAGATCTCCAAAAAATCAAACTTTTTTATAAAAACAACGCAGGGAGCCAATAACATGAGCAATCTATACTTAACCCGCATCGTTATTGAAACTACCAGTCCAATGGCCATCAATACTGGCGGTAGAGAAACCGGATTTGATAGCCAATTAGCACGTGATGCTAATAACCTACCCTATATTCCAGCCACCTCTATCGCAGGTGTATGGCGGGCAATAGCCCGTCAATACTATAATGACCAAGACTTAGACGAAAAAGGGTTAAACAAAGATGAACTAAAAGCTTGGTTTGGTCATACCGACAATAAAAACTCCGACAATCCCAGCCAAGCATCTAGCATCACCCTAAGTGATGGTGTCATTCTCAACAGCAACAATCAGCCAATACAAGGTTTAGTGACTCCTGCTTGTATTAACCAAGATGAGGTACTTAGCCAGCTAGTACAAGCAAGGCCGCACCACAGAGAAAGAATTAGCATAAATGACAGAGGTGTCGCCAAAGACACAGGGAAATTTGATCAACTTTTATTACCAGCTGGTGTACGTTTTTGTATTGATATAAAGCTTAACAATAAAGAGTTTAATGACAAAAACCTAACAGAAGACTTCATCAACAAACAATGGTCAGCACTACTGAACTGCTGGCAACACCCTTTATTTGCTTTTGGTGCCAGTACACGCAACGGTTTAGGTAAATTTAAAATCATAGGCACGCTAGAACATAGCATAAGCTTAAAAGCGAACGACAATAACAGCCCTGAGGCTATTACCGAGAAGCTTAGAGATTTTTCCGAGCGGAAAAGCATACCGCTATCAACGCAAGAAAATGGCACATTAACATCAGCAAGCAAACATCAATACCTTGCTAGTCTTGAACTACAAGCGATAGACAATTGGCGCTGCGGCACAGGCTCACAATTGCTAAATAAAATTCGCTATAAAAACTTGGAAAACAACGTAAATATCATCAGCTACAGTGAGGCCAAATTTGAATGGGATACCAACAATAAGGGCTGCTTGGGTGAGGCAAAAGCGACCCTTTGTGGTAGTAGTATTAAAGGTATCCTTGCCCACAGAGTTGCTTTTCATTTTCGTCGATTAAACCAGCAATGGGCTGAAAAACTAGCAGACAAAGATCACGAAACCTGGCAAGAGCGTCCTCGTGAATTACAAGATTTATTTGGCTATGCCGATGATAAATACCACGATAAAAGCCGCGCTGGTAGCTTATATGTTGAAGACTGTGAACTAGAATACGACTACACCAGCATTCGTCACCACAACAGTATCGACCGCTTTACGGGAGGTGTTAGGCGAGGTGCACTCTACAGTGAAGAGCTACTTTACCAGCCTACTTTTACCATTAACTTAATGCTACAAGCAGGTACTAAGCTCTCATCAAAATTAAAACAAGCACTCGAAGCGACGTTAGATGACTTAAAAATAGGTCTATTACCTATGGGCGCTGGCAGTGGTCGAGGCACCAGCCTAGTGCAAGCTAAAAACCCAAATGATTGGTGTCTTGAAAATATTAAAGCTATTCAAGTAAAAGAAAGAAAAGACGAAATACATAACGCCAGTGAATCAAGTCAACAAACTGCAGAGGAGGCATCAATATGAGTTTAATCACTTACAATTCCCTAAGCCAAGACAACACTTTAGGCATTAAGCTACCTCAGTTAATTGCTGCAGATTTAGAGAACCAACTGCCTTGTATCGTCTCTGCAAAAGACGCCATTACAAAAATCAACGCTTTTTCTGCTCAACAGGGCTGGATAAGTTATCGCGACAGCGTAAAAATAACAGCTGACGCACCAGATAATGAATACTTTATTGAAGCTCAATATTGCAATGGTAATGATAGTTTACACGTAAAGTTAGTTAACGATAATAAGTACCAAATCAATACTTTTAACGCGAGCAAGCCTATTCAAAACTGCATAGCTAGTGCAACAAAAGCCTATAGTGAGCAAGAAGTCGTACTACGTAATAACTTAGTAGACCAAGCAAAAACAGCAACTTACCGTTTGTGGTGGCAACTAGAAAACGATGAAAAAAATAAACATTTCGGTCGCTGGTTACCACTAACTCAACAATTTGTTGGTTTTAATAATAGCGCACAAGGAGAATCATCATGAATGAAGTACATGCCCCCTATCACTTTGTGCCACTGTCGAAATGGGTTTACATGCCTGATTGGGCACACTTAGTCAGCCACGATCACCCCTTTGAGGACGGCTATTCTGGAGTGATTGAATATACGCTTACTAATGCCACAGCGTTATGTGTTGGTGATAAACAAATTAAAGAAGAAGGTAAGCCTACCCTAGTAAAATGGGCACGAGACCCTTCAGACGAAACCAAGCCAGTTATTCCAGGTTCAAGCTTAAAAGGCATGATCCGAAATATTTTAGAAATTGCCAGTTTTGGTAAGTTTTCTAACATTGATGATAACCATTTCTCATATAGAGATATTTCCAACACCAATACAAAATATGCAAAAGAAATTGCAGACACTGACGCCCAAGCTTATTGGCTTAAATTTGATAAAGAAAACCAAGAATGGACGTTAACTAAAACAAACCATACAACTCTTTTTCATGATGAATTCAATCAATTTACTCAATGTAAAATCGAGAACATTGCCTTTAAACAACCCGCAGAAAAAAAATATAAACAGTGGCCTCTTTACAAGAAGCCGATCTCTTTCAATATAAAAGAGAGGAAAATTATTGGTACAAAGGATAAAGAGGTGAACGTTGTAAGAGCCAGTGATTTTGGCAATGGACAACTATCGGGATACCCCATATTTTCAAGCTTTAGACCTGGAAATAAAAAACATACTCAAAGGCGTCTAAACTTTAGCTATATCTTTTATAATAAATGTAATAATGCCCAGTATTTAGGTAAAAACAGTGAAATAGTTCAAAAACTATTTAGTAATCATGATGAAGCCTTAGTTAAATACCTCCAAAGCACCCCTCATCCTGAATACGGCATTCCTGTTTTTTCCCGCGAAAAAAATAATATTATCCTAGCTATTGGCTTTGCCAAGATGCCGCGAAAACTCTACGATAAGTCAGTTCATGATACAGCTAAAAAAAACCAAAGCCTTGCATTCTCTAACAATACTTTTGATTTAGCTGAATTAATGATGGGCACATTGCGCGACAGTGCTTTTGGTATTAAAGGACGAATAAGCTTTACTGATGCTAAGTGCAATATTAATAATGGTATTAAACTCTCCTCTGCAACTATTTTAGGACAGCCCAAAGCAAGCTACCTTTCAGCTTATCTAGAACAAAATGCGGACAGCGCTAACACAGTACGCAACGAGCTAAACCAATATGATACAACGTCCAAACTTAAGGGGTGGAAACGCTATCCAGCGCAAAATAATTTTCAAGCTCATCTACCTAGTGAACTTGCAAATAAAGTGAATGTTCAATCACAACTAGAGCTATTAATACCCCAAAGTCAGTTTATGGGAAAGATATTTTTTCATAATCTAAAAAAGGTAGAACTTGGTGCCTTATTATGGGTACTTAGACTTCAAAAAAATGATAGTCAAGTACTCCATAGTTTAGGTCATGGAAAACCTTTAGGTGCAGGCTCCGTATCATTTTCAAAATTAAACATTACAGCATCAAATAACATTGTAAATAACCTAAATGAACAAGATTTGATTCAGGTATTTCAAAAAACTATGCATGAGGCTTATCCTTCCAACCAATCAAGTTGGCAGGAAAGTCCTCAAATAAAACACCTTTTAAGTTTTTCCAACATAGAAGATAGTAAAAAGGTTAATCTGAAATACATGCCACTAAGCAGCAGAGACCCAGAAATTACAACTTACACAAATTCAGTCTCAGGGAGGACTAAACAAATACTCCCCAAATGGTCGACAGAAAGCGGTCCTACTTCAAGAGATGAAGACTTCAGTTCCTCAAGTGCACCTAGCGCTTATGCCAAGGGAAGGTTAAGTGAGTTATTAAAAATAACACAAGACAATAGTAGCCTACAATTAGCAGAAGAGGCTTTTGTCAACCAAATATCCAAGCAAAAGAAACAACAAGAGTTTGAGAGCCAATCAAAAGAACAACAATTGTTCATCAGACTAAAAGAAAAGCTAAGCCACCCTGAAGCAAAGACAAATAAAGATGTTAGAGTAACTTCGACCCCTTTTATTACTGAACTACTTGACTTGGCTCTTACCAAAGAACTAGATGACGATTTCTTGTCAGAGTTCTACCAATTATGCTTAGACACAACTAAAACAGCTTATTTAGATTTAGGCAAAAAGAAAAAAGATGAGCTAAAGCGTAGAAAAGCACTATTAACTCAACTAGCTGAAAAATACCAACTTAAGGTAAATAGTTAATGGGTAGTGCATTTTTCACCCTAGCCCAAGACTTTAACCTGCTTAAACTGCGTGTTTACGTGCAATTTAAGCAAAAGTGTAGTTTACCTGAATTTAAAGGTTCTATGTTACATGGGTGGTTTGGTCACGCATTAAAAGCCGTCGATGAACGGGCTTTTTTTGCTTTATACGGTGAACATGGCCAGCAACAGCCTAAGCCTTATATTATTTGCCCTAATGAAGATAATAAGCGCCATTGGCAACAAAACGAGGTTTACCACTTTGACCTCACTCTATTTGGTGAAGCCACTCAGCTAGGTCCTATTATTTTACAAGCCCTTCAACAAGGCCAGCACCTTGGTTTTGGTAAAGAAAATACACCATTCAATTTAATTAGTGTTTCATCAATTCTACCAAATAAAGTAACACCCGGCTTAGTACCCACCCGCTTAATAGATTGGTTTAATATTGAAAGTAATGCCAAAATTCAAAGTGAAGTGGCACTGCATTTTACCAGCCCACTGCGCCTAAAAGTAAATGATCGTATCCTCAAGCACCAAGCGCCTAATCTCCCCTTATTAATTAAACAAATTGCTCGAAGGTTTAGCCAACTGACTCGTTATTGGGTATGTGATGAGCAAAGGCTGCTAGATCAGCTTTATAGCGAACTGCCCCATTTAGGAGACTACCAACAAACGGAACACTGCTATTTTGAAGAGTGGCAGCGCTATTCATACAAACAACAAGGGCAATTACCTTTTGGTGGCTTAAAGGGCCAAGTAAGTTACTTTGGTGAAATTGCCAATACCCTGCCTTGGTTACAACTTGGCGAACAACTACATATCGGCGGTAAAACCACTTTTGGTTTAGGTAAGTATCAATTGATTTATTAACCGCCATTACACTTAGCAAATATTAGCCGTTCATTGCTTTAACAAAAAACGAGCGGCTAAGCGTAAGTACTTCAGCATCATTGTTTACCATCAAGCGCCACTCAACGATATTAAGCAATATATCGATACCACCATCACCGCATACATATTCACTTCAACCTTCATTCAAATACTTCGCATTGTATTCAACAAGTTTGTCATTACCTGTTACGCGGCTCCTATTGTTATAAATGAACAAAGATGGAGATCTTATGAAATTATCCGAGTTATTAACCTTAGCGCATTTTGAACAGGCTTATCAAAAGGTCGCAGAAAATAAGGGCGGCCCAGGGGTTGATGGAATATCAATAACAACTTTCACCAATAATCTAACAATGAAACTAACAAAACTTATTGATGAAATTAAGAATAATCAGTATCGATGCCAGCCTTGCAAGGCAGTTAAAATTCCAAAAAATAAAGGTGCTTTCAGGCAGCTTGCCATACCAACAATACGTGACCGTATTGTTCAAACCGTATTAAGCCAAGCTTTAGTGCCTTTTTTTGAACCACACTTTGAAAAATGTAGTTGGGGTTACCGGCCTGAACGTAGTTACCTTAATGCCGTAAAACAAATAGAAATCTATCGTGATCAAGGGTTTCAATATGTATTAGATGCAGACATAAAAAGTTATTTTGAACATATTCCACAAAGTCGATTAATGGAAGAGTTATCACGCTATATTCAATGTGACGATATGATTAATTTAATCAAAAATTCATTATTGCAAATGCAGTTTTTACAAAACAATCAAGTTTACGGCGCGGCTAAGGGCCTTGGTGTACCACAAGGCTCTCCTTTATCTCCCGTGTTAGCGAATATGTACCTAGACCCACTCGATGAAGCTTTGTTATCTCAAGCAATGAAAGTTGTCCGCTATGCTGACGACTTTATAGTATTAACCAAAACACCGACTGAAGCAGGTAAGGCGCTGAAAATAGCAAAAGATGTATTAACAAGTTATCAGCTACATTTCAATGCTGAAAAAACTCGAGTCACTGACTTTGAAAGTGGTTTTGTTTTTCTAGGTCAGTTTTTTATTGGTAACTTAGTGCAACCTTTATCAAATGAAAGTAAAAAACTTACCCTAAGTACTTGGCAATGGGATGATTTATCATTACAGGTAAGTAATGAGAAACAAATACACGCCTTCTCGGGCGAAATAATAAAAGAAAGCTCAGCGATTAATGTAGATTGTTTTGCCGAATTACAACAAGAGATACTCGATAGCCAATCTCAATTACCTATTCAAATAGATGAAAGCGATACTCAAAATTTAATTTGCAAATTACGTACCTTATATTTGGCAAAACAAGGCAGTGTTGTTCATAAAATTGCCGGTAAATATGAAGTCCGTTTTGGTGGCGAAACCCTACAACAAATACCAATAACACAATTAGACTGCATTATGTGCTTTGGCGTAATTCACTTAACACGCGCAGTCATTGTTGATGCATTACAGTTACAACTACCAATAATTATGCTAACACAAACAGGTCATTGGCAAGGCATGATCTCAGGAAATAATCTACCTGACGTTACTTTATTACAGCAACAGCTTGCTCACTTTAATTCCCCCTTACCTATAGCAAAAGAAATTGTTACTACAAAAATTAATAATTGTATTGTTGTTCTTAAAAGGCGTATGAGAAGTTTATCTTTAACCGAGCAACTTTTAATGAGTAAAGCACTAAAAAGTTTACTACAAGCAAAACAGCAAGCTAAGCAGGTTAAAACACTACATTCACTGCGCGGTGTTGAAGGCAACGCGGCTAGAAATCACTTTGCCTTGATGCGTGCATTAATACCAGAGTTTTGGCAATTTAATACGCGAAATAGACGACCACCTAAAGACCCAATTAACGCGTTATTATCTTTAGGTTATACCATTTTGTTTAATAATATTATTGCCTTTATCCAATTGAGAAAATTAACATTAAACATTGCCTTTCTCCATAACAGTTATAGTAATCAACCCTCATTAGCACTTGATTTAATGGAACCTTTTAGAGCGCCAATTGTTGACAGCTTAGTGATTAAAATGGCGCTAAGTCGTGCAATATCGATAAACGATTTTTCCTTAGAAAACAACGCCTGTTTAATTTCAGCCAAAGCGAAGGAAGTTTTCATTGCAGCACTAGAAGATAAATTGGCACAACAAATTACTTATCCCGCCCTCAATAGAACCACGGAATACCGACGAATAATGGACTTACAAACTCTGTTATTAAAACAAAGTTTATTAAACCCAACAATGGAATTTAAACCTTTTAGGATCCGGTGAATGCATAAAATATGGTTAGTTTGTTATGATATTGCTAATAACAAAAGAAGGTATCGTCTCAGCAGATTATTATCAAAATATGGTGACAGGGTACAATACAGTGCCTTTGAAGTGATGATGTCTGATAAAGAATTTATCAAGGTACGATGGCAAATTAAGCAACTGATCAATCCAAGCGAAGATACAATAAACTATTATGTCATTTGTATCTGGTGTCGGAAAAACATTCACTGCCAAGGAACTGCCCAACTCGTCCCTTTTAATGCTTATACGGTGATTTGCTAATATGTACCTTGTTATTCTATTTGATATTTGTGAGCCAAAACGGTTGCGAACCGTAGCTAAATTACTCAATAGCCACGGCATACGAGTACAAAATAGTGTTTTTGAAGTAAAAACAACTCGGAAAAAACTAATTGGGTTAAAGAGATTAATCAACAAGATAATAGCAGGTCAAGACAGAGTACACTATTATCAACTTTGCCATAAAGATTTAAAGGCAAGAAAAGCCGACGGTTTAGGTGGAATTATGAACATTCCTGATTATGTCAGTATCGTTTAAATCATGATAATTACAGCGCATTGATTTTATTATGAATAACACTGTAAATAAACCAAATAGAGATAGAAAATGACCTACAATGTCAGTAAGTACCTTAAAAATAGAGAACTGCCGAAAATGGCCTCACCAAGCCTTGACAACAAAGGGCTGCAAGAGGTAGAGTTTAAACACTGCCCGGTTTTGACGGGATTAAGACTATACATGTGATATTTTCACATTTGCTGGTTTTAAGTTTAAACACTGCCCGGTTTTGACGGGATTAAGACAGTTTAGATTGTTGCGGCCATACCTATAGAACAGGGTTTAAACACTGCCCGGTTTTGACGGGATTAAGACAGTTTAAAAAAATTAAGAAGAGTGCTGATCAAAAGTTTAAACACTGCCCGGTTTTGACGGGATTAAGACTTTTCTTATTGCTTCACACCTTTTCATTTTCTCATGTTTAAACACTGCCCGGTTTTGACGGGATTAAGACGACTTGATGCACGTAACCGTTTAGTAATACTTTGTTTAAACACTGCCCGGTTTTGACGGGATTAAGACAAGCTTCCGTTAGGTG
>Ga0105355_10000841_pt1 | contig 28579 bp, 19 predicted proteins | sample GOMGulsemesocosm_2_FD_83508 | JGI IMG/M metagenome (GOLD analysis project Ga0105355, IMG submission 83508) | Methane-oxidizing microbial communities from mesocosms in the Gulf of Mexico - GOM9C Gulf of Mexico | ecosystem: Environmental > Aquatic > Marine > Cold seeps | place: Gulf of Mexico...
AACGAAAAATAAAGAAAGTGATACTAAGGTAAGCCATGCCCATGTGCATGTGTTTAACAAATGCGTAATCCATTTTAATTGCCCATTGTAAAAAGTGATGTGATTAAGTCGATTAAGGGGGATAAATTTAATATCCATCTTAATCCGTGTGTTAGTGAAATCTCCGACGAGAAGTATATCTAATTCTGGCAGGGTTAGGTAATGAATGAATTTTTAATTTCATATCTTGAGGTGACTGACTTAAGATAGATACAGTGTATAAAATGGAAACTTATTGAATGCGATTTTATATTTTAATCTGCTTATTACTTTCTTCGTTCGTCTATGCCGAGCAAAGTGCAACGGCGTTTGACCCGGCAGCTAAAGTGGCTACTGCGCAGTTATTATCCACGGCGAATGGCGTTAACGGCGCAACGATATTATCTATGGGCTTGAAAATAACCTTAGATGATGAGTGGAAAACTTATTGGAGTTCACCAGGGCTAGCCGGTGCACCTCCAAGCATTGATTGGCAAGGATCTGAAAACTTAGCCGATGTTGAATGGTTATGGCCAGTACCGCAACGCATGATGGTGTATGACGTTGAGACTTATGGTTACAAACACGAAGTTATTTACCCTCTGCAAGTTACCGTTATTGATCCCAGTAAAGCGTTAACGTTACAAGCTAAAACGACAATGTTAGTGTGTCGTGAAGTGTGTATACGTGCGCAAGTTGATCTGGTATTAAATCTTCCCGCGACAGCAAGCAGTATTGATAAAGCCTCAAGTGCGCAACTACAGCCTTACGTCACCAATGTGCCTGTTGATATTAGTGCCACGTCGGCCTCTGTTCAACAATTCGGCTGGGATAGTGCATCATCGCAATTATTAATTGCAGTGGCAGGACTCACAACACCTGTGCTTGACGGGTTTGTTGAGGGCGTTGATTTTACCTTGTTTAGTCAACCACAGATCAGTCAGCAAGATGGCGTGACGCGATTAATTATGCGTGCTGAAGACATGGCTGGCACACCTGCTCGATTAGATCCTCAACAAGAATTAAAAGTAACGCTGACCTATGCACAAGGCGGTATTACCTTTACCGATACTATTACACCAACTGTGATTGAACAAACCTTACCAAGTTGGATCTACATGTTGCTGCTGGCGGTTGCTGGTGGTTTTATTCTCAACCTGATGCCATGTGTATTACCGGTATTGTCGATTAAATTATTAAGCGTGGTTGAATCGGCCAGTGAATCGAGTGCGCAACGGCGGGTTAACTTCTTATTAAGCGCTGCTGGTATTTTTGTGGCATTTTGGTTGCTGGCATTACTCTTTATAGGCTTAAAGTATTTCGGCATTGGTTTTGGTTGGGGGGTACAATTTCAGTCTGCTGCATTTTTATTAGTAATGATCCCGGTGCTGCTGTTATTCGCATTAAATCTATTGGATAAATTTGATGTGCAATTACCGCAAAGTTTAATGGATAAATTATCCGGTTCTAATAAAGGTCATTTTTATCAAGGTATCTTTGCGGTGTTATTGGCAACGCCTTGTTCTGCGCCTTTTTTAGGTACCGCGGTTGCCTTTGCCTTAGCGGGCTCAAGCTGGCAGATTATGGTGATATTTAGTGGTTTAGCCTTGGGTTTGTCACTGCCATATTTACTTATCGCGATGTGGCCTAATAGCGTAAAAATAATGCCTAAACCAGGGTTGTGGATGGTGCGTTTTCGCCAGTTCTTAGCCGCCTTACTTTGCGCGACGTTAGTGTGGTTGATTTGGCTACTGCAAGCCCATTTAAGTATGCTGTTGTGGGTTATTTTCAGCGTTATTATTTGTGTTATGGTGATCCTCTTGATCGTGAAACCGGGTCCTAAATCGCTAGTCACGGCATTTGCAATATATCTGCTGTTGGCGAATACCATTATTTGGTCGCCTGAGTCTGCGAAGTTATTACAGCGTAGCGATACTCAGTCTGGTTCAGAAATTCATTGGCAAGTATTTGAGCCTGAAAAGATTGCCGGATATGTAGCGGAAGGAAAAACGGTGTTTATCGATATTACTGCCGATTGGTGCATTACCTGCGTGGTGAATGAACGCGCTGTATTGCAGCGTAGTGATATTATTACACGGTTAAATGCCGATAACGTGGTGGCGATGAAAGGAGACTGGACTAAGCCGGATAGTCAAATTGAAGCGTATTTAAAACGCCATGGCCGTTATGCAATACCATTTAATCAGGTATTTGGTCCGGCATTACCTCAAGGCAAGTTATTGCCTGAGTTATTAACCAAGGATGCCGTCACTACCGCCTTGCTGCAGGCCGGCCAGTAATTAAGACAGTTTGTTGCATTATTGCGGCGTGATAAACAAGGCAAGACAAAAAACGAATGTAAATTAAACGCCTCGTTTTTTGTCTTGCAGTTCGATTATTTTGCTGTTCTAATTGCGCTCTTCTGAATTTATACAAGACTCATTTTATTGTTTAACCAAGTGATAGACGGATTTACTAAACCGTTAAATTGGCTAATAGATAAAATAGATATACGATGAAAACAGTCACTGAAACTTTAGCTCACCCACGTTTAAACCGTGAAATGCGCCTGCAAAATGCAATGATCACTATGTACTGTAAACAGCATCATGTTTACCAAGGCAAAGTGTGTCGTGAGTGCGAACGTTTACAACAAATGACCGCACGTAAACTGGCATTTTGTGAAAGCGGTATAGAAAAACCAACTTGTGCCACTTGTACCGCAGTATGCTATACCCCGATTGTCTCCAAACAAGTAAAGACCATTTCTCGTTGGGGCAGCCTGCGCATTTGGTTGCGTCACCCTATTCTTATGTCGTTATATTGTTTTGATAGTCTCAAACCAAGTCAAATGCCCAAGCCTAAATTACTAAATCTGTAGCTGACTGATGTGTAAATTGGTAGCCTAACTGCTGCTTTAATTTATCATTGGCTATGATGGATTGAGGTTTGCTGTTCTCGCCTGTAAAGCTTGGAATGGTAATACCCAGTTGTTTGGCGGCTTGCTGATAGAATGCTTGCCTGTTGGCATGCTGATCGCAACAGGCATTGAATACTTCTCCCCAACATTGCTGTTTGATCACTTGCCCAATGACCCCAACCGCATCATGCTGATGGATCAGGTTGACAGGTGACTGTCCCGCATCAAAGGTATGCCCGTTGGCGCTCTTTTTCGACAAGCTTCGCGTTGGATTTCTATCTGCGCTAATCAGCCCAGCAAAACGAATAATGGTGTAATCAATATCTTGTTGTTGCTGAATTAACTGCTCTGCTGCATACACAGTACTGTTTGAATTTAATGCTGATGTTTCAGTCAATACTTGGTCTGTCTTGTGATAAATGCTGGTGGAACTAATAAAAATCAATTTGCCCACTTGGAATTTTTTGAGTAGCGCTAACAACTGTTCAATTTGTACCGCTAATGGTGCACTTGCATGATTACCCCTACTGGCTGGCAGCAGACAAATAGCAATATCTTTATTGCTTAATAAGCTTTTCCAATCACCTTGTGGTTCATCGGCAAGGGTGGCGCTTACTGCTGGGATACCTTGAGAAACTAAACTTGCTGCTTTCTCGATATGACTACAGCTAACCGTAAGCGGATAGTCTTGCGATAATAACTGTCGTGCTAGCGGTTTACCTAACCAGCCCGCGCCTATGATTGCAATTTTCGGTCGTTTATCTGTGCTCATATCAGGTGCCTGTATTATCATTATCAAGTTAGATACAAGCGTAACGATTTTTGGTTATAATAGCGATTGATAATCTGTCGTAACATAAACTAAAGAGAAAGCCATGAGTAGATTTATAGATAGCTGGGCTATCGTGCATATTGATGATTCTTACAATGCATCAGTATTAGGCAGCAGAGGCACTAAGCTACACTGGTGTAATGGCCGTGAAGAAGCCATCGAGTTTATTTATGATGAGTACCTGGCTATTTTGGCTGATACTGGCGAAATGGACGAAGAATTAGTTTATGCCGCGAAAGAGCGCTTTGAAGTACTGCAAGAGCAAACTAATTCACTGGAAGAGTGGATCGAACATATTAATGAGTTAACCATTGATCTTCGCCATATTATTTGGTTTGGCAGCATTGCCGAAATGGCTGAATTAAATACTGAATTTGCTTGTGCAGTGCGTGAAGTGTATTGGGAAGAATTCGGTGAGTATGATGAAGATGATCCAAGCGCATTTGTGCCTGAAGATGAATGGTTAAATCTTTCTGAGGCCTTAGTTGAATATTTAGGTCGCGCAATCGTGTAAGTAAATAATAGATACTGTGTGTCGTAAAAATAGCGATACACAGTGATACTCCTGTCTCGTTATCTCAGCCTCGTCCAATATTTATATAATTATTTTAACTCTCTCCAAATAAGTAATTCAAACGCTTAAAAGTACATGTTTATAGAATCTGTTACTTCTCTTTCTGCTGCGTTGGCAGATATAAGATTTACATCTATTATTTAACCAAATATGCTTTTTGGTAATGGATTGCCGAAATATAACATTGAAAATCACGATTTAACCATGATATTTATCTGCTGCGTCGGTATTCGCACCTAATGGTGATCGTGGGTATTGGTTACAATTAAGGTTATTTATGCGATTGATAAGGTATATAAAGCCATTTATTATGTTGTGTTTGTTAAGCGTGAACTCTCACGCTAATTCACTTGCTGATGTCGTCACATTTTCTGAGTCCGTTGAGCAACCTAAATCTATCGCTTTTTACTACAATGCCATTGATTCTGTTCGTGAATTGATGAGCTATGACCGCGTCGTGGTTAACCCTCTTCTTATCAGTGAAAAACAACTTAAAACCCTGCACCTTGCACAAACGAGGGTATTTGCTTATATCAGCGTTGGTGAATTTGCCAATGCTGAGTTGCCCGCATCATTACGTGATGCTGCAATGACTGAAAATACCGCCTGGCAGAGTCACGCGATGGACCTCACCTATCCCATTTGGCAATCGCATTTACTTCAGCAAGCACAAACGTATTTAGATAAAGGTTTTGATGGCTTGTTTTTAGATACATTAGATAGCTACATGTTATTTTCGCAGGGGACTGAACAGCAAGAACAGCAACATGCATTAGTTAATATTGTTCGACGTTTTCAACAGTTAACGCCGCAACCTAGGCTGATCCTTAATCGTGGTTTTGCCATTATTCCGCAACTTGAAAAACCAATTGAAGCGGTTGTCGCAGAATCATTGTGGCAGAGTTATGATCCTATCAAAGAGATATACCGTCCTGTCGAGGAGGGTGACAGTCGGTGGTTACAAAGCCAACTCGACGCTGTTAAAGCGCAAGGCATTGAAGCCATCGTGATTGATTATTTACCGACACGCTCACGTAAAGCTCAAATTAAACTTGCTAAGCGATTGATTAGTGCTGGCTACACACCTTATGTCAGTGATGGCTTATTGTATGAATTTGGGGTCAGTACGATTGAACCAATACCTAAGCGGATATTCGGTTTATATAATGGCGCGAACCAACGTAAAGTTGATTCATATTGTCATCGTTTAGTCTCGATGCCAATTGAATATCAAGGTTATGTGCTTGACTGTAAAGATATTAATGCACTAGATTTTAGTCATATTGATACCAGTAAATATGCCGGTGCCGTTATTTGGCTAGATCAAGCTGTCTATAATCAATATCCCAAATTATCGCAGTGGTTAATGCAAGAGTTATATCGTTGGCCAATTTTATTTATCAGTTCATTACCAACGGACAAAGCATTACTGGCTAAATTAGGCATGCGTTTAAACGGGAAGCTTGAGGGTAAAGTAAGGATAACCAAGGGCAAAAAATGGCTGGAAGATCGTTATCCATTGTTGTTCAGTGAGTTTGATGCGCATCCCCGCTGGCAAGTCGATAGTGCTGGGCTGAAGCAGTATGTTACGGTTGCGGATGCGCATAATAACACGTCGACCTTATTTTTTAGTGCCGACTGGGGCGGGGCTATTATGGCGCCATTACCGGTATCTAATTTAGCAAACCATAAAGAAAAGTGGCTGCTGGATCCTTTTAAGCTACTTAAATTAACGCTGAAATTACCTGTTATTCCTGCGCCAGATGTAACGACCGAATCGGGTCTCCGGATTTTAACCAGTCATGTTGATGGCGATGGTTTTTTATCTAGAGGTTGGTTTCCGGGTAACCCTTATACCGCCGAAGTATTGCGTGATAATGTGTTTAAGCCTTATACCTTTCCACAAACAGTGTCGGTAATTGAAGGGGAAGTTGGCATGCGTGGTTTGCATCCAAAACAAAGTCCGAAACTCGAAGCCATAGCCCGTGAGATTTTTAAATTACCACACATCGAAATTGCATCACATACCTTCAGTCATCCATTTTTTTGGGATAATAGTAAGAAAGTGGTGACTAAAAAATACGGTGAACATTTACCTATACCAAATTACGAGCTTGATTATGAGCAAGAAATACTGGGCTCAATTCGTTACATTAAAGAGACGTTAGCGCCTAAAAACAAAAAAGTGAACGTTATTTTATGGTCAGGGAAAGCCGACCCTGATGAAGCGACACTCGCCTTGGCTGATAATGCGGGATTATTTAACTTAAACGGCGGTAATACCTTTGCTGTGGTCGGTGATAATGATTGGACAAACGTGTCTCCCACGATCGTTTGGTATCCGTCTAGTGTGCAAGTCTATGCACCGGTATTAAATGAAAATTTGTATACCAATCTGTGGAGCGAAAACCATGATGGTTACGAAAGAACAATTGAAACCTTTGATTTGTTAGGTCACCCCCGCCGCTTAAAATCCATTAGTATTTATTATCATATGTATTCAGGCGCTTACCCCGCGTCATTAAGTAGTCTGATTAAAGTATATGATTGGGCGCTGGCCCAAAAAGTAAATCCTTTATATATCAGTGAGTATTCTGCAAGAGCAAGGCAGTTGTACGAAACCAGTTTGGCGAAAACCTTAGACGGTAGTTGGTTGGTTAACTCCACTGGCGTACGGAGTATTAGATTAGCTAACGAACTCGGTTATCCGGTTATAAATCAGAGTAATATAGCCGGTTGGAAAAATGGACCTGATGGTAAATACATTACCTTAATATCACCTCGAACAAAGCTGACTCTTTCAGGCAAAAACCATCAACAAGTGCGATTATCCAGCGCTAACGGAATACTGACTAAATGGGTTGAAAGCAGTAATAATATTAACTGGGCATTTCACAGCTATGTGCCATTTCAGTTGGAGATTGCCAATGCCGGAGATTGTAAGGTTCAGACGAATAAACCAGTAAAACTATCACGACAGGCGGATAAAACCTTGGTTTTAAAATCGTCACAGTCAGGACAATTCTCTGGTTCAATATATTGCAAATAAATAAGGGAAGTTAACTCAGTAAGGGATGTTAGATAAATAACAGATGTTAGATAAATAAGGTCTATTATGAAAAGTAGTTCTAACGGATCAAACCCCAACAAAACCAGAACACGTATTCGGATCTTAGCACTTGGTCCACTTACTTTACTCGTGCTATCAGCGGTATATGCGTTATGGTTAATAGCCCCGACGAAAGCGACATTACTGACACTCATTTCGCGTTCGACATCGCCTGAAATATCCTTGTCATTTCTGACTGTGTTGTTAGATCGGGAGCCTGATAATCGACAGATAAAATTGCTGATGGCGAAAAACATTCATCAATTAGGGAATATTCGAGGGGCGATTGAGATCATTGAACCGCTGCTGAACGGACCCGAAAGTAACAAAGACTGGCATGCACATGCGCTTTATTTAGAAGCTGTTATGGCGGGGGCATACTCCGAAAAGCCCCTATTAAATACTTATGCAATTAGCAAAGTTGAGCCGTTGTTTGTTAATACTAACCACATTCCAAACGTGATGTTAGCACGCCGCTTTGCTGACCTTGCGCTCTCATTGAATATGCAGGCATACGCGTTAACTATATTGAAACCACACATAGGTAGTGATGAAACAAGTTATGACGAATTGATCTCGTTGGCATTACAAATTTCCGATTATACGACAGCGTTAGCGCTGCTCTCAGAAAGCCTTGGTTTGACGTATGATAAAAGTGGTATCGCTGCGGATGTGAAGGTCAATAGTCCGAACAATAAACAACAAATAAAAGATGACTTGCTCAGCCTACATAAAATTTATCGTTGGCAGGGACACATAACGAAAGCATTTGAAATTAGTTTATTGCTTGTTGAAAAATACCCCTCAGAACCACAATTACGTGATGCGATAGAAGAGGCGAAAGCGTTAGGCGATATCTATCATGAAGGACGATTTTATGATGAACTTGCCAATATAGACAAATTATTATCAGATGAATACGCAGCTTGGTTAAACGCATTAGAAAAATCACAAGGTACAGCAGTGACGGTATTAAGTGTCAAAAAGTTAATGCGTAAACGCCCTAGAGATCCTGTTTTGATCATTGAGCTTGCCCGTTTGTATAGCTATACCAGTGAACATTCCCGTGTGGTCAAGCTTTATCAACAACTCAAAAAATATCGTTCGTTAGGCTTCTCTGAGGCTGTACGGTTTGCTGAAGCCTATATTATGCTGAATCAGCCAGAGGATGCGCTGAGAGTGCTCGTTGAGCCTGTAAATTGGCTGAATGCGGATGAACCATACTTACAAATGGTGGCATTTTTATCATGGGAATTGAGTCAAAAACCGCTGGCATTAGCAAGTCAGGATGCATTAATTAAGCGCTCGGATAAAAATATAGATGTATATCGTTATATTCAGCTGCACGCCCCTTTTACCGAGCAAGATATCCCCACACTCGTGCAGCTATATGCCAAAACTGAAAATAAAGCCTTGTTACTGGAGGCTATCAATATTGCCTATCAGTCCGAGGTCTCGGCAGGCTCTAGTCCTGACCGCACGGTTAAACGTGATTTTGGTATGAAAGTCTTGATGGAACTCGCCTTACAAAATGACGCGATGAAAGATCGAGCAGATGTCAATTATTACCGTGCTATGTATGCTGTTCAGCAGCAGCAATATAAAGATGCACATCGTTTTTTTCGATTATCACTGAACTCTGAGCATTTATTTACCCCAACGATAAACAGCTATATATGGTGGGCTATTGAGATCCAAGACGTTAATACGATGCGTGAACTGTATGATACATACGGGACTGTATTAAGAGATAATCCGGAATTTGAGCTGACATTTGCGGTATTAACGCAACAGTTAGCTAATCACCAACATGCTGATATGTGGTATCGAAAATATTTAATTACCAATGATAAAACGGATAAGACGGATATTACGGTATTGATCCACTATGCTTCATTACTAGAAGAGTTAAAGCTGTACGAACATGCTTATAAACTACGTCGTTATTTTGCAGAAAACCTGTCACAGACACTTGATACTTTACCAAGTGATTATGTCCCTGAGTACTCGCTATTAGAGTTGGTTGCGGGTGATGCCGCTGCCGCTGTGCTGACGACTTCACAGGCATTATTAAACCCAAGTGTAAATTCAGTCGCGCAATTTTTCCAGTATCAGCAGCTTTCCGGTAATGACGATGCAATTCGGTTTTGGCAGCAGCGTACTTCATTAGCTGATTACGCTTTGACAGATACGAGGTATGGGCAAGGTCAGCTTAACAGATTAACGACAACATCTACGTCGAGACGGCATTATCAAGGCGATGCACAGGAGTACGCATCACTAACCCAGCCGTCTCGGGTTGAGCAAGATGATAGTGGTAAAAATGGCTATATTACCGTGATGAATGGTCGCTCTGCACTGCGGAGCCAATACATAGCCAATACCACGTGGGATATAAATACCTTACAACTCGATTATTATCAACTTCTTAAACACGGAGATTGGCAGCTCAGTAGTTATTACCAAACGGCAGAGCAATCCGGTATTTTTGCTAATAGCAGCATTGATGATGAGTTTCGTTTAAGTGGCCTTATCCGCTATCAATTTAATCGTAATGAATGGTTATTTGGGGTGGATATTGCAGATGGTTTGGGCGAGCAACGTCTTGGTTTTAATGTCAATTATATTCATCAGTTTGATCGGATGTGGCGAGTCGAATTAGGCGCAGGGTTAAACAATGATATTCGTGCAAGTCAAGCATTGGCACTTGCTGGTAGTGATGATGTGGTTAATGCTGGGTTTTATTATCAGCCCAGCAATCGTACTAATATGGCATTGACGTTAGGCTACCACCAAATGTCGACACGTTTTGATGATGAGATTGGTACCGGCTGGAGTGGTTCATTGCGTGTCGCTGAACAGTTGTTTTTTAGCTCACCAGCATGGCAGGTATATGCTGATTATAGTATGCATGAAACAGATTTAAATTCGGGGCCACTACTCGGTATTTCGGACTGGCTGCAAGGCACCCAGCAAATAACCAGTAATGATTTTATTAGTTCAAGTTATCAACGGTTAGCGATAGGTCAGCGATTATATAGAGGGGCGACAGGAGTACCGGAACAGCTAAGGCAGTTCAATGGCTTAGCTCAACCCCGTTACTGGTTAGATACTGCCGTTGGTTATAATTTTGTTACTTCAGATCCTGAACTCTTGTTAGGTCTGGGACTTGGGTGGCCTGTTATTGGCAACGATGAACTCTATTTTCATCTTGATTGGCAGAGTCATGATCGTAATGGCGAGCAGTCATTGGAAGTATCGTTTGGTTACTTTTATTCTTTTTAATAAAGGGGATTTGAATGAAGTGGACATTAGTTTTCACCATGATATTAATGCTGTCGGCGTGTTCAACTTATAACGCGCCTGATAGTCCCCCACTAAGTGCCTCTGCTGTATGGGTTATTATGCCGTTAGAAAATAACTCAAGTACACCACTCGCAGCAGAAAAAGCGGAGCAGATATTAAGCTCTCAGCTATATCGTAAAGGCATTAATGCGGTGATTTATCCAAAAACACCACTCAAGAGTTTAACTGATATTCTCGATCAAACATCGAAGTATAAACATGCTGAAGTATGGTTAGCCACATACCCCGCCGATTATATTATTACTGGTTCTGTCGAAGAGTGGCACTATAAAAATGGTTTAGATGCAGAGCCCGCAGTCGGATTGACGTTAGAAATTAAAAACGCAACCAATAAACAGTCCTTGTGGCGAGCGAGCGGTAGCCGTGTCGGTTGGGGGAGAGAGAGCGTCAGTGGCGCCGGGATCGTCGTTGTTGAAACGCTAGTGAATGGGCTCAATTTCGCCCCTGATTCCACTACAGAGTAGTATGATTTGCCTATGAATAAGTTACTGGATTATCTTATAAAACCTTTTCAAGGTGATAACTTTGTGTGGATAGAAATCATTATTATCACGGCTATTTCTGCAGCTAGTTGGCGCTATTTTTATGCATTACCAGCAGGGGTGGAAGCTAATCACTTTTTTTGGCCGTTGTTAGGACCACTGCTTATTGCATTGCGCTACGGGTTTGCTAAAGGTTTCATTTGTACGCTTGGTATGACGGCAATATTAGTATCGATAATGAAAGACGGCGGCATGTTACCATTATTTCCTTTTTCGTTAATTGTCGGTACTTTTTTTGCTGTCATGATCGCTGGGGAGTTTCGAGACCACTGGCAGCGTAGCATTGATAAATATGGCATTGAGCATAAACATATGCAGCAGGAATTGGCTAGTTTCACTAAAAACTATCATCTGCTCAAAGTTTCCCATGATCAATTGGAATTACGTAACGCGGGACAGCCGGTTAGTCTTCGCGCGGAAATAAATTCATTGCAGCGTATCGCTCTGCAATATAGCGAGCGACGTCTCGCGCACATTGGCGAACCCTTGTTAGCATTGTTTGCCCATGTCGGCGGTATACATGTTGCCGGTATTTATAAGGTAACAAACAGTGACGTTGAGGCACAACCTTATGCTGTATTAGGCGATAGCCATACGCTTAATATTAATGATTGTATGTTACAAGATATGCTAGTGAGTAAAAAACTACTTTCACCAGTCACATTTCATGCTCAGCATGAGTCATGTTATCAGTTATGTATTCCGCTTGTAGATACTGCTGGCGTATTGCAGGCAGTGGTATTAGCTGAGAGTGTTAAATTCTTTTTATTAACCCCCGCTAATGTCGTGTTGTTGTCACTTATTGCTGATAATGCGGCTGATTTATTAAGTGATGAGTTATTAACTCCGGTATTAGCGACTCATCAAGATGATTTATTTATGCGGAATGTGCAACGAGCACATTACAACAGTAGTGAATATGCCATCGATAGTAGTTTAATTATTTTTCATGATCGCTTGGGTGGGAACTCGCTCGAACTGCAAGCATTGACAAATCACCGTCGAGGTAGCGATATCTACTGGACATATCAACCGCCCAATAAAAAATTATGCTTGATGGTATTGTTACCATTAACAACGGCCACGGATAGCCAGTTATATATCACCCGAATGCAACAAATATTATTTAATGCCTTAGGCGAACACTGTAATGATATTGATATTATTGGCCCTTTTTCTTTTAAAGACGGTAAGCATGATATTGATAGCATAATGAAAATATGGGGGCCAAATAATGATCGTATGCCTGTTCCTAGTTGTGCTAACAGCTGAATTCTTTAGTTTTCATATCTTACTTGGTGCTGATTTTTCGTGGTTTAACTGGGCTTATTATATTGCTGTTCATGCTGCGGCGAGTATTACATTCACTTGCGGGACATGGTTACTGTTACCACATCGTTATAAGTTTCCGGTATTTCATACTTGTTCGTTTCTATTTTGTTTTTCGTTTTGCATCCCGGTTTTTGGCATGATCGGGGGGATATGTTCATTATTGTTGGGCTTATATCGATTAAATTCAGCAGCAGCGGTTACCTGGGTTGAATGTGAGCGGCCTTCACTCGAGAAAGGATCTAATGAGTTTAGACCTTCGCGAACAAGTATTGGCGGATTACGTGACATATTAACGCATGATCTCGATCCTGCTCGGCGATTACAAGCGGTGAACGCTGTTTGTCATTTACCTCAGCAGCAGGCTATACCGCTTTTACAATTAGCGTTAAAAGATTTATCCGACGATGTGCGATTATTTTCTTATTCGTCATTAGAAGCGATAGAAGCTAAAATTAATCTTTCGATTTCATTGTTAAAGGCGCAATTCACACATTATCAAGAACCTGGCATCGCATTTAATATTGCTCAGCAGTACTGGGAGTTATGTTACCTTGGTCTAGCTGAAAGTGTGTTGTGCGCACACTACCTCGAGCAAGCCTCTATTTACCTTATACGCTCTAATCAACTTGTTGAAAGTGCAGCAAGTAATTTGTTACTTGGTCGTATTATGTTGGCGCAATCGGATCCTAAACAAGCGCTGATATATTTAACTCAAGCATTTGATGCTGGCTTATTAAAAGAGCAAGTTATCCCGTATTTAGCAGAGGCAAGTTTTGCACTTGGAAATTATGAATTAACCAAATATTACATGGCGCAATTACCTGCCCTCGAAAAAGGTCGGTTACAGCAACAGAGGGAGTATTGGCTATGACCAAAGAGGTTGATATTTGTTTATTGTTGGAAGGTACTTATCCTTATGTACGTGGTGGGGTATCAACCTGGATGCATCAGATCATTAAGGGGTTACCTGAATTCTCTTTTCATATTATTTTTCTTGGCAGTTCCCCTGAGTTATACGACGAACCTGCGTATGAACTTCCCGATAATGTTGTTGGTTTTGAAATGCATTATTTATTATCAGCGGAAGATAAAGCAATGCCAAAACCAAGCGCTGGTTCATTTAATCTATTTCAATCATGGCAGCATTTTTTATCTTTTTTTGATAAATGTGAAGAACCGATACCGAATGAGTTATTAAGTACTATCGCTGATTTTATCGGTCAGAAAGATAGATTAACCTTGACCGATTTTCTTAATAGTCGAGCATCATGGGAAGTGCTTACCAGTAATTATTTACAGCAGGATGCGAACCAATCTTTTGTCGATTATTTTTGGACTTATCGTAATATTTATCAGCCGCTATTTGTCTTAGCAAGTATCTCTCAGTCATTGCCTAATGCCCAGGTCTATCACAGTGTATCAACAGGGTACGCAGGATTTTTAGGCGCTCTATGTCGTCAGAAAAGTAATCGTCCATTTTTGCTTACTGAGCATGGTATTTATACTAAAGAGCGAAAAATAGATTTATCACAAGCCAGTTGGATTAAAGATAAACATAATCTGATTGATGTCAGTATGCATAAGAATATGGATACCACCAGACAGACCTGGATACGTTTTTTTGAACAGCTTGGTGTATCTGCCTATCATCAAGCAGATCGTATTGTTGCGCTGTTTGAAGGGAACCGACAGCGACAACATGAAGATGGTGCGGATAATGGTAAAACCCAAGTGATTGCCAATGGTATTGATATGGGGCGTTTTGCCAAGGCTTATGTTCGTCGCCCTCGCTCTCCGCCTATGGTTGTTGGTTTGGTGGGGCGAGTGGTACCAATTAAAGATATTAAAACTTTTATACGTACTATCTGTGGTGCAGCCAAAAAAATCCCCACGATAGAAGGTTGGATTATTGGCCCGGCGGAAGAAAATGAAGCTTATGCCCATGAGTGTCAGCTATTAATTGAAAGTTTAGGTTTGGAAGGCAAAGTTAAAATGTTAGGCAGTAAAGATGTTGCTGAGATCATGCCAGAGCTGGGTATCATGATGCTGACATCGATTAGTGAAGCTCAACCTCTGGTACTGCTTGAAGCAATGGCATCTGGTATACCTTGTATTGCGACTGAGGTCGGCGCTTGTCGTGAGATCCTTGATGGTGCCGCAGGCGAAGATGCGAGTTTGGGATCGTGTGGTGAAATAATTCCAATTGCAAACCCTTCAGAAGGCACCTGTGCGATAGTTAATTTGCTCTCAGATGCAGAGATATGGCGAAAAACGGGTGATATCGGCAAAGTCAGGGTGGCAAAATATTATGATCAAGTGTTGATGTACGATTCGTATCGACGCTTATATAGAGGAGCTGTTGATGGCGGGTATCGGCTTTGAGTTAAGAAAAATACTGAAAAAAAAGACCTTATTATCCATTGTTGAAGCATATGGCCTCGCAGGTTTGATCAGCTCAGGTCCTTGGGTATTGTCTATTTTGGCATTATTGATGATTGGCATTGTCAGTTTGGGGGAGTTTCAATCTTATGTGCTCAGGCAGTTTTTGATACTTGTCACCTATTTAATGGCGGGATCGTTGATTATTAGTGGTTTGTTTCAATTGTTGTTAACGCGTTTCATTTCTGATTTGATTTACCTTAAGCAAGAAAATCGTATTATTCCTAATTTATTAGGTGCTATGTTAGTGATGACTTTATTGTCGGCCGCGCTTGCAGGCGCTGTTTTAGCGATGGCGCCAGAGATTAATCCGTTGACTAAAGTTATTATATTTTCAGCCTTTATTATTCTTTGCAACCAGTGGCTTATACTGATTTTATTGAGCGGTACCAAAGAGTATTACCGAGTATTTATGACGATGCTGATGTGTTATGGCTTGATGATAGGGTTATGTATGACGGTGCCTGCTTATGGCTTGACGGGGTTAATTAGTATTTTCACCTTATGCCAGGCATTACTGACATTTATTTTTCTTTATCATATAGTGCGGAATTATCCAGCCAAGCAATTAATTTCATTTGATTTTTTAAAATCTGACAAGGTATTCTATTCATTGCTGTTTTGTGGTTTTTTTTATAATTTAGGGGTATGGCTAGATAAATTTGTATTTTGGAGTAGAGCAGAAACATCACATCAAGTATTTAGTATTTTTAATGCGTCCTATATTTATGACCTGCCCATTTTTATTGCTTACCTGGCGATTGTGCCTGGCATGGCTGTGTTTATTATGCGAATGGAAACTGATTTTTCACAAGCGTGTTTGAATTTTTATGATGCGGTTCGGGATGGGGGCACGTTAAATGACATTTATCTATTAAAAGATAAAATGGTATTGGCATGTCGGCACAGCATTTATGAAATATTTAAAGTACAAGGCATGACGCTGGTTCTGTTAGTGCTCTGGGCTGAAGATATTCTGCTTGCCTTAGATATTAATCTTGCCTATCTACATTTACTGTATGTTGACCTGATTGGGGTTAGCTTTCAAGTATTAGTCATGGCGATCCTAAATATTATGTATTACCTTGATAAACGTTATGCCGCTTTGGCATTAACTATTTTTATGGCGTTGAGTAATTTTATTTTGGCACACATAAGTATTGAATTAGGACCGCTATTTTATGGTTATGGCTTTACATTGACCATGCTGTTAACCACGATCATTGGTTTTATTGTCTTAGATAAACAATTTGCTGACTTAGAATATCAAACCTTTATGTTACAGCGTTCATAAACAACTATCTCTATAATTATCATTAAGCGCGAGGAGCAATATTAAGGTGCTAAATTGCATATTGTTGGCTTCTAAGCATAATTCATCACGCGCATCTGGATCCTCTCTGTATTTTTTCTGATATTCAGCATTGAAAACAGGTTTTCCTGCATCGATGAAAGGGCTAAGCATGTCGCATTCGTTATATTGAAAGCATTGCTCATTAACAGCGAAATCATAATGTGATACCAGCTCGTTGACTTGGTCTAAATCATTTTTAAGGCCGATAGATAATGACTGTTGGTGGGCTTCGTTTGCCATCCAGATATTATAATCGAGTTGATCTACGGCGGTGAAATCAAGGCCTGGATTATTAGTATAGCCATCGACATTGTCTGGCTCAACACCATCACAGCCTTTATTTTGAGCTAAAATTAGCCGTTCTTTCATAATATTTCGAACATTGTCAGAACGAACATCGATCCAGCGTTCACCCTCCCATTCATCAAGTGGGTTGCCGAGATCTTCTTCGGTAAATTGACTCGCATCATCACGCCAATCTTCGTAGGTGCCTGCAGAAAAATAGCAAATGACCTTTTTGTTTTGACTGTGTAGTTCCGCGATCTGCTGCATACTAGTATCAAACAAATCAATATCATAAATATCAACATTATAACTAGTATTTATACTACCTTGTAACTGCCATTGCCAAGTGGACATGACTGCTGGTTGATACCATGCGGGAAGATCCGGTTCGGGTTCGGGTTCGGGCTCAGGTTCGGGCTCAGGTTCGGGCTCAGGTTCGGGCTCAGGCTCGGGATCTGGAACCGGATCTGGTTTGGGCACCGGTATTTCAGGCCCCTGAAGATTATCTGCTGACTTATCATCACTAGAGCAGCTACCAAAGCCGATTAGCATTAAGGCTGCTAGCAGATATAGAAGAAAGTTTTTCATGGTTTACTCATTAGCTTGATCAACAATAAAGGTTCGGCCGAGATTATCGATATCGGTCGTGATGAGATGTTGTCCACCGTAAAAGTCACCGCCCGCAATCCCTGTTATTCTACCTTTGATTGCGTCATCGGCGATTAAGGAGACGGTATTATTATTGCGGTCCCAAGTACCTCGCAGATTTGCTTTTTGTGCGGCTAACTTTTCTTCGACCATAACACCTATGTTGTAATAATCCATATTTATGATCGGTAAGTTGAGTAACTGATTAAAGTAATCTGTTACTGCGTATAACCAATCATATTGTAGACTATCTCCGTTACCGTAGTCGTGTAGATTAGTCGCATGGAAGTAATGTGGCCAAGGGCGGAAGGACAGCATATGCGTGAAGGTTGTCTGTGCTTCGGCCGCTAAGATCTCGCTGTAGCTGCGTGGTTGACAAATAGCACCAGGAATTGTGCAGGGATTATCACCCGCATCAATGTGGCGCTCATAGAAAATATAATTATATTCGTCTGTTAACTCTTCTGGTGTGGTGACGTTATAAAATAAAGAGGTTGGATAACGCGGCAGTAGTAAAATATTCGTGTCTGGGACATAAGAAGGAATATCTTGATTTGGACGGGAGATATCTGATGCCATATAACGAATACCTAGGTCCATCATACTCTCAAATAATTCGGTGTTACGACCTTCAGGGTAATCAACAAATATTGATGATGCTTGGTTGGACCCCTCTGAATCCTCTAGGCCAGAATGATTACCTGTCACTAGGGTTTGAGTATCGGCAGTGAATTCAGGAAACCCTAATCGTTGCCATACGCCGATATTGTCATTAATTTCTTGAAACGCAACATCATAAGTCGCCCCTGAACTTTTATACATATCCCGGTGGGTAAAGGTATGGTTTAAAAATCGAAATTCGTTGCTGCTGGTTACTATCGCATCCGTTAGTGGTTCACTCGCTGCGAAGCTGATTTTTAAGTTTGGATGTTTACGCTCTCTATTTGCCTCACTGTTGAATACTTTAATTAGGGTGCCACTGTCAGCCATAATCAGTAAGTCAAATGTAGGTAAGTTCGTGGTTTTCCAGTGATTAATTAAGCTGGTAATATTAAGGTTAATACGATTTCTGTTAACGGTATAAGCAATACAATAATTGGGATCAAAAGAGCCGCCTGATGATAACCAAGCATTCGCTGCATTTCTTGCATTCCATGTTGCTGCATTGGTCCATGTTTCTGTCATTAGGCAGATGCTGCCTGTACTTTCTTCGGTACCGCCAGCTACTTTCTTGGTGGTTAATTTTAGTGTTGCTGTTGCCGCATTATTGCTGATTTTGTCCGGCAATTCGAATTGTAATAGCCCGCGCTCTCGCATCGATGACGATGTACCTACATTGATTTTAGTTCCGCCAGTTAGATTACTATCTTGGTCTACCGAGTTAATAGACAGTGCTGTTGTTGAAATCAGGCTGACAGGGCTTGGTGATGTTTGGGCTACACCTACACCGTTGAACGCGAGGTCGAGCTTGAAACTATTTAAGTTGGAGTATTGATCCGTAAAGTTGCTATTTGCGCTGACGATATTGTCGATATCGTGGGCACTATTACGGTAACGTTTCTCGCCTGTTGTGGTATTTGTTTCTGGATCCCATAGTTCGTCATGGATGAAAACATCATCTATATGGGCAGCAAGATAAATATACCGAGAACCAATAAATACGCCCTGTGTGGCAAAGTTTAAAAATTCGTAGTTCAATATTTGTGAATAAATCAAATACCAGGCATTAGTGATACTTGAAAATAATACTTCACGGCCGTCAGCATAAACCAGCTTCGATACCATGATCCTACCTGATGTTTTATCTGTGAGTAGCGGTGTGACAACGGGACCATCTGGGTCAAAGTTTGGATGTGTCGTTATGGTGTAGTCGGTAATAAGGAGGTTGCTGCTCTGATTAACGTATTCAAATATGTCATCGTTATTGGCGAGTTGCCAAACTCCGGTAAAGGAGAACCCAGCTACCATAGAGGCTATATCCATACCATAATCTAAATCGTAAGTGACGCGGAAATATTCTCCCGACATTGGATAGCCTGATAATACCGATTCGCGTACCTGATAGTCGCGTTCGTAAGCGTGTAATATTTTCCATTCGCCTAATGTGAATGCAGAGCCATTGACGCTACCACTCCCCCAATTATATAACGAACTATCGGTTAAAATAATGCCGTTATAGTTACCTTGATTATTTGTCACTAACAAATCGGTTGTTAGCGTTGTCTGTGTTGCATCAAGGACATCGTAGGGCACGCCCATTTCATCGAGCATATCATCAATTAAATTAAGCCCTTGATCTTGCTCGGCTGACCCAGTTGTAATGACCAGTACTTTTAATTGTACAATTGGCGTGGCGCTGGCGCTGGCCGCGAACAGGCATAGTAATAGTAAGAACATAATTGATAACAAGTTAATCTTGCTGGGTACAGTGGCTAGCACCTTACTTAGTCGCATGATGTTACTCCGGTAAATATTATAAAATAGGTAACTGTAAGTAGGCGTTATTAAGTGTTGTCCATCACGCTACGAATAACATTTTTAAGTGTAGACATGAAAATTAACAGTGTAAAATACCGCCTCTTGGCGTTTGCATATTTTATAATCTAAACTTGTAAGGCTTAGTTCGTTCATATTTCTGTCTATTATCTAGCGTCCCCATAGACTTAGATGGCAAAATTAGCTACATTGACTGTTTATTCATACAGTCACTAATTGTTAGCATCATGAAACTTTATATTGCCGAAAAACCCAGCCTTGGCCGCGCCATTGCCGACGTATTACCGAAACCACATAAGAAACAACAAGGTTATATTGAAGTGGGTAATGGTGATATAGTGTCTTGGTGTATTGGCCATTTGCTCGAACAAGCAGAGCCGGATGCCTATGATGAAGCGTTTAAAAAATGGCGTTTAGAACACCTGCCGATTGTGCCCGAAACCTGGCAACTGAAGAAAAAACCCAATACCAGTAAACAACTGACCGTATTAAGAGGATTGGTAAAAAAAGCCACCAGTCTTGTCCATGCTGGCGATCCGGATCGAGAAGGACAATTGCTGGTGGATGAGGTGATTGAGTTTCTTAAAACCCCTGCGAAAAAGAAAAATACCGCCCAACGTTTATTGATCAGCGATCTCAACCCTGCCGCGGTGAAAAAAGCCCTGAATAATTTACAAGCCAACAGTGATTTTATTCCTTTATCAGTGTCGGCATTAGCGCGTTCACGTGCCGATTGGTTATATGGCATGAACATGACCCGCGCTTATACTTTACAAGGTCAAAAAGTCGGTTACCAAGGGGTATTGTCTGTTGGGCGCGTACAAACCCCTATTTTGGGTTTAGTGGTGAGGCGTGATATCGAGATCGCCAATTTTGTCAGCAAACCTTTTTATGAAGTATTGGCGCATTTACAAACCCAGCAACAAGAGATGTTCACCGCCAAGTGGAAACCGAGTGAAGCTTGTCGTCCGTATATGGATGAAGACGGTCGGGTTCTGGTAAAAAAATTGGCTGAAAATGTGGTCAGTCGCGTCCAGGATCAAATGGGTGAAGTGACTAAGTTGGAAAAGAAAAATAAACAACAAGCCGCGCCACTGCCATATAACTTATCGTCACTGCAAATTGATGCTGCGAAACGTTTCGGTATGAGCGCGCAGCAAGTATTAGATACCTGCCAAGCATTGTACGAACGCCATAAACTCATTACTTATCCGCGTTCAGACAGCCGCTATTTACCTAAAGAACATTATGGTCATCGTGGCAGTGTGATCAATGCGATAGCCAAAACCAGTACATCATTAAATCAGGCGGCGATAAATGCCGATCAAAACTTACGCAGCAAAGCCTGGAATGACAGTAAGGTTGAGGCCCATCATGCCATTATCCCCACCGAAAAAAGCAGTAGTGTTGAGCGTCTTAACAGCAGTGAAAAAAATATTTATGAATTAGTCGCAAGGCAATATCTGTGTCAGTTTTATCCCGCTTATGAGTATGCCGATACAGTGGCGGAGATCACCATTGCTGGTGGGCTGTTTATTGCTAAAGCGAAAATGACTTTGAAGCAGGGCTGGAAAGTACTATTTCCTAAATCAGCAGCCAGTAATAGCAAGCAAACTGAAGTCGAAAAAGAATTAGCCGCGCAATTACCCACGATTAAAAAAGGTGAACAGGTATTGTGTCAACACGCTGAATGTGTCGAAAAACAAACCCAGCCACCGAAACACTTCAGTGATGCAACTTTACTTGCGGCGATGACTGGGATCTCCCGTTATGTCAAAGACAGTGATATTCGTAAGATCTTGAAAGACACCGATGGGTTAGGAACCGAAGCCACGCGTGCAGGGATCATTGAACTGTTATTTAGGCGTAACTTCCTGGTGCGTAATAACAAGTTGATTTTAGCCACGGACGCAGGCAAGGGCTTGATTAATGCCTTACCAGAGTCTGCGACCTTACCGGATATGACGGCGCAGTGGGAGTCTGTACTCGATGGTATTAGCAAAAAAGAAGCGAGTTATCAGCATTTCATGGGCGGCTTATTGCAACAGTTATCAGGCATGATCGAACAAGCGAAAGCTACGCTACCGGATGGCTTACGAGGCCTTTCGAGTGGTAAACCAGCTGCTGGCCGGTTTAAGAAAAAGCCAGCGAAAAAGCGCAGTTATAAAAAATCATAAAACCTCAATGAGCACTGGACTTGCTTTATAACTACCCAAACTACTTCATGCTTGCATATTCTATCCCTTCAGTTTGCTGATTTTGCATCTTGAAGTAGTTTGGATATAAGGTTGTGTCGGTATTGTGATAATTCCGTGATGAACAATTTTATGAAATAGACCATGATTACTATATGGGAAGTTAACCAAGCAGGTAACGGAATGATTATTAAGTGTAAAAATAAATCTCAAGCAAGTGAAAATGATGTTATTGCGGAACCTGTCTATCAGCAACGTCGACAATTCCTCAAGCAATTAGGCCTAGCTGGTGTGGGTTTAGCAGCGGCAAGTCCAGCGCAAGCCAGCATCTTTGATATTTTCTCTGGTGATGACAAAAAAGCCAGTAATAACGCCTTTGTGCAATCACCACTGAAGTTGTCCGGCAGTAAAGATTACGCCAATGGTGAGATCTGGACGCCAGAGAAAAAAGTACTCTCACATAATAATTATTATGAGTTCGGTACGTCGAAAACCGATCCACAAAAAAATGCTCAAAACTTTAAGGTTGAACCGTGGACACTCACCATCACTGGCGCGGTAGAAAAAGAAATTACCTTAGGTTACGATGATTTATTTAAAATCGCTGATTTGGAAGAACGTATTTACCGGATGCGCTGTGTAGAAGCCTGGTCAATGGTGATCCCGTGGACTGGTTTTTCACTCTCAGAGATAATTAAAAAAGCTAATCCAACCTCGAAAGCCAAATATGTCGCCTTTGAAACACTATACGATCCGCAACAAATGCCGGGTCAAGCGTCTTCTTATTTAGGCGGTAGTCTGGATTGGCCGTATGTCGAGGGTTTGCGTATGGATGAAGCGATGCACCCATTAACCATGCTGTCTGTTGGTACGTTTGGTAAAACCCTAGCGCCACAAAATGGTGCGCCAATCCGTTTGGTTGTGCCGTGGAAATATGGTTTTAAAGGCATTAAATCGATTGTGAAAATTCATTTACTTGAAAAAGAGCCACCAACGACATGGAATCGCCTTGCTTCTCGCGAGTATGGGTTTTACGCCAATGTTAATCCTGCTGTCGATCACCCGCGTTGGAGTCAGGCATCAGAGCGTCGTATCGGTAGTGGCAGTATTTTCAGCTCTAAGCGAATTAAAACCTTACCTTTTAATGGCTATGCTGAAGAAGTCGCTAGTTTATATCAAGGTATGGATCTGAAGAGGTACATTTAATTATGCCAATGCTGACCTACCAACGGTTGCCGTATCTTAAGGCCTATATTCACGTACTGGCCATTATGCCGTTAGTATATTTAGGCTTAGCTATTGATGCTGATGCGCTGGGTGGTGATCCTGTGCAAGCTGTGATCCACTTCTTAGGTAAAGGCGCGTTAAATTTATTACTCGCCACCTTGGTTATTTCACCTTTGGCAAAGCGTTATAAAGAAGGCTTGTTAATTTCGACACGCCGTCTGGTTGGTTTATATTGTTTCTTTTATGCGGTTTTACATCTGGTTGCTTTTGCTTGGTTAGATTTGGGTTGGGATATTGCTTTACTACTCGAAGAATTAGTAAAAAGGCCGTATATTTGGCTCGGTATGATCGCGTTTATAATTTTACTTTTATTAGCGTTAACCTCGCCAATGTGGGTGCGTCGTAAAATGAAACGAAATTGGCAAAAATTACACAATTTTATTTACCTTGCGGCTATTTTAACCCCTGTTCATTACTATCTTTCGGTCAAATCTGGCTGGATAGAACCTATTATATACGCGCTATTAGTGGTGTTCTTGTTGTCACAAAGAAGAAAATCGTGATAAAAATTACGCGATGATATTTGCCTAATCTGTTGTGATTAATCTTCCTAATCTAAATGACAGAACTCCAAATGCTATAATTTACTTCGCCAAAAACAAAAAGCACAGGTTACTTCTCAGAAAAACATTATTACCCTCCAGCTCATAGATATTTGGGCGTTTTCCAACTAATGTTGTTGTATATCTTCGCATGATTAAATTATTACTCTTAATGCGTCATGTTCCCTTTACATCCAAAATAACAGATTTTCATTACTCTATTACGAGAAGGAAATTGTGGTTAATTATCATGAGATGAGATCACCTTTGGTCGTTTGACGCAACTTGTTACAACTTGACATAACTTGTCACATCTTAATGTTATTTGTCATAACGTGACGCAACTTTATATCGTATCGACTCAATCTGACGCAATTTTATATTGCTTTGTGAACTATTTGTAGATTTAAGTTTTCTTTGATCTGTTACAGTTTTTTCTTATTGACCTTACTTTACACTGTTCTAAACGCTATAATTACCCCTTATTTTGTAGATCATTGTTGCAGGAATTTAAATGAAACAACAAACAAACAGTACAGGTATAGAAAAAAAAGGCGAGTGGAAGTTATTTATCTTCTTAACCGTATTTTTATTTCCAATCCTAGCCACCGTTAGTGTATTTGGTTATGGCTTTATTATGTGGATGAGCAATATTATTTTTGGCTTACCGACACACTAATTAAATTAATCAACTCCTCATTATCTAGGTATTACAATAATGAAAAAATTATTTTCTATGATCGCGCGCTTTTGGCGTGTGTTTAACAAACCAAGTAAGCATATCTCGTTAGGTATTGTTACTTGTGGTGCTTTCCTTGCTGGTATTATTTTTTGGGGTGGTTTCAATACTGCGCTGGAAGCGACAAATACAGAAGCATTTTGTATTTCTTGCCATAGTATGAAAGAAAACAACTATGAAGAAATTCAAAGTACGATCCACTGGTCTAACCGAAGTGGTGTACGTGCGACTTGTCCTGATTGTCACGTACCACACAAATGGTCTGACAAAATGGCCGCGAAAGCCCGTGCCAGTAAAGACGTATTTGGTTGGTTATTAGGTACTGTGAATACCAAAGAGAAATTCGAATCTAAGCGTTTACATTTAGCGCAAAACGAATGGGCCAGATTCAAAGCCAATGGTTCGTTAGAATGCCGTAATTGCCATGATTATAAGAGCATGGACTTCACTAAAATGTCAGAGCGTGCACAAGTTCAAATGCGTAAAGCAGCAGAACGTGATCAATCTTGTCTAGATTGCCATAAAGGTATTGCGCATCAACTTCCTGAAATGGATACATCTGCAATCAGTGAACTGGGCAAAATGGCGAGAAACCTTGAAGGTCATACATTTGAAATTGGTAAAGAGTACTACTCACTGGTACAAACGCCACTTTATAAAGATGAAAAAGAAACTGAGTATCTTGGTGTATTAACGCCTGCGACTAAGTTTAAAGTGATTGATGAAGCGGGCAATCGTCTGAAAGTTGAATTGGTTACTTGGCATAAAGCCAAAGGTTACGGTCGCGTACTGTACTTCGATTTTGCTAAAAACATTGTGCAAGCAACATTGTCAAAAGAAGCGTCACAAGATGAATCGCTATTCGTTCGTGGTGATAAGAGAGAAGATGATTTAACTGGTCTGCCTTGGGAACAAGTAACGTTCACATTATGGGTTGATAAAAAAGGTTATGAAGAAAGCCTACAAAACATTTGGGATTATGCGAAAGACGCTTACCAAACAACCTGTAGTGTTTGTCATACCCAGCCAGCAGAAGCTCATTTCGATGCAAATACTTGGGTTGGTATGTTTGCCGGCATGCAAGGTTTTGTGAATTTAGATGGCGATACACACGATGTTATCTTGAAGTATCTACAAAACCATTCATCTGACTACAGCAAAGATGCTCACTAATTCAAAGAGAAGTATGACTATGTTTAATAAAGACAAAAAGTCTAAAAATGAAAATGTATCAGTAAGTCGTCGCTCCTTTTTAAAAGGGGTGATGGCGACTTCAGCCGTTGCTGTGATCGGTCCTAGCTTATTGGCACCAAAAACAGCGAGCGCAGCAACGATGGCTGAGCGTGCTGAATGGAAGTTAACAGGTTCGCACTGGGGTGCGTTCCGTGCCAAGATCCACGGCGGTAAAGTTACCGAAGTTAAAGCGTTTGAATTAGATAAATACCCAACTGACATGCTGCAAGGCATTGAAGGTATTATCTATAGTCCATCACGTGTTCGTTACCCTATGGTACGTTTAGATTGGTACCTGAACCGTGAGAAGAGTGATACAACACAACGTGGTGATAACCGCTTTATTCGTGTTACTTGGGATCAAGCACTAGACATGTTCTACGAAGAATTAGAACGTGTTCAGAATACCTATGGTCCATCAGGTTTGCATACTGGCGCAAACGGTTGGCGTGCAACGGGTCAACTACACAGCTGTGGTAGCCACATGGCGCGTGCAATCGCAATGCATGGCGCTTCAGTAAAAGATGTGGGTGATTACTCAACCGGTGCTGGTCAAACAATTTTACCTTATGTACTTGGTTCGACAGAAGTATATGCACCGGGTACTTCATGGCCATTGATCCTAGATAACAGTAAAACCATTATCTTATGGGCGACGGATCCAGTGAAAAACCTACAAGTAGGTTGGAACTGCGAAACTCATGATAGCTTTGAATATCTGAATGCACTTAAAGATAAAGTGGCAGAGAAGAAAATTCGTGTGATCAGTGTCGATCCAGTGAAGAACAAAACGCAAAACTTCTTGGGCAATGAGCACCGCTACATCAACCCACATACTGATGTACCCTTCATGCTTGCTGTAGCACATACTATGGTAAAAGAAGACCTGCATGATAAGAAATTCATCGATACTTATGCGCTAGGCTTCGAAGAATTTTTGAAATACGTACAAGGTGAAACTGAAGACAAAGTAGAGAAAACGCCGGAGTGGGCAAGTGAAATCTGTGGCGTACCAGCGGATGACATCCGTGACTTTGCACGCTTGATCACTAATGGTCGTACCCAGTTATTATTTGGTTGGTCTATTCAGCGTCAACAACACGGTGAACAACCTTATTGGATGGGCGCAGTATTAGCGACTATGATCGGTCAAATTGGTCTACCGGGTGGTGGTATTAGTTATGGTCATCACTATAGCTCTATTGGTGTTCCGACTTCAGGTGCTGTTGGCGCGGGTGCATTCCCACGTAACCCTGATTCAGGCAAGCCAATTCGTCATACAAGCAAAGATTTTAAAGGCGCAAGCTCAACGATCCCTGTCGCGCGTTTTGTGGATGCATTACAAAACCCAGGTAAAGTGATTGATGCCAATGGCTCAAAAATCACCTTCCCTGATATCAAAATGATGGTATTCACGGGTTGTAACCCGTGGCATCGTCATCAAGATCGTAACAACATGAAAGCCGCATTCCAAAAACTGGAAACGGTGATCGCGATTGATTACAACTGGACCGCAACGTGTCGTTTCTCTGATATCGTGCTCCCTGCTTGTACGCAGTACGAACGTAACGATTTAGATATTTATGGTTCATACCGCGCTAAAGGTTTGTTGGGTATGAAGAAACTCGTTGACCCACTATTCCAATCTAAAACTGACTTTGAGATCTTTACTGAACTAACGAAACGTTGGGGCAAGAGTAAAGACTATACCCAAGGTAAGAGTGAAGTGCAGTGGTTAGAGCAGCTTTATAACGAATCTAAAACCGCGAATGCCGGTAAATGGGATATGCCTGATTTCCATGAATTCTGGAAAGAAGGGTACTTCCACTTTGGTGACGGTGAAAATTGGACGCGCCATGCTGACTTCCGTGAAGATCCTGAAGTTAACGCACTGGGCACACCGTCTGGTTTCATTGAGATTTACAGCCGTAAGATTGCGCGTTTTGGTTATGAACACTGTAAAGGTCACCCAATGTGGTTCGAGAAAACAGAACGTTCACACGGCGGTCCTAAATCAGATGAATTCCCTGTATGGATGCAATCTTGTCACCCGAACAAACGTCTGCATTCACAAATGTGTGAATCAGAATCGCTTCGTGCTACCTATTCAGTTCAAGGTCGTGAGCCTGTTTACATGAACTCTGCAGATGCCAAAAAACGTGGTATTAAAGATGGCGACATCGTGCGTGTATTCAATGATCGTGGTCAGTTGTTAGCGGGTGCGGTAGTTGATGATAACTACCCGGTGAATGTTATTCGTATTGAAGAGGGTGCTTGGTATGGTCCTGAAGACGAAAGCATAGGTTCACTTTGTACTTATGGCGATCCAAACAACCTAACAATCGATATCGGTTCTTCTGAACTTGCGCAAGCAACATCAGCGAATACCTGTCAGGTTGAGTTTGAGAAATTCAAAGGCAAAGCACCAGCTGTTAATTCATTTGGTGGTCCAATCGAAGTCGTTTAATAATGTCGTAATACATTAATTAACACTTGTTGATTAAGTCTAATAGCCGCATGGTTGTGAAAGCAATATGCGATTATTAGGCTTTTTTTTTGCCTTAAGCTTTCTTGCTTTAAAGACTGGTGTATCATGCCTGTCATATCCCCTTTATTAGTGACCTCCATGGCGTTAACAGCAACAATTTTAAAAGCAAAAATATCAATC
>Ga0105355_10000842_pt1 | contig 28566 bp, 29 predicted proteins | sample GOMGulsemesocosm_2_FD_83508 | JGI IMG/M metagenome (GOLD analysis project Ga0105355, IMG submission 83508) | Methane-oxidizing microbial communities from mesocosms in the Gulf of Mexico - GOM9C Gulf of Mexico | ecosystem: Environmental > Aquatic > Marine > Cold seeps | place: Gulf of Mexico...
CAACCTGCATTACACCATGTTGCAATTCACCCTTCATACTTAACCCCGAGTGCTAAACTGGGCATGTTAGATGCCCCTTTTCGTTACGATGATTATAAAATTTGGCTAAGTGATAAATTAAATCAAATTATTATCGATAAAGGTATAACACTTACAAATCATCGTAAACTAAAGCAATTAGCAGACAAAAATATTAACTGTAAAATCCCTACTAATGCTAAATAACATTGGCATGTGATAAAACATAGAAATAAGCAAAAAGTGCGTTTACAATAGTGGCTCAAATTTAAGGAGCATATGATGTTTAACCCTAAAAAATTAGAAGAGATTGCGAAACAGGTCGGTGATGCAATGCCAACCGGTGTAAAGAGTTTCGGTGAAGATGTAGATCGTAAAATCAAGCAGGTTTTGCAAGCTCAATTGGGTAAACTTGATATGGTGAGCCGTGAAGAGTTTGATGTGCAAACACATGTTTTATTACGAACTCGTGAAAAGTTAGCTGAGATGGAAGCCAAGTTTGCTGAACTTGAAAGTAAGCTTTCTTCAGCAGAATGTACTAGTACACAAGAAGCTTTAGCCAAACAAGAGTCTGAGAAATAAGATGAAAGAACAATATTTAAAAAATGCAGAAAAATTCGTTGAAGATGTCACTCAAAGCCTGACTTTATTTGGCCTGTTTGATGAAAACGAAGGTTGGGCAAATTGTCATGCACACGACAATAGTGATGCTGAAGCTGTTTACCTATTTTGGTCGGATGAGAAATTAGCTAAAAAACTGCAAAATGCTGAATGGGCAAACTATAAAGTTACGCCAATTGAGCTAGGTGTGTTTTTAGACTCGTGGCTTGATGGCATGCAATCTCAGAAAGTATTCGCCGGTGTAAACTGGGATGAAGAGTTATATGGCCTTGAAGTTGAAGCGATGGTGTTAAAAAATTCATTGTTAGAAAAAACTCAGGCTGTAAGCCAAAGCGAAGATGAAACAGTTCACTAAGTAATAGTTTCATTCAGACAATAAAAATGCCCGATTAAGATATCTTAATCGGGCATTTTTATTTCTAGTTTCTAGTTTCTAGCTCATTGCTATCTATTGTTCAGGGTAAGTACCCCAACCATCATAATCGATACCAAATGATTGTGTTAATAAAAACAGTTTCTCAACATCTTCAAAGATAGTTTGCTCATCAAGGTTCATTTCAACGACCACATCAAAGGCTAAAATAATGGAGCCATCTTCAAGTTCAAGTTCTTCTGGATCAGTTACTTCGTAACCTTTTTTAAAACAAGCGACAGCGGCTTTCTCTAATAGGTCAAAATCGGTACATGAGATGTGATGCTCAATCATATAAACTGCATCGGGATTACTACCATCTTCTAAAATCGCTTCAACGATATCCTGTGTTTCATCGGCAAGCTCTTGTAATAACTCTGCTTGTGTTAACTCTTCTGGGTTTGTATTTTCTTCAGTCATGTTTAGTTCCTTAACCGCAACAATCTGTATTATTATCTGGGCGTTTTACTTCATCATTAAGTTGAATATATTTAGCTAGCATTATAGCTTGTGCATCATTCATTAAACGGCGAATTTCACGTTTTTTATACTGGCTAATATCAATAGGGTCTAGTACTTCAACAATTACTTCACCATTGTCCCAGCGGTTTAAATTCACTTGTTCGTGGGTATTAGAAACAACGGTTGGCACCACGTTTACACCAGCTTGCAATGCTGTGTGGAAAGCTCCCATCTTAAAAGGCATTAATCCACGACCACGGCTACGTGTGCCCTCAGGGAAGATCATTACCGATAGATCTTTTTCTTGCATCTGATCAACCACATCTTTAATGGTCTCTTTGGCACTTTTTTTATCTTCACGGTTAATCATAATGTTGCCTGTTAACCAGTAGATAATGCCAAAGAAAGGGATCCAAACTAGACTTTTTTTACCGATAGTAACGGTACCGGGTTGAACTGAACCCGTGGTTGTAACCATATCGTAGTTATTTTGATGGTTGGCAATATAAACCACTGAACCATTAGTTTTAGCACTTTCAGGAAAACGGTAGGTCACTTTCAAACCCACAATGCGTGCCATTTTACTAAATAGGATTGCAAAGTGATGAGTGTTTTTAGGATTTCTAGGGCTAAATGCGCAGTATAGTAGCGAGTAAACACTCATTAGCACCACACATATAGTAATTAACATAAAACGGATAACAAATAACATCTTTAATTCTCTTCTTCTGGAACGGTAACAACTTCTACTTTATCAACACGCTGTAAACCACGAGGCAGTTTACTACCACGGCGACCACGTTCACCTTGGTAATGTGCTAAATCAGCAGTTTTCAGGGTGAGTTTACGCTTGCCTGCATGTAGGGTAACAGACGCATCCTCTGGAACAATTTGTAACATGGTAACAAACTCTTCACGTTTAGTCGCTTTAGCTGCCATTATGTTGATCATTTTATTGCCTTTACCTTTACTCAGGTTCGGTAGGCTATTCACTGGGAATACCAGCATTCTGCCTTCATTACTGATGGTTAGACAAAGATCATTTTCATTATCAGAGAGTTTTTTCGCCGGCATTAACAGGGCATTTTCACCTAAATTAATGAGTGCTTTACCATTTTTATTACGGCTATTGATATCACTAAATTTAGCCACAAAACCGTAACCAAAATCGCTACTGATAATATAACGATCTTCATCTTCACCCATCAATACATTTACAAATGGCACATTATCGTTTTGATTAAAGCGACCTGTTAGCGGTTCACCTTGAGAGCGTGCTGAAGGCAGTGAGTGTGCATCCAATGAATAAGCACGACCCGTAGCATCGATGAAAATACAACTTTGGTTACTTTTACCTTGGGCACTGTTCAGGAACTCATCACCCGCTTTGTAACTCAGCGCAGCCGCATCAATATCGTGGCCTTTAGCGGAGCGTACCCAACCTTGCGTTGATAATACAATAGTCACCGCTTCACTTGGCATCAGCTCTTTTTCAGTGAGTGCTTTTGCTTCTAGGCGTTCAATAAGAGGTGAGCGTCTATCGTCACCATATTTAAGTGCATCGGCTTTGATCTCTTTTTTGATCAAGGTATTTAAACGCTGGTCTGAGCCAAGTAGCAAGGTTAGTTTTTTCTGCTCTTCACTTAGCTCTGCCATTTCGCCACGAATTTGAATCTCTTCTAACTTGGCAAGTTGGCGTAGTTTAATCTCTAAAATAGCATGTGCTTGACGCTCTGAAAGATCAAAGCGAGATATAAGCTCTGCTTTTGCATCATCAAAGCTACGGATAATTTCAATCACTTCATCAATATTAAGATAAGCGATTAATAGACCCTCTAAAAGGTGTAAACGTGTCTCTATTTTATCCAGGCGGAATTGTAAACGGCGACGAACTGTCTCTTTACGGTAAACCAGCCACTCTTTGAGGATCTTAACTAAGCCTTTCACCTGTGGGCGTTTATCAAGACCGATCATATTAAGGTTAACTTTGTGGTTAACCTCAAGATCAGTTGATGCAAACAGGTGAAACATCAATGCTTCCATATCAACACGATTAGAGCGTGGTACCACGACTAAACGCGTTGGATTATCTCGATCAGATTCATCACGAAGGTCAGCAACCATTGGTAGCTTTTTGTCGATCATCTGCTTAGCAATATCTTTTAATATTTTACCGCCTGATACACGATGTGGCAGGGCACTAATAACAATTTCACCCTGTTCAATAGTGTATACAGCACGGCTTTTGAAACTACCACGACCTGTTTCGTAGATCTTTTTAATTTCGCGTCTTGGGGTGATTATCTCAGCTTCTGTTGGATAGTCAGGACCTTGCACGATATCAATCAGCTGGTCCAGATCCGCTTTAGGGTTATCAATTAAGTGAATACAAGCATTGGCGACTTCACGTGCATTATGCGGTGGTACATCGGTCGCCATACCCACTGCAATACCGGTGATACCATTTAATAGAATATGTGGTAGGCGTGCAGGTAACAGTTCAGGCTCTTTCATGGTGCCATCAAAGTTAGGTTTCCAGTCGGTTGTACCTTGGCCTATCTCAGAAAGTAAGACTTCTGAAAATGCAGATAAGCGTGATTCAGTGTAACGCATTGCAGCAAAGGATTTAGGATCATCGGGTGCACCCCAGTTACCCTGGCCATCAATTAACGGATAGCGATATGAGAAAGGCTGTGCCATTAAGACCATCGCTTCATAACAGGCACTATCACCGTGAGGGTGATATTTACCTAATACGTCACCCACGGTACGGGCTGATTTTTTATGTTTAGAGAGGGCGGATAAACCAAGCTCTGACATTGCATAAACGATACGGCGTTGTACCGGTTTTAAACCATCACCAATATGTGGCAATGCTCTGTCCATGATCACGTACATGGAGTAGTTGAGGTAGGCATCTTCAGTAAATTTAGCCAGTGGTAATTGCTCTATACCCTGTAAGCTTAAATCTAAGGATTCACTCATCTTTTATGGCCCTATCAATCGAAAATAGAAAAGGGGGAGTATAACGCAATAACGACTTGAGTAAGTGATGTTTTAATAGGATTTGTGAGAATGAAATTAGTGCTTAAATTGCAGGCAAAAAAAAGCACCGCCGAAGCAGTGCTTTATATTCTTTTATACTGAGTTATTAAGCAATAACGTGTACAGAAGAAGTGTTTGTAGTACCTGAAGATACTAGCGCACCAGAAACGATTACTACTTTGTCGCCTGATACAACTAAACCTTGCTCTTTAGCAAAGTCCATACCTAGCTTGTAGAAAGCTTCGATAGAATCTTGCTGTTCGATAACTTTAGCAGAAACACCTTTAGTTAATGCTAACTGTTGGCGAGTCTTAGCATTGCTTGTTAGCGCTAAGATTTGAGCAGAAGGGAAGTATTTACGTAAAGAACGTGCAGATTTACCTTCGCCAGTTGCAACGATGATTAATTTAGCATCAAGTTGTTCAGCGTTGTTTACTGCGCCGCTACATACTGCTTCAGTAATACGTAGGTTAGATTCTTTCTCATCAGTTTTTGATGCGATAGTACCGTCAGTACGTTCACAGATAGTTGCCATGATTTCAACAGCTTCTGCAGGGTATTTACCTTTAGCAGACTCACCAGAAAGCATTACAGCATCTGTACCATCGATGATTGCATTTGCAACGTCACCAGCTTCAGCACGTGTAGGACGTGGGTTTTTGATCATTGAATCAAGCATTTGTGTAGCAGTAATTACTGGCTTACGTGCTGCATTGGCTTTTTCGATCATCATTTTCTGTGCGAAGATTACTTCTTCAACAGCGATTTCAACACCTAAGTCACCACGAGCAACCATGATAGCGTCAGAAACAGCTAAGATTTCGTCGAAGTTATCAACACCTTCTTGGTTTTCGATTTTAGAGATGATTTGGATCTTTTCGCCGCCGTTAGCTTTTAATAGCTCACGGATTTCTAATACGTCTTCTTTCTTACGAATGAATGATGCAGCGATGAAATCAACTTGTTGCTCACAACCAAACTTAAGGTCGCCTTTATCTTTTGCAGATAGTGCTGGAAGTTGAACTTTAACACCTGGTAAGTTAACACCTTTGTTTTCGCCAAGTTCACCAGTATTCATTACTTCACAAACAACGTTTGTATCTGTGATGCTTTTAACTGTCATTTCAATTAGACCATCGTCTAATAAAACCGTGTTACCAACAACAAGGTCGTTAGTAAGGTTTTCGTAAGTTACTGCTACGATAGTGTTATCACCAACGATAGTTTGGTCTGTAGAAAGAGTGAACTCTTGACCAGCAGTTAATAATACGTCATCACCGTTTGCTAATTTAACAGTGCGGATTTCTGGACCTTTAGTATCAAGTAAAACAGCAACGTTTTTACCTGTTTCTGCACATACTTCACGTACGCGTGTAATACGAGTACCGTGTTCAACGAAGTCACCGTGAGAGAAGTTTAGACGCATAACATTCATGCCGTTTTCAACAAGTTTTGCTAACATCTCTTTTGATTCTGATTTAGGACCAATCGTACATACTATTTTAGTTTTTCTCACCGTCTTTTCTCCAAGAGTGATTATGTTGTTTTCTTACAAGTTTATAAAAAAATTTTAAATCTTTATAACATCCATATTTTCTGGCGCACATTTTACAAGAAAAAAAGGAATAAAAAATGATTTATAATCATTTTTCTTCTGTTTTTGCATTTATTTTTGAAATTTTATTACATTTTTAACGATATTGGCAAAATATGGTTAGTCTAAAATTAGATATAGGTGTTGATCGCCACGTTTAATATTCAGAGCAACTAATGCCGGAGATGATTTTATCATCTTTTGTAACGCTTCAAGGTTATTAATTTGGGTACGATTGATGCCAATAATGACATCTGATACCTGTAACCCATATTGTTCAGCCATTGAACCTTGTATGACCTGGGTTATTTTCACACCTTTATTGTTGCTAAGGCTTGTTAGCGTTGCACCAGAAAGAGCTGGGTGTAATGAAAGTGCTTGTTTGCCTTTAATTTGTGGTTCTTTAAGCACCGCACTTAACGTTACTTTTCTTCCATCTCGAATAACTTTTAGTTTAATTTTTTTGCCACTACCTAATGTGCCGACTTTGGCGCGAAGTTCAGCAAAACTTTTAATCTGTCGCCCATTTACTTCAACAATAACATCGCCCGCTTTAATACCTGCTTCCTCGGCTGCTGAATGACTATTAACTTGATAAACAAAAGCACCATGTTGAGAATCTAAACCGAAACTCTTTGCTAACTCTGGGGTTATTTCACCACCACGGACGCCTAAAATACCGCGCTTAACTTCACCGTGCTTGATGAGTTGTTTAACAAGGCTATTGATCATATTTGCCGGAATGGCAAAGCCGATACCAATATTTCCGCCATTAGGGCCTAGAATTGCGGTATTAATGCCGATTAACTGTCCCTCTAAATTAACCAGTGCACCACCAGAGTTACCACTATTAATAGCTGCGTCGGTTTGAATAAAGTTTTCCAAGTTCTCAAGGTTGAGTCCACTTCGGCCAAGCGCACTTATAATGCCAGAGGTAACTGTTTGCCCTAGTCCAAATGGATTGCCAATGGCGATAACAAAGTCACCTACACGTAGTTTATCGGAATCAGCAAACTCAATTTCAGTGAGCTTTATCTTATCTGCCTTGACCTTTAAAAGTGCAATGTCACTCTGTTTATCTTGACCAATTATTTTTGCATCTAAAACTTTGCCTGATTTTAGCTCAATTTTAATTTCATTAGCTTGGTCAATAACATGAAAGTTAGTGATGATATAACCCATTTTTGCATCAATGATCACGCCAGATCCCAAGCCAACAAATTTTTGTTCTGGAAGGTCTGGTCGTTGTTGATTAAAAAATTCAAATAGATTATCGATTGAGGATTGGTCTGACGTATTCCCTGAAACTGAAATATTAACCACTGCAGGGCTGACTTTTTCAACCAGTGGTGCGAGCGTGGGAGAATCATCAGAAAAAAATGGTAAGGCAGCCAAGGCTGGAACCTGAACAGTAATGAGCATTGACAGGATCAGTAGGCGAGGGACAATCTTGTTCATATCTTCTTCCTTTATATAGTAAAGACTTAAAGTATTGACCAAATTTACTCATAAAAGTTCTAAAATTAGGAGAACTTGTTCACTTGTTAACAAAAGGTTAACGAATCGTTTGCAGTTATGGTCAAATCATTTCAAAATAGCACTTTATTTCTAACTAGTGATATTTTCTGTGACCCCTTTATCTTTGTATCAAGCCGATCTTCAAAAGCCAACTTTTTTTGCTGATGACTCACAAGCGCAAGCTGTTCAGTATTTACAACGTCTGTTTGATGACCTACAAAAGCGTACATCTACCCCTAAGCCACAAACGGGGTTGTTCTCGCGCCTATTTAAACGTGATAACAGTCAACTACAAGAGATTAAAGGGCTGTATTTTTATGGTGGCGTAGGGCGAGGGAAAACTTATCTGATGGATATGTTTTTCCATAGTCTTGAAACAGATCGTAAGTCACGTATGCATTTCCACCATTTTATGTTGCGTGTGCATAAAGAGTTAGGTTTATTGGCTGGACAAAAAAATCCACTCATAAAAATTGCTAAAAAATTCGCAGCTGAAACCGATATTATCTGTTTTGATGAGTTTTTTGTTGATGATATCACCGACGCTATGATTTTAGCTGGCATGTTTGAGGCCCTGTTTGCGGAAGGAGTCGTGTTAGTAGCAACCTCTAATATTCACCCAACGGACCTTTATAAGAATGGATTACAACGCGCACGATTTTTGCCTGCCATCGATTTAATAAAATCAAACTGTGAAATTTATAATCTAGATGGTGGTAAAGACTACCGATTAGACCGCTTAACAGAAGCTGAGATTTACCATTACCCTCTGGGTGACGAAGCACAGGACTTAGTGAGCAATACGTTTGAAAATCTAGCCAACGGTGATAAAGAGTACAATAAAGCATTACTTATTAATGGGCGGGATATTGAAACACGTGCTTATAGTGTGGATACCCTGTTGATTGATTGTGCTAGCTTGTGTGACGGGCCACGTGCGGTGGCCGATTACATCGAATTAGCGATTGTATACCGTACAATAATTCTTGCCGATGTGCCGCAAATGAACCTGCAGAAAAATGATATGGCAAGACGTTTTATCGCCATGATTGACGAGTTCTATAACCACCATGTGGTATTGATTATTAGTGCTGAGGTTGACGTATATAGCCTCTATGCTGGCCATAGCTTAGCGTTTGAGTTCCAACGTTGTATCTCGCGTTTGCTAGAGATGCAGAGTGAAGAGTATTTAAAAAAAGCACATCACGTAGAGCTTTAATTTCTGAAATCTCTAAGCAAACGGCGCTAATAAAATTTAATTACATTTATTTGTAATAAAGTGGTGATCTAGCTCGCTATTTTCTGTATAATCTCGCCGCCCACCTTATCCACACCCCAAAATTTATATGGTGGATTTGACTACGCTTGACGTATTCGAAGGGATACAAAAGGCAAAAAACACATTTTTGATGAGCAAAATTGCTTATCATATTTTTTTAAATCATTAATTTGGGTATAACTTAATGAAAACATTTGTTGCTAAACCAGCTGACGTGAAACGTGAGTGGTTTGTAGTTGATGCTGAAGGTAAAACTTTAGGTCGTCTAGCTACTGAAATCGCATTACGCCTACGTGGCAAACATAAAGCTGAATACACTCCTCACGTTGATACTGGTGATTACATCATCGTATTAAATGCTGAGAAAATTACTGTAACTGGTAATAAAGCTAAAGGTAAAATCTACTACCACCACACTGGTTTCATCGGTGGTATTAAATCAATTAACTTTGAAGATCTTATCCAACGTGCTCCAGAGCGTGTTATTGAGAAAGCTGTTAAAGGTATGTTGCCAAAAGGTCCTCTAGGCCGCGCAATGTTCCGTAAGTTGAAAGTTTATGCTGGTACTGAGCATCAACATTCTGCACAGCAACCACAAGTTTTAGACATCTAATAGGAATATAAAACAATGGCAAATCAATACTACGGCACTGGTCGTCGCAAGACCTCTGTAGCTCGTGTATTTATGAAAGCTGGTAGTGGTCAAATCACTATCAACAAACGCAATGTATCTGAATACTTTGGTCGTGAAACTGCTGTAATGGTTGTTCGTCAACCATTAGAATTAGTTAACGCTGCTGAAAAATTCGACTTTAACATCACTGTTAAAGGTGGCGGTACTACTGGTCAATCTGGTGCTATCCGTTTAGGTATCACTCGTGCGTTAATGCAATTTGACGAAACGTTACGTTCTGAACTACGTTCAGCTGGCTTTGTTACTCGTGATTCTCGAATCGTTGAGCGTAAGAAAGTTGGTCTACACAAAGCACGTAAACGTCCACAATTCTCAAAACGTTAATATTTCGTTTTCCGAATTGCAAAAAAGCCCAGTTTATCTGGGCTTTTTTTTGTCCTTTTTTTCCTTATCTCTTCGATCCTCACTTAAACTCTTTTGCTTCTAACTTCATTAACGTTTATTGTAATGACAAATAATTATTGGAGAAAAAAATGTTAGCACCCACTATGGTAGAAAAACTAAACGAACAAATTAACCTTGAGTTTTATTCTTCAAATTTATATCTGCAGATGAGTGCTTGGTGTGAAGATAAAGGTTTTGAAGGTGCAGCTATGATGTTGCGTGAGCATGCAGCTGAAGAAACAACACACATGAATCGCTTATTTACTTATGTTAGTGAAACGGGTGCTTTGCCTATCTTAGGAAGTATCGATGCTCCTCCACATGAATTTGAATCTCTTAAAGAGATATTCACTGAAACTTACAAGCACGAGTGTTTGATCACTAAAGCAATCAATGAATTAACACATGTTGCATTCACAACTCACGATTATTCAACCTTTAACTTCTTACAATGGTATGTTGCTGAGCAACATGAAGAGGAGAAGCTATTCAAAGGAATCTTAGATAAAATTGAACTGGTTGGTGAAGATGGTAAGGCGTTGTTCTGGGTAGATAAAGATTTAGCAGATATTGCTAAAAATGGTTCAAGCTCAATAATGGATACTACAGCAACCGTTTAAACTTCAGTAAAAATCCCCTTAATGAGAGCATGGTCAATTAAGCCATGCTTTTCTATCATCTCCATCGTAAAAGTAATGTTAATAGCTTGTAAATATTGGGCGATTTCTTTAGAATTCAGCCAGATTTTGTGTGCCTGTTGATCTATGCTTGATCTGCAGGGTAAGGCACAGCACAGTTTTATGTTTAAACGGGTTACTTTTGTAACTCCCAATGGAGATGGTTAAATGAGCAATGCGCCTGATAATTCTGGTCGCCGCAAGTTTCTAACACTAACAACAGGTGTTGTTGGTGCGGTCGGAGCTGCTGCTGTTGCAGTTCCTTTCGTGAAATCTTGGAGTCCTAGTGAAAAAGCAAAAGCGGCCGGTGCCCCTGTTGCGGTTGATATTAGTAAAATTCAACCAGGTCAGCTAATTCGAGTTGAATGGCGTGGTAAACCTGTTTGGGTTGTTTCACGTACTCAGAAAGTACTTGATGAATTAGCGACACTTGATAGTAAATTACGTGATCCTGCCTCAGGCGAAGCACAACAACCTGATTATGCAACGAATGCATTACGTTCTTTAAAGTCAGAAATTTTTGTTGCTGTTGGTATCTGTACTCATCTAGGTTGTTCTCCAACTTACTTGCCTGATTCGTTTGGTGAGCAAGTTGAAGGTGTTGAGTCTGGTTTCTTCTGTCCATGTCACGGTTCTAAATTTGATATGGCTGGACGTGTATTCCAAAACGTGCCAGCACCATTAAATCTGGTTATTCCACCACACTATTACGTTAGTGAAACACAGATTCTTATCGGCCAAGACAAGGAAGGTGCTTAATGCTTAAGAAATTAGTATGTGATGGTATTGACTGGGTAGATGCACGTATTCCAATGACGGAAACGTGGAATAAACATCTAGCACAGTACCCAACACCCGTTAACTTTAACTTTTGGTACTTTTTTGGTTCACTAGCAATGTTAGTATTAGTTAACCAAATCTTAACCGGTATCTGGTTAACCATGCATTACAACCCTTCTGCAGAGGGTGCATTTGCCTCTATTGAGTACATCATGCGTGATGTACCTTACGGCTGGTTATTGCGTTATATGCATTCAACAGGTGCGTCAGCATTCTTTGTTGTTATCTACCTACATATGTTCCGTGGTCTTATCTACGGTTCTTACCAGAAGCCACGTGAGCTTATCTGGGTATTTGGTATGTTAATCTTCTTAGTATTAATGGCTGAAGCATTCATGGGGTACTTACTTCCTTGGGGACAAATGTCTTTCTGGGGAGCACAGGTGATTATCTCTCTATTTGGTGCGATTCCAATCGTCGGTGATGACTTAACACTTTGGATTCGTGGTGACTATGTAATCTCTGGTGCAACGTTAAACCGTTTCTTTGCTTTGCATGTTGTTGCATTACCATTAGCACTTGTGGCATTGGTTTTCCTTCATATCGTTGCGTTACATGAAGTGGGCTCAAATAACCCTGATGGCGTCGAGATTAAAAAGAAAAAGGGCTCTGCAACAGAAGAAGAGAAAGGTAAATTTACTTTCCATAAACAGTACAGCGGTAAGAAAGACATCGTAGATGCTGTCCCGTTCCACCCTTACTTTACAGTAAAAGACATTATGGGCGTATCAGGTTTCTTAATCTGTTTTGCTGCGGTAATTTTCTTTATTCCAGAAGGGGGCGGTTACTTCCTTGAGCCACCTAACTTTGAGGCTGCAAACGGTCTGAAAACTCCTGACCATATCGCTCCAGTTTGGTATTACACACCGTATTACGCAATCTTACGTGCGATTCCTGATAAGTTAATTGGTGTTGTATTCTTTGGTGGTTCAATTGCTATCTTGTTCTTACTACCATGGCTTGATCGTTGTAAAGTTAAATCGATTCGCTACCGTAGCTGGAAACATAAATTGAATGTAACTCAGTTCATTATTTGTTTCATTATCTTAGGTGTATTAGGTGCGCTTCCAGCAACACCGCTTTACACGCTAATTGCTCAGATTACTTCTGTCGGATACTTTGCTTTCTTCATCGCACTGTTTATTTACAGCAAAAATGAAAAAACTAAGTCATTACCTAAAAGGTTGACACACTAATGAAAAAATTAATGATCGCCTTAGTGGCAATGTTACCTATTTTTGTATTTGCTGCTGGTGCGAAAGTTCCATTGGATAAAGCAAATTACGATTTAGCAGATAAAGCGTCATTGCAAAATGGTGCAAAACTGTTCATGAATTACTGTCTTGCATGTCATACAACGCAATACCAACGTTACGGACGTGTTGCAAAAGATCTAGGTATTCCAGATCAGTTGATGATGGAAAACCTGGTTTTTACGGATAGTAAAATCGGTGACCTGATGTTTAACAGCATGGATAAAAAAGAAGCGGGTCAATGGTTTGGTGCTCCGCCACCTGACTTAACATTGGTTGCTCGTGTACGTGGTGCAGACTGGATCTATACTTACCTGCGTTCATTCTATGTAGATGAGAGTCGTCCATTTGGCGTTAATAATACGGTATTCCCAGAAGTGGGGATGCCACATGTATTAGAGGAACTTCAGGGCGTATCAACACCTACTTTTGAAGTAAGCACTGATGCTAAAGGTATCGAACATAAGAAAGTAGTCGCGTTAACAAGTGATGAGTCTGGTGAGATGTCATCGGATGAGTATGACGCAGCGGTACTTGATCTGGTAAACTTCCTTGTTTATGCAGGTGAGCCAAATAAATTAGAGCGTCAAGGAATGGGATACTGGGTATTAGCTTTCCTATTTGTTCTATTTATTGTTAGCTATTTATTGAAGAAAGAGTACTGGCGCGATATTCATTAATCGACGTTAACAACTCATTCAGCTTGATAGGCAATGGTGAAATTAATCATCATTGCCTTTTTCTGTTTTTACAGAAATAAATTATTATTTATTACCATTTAGGGGATAACCATGGCAGTAGCAGCAAACAAACGTTCTGTAATGACACTTTTTTCAGGTCCTTCAGATCTATATAGCCATCAAACACGCATCGTATTAGCAGAGAAAGGCGTTAACGTAGAGATTACTTATGTTGATGATGAGACCCCTTCTGCAGAGCTTGCAGAGTTAACACCAAACAGCGAATTACCAACTTTAGTTGATCGTGAATTAGTACTTTATAACTCACGCATCATTATGGAATACTTAGATGAGCGTTTCCCTCATCCACCATTGATGCCTGTTTACCCTGTAGAGCGTGCTAAAAGCCGTCTATTGATGCAACGTATTGAAACAGAATGGTACCCACTTGTAGCAATCATTATGTCTGCAGATGTGGAAAAAGCAGCCGTTGCACGTGCAACGCTACGTGAAAAAATTATTGAAGTAGCACCAATCTTTGATCACTTCTCATACTTTATGTCAGAAGAATTCACATTAGTTGATTGCTACATGGCACCACTACTATGGCGTTTACCAGAGTTACAAATCGACTTAGGAACAGACTTTATTGGTATTAAAAGTTACATGGTTAAAGTGTTTGAGCGTGAATCATTCCAAGCATCTATGACTGAAACTGAGCGTGAAATTCGCATCGGTCAATAACGGAGCCTGTTATGAATAGCATGTTAGTGCAACGTCCTTACCTTCTTAAAGCATTCTATAACTGGATTGTTGATAGTGAGTGTACACCTCATATTATTGTTGATGCAAACCAGCCCTGTGTTGAAGTACCTCAGCAGTTTATTGAAGATGGTAAAATAGTGTTAAACATTGCACCTAGATCGGTGATGCAATTTTCAATGGATGATGATGCTGTTGCATTTAACGCTCGATTTTCTGGGCAACCTATGCAGGTTTATGTACCTTTATACGCAATAGAAGGCATCTATGCGCGTGAAAATGGCGCAGGAACAATGTTCCCTGAAGAGCCTGCATATCAAGCGCTAGATAAAGCTGAACAGCCTAAACCGGAAACGGAAGCTGTAACACCTGAAAAACCAGCCACTAAGAATAGAGCTGGTTTGAAGATTGTTAAATAGTTTTAAGCTTGATGCAGATATAAAAAAACCTAGCTTAGCTAGGTTTTTTTATATCTGCATTTTGAACTATCTCGCTTATTGTGAGAAGTGCTTCTTACAGTATTCAATACGCTCTTCAACGCTCATGCCGTGGTCATCACCTAAGCTTTCAATCAACTTAAGACGTGGCAATATACCTTGCCCATTGGCTATTTGAATGGCTAAACCTGGACGTGCATTCAGCTCTAATAGCATAGGACCTAAATCGCGGTCTAATACCATGTCTGTGCCTAAATACCCCATACCGGACATCTCATAGCAACTTGATGCTAAATAAATTAAACGCTCCCATTTAGGAACTTGTAATAGAGCAAGTTCTTTATTGGTATCTGGATGAAATTTTACTGGTTTATCAAACTGTACAGCATTAATCGCAGCACCGGTTGTAATATCAATACCAACACCAACAGCGCCTTGATGTAAATTAGCCTTACCATCGGATGCTGCTGTTGAAAGGCGCATCATTGCCATCACTGGAAAGCCTTTAAAGACTATAACTCGTACGTCAGGTACACCTTCAAAGCTAAATCCATCAAATGCACTATCAAATTGAATTAACCCTTCGATAACGGCAACATCGGCACTACCCCCTAAACTGAATAGACCTGCTAAAATATCTGTTGCGTGACGTTTAATTTCAGCAAGGCTTTCTTCGCTGCCATTCGGTTTGTAATAGCGACCATTTTCCACTTTAGTGATAACTAAAATACCTTTACCACCACTACCTTTAGCGGGTTTTATTACAAAGCCCGGCGTGTCTTTGATATAAGCTTCTACACCTTCGACTTCAGCCTGCATAGAGATGACGCCTAATAGAGCTGGTGTCGTTACATTAGCATCACGTGCAATGATTTTAGTTTTAAGTTTGTTATCTACTAACGGATAGAGTTTACGTGGATTATAGCGACCAATGTAACCACTGTTACGTTGGTTCATACCCATAATACCTTTGCTTTTTAATTTAAAGGGACTAGAAAAAAACATAGTTTATTCCTTATCAGCCAATGGTTTAAAGCGACGTAATTCGAGTAAACGGTAACCCGTGTAACTCCCCAGTAATAACACAAATGCCATAACAACAAACTGCAAACCAATAAAGTTGAACATTAAGTGGCGGGTTACTTCGTTGCTCATTACAAAATACGCTAGCACTGCCACGAGTAAACTGCCACCACCTTGAATCATAACTTCTTTAGCGCCTTCCTCTTCCCATAAAACAGACATACGTTCAATTGTCCAAGAGAGGATGATCATCGGGAAGAAGGTGATTTTAAGACCCTCTGTTAGGCCTAGTTTGTATGACAGTACACCAAACATCGCAATCAGTAGGATAACCATAATGATGACTGTGGATATTCGCGATACCAGCAATAGATTCAGGTGTGATAGATATGAACGGATAAATAAACCAATAGCAACAAGTAAAACAAAACCAACTAAGCCAGTAACAAGGCTTGTTTGAATAAATGCCATTGCGATTAATACAGGCATAAAGGTACCTGAGGTTTTAAGACCCACTAATACACGCATCATTACCACAATCAAAACACCTAAAGGAATCATTAAGATGCCTTTGAACAGTGACTGATCTTCTACTGGTAAGCTGTGAATTGAGAAGTTGAAAAGATGTTCATTTTCAGATTTTTGCAATAGTGCAGAAAGTGCAGGTTGCTCCTGTTGAATCATTGCAAAGCTGACTTTGGAATCACTACCACCGGTTAACTCAAGCAGTGCCTTACCACTTTGATCCCATAACAGTAGGTTATCGCGATTAACTGCTTTGAGGGATGTTGCATCAAAGAGGCGAGAAACGATTAGACCATCTTTCTCTTGGAACACTTCAACTAAAGGGGTTAGGTGTTGTCGACGACGACCATCTTCTAGAACTAAAGCACCAATCTTTTTAGTTGGAATTTTAGCTTCATTTAACAGTGCTATTAAGATTTCAGTTTTAGTAGCTTTACCCGTTAAAATTAAACTTACATTCTGGTTAGGGTTATCTGCATTAAGTTGTTTTAATACTTCACGTGTAAAACTAAATGCGTCTGCACTGGTTTTCATTGCGTCGTTAATAATCGATGTGCCTGCAGCAAAACCTGCTGCGCTATACTCTCTGTCAAATAATGCTGGCATCTCAAGGATTTGTTGATCTAGACTTTTAGCATCTTCAAGTACCTGAATATTGTAATAAAGTGTTTGCTTGCCACTCGCTTCACGTATTGTCCATTCTGCTTTTTGTGTTTCACCATCATCTAAAAACGATAGACCGTAACCAGGAGATGATGCGTTTTGGCTGATTTTTGTATAACCCGCTTGTCGCTCTGGTGTTGTTAATGAAGCAAGCACAGCCCCATCATTTGCATCAAAGTTGATTTTTGCATCTATATTCCAAATAGTACGTGTTTCGCCTGGCATCCATGGGATATCAAAAGCTACGTGACGTTGCACCGTCTGGAATATGCCTAGTGACAGTAAGCCTGCTACTAAAACAAAGAAAAAGGTACGTGCGTTCATAAGTATTCCCTACTATTTATTTTTCTGTTGGCGCTTGGTATTTTGGAAAAATGTATTCTTTACTAACATCAACTAAAACAACGTCTTGCATAAAAGTACGTCCGATTAACACTGGGTATTCCATATGTAAACGGTTAGTTAAAGTAAATTCAGTCAAGTGTTTTACATCACCGATGCGCACATGTAATTCAACGACTGGGCGCTCAGTTTCCACGCCTGGTTTACTTGATTGGATGATTTTTGCAATACGCACAATTTTAGCTTCGATCATTTGTGCTTTGCCATTTTCAGAATGCGATAAATTAAAGCGTACCCATTTTTTACCATCACGTTCAAATCGTTCGATATCAACTGCATTGATCGATGATGTAGCTGCTCCTGTATCAATACGACCTTTGTAATTTTCTTTTACTGTTGAAACATAAACCCATTCAGATTGACCTAAAATCGTTTTATCATCCACATGCTTTACCTTTTGTGGCTTAGTTTGTTTTGCTGGTTTGTTGTTTTTTGCCACTTTTTTACTTTTCTCTAAAGCAATCGTTAGCTCAGTGATCTTATCTTCACTCATTTTTAACGCATCATTTGCGCTATTTAGCTCAGCTTGGCTTTGTTGTGCTTTAGTTTGAGATACAACCAGTGAGTCTTCTAAGTTAGTTATTTTAGTTTGTTGTTCTTTGTTGTCGGTAGTGACGCAACCCGTTACCGCAATAGCAGTAAATACTGCTAAAAGTGTTTTTTTAGTTAAAAACATGGATGTCCCTTAAACTGGATATAAAGAAAGAATTTTGTGGAATGTTAGCAGGTTGTATTTCAAATAACAGGAAAAACCTCACGATTTTGTTTAATCTTTGTTGTTTTATTTAGCTATTTAACATGTTACGTAACCAGTGCTTTTTATGTACTCGTTGAATAACCAAAATAATTTTTATTAACTCCTCTGAAAGCATGACAATATAGGCTTCCACAAGGGTGAAGTGATAATATTTCACAGCAATAAAGGTGAGCGGGATACCTACACACCACATGCAAAATATATCAATAAATGTACTGTAATTTATATCACCTCCGCTACGTAAAACACCAATGATACCGATAAAATTTATAACGCGTACAAACAGTACAAGTGCTAATACTAAAAGTACTTGCGATGCGCTACTCATGGCCTCAACGGAAAGCGTGGGAAAAAGCGATAAAATGGGGTCTCTGAAAAATATAATGATGGGGGTAAAAATAAATGCCAGTATCGGTACAAATAGGATGAAGGTCCACGCCTGTTGCCACGCTTGAGCAAACGCTTTAGCACCCAGTTGGTGGCCAATCATTGTGCCACTTGCGATTGCGATACCAATAAACAAAGCAAAGATGGTTTGTTCAATGGTTGAAACCATGCTCATTACTGCAAGCTCTTGCACACCTATCATTGCAAAAATCAGTGTATAAACTAATACACCCAACGCCCAACCACCATCATGTAATACCATTGGTAGCGCTAGTTTTGTGTAACGTTTGATTTCAAAAAGACTTAATGCTTGTTTTACTTCGCTAATTTTTGCAATGATAAATGGGCGTCGTTTAATCACAAAAACAACCATTAATAACATCTGAATAAAACGAGCAATGAGTGTGCCCCATGCACTGCCTGCAACACCCATTTCAGGAAAGCCAAGGTGACCGAATATAAAAATATAATTAAGTAGCGCATTAATCGGTAATACTAAAATGCTTATATTCATCGCTGTTTTAGTATCGCCGGCTGAACGAAGTGCAGTTTCTAGTGGCAGGACTACCGCAGTAAAAATAAAACTATAAGCGGTAATAACGAGGTAATCATTAGCGAGTGTGATTAGTGTTGCATCATCACTTGCAAGGCGTGTGATTACTTCAGGATATAAGGCATACAGGGCGATGAAGGGGATAACACTAACGATACTAAATAGCAGTGATACTACTAAGCTTCGACGTAATCCTGAGAGATCGTTGGCACCGTAATATTGGGCTGCTAATACGCCTCCAGCATGGCTTATCCCTACCATCATTAATAGGTTAAAGAAGAAAATTTTATTGCCTAAACCCACGGCCGCTATTTCACTTTCTCCTAATTGGCCAACCATTAAAATGTCAACTAATCCAAGAAATGAGTAAAGCAGGGATTGAAAGGTAATAGGCAGTGCTAACTGCCATAATTTACTTTGGAATTCAGGGGCACGAAAAGTGGCTATTTTGTTTTTCATCGAGGACTACTTTGTCTGTTTTTTGTAGAAGTAAAATGTCCCTATGAGAATAATTAAACAGTACAAATAAAGTGGTAATGAGCCAAAACGCTGATAAGGCGTTAAGCCAAATGCAGGTTGTACCTGTTTTCGCAAAACACCTTCTTCATTTGAAGGTAAGCGTCCCAGCTCTTTGCCTTGATCATCGTAAATAGCGGTGACGCCATTATTAGTACTACGTAAAATTGGCCGCGCAAACTCAATGGCGCGCATGCGTGCTATTTCAAGGTGTTGATCTGGTCCAATTGAATCACCAAACCAAGCATCATTACTGAGTGTTAATAACATGCCGGTATCGTTATGTACGTTTTTGCGTAACAACTCAGGGAATGCTACTTCATAACAAAGTGCAGGCGCAAAGGTCGTTAAACCACTTTGTATATTGGTCTGGACCTCATCTCCACGCTGAAAACTAGACATGGGTAAATTGAAGTAAGGGGCGATGGGGCGCAAAAAGTCTTCAAAGGGAACAAATTCCCCAATCGGTAATAACTGATGTTTACGATAGCGGTTAGGGCTCATTCTTGAATAACCTTTGCCTACTGGCAGTTTTCCTAACATGATAATGGCGTTGCGATACTCATCTTTTTTTAGATCGTATTCAATAATACCAGTCATTAAGGTTTTGCCTTTCATCTCCAGCTCTTCTGAAAGCGGTTGTAAAAAGCTTTGCATATTGATTTCAAGTGCTGCGATGGCTGATTCAGGCCAAATAATCAGTTCATTTTCACGGTCGCTATTATCACCCGCTTCACTTAAATCTAAATATTTAAACAAAGAGGGGTAGAGTTTATCCTCTTTCCATTTTTCATTTTGGTCAATATTTCCTTGCACTAATGCAACTTTAATCGCTGGCTGTAGTTCGGTATAACGGATCTGTTGCAGAAGGTAAGCGCTTACTATGAGGGTTAAAATAAGCAATGCATTTGTGAGAATACGTTGTTTTTGGATGATGAGGGTTAGCGAGGCGCAGATAAGTAAAATTGCGAGTGTTACCCCTTGTACGCCTAACAGGGGCGCAAAACCTACCAGTGGAGTATCTGCATGGCTATAACCTAAATAACCCCATGGAAAGCCAGTTAAAAACCAACCTCTAAACCAATCCATTAATAACCAGAATACGGGTAAAACCAGTAGATAGCGTTGGCTGTTAGTGACAAAGTTTAGGCGTAAAGAAGCCCATAATGCGAATGTTGGAAAGAGAGCAAGATAGGCACAAAGCAATACTATCAAAAGCAAACTAACAATTGTTGGCATGCCACCAAAGAGGTCCATGCTCACATAAACCCAGTGGATAGTTGCAATAAACATTGCGAGATTAAAAGCAAAGCTGATCAAAAAGTACTTTTGAGTACTTTTACCTACCTGTTGAAGTAGTAAAAATAGACCTATAAAAGAGGGGTAAAGTATCCACCATTGCCCAAAAGGAGCAAATGAAAATACTTGAATCGCACCAAGAAATAGTACGCAAACAAGTTGGCCGGCAAGGTGTTGTGTTAATTTATCTAACGAGGATAAAAGACTATTCTTCAATATTTTTTAACTCTTTTGGAATACGAACTTGTAGTTGAATTAATCGACGGTTATCGGCATTGATCACTTTATACTTGTAATCATCAATAGTGATACTTTCACCGCGACCAGGCAAGTGGCCAAGTCGGTTAATCATTAACCCTGCAATAGTATCTTGCTCTTCAATATTATACTTTGTACCAAAGTAATCATTGAAATCATCAAGTGTTGTTAATGCATTAACAGCATAGGTGCGTTTACCGATCTTTCGGATTTCAGCAACATCGATGTCATCAAACTCATCTTCGATTTCGCCAACAATTACTTCAAGAATATCTTCAATTGTCACCAGCCCTGAAACACCACCGTACTCGTCTACAACAATCGCCATATGGTAACGTTGGCTACGAAACTCTTTTAGTAGCGTATCTAAGCGCTTACTTTCTGGAACAACAACCGCTTCACGGAGAATATCTTCGATTTTAAACTCACTCGCTTCTGAACTAAATCCATATTTAATAAGATCTTTAGCGAGTAACAAACCAACGATATGATCTTTATCTTCTGTAATAACTGGGAAACGAGAATGTGCAGAGTCAATAAGTATTGGTAGAAACTCTTTTACACTTTGCTGCAAGCCTAGTGTGACCATTTGTGATCTCGGTATCATGATGTCACGAACACGTAGCTTCGATACATCTAATACACCTTTGATCATCTCTTTGGTTTTTTGATCAATCAGCTCACGCTTTTTTGCGCCATCAATAAGATCTAATAGTTCAGTTTGATTTTTTGGCTCAGTTTGGAATAGATTGCCGATTTTATCGAGCAAACCAGATTTTGCTTGCTCGCTGGTAGAATGTTCTTCTGGCATTACTTATTTTTACTCTTGTTCGTTATAAGGATCAGAATAACCAAGATATATTAATAACTTAGTCTCTAAATTTTCCATCTCAACTGCTTCATTTTCGACGATATGATCGTAACCAAGCAGGTGCAAGGTACCATGAATTAACATATGTGCCCAATGCACATTTAATTCTTTACCTTGCTCAACAGCTTCTTTTTCAACCACCTCTTTGCAGATTACCAGATCACCTAGCAGGGGTAATGTGATCCCTGGCGGATTTTGAAAAGGAAATGACAACACATTAGTGGGTTTATCTTTGCCGCGGTAGTTTTTATTAAGCTGCTGGCTTTCATCGCTTTGCACAATGCGTACAGTTAATTCCGCTTCATCGCGCTCAGTCTCCGAGCCCGATAGCACAGCAAGCGTAACCCATTTTTCAATATCGGCTAATAACGGCAATGCATCTTCATTTTCTGTGACAATTTGTAGATCAACAAACAGTTCCATTATAATTTATCCGACTCAATATCCATCTTACGATCAAAAGCTTCATAAGCTTTTACAATACGCGCAACTACTGGGTGACGTACAACGTCATCGGCGGTAAAAAAGCTAAAACTTATCTCTTCAACGTTATCTAACACGTCTATGACATGTCGTAATCCTGATTTTTGATGCTTAGGTAAATCTATTTGTGTGATATCACCGGTGATTACCGCGGTAGAGTTAAAGCCGATACGCGTTAAGAACATCTTCATCTGTTCAACGGTGGTATTTTGACTTTCATCTAAAATAATAAACGCATCGTTCAGAGTACGTCCACGCATGTAAGCCAGTGGTGCAATCTCGATGATGTTCTTTTCAATTAGTTTTTCAACTTTTTCAAAACCTAACATCTCAAACAATGCATCATATAAAGGGCGTAAGTAAGGATCTACTTTTTGTGACAAATCACCGGGTAAGAAGCCTAGTTTTTCACCGGCTTCAACAGCGGGGCGAGTTAATAGTATACGACGTACTTCTTGTCGCTCTAATGCTTCAACAGCACAGGCAACGGCTAAATAGGTTTTACCCGTACCTGCCGGGCCAACACCAAAGCTAATATCGTTACTTAAAATTTTACTCACGTACTGGCTTTGATTTTCACCACGAGGTTTGATAACACCTCGTTTAGTTTTAATGGTCAGGCTTTGTGATCCTGTTTTAGTTTCTGCTAAACCTATTTCAAGTAAACGATGATTAGAAATTAAATCTTGCAGTGCAAGGTGTACATCCTCATCAGTCAGCGTTGGGATTTTTCCTTTCACCGTTTGTGTTTCGATGTATAACTCTTTTAACATATCATTACAGGCTTGCGCATAACGATGCTCACCAATAATTTGAAAGTGTTCATCTTTATAAACAATCTCAAGTCCTAAACGGCGCTCAATTTGTTTAATATTGTCATCAAAAGGGCCACATAAAACAGCTAAACGATCGCTGTCACGGGGCACTAAGTCAAGGTGTACTGTAGTTAGTTGTTTAGTCAACGTGGTTAAACCTTATGCTGGTGTATAGGTGTGAACACCTAAGTTTTCTGTTTTTTTGTTTACGATGTCGCTTGGGCGAATTGACTCACGCAGGTTCATCTCCGCTTCACCACGGATAAATTTACCACGAATCGAGTTCTTATGAACTTCGGTGATTTCAACATCGACAAAGCCACCAATTGAGCGGTGATCACCCTCAAAGTTAACGATACGGTTATTTTCAGTACGACCGCATAACTCCATAATGTTCTTACGCGATGGGCCTTCAACTAAAATACGTTGTACTGATCCAACCATACGACGTCCAATCTGCTGTGCTTGTTGGGTAATACGGTCTTGCAGGATAGCTAAACGTTGTTTTTTCGTTTCTAACGTTACATCATCAGGCATGTCAGCGGCTGGTGTGCCTGGGCGTTGGCTATAAACAAAACTGTAACTCGTATCAAAACCGATTTCATTGATAAGATCCATGGTTTCTTGGAAGTCTTGATCCGTTTCATTTGGGAAACCAACAATAAAGTCAGAGCTTAGTGTTAGTGCTGGGCGAACCACTTTTAATGCTGCAATCTTTTGTTTGTATTGCGCGATATTATGACCACGTTTCATCAGTGTTAAAATTCTATCGGCCCCCGCTTGTACAGGTAGGTGTAAAAAGTCTACCAGTTCTGGGGTATCACGGTAAACATCAATGATATCTTCATCAAAATCGATTGGGTTACTGGTGGTGTAACGCAGGCGATCGATACCATCAATAGAAGCGACATAACGAAGTAGTTCAGAGAAACTACAGGTTTCACCATCAAAAGTTGCACCGATGTAAGAGTTTACATTTTGGCCTAATAAGTTTATTTCACGTACGCCTTGCTCTGCAAGTTGTGCTATCTCTAATAATACGTCATCTAATGGGCGACTTACCTCTTCGCCACGTGTGTACGGTACAACACAGAAAGTACAATACTTAGAACAGCCTTCCATAATAGAAACAAAGGCTGTTGCACCTTCTGCTTTTGGCTCTGGCAGTGCATCAAACTTTTCAATTTCAGGGAAGCTCACATCAACCACTGAACCCTCTTCAGATTGAACTTGTTTAATCATCTCTGGCAAACGGTGCAATGTTTGCGGGCCAAAAACGATATCAACATAAGGTGCACGTTTACGAATAGCATCGCCTTCCTGCGAAGCAACACAACCACCTACACCGATTACAATGTTTGGGTTAATCTGTTTTAGTTGCTTCCAGCGACCTAATTGGTGAAATACTTTCTCTTGTGCTTTTTCACGAATTGAGCAGGTATTTAGTAAAATTACGTCAGCATCTTCTGCATTATCAACGGCAATATAACCATTGCTTGAATTTAATAGGTCCGCCATTTTTGATGAATCGTACTCATTCATCTGACAACCCCAAGTTTTGACGTGTAATTTTAAACTCATAATTTGTAACTCATCTGTAGTGCAAAACAGGTTTATTACTTTATTGTAATAAACCAATATAAATAAAAGAGCGCACATTTTACGCAGATCACAGCTAACTTGCTACTGTTTGTTTGTAGTTGAATTCAGTACAATGATATTAGGGCCTGTTGATCTTTACCGTTTAAATTTTGTTCGCCTCAACGAATTTTGATCGAGGCGAGCGAAATGTGGCCTAGTCATCTAAGCGAGTTTTGCTCAATAAAGAGCATAATGCGTTGAGGCGAACCCGAAGGGCAACATTTGTTGACTATTTCTACTGCGTTTTCGCCTATTTATGTGGAATAACCACACCACATAGGCTCTGCCTTGTATAAAAAGCCAATAAATTGCTGCAAAAATAAACTCGAAAGATCAATAGGCCCTAGTCACTAGCCAAGGATAATATGATGAAAAACAGAGAGATAATCGTAGTAGGCGGGGGCATGGTTGGCTCGCTAACAGCACTACTGCTTGCGAAACAAGGTTTTGTTATTCATCTTATAGAAAAATATCCCGCGATGATGCCAGATGTTAACGATGAATTTGACCTGCGCGTATCGGCTTTTAGCGCACAAAGTAAAAATCTACTTAGCTTAGCGGGGGTGTGGGATGATATTCCCAAAAAACGTCTTTGTGCTTATCAAGGATTAAAAACTTGGGAGTTTGGTAGCCAGGAACTTAAATTCAACAGTGTGGAATTAGGTCTTAAAGCATTAGGTTATATTGCTGAAAACCGTTGGATCCAAGCTGTTTTATGGCAAGCCCTTAAAAAATTAGACAATGTTAATTTTTATGAACACAGAACCATTAGTGAAGTAAAAAACAATAAAACCAGTGTTGCTGTTGAGTTAGATGATCAACAGCTTATAGAGGCTGAGTTATTAGTTGCTTGTGATGGTGCTAATTCAGCGACGAGGCAGTTATTAGATATCGGCATTACAGCATGGGATTACCGTCAGCACTGCATGCTAATTAATATTAAAACAGATGCAAAACAGCAAGATACTACTTGGCAAGAGTTTCGTGAAACAGGTCCTTGCGCATTTTTACCGCTTGCAGAAAATAATGCAAGCTTGGTTTGGTACCACAGCCCTGAAAAGATAAAACAGCTTCAATCGCTTAATAATGAACAGCTTAAAAGAACATTACTCCTTGAATTTCCTAAGTTATCCTTTAATTTTGACGTAATTGACAAAGGTTCATTCCCTTTAACTCGTCGTCACGCTCAAAGTTATTCTAAAGGCCGTGCTGTTCTATTGGGCGATGCTGCACATACCATTAACCCACTTGCCGGGCAGGGCGTGAATTTAGGTTTTAAGGATGTACAGTGTTTAGTTGATCTACTTGTAAACAGCAGTGATTTGCCAATGCATAAGTTATTAAGACGTTATGAATTATTACGTAAGCCACATAATCTGCTAATGCAGAGTGCAATGGATCTGTTTTATAAGGGAAGTAAAAGTAAAATTGGTTTTGTACGTGTTTTACGCAAAGCGGTGTTGTTTACTGCTCAAAATAGCGGTCAATTGAAGAATAGAGTGATGAAATATGCAATGGGGTTATAGTAAGAACGTAGCCTAATGAGGTGTGACCAAGTGGTAGCAAATCCTTTTGCAACTATTTAGCTCACTATTTATATAACTCATTGTTAGACATCTCCTGATCATTAAGCGTTATATTTGTAATCTGTGCGATATTTACTGTGTGCTGTTCGACTATCGGTTTTAAAGTGAATAGGCCAATAGTAATTGTAACTACCATTGTTACCGTAAAGTATTGCGTTAAGATAAATGATTTCATGCTGTAAAGCCTCTCGTTTCTGTTGATGCAGTGAATGATAATTGAGCGTTAATGACAACGGAACTACCTACAGGGGTAGTTTTAAAATGCAAATATTTGAATTGTTACGATTATCGCTTTTCTTTGTTTGTTTTTTGATGTTTTGTTTTTTTTGTTGTGGTTAAGTGTCTGATTGGCTGTTACTTGTCTCTTTTCTAATAACTTTTGATGCTTTTCAAAAAAAACACACAAATCATGAACTGATCCTTTTTTGCTCCCAATCTGCTGTTGTTATTATTTGACGAGCAATAGTAGACACCATTATTGGTTAACATATATGACACTCGCTAATTCTATTTTTAATAAAGAGTATTAAAGCTATTTATAATGCTTTCTATATAGTTACTAATAGGGACGTTATAACTTGCGATAGCAGTAATGTTTTAATTATATAAAGTTGTATAAAAATTCGATTATTTTTAATAGCTATGGAAGCTGTTACTGAGTGTTGTTATTGGCTGTGAGGCTAAGAGGAGTGTTATTTTGTTGTTTGATCGTTGCAATAGTGAGAGCAAATCCTTTTGCTACCGGATGGAGTCACTATTTATATAGTTCATTATTAAACATCTCCTGCTCATTAAGGTTTACATTTGCTACCTGTGTTGCAGTTGCGCCTGTTTGCTCTACAACTGGTTTTAAAGTGAGCAAGCCAATAGTGATTGTTAGTACCATTGTTACCGTAAAGTATTGCGCTAAGATAAATAACTTCATGTTGTATACTCCTCATTTGTGTTGATAAACTGAATGATAGGATAGATGTTTATAAAAAATAACTACCTGTAGAGGTAGTTTTGTAGTATGAACCCGTGAACTGTTACCTATATCGCTAATATGGAGAAATTTATTATTAAATTTTTTCGGATGTTGTTGGTAAGTTGTTGATTTTTTGGGTTTGTTTTGTTTTTGTGAGGCATTGCTTTTTTATACTGTAAATAGCATTGTAAATCACAAACGGATCCCTTTTTCGAGGGGGATTTCTATTTTGAGGTGTTTAATGTCATTTATTATTGATGGACCAGAGCATGGACCACTGTTTTTATTTGCTCACGGTGCTGGCTCTCCTGCGGACTCTACTTTTATGCAAACTATTACTGATGGACTTGCTGAGCAGGGGATTTGTGTCGTACGTTTCAATTTTGATTATATGCAAATACGTATTGAAACAGGTTCGCGTAGACCGCCAGAACGAGCACCAAAATTAATAAAACAGTTTGAAGACAAAATTAAAGCGTTGAGCGAGCAAAAAAATAGAGCGATGGTCATTGGTGGAAAATCGATGGGAGGACGCATGGCAAGTTTAGTTGCCTCGTTATTTGATGAAAACCAGTTAACTGAAGTTAAAGGTATTGCCTGCTTAGGTTTCCCGTTTCATCCTGCTGGTAAACTCGATAAATTACGCATTGAGCATTTTCCGTTAGTTAAACAAAAGCAGTTAATTATTCAAGGAACACGCGATAAATTAGGTTCGTCGGAAGAGGTACAGAGTTACAACTTACCTAAAGAGATAAACTGGTTATGGTTAGAAGATGGTGATCACGACTTAAAACCAAGAGTAAAAAGTGGTTTTACTCATCAAGCTCATTTACAAGAGACAATTGAACATTTAGCTACCTTTATTAAAAAAACACTAAATGCCCAGTGAAGCATAATTAAGCTTGTAATAATTCTGTCAAATTGGTGCTTTATAATAAAATTCCCATTAATTATAAGGTGTTGTTATGTTTCGGGTTTGGCTTCAAGTATTTATGAAGTTTTTTACGCTCGGTTGGGTTAGTTTTGGTGGGCCCGCTGCTCATATCGGTTATTTTCGTAAAAGCTTTGTAGAAAAGGAAAATTGGATAAGTGATGGAGAGTACGCGCAATTTGTCGCATTAAGTCAATTTTTACCAGGCCCAGG